>Ga0222712_10000185_pt1 | contig 90742 bp, 101 predicted proteins | sample C33_657DmetaG_FD_165043 | JGI IMG/M metagenome (GOLD analysis project Ga0222712, IMG submission 165043) | Estuarine water microbial communities from San Francisco Bay, California, United States - C33_657D | ecosystem: Environmental > Aquatic > Marine > Unclassified | place: USA: California... | reverse complement strand
GATTGAAGCAGTATTAAATTACCTAAATATTCAATTACGGAAAATTCGTCGAAAACATTTTCAAAAATATTTAGAAGCGTATAATAGAGCATTGACAAGCCGTGATGCAGAAAAGTATGTAGACGGCGAAGACGAGGTAATTGATTATGAAACCTTAATCAACGAAGTAGCATATTTGCGTAATCGTTGGTTAGGTATTATGAAGGGTCTTGAAGCCAAGCAATGGCAGATGGGACATATCGTGCGTTTACGCACAGCAGGAATGGAAGATATTTCAATATGAGTTATTCAAATATAACATCAAACAATTTTGGTAACCTTAGTCCAGGTAGTTTAACACCAGGTAGTTTAACAAATTCAACATTTACACCTAAACAGTTGCAAGCAATTAAACCTTTGGCTCAGCTAAATGCAACATTTATGCTTTCTTCGGAAAACAATTTGCATCATGCGGTCAAAAAATATGAAGTGTATGAAACACCAACCGATGTATTAGCATTAAGTGTTGCTTGGAAAAGACTACGTGATAATGGTCACTCCGGTATAGGCAAGCTATTGCAGGATGAATTGTTTAATATGGTTACTGGTGATGACACTGAAATGGCTAAACAAATACGTGACTACTACAGTAAAAAAATTATGATGTTAACATTGCGAAATGATAACCCGCGCATGTCTGACTATCGTAAAGACCTAAACACATTTGTGCATGGTGATGGTCGTATGGTTAGAGAAAACATGTTAGGCTTAGCATACTATCTACCTATATTTTATGAGTACGATGTTAACATTGATGAAGTTCGGTGTGCAGTTGATGCAAATCAAAACTTTAAAAAATTAGACAAAGAAAACAAGCCTAAACTGTTGAAACTTTCTGTAGAATTGAAACCATTGAAGATGTTGGTTAGAAAAACTAAACGAATTACTACTAATCAATATTGGCTCAAGGATCTTAAACTAAATGCCGGTGTACTAATTAGTATTCAACCTGGTAATCCTTTAGAGCATATTTGGAATGATATGTTTCTGAATACGGAAGTATTACAAGTTAATGGTTCTTTTTGTAGACGCACAATAGACAATTTTGAATACTTTAGTGTTGATAAATGGCATCTAGCAAAAGGTTGACAATAAATCAATTCGGGCATATAATACATGTATTGATTGATTAAAGGACGATTAGATGTTTAAAGTTGGTGGGTTGTTGTTTCGTAATCCAGAAGCCCTTGGGGCATATCTCAAATTGCACAAAGGTACTACTTTTGTAGTAGAGTATGTCTCCGACTATATGCTCGGTGACCCAATGGAACAATAAGATTTTGGTTGACAATAAATCAACTAGGGTGTATAATTGTATTTTTCAGTGACTAATATAGGAGTTTAAATGTCTACTGTTCGCATTGTTTCTGGGACGTATCGCAATCAACCGATCGCTAATCAAGTTTTCACATTGGTGAAAGGGTACCAATTGGGTACGAAAGGTGGGTTTGTTACAGTGAAAAATGAAGGTCAATTCCCGGGTCGCAGTGGTCTGATCAGGGTTGGTGTTGCTAATCAAAATGATTTGCAATTTGTGTCAGGCACTGAGCCTGTTGTCGTAGCAGTTGAGCCAGAGGTCAATGAATCTGAAACTGAGGCAATGGATCGCATTGCTAGCCGATTCAATGTGCTTGATGAAATGAGTGCCGCATGTATCTCAGGCAACATTCGTGCTATGATTGTGTCAGGTCCCCCTGGTGTCGGCAAGTCGCACGGCGTGACTATGCAAATGGAGAAGGCAAGTCTGTTTGATAAAATTGCAGGCAAGCGTCCTCGTTTTGATATTGTGAAAGGTGCAATGTCAGGTATTGGTTTGTTCTCTAAACTGTACAAATATTCTGACAGTAAGAATGTTTTGGTCTTTGATGACTGTGACATTTGGGAAGACCCTGATGCATTGAATGTGTTGAAAGGTGCTTTGGATTCAGGCAAAACTCGCCGAATCAGTTGGAACAAAGACTCACGCATTTTGCGTGAAGAAGGTATCCCCAATACTTTCAATTTCAATGGCTCGGTGATCTTTATCACTAACTTGAATTTTGCTGACCGTCGTAGCAACAAAATCAAGGCTCACTTGGATGCACTGCAAAGTCGCTGTCACTATCTGGATCTCACTATCAATAGTGAGCGTGATAAAATGTTGCGTATCAAGCAGGTCCATCGTGATGCTGACGGTGGTTTGTTTAGCGAGTACGATTTCACCGATGAACAATCATCGGATGTTATGAGTTACATGTGGGACAATCACAACAAATTGCGTGAAGTGTCATTGCGTATGGCATTGAAGATTGCAGACTTGGTCAAGATTAGCCCGAGCAACTGGCAGAATCTTGCTAAGGCAACTTGCATGAAAGTTTAACGCCGTGTGAAGGCAGGGGCAATGTCAATAAGTCCCCACCCTATTTTTGGAGACTACGGTCTCCTTTTTTTGCCTTTGTGTTTGCTTTATCTATGCATAAGTATTATAATAACTAGATGATATCAAAACCGAAAACTAAAGAACAATTAATTTATTTTCTTGCATCAGCCATAAAGTTAGGTACTTACGATAAAAGGTTCCTATCCAACTTGGAAACAATGAACCTAGTCAATAAGAAACCATTGACTACTAATCAAGCATCGTTGCTGGATAAGATTACATCCAGATATAAAAAACAAATAGAAAAATTAGAAATTCATGTTGATGAATTGTTAAACTTGCCATGGGACAATGCTCCTATTCCAAGTCTACCTCAATTCACTGAGGTGCATTTGTTATTGGTCGATGATGAATTGATTTTGCGTAGCCCCTATAAAAAAGATTTTGTAACTGAATTTAGAAATTTAGAAATAAATCCTATTTGGCACAAAGAAGATAGGTTCTGGAGAATGCCAGCAAATAGTTACACACTAAAGGTAATTAAAAATTCTATTGAGAAGCATTATACAAAAATCAACTACTGCGATAGTATCAAATCAATGCTAGATTCTACTTCTATCTATGATGCAAAAATATGGAACCCCAAATTCTGTTATATAAATAATAACTTCTATGTGGTAGCGACTTCACCTATGTTGCAACAAGCCATAGAACATTTATCTTTTGACATTGATCTTGCGTTACTGCCTAGATTGAAAAGATTTGGAATCAATATTGATCAGTCTGTGATTGACGAATACTTGAAAAAGTTTTCACAGGAAGAAATTGATTTTGCAATAAATGACGTAGTTGAATTTAATTATAGTGATGAAAACTTAGTAGATTATCTACTACAGATAAAACCTGATTTGATTGTAATAAACGATTCGTTTAAATTAGGACATCTACGAAAGGCTAAAACATTGCTTGAAAATAAAATAACATGTATCATTAGGAATAAAGATGAACAGATACTTAGTGATTTACATGAATACGAATTTCCTGTACTGATAACTGGTAAAGTGTTCACGGCAACTTACGCATTAAAATATGCTTGTGGCACAAGTAAAGTGATACACATAGTAAACAATGACCCGGTAATAATTCTATGAAAGAATGCAAATTAATAATCAAAGATGAAGTCAATGTAAAGATTGAAGGTCTAGAACTAGGTGACCGCAAAGCATTGATGAAAAAATTTGAATATGAGAAGCCAGGCGCGAGGTATTTGCCAAGTGTCCGATTAGGTCGTTGGAACGGTAAAATCAGTTTCTTTAGTCTAGGCGGCAGTAGTTATGTGAATTTATTGCCAGAGATTCTTCCTATTCTAGATAGTGCAGGATATGACATTCAGTTGGAAGACTTGCGTACATATAGTACAACATTCAATTTTAAACAGATTGAAGAGGATACTTTTAGTCATTATAGTTGGCCAAAAGGTCATCCTAAAGAAGGTGAACCCGTCAAGTTTAGAGATTATCAACTTACTGTAGTAAACGAATTCTTAGCTAACCCTCAATCAATACAAGAAGTAGCAACGGGTGCAGGTAAAACATTAATGACTGCGGCATTAAGTTACAGTATTGAGAACTATGGTCGTAGTATTGTCATCGTCCCTAACAAGAGTTTAGTCGTACAAACAGAAGCAGACTACATTAATTTAGGTTTAGATGTTGGTGTGTACTTTGGTGATAGAAAAGAATATGGAAAGACGCATACGATTTGCACTTGGCAAAGTCTTGGTAATATGTTAAAGAATACCAAGTCAGGTGAAGCAGAAGTATCAATAGGGGAGTTTATTGAAGGTGTTGTTTGTGTCATGGTTGATGAAGTACACATGGCAAAAGCTGAGGTACTTAAAGAACTGTTGACCGGTGTAATGAGTCATATTCCAATTCGTTGGGGATTGACTGGAACAATACCTAAAGCAATATTTGAAGCACAAGCATTGTATGTAAGTATAGGTAACTTAACCAATAAACTTAGTGCAAGTGAATTGCAAGAAAAGGGTGTGCTTGCACAATGCCATGTAAATATTGTACAACTAAAAGATGAAGTAGAATTCTCAAACTATCAAAGTGAATTAAAACATTTACTTGAGGATACTCATAGATTAGATGCTATTGCCGAATTGATTTTAAAAGTCAAAGAATCAGGTAATACGTTGATACTAGTTGACAGAGTAAATGCAGGTAAAGAATTAATCAGCAGATTACCTGACGCCGTGTTTGTATCAGGTAATACAAATATGACTGAAAGAAAAGAGGAATACGATGAAATTGCCACCAGTACAAACAAGATTATTGTTGCCACGTACGGTGTGGCAGCGGTGGGTATTAACATACCAAGAATTTTTAATCTGGTTCTTATTGAGCCTGGCAAAAGTTTTGTCAGGGTTATCCAATCAATTGGACGAGGAATCAGAAAAGCGGAAGACAAAGATTTTGTCCAAATATGGGATATCACAAGCTCCTGCAAATTTGCCAAAAGACATTTGACTAAACGAAAAGAATTTTATCGTGAAGCAAACTACCCGTTCGACATGGAAAAGTTGACATACAGATAAAATAGTGATATAATAACAACATGAGAATTTTAACCCTTGACAACACATATTACAATCTTGAAACTCTACCCGAAGAAGTAGATGATTTAAGATTCGCTATTCTTGACAATAGCAATCCACAAAATGTAGACTATCATTATATACCGTTGATATTTTTAGAAAGTTTCAATAGCCCTGCACTAGTATTGCGTATTGGTGACAAGACTATCAAGATGCCTGTTGATTGGCAAATATTGATTGGCGAACCTGAGATAGGTGACTTAGAAACATTACCCTTGACAAGCATTAATGATAGAGGCTTTAAAGCATTTGAATTCAACCCACTAAGTGCATTTCGTCCTAGCTTTCCTGATATTGAGATAGTAGACATATACCATGATGTAACTTGGTATGCACCTCGATTAAAGAACGGACAATTTCTATGTGTACCAATTGATGATGAAAATAAACCTAGATGTGTTTATTTTGTAAAAGAGATTAGTCGTAATTGTGAGATAGTAGATTATCAACAGGCTTGGTAACATGGCAACAAAGAAAACTCCTGTAGAAGAAAAGTTTGAAAAACAAGACTTTGATTTGTTTGATGCATTAATTGCATTAGATAAGAAAGACTACGGCTACATAGATAGACTAACAGAAGAACAACAACGAAAATTTGTTCCTTATATGATGACGCATTGGATGAGTCAAATAAAAGCAAATAGTGGACTACAAGCATATTATGTACGTAGCGTAGACTATCACGCAAATCAACATTTGTTTAACGAGAATGTACAAAAACATCCTAAGTTGCAATGGTTGATGCTGTGTGCAAGCAGTCCAGGGTTAGGGAAACAGTTTCATCAATGGATACCTCATCTATCAACTAAAGTAAGTCAATTAAAAGAAACACCCAAAGAAAAAGATGTTAAAGATTATTTTGGAAAAGTATATCCTAAAGCTGATGATGGTAGTTTACAAGAGATAAGCAAAGAGTTTGTGAATGAGCATAAAAAGAAAACCTATCTTGCAAAACAGTATCCTGATTTGAAATACACAGATATAGAATTGTTAAGCAGTTTAGTAACAGAAGAAGATATCCGCAGATATGAAGAAGACCGAGGAAACTAAACCAGCGTTTAGTTGTGAGTTTTGCAATCGTAATTTTATTAGAGAAAAAACTCTAGTAACACATATTTGCGAAACTAAACATCGCTGGCTAGAAAAAGACAAACAAAGTAACCGAATGGGGTTTCAGAGTTTCCTACAATTTTATAAAAAACACTCAGCATCTAAAAAAGTAAAAACATATGAGGAGTTTATCAAAAGCGCATACTACATTGCTTTTGTTAAATTTGGCACATATTGTGTAGGCAGTAATGTTCTTAATGTTCCTCGATATGTAGATTGGTTATTAGCAAATAGTATCAAACTTGATAACTGGGCCACCGATACTAACTATACCAAATACTTGATTGACTATTTGCGTAAGGAAGATGCGTTTGATGCAATACATCGTAGTGTAGAATCCACAATTGATTGGGCAGAAAAAGATAACATCTTACCCAAAGACTATTTGCGATATGGAAACATGAATAGAGTATGTCAATTGATATGTAATGGTAAAATAAGTCCATGGCTGTTGTATTGTAGTGATAGTGGTGTCCGTTTTCTAGAGACATTAAATCCAGATCATGTTAAAATAATCAATGATTACATTAATCCAGAACAGTGGGCATTGAAGTTTCATCGTGAACCAGAACTTAAAAAACAAATTACAGACACCCTTAAACAAGCCGGTTACTAAAGTAGTACTTGGTTGGACTCAGGGTCGTGCTGATATTCCTATATGGGATGAAATATGCATATGGGCAATTGAACAGTTTGGGTTGCCGGGAACTAGATTTGAATGGCATCCTGCAGAAGATAATATGGAATTCTACTTCTATGATGAACGTGACGCTATTCATTTTGAATTAAGATGGGGATGACAATGCCACTAGAAGATGAAATAGCAGACATGATAGCTAAAGATATAGCTAAAGAAATAGATGAAGGCATCATGGTAGATTTATTAAAGGATATAGGCTGGACATCTGTGGAATTCTCTTATAAAGATAACTACCATGCAGTTGACGTAACTCATTGGTTGATGGAAAACTGTCCTGGCAAATGGCGCAGATTAAATTCTTTCTATGTATTTGAAGATATAAGAGAAGCCGAATGGTTTATCTTGAGGTGGATATGAGAATACTTAACAAAGACTTATGGCCGCATAGAATAGTGATACACAAAGATGAATCACGAATTAGTCCAGAAATTGAAAGATGGGTGTTTGAAAAGTGTGGTCAGTATAAAGGTCGTTGGAACATGGTTTATATTTATGATGAAACTCATTTCTATTTCAAAGACGGTAAAGATGCTACATTATTTGCATTGAGGTGGGCATGATTACAACTATATGGAAACATGTAAATGATAGTATTCCTAAGCAAACAGGATATTACCTAGCATATAAAATGTCAACATTAGGGGATGATAGTGAGGGGTTTGGTTTATATTATTGGAGTGAGTATCACAAAGTGTGGAGAGAATCTATAGCAACCCATTCATATACTATTCAAGTAAGCATTTGGTCAATTTTACCTGAACATGATCCGGATAATTATCAACTTACAAGACCTACTGTAGCAGAAATTGATGCTTGGAAAAACGTGCAAGATGCAGTTGACAAGTACAACATGATTAAAGAGTTAGTGCGATGAACAGCAAGCAAAGACGCAAATCAAAACGTGAGCACCTTTATAATATCATTATTCGCACCGATCAGCAACAACGATACTTTGAACATGATGAAAAGGTATATAGCGCAGTAAAGTGGTGTAAGAAAAAATGCAAGGGTAGTTGGAGTGTGAACACCGATTGGGATCACGCTGAATTCAAATTTAGTGACCACAAAGACGCAACAATTTTTGCATTGAAATGGATATGAATATTACACAAATTATTACTGATGGTGCAGGTTGCTATCCGTGGCGTGAGACAGTTGTTATCTGGCCTCGTAGAAGTATTAGTGGTGCGCCGTTGTTTTGGACTAAAGCATACAAGCGTAGAGTGTGGTTAGTATGGGGCACAGGATTTCATATGGAACCTGAAGTTCAATACGCAACAGTATTTGATTTACTAACATGTTAAAGAAACGTCAAATGACTAATAAGTTATACGGAAGTAATGGTGGCTGGGCGGCAATACGTAGTGTAAACTATGATGGTATAGGTATAGCATTTGATTTTCCTTACCATCAAGTTACGCCTATAATATCATCTGGAGAATGGAACGAAATGGTTGCTTGGTGTGTTAATACATTTGGACCCAGCGGCACAAAAGAAAACCCAGGTGTGTGGACAGCTAACGAACGTTGGTATGCTAACAATGCTAAGTTTTGGTTTAGAGACAAAAAAGATTGCGAATGGTTTTTATTGAGGTGGCAATGATGCAAATCAATACATATGAAACCTACAAAAACAATCGGCCCTATAGTGAAAAATGGTATGTTGCCGCCTTCAAAGTCTACCGTGTGCAACAGCAACTAGAAATCACTCAATGGTGCTATAAAACCTACGGGGAATCAGGATATAATTATAACACACATGACCTTCGGTGGAGAGACAATATCCATGAAGGTGAGATAAATTTCAGTCGTAAATCAGACCTTGAGTGGTTTTTATTGAGATGGCAGTAACTATAACTCTTAGCCCTAATGGACTACAACCGAAACAGGAACAATGGCTAATGAAAAATATAGGTCCTAGGATGTTTTTCCTACACAATGCTGTTGGTGGACAAGGTTGGGTAATTAAACGCAATTACAAAGAACGCACATGGGAACTAACATTAGAAGATGACAAACTAGCTACCTATTTTATATTAAAGTTTTCATCGTGATTAAACTTAAATTGGAAATATCTGCGGCAAAGGCAATAGAAAGAGCAAATGAATTACGAGAAGCTGGTTATGTTCAGGGTGTAGATTTTGATTTTGCATATTATCCCAATATACAGGATAGATTTACTGGACCAGAAAAACCTAGCTTTGCACTTTTTTATTTTTACAAAGAATCATTAGCAACTTATTATGGATTAAAATGGCAATAACAAAACCTTCAGGTACATTTGTACCACTACCAATCAGAGAAGATGAAATAGAATATGAGATTATCGACCGTACTTATATGGGTCGCCATAATAGGGTACAGTATGTATATGACTGTAAGGGTAAAAAAGAAGATCCAACTGAAATCGTAAAATGGTGCAGACGCAATTTCGGTGAAAGAGGTGCCGGTTGGGACTTTCTTTTAACCTCAGGAAATGTTACAATAGTGTTGTGGGACGATAAATTTAAAACTATGTATGAACTCTGGAAACGTTAATCTTTGTGAAGTAGTAGCAACAAAAGGAAGGTATTCGGTTACCTGGAATAAGCATATTACTGGATTAAGTGTTTATAGTGATAAGACTGCAATTTTACTTGATATGATTATTAGAGATAGCAAATCATGGGAGGTTGGCATCCATTTGAGTAGTGGTTATGTATTATGGATGAGTTGTACATTATTAGCTACACTGGACACTGACCTATTAGCAGAACATCTACAACGTGCATGTAATGTAAAACATCCGGATGAGATTACCGGTGCAGTGTTTGACAATATGGATGATGTTGAAATCTTCACCAAACGATTAGAACAAAAATACATATGGCATGTGTTAAAACAATGAATAGTAAAAAATGCAATCGTTGTACAGAAATAAAACCACTATCAGACTTCGGTAATGATAGTGGTGGTAAAAAATTACGGTCTGATTGTAAACTATGTGATAGTAAACTAGCCAAAGAACGAAAAGAAATATCAAAAACTGCGCCACCTATACCTGATAATCATGTATGCCCTATATGCAATCAAACAGAAGAACAATTGAATGAAAATATTAACCCTACACTACGAAAAAAGGGTAGACCGTGGGTCATGGATCATAACCATGAAGAAAAAACATTTCGTGGATGGTTGTGTAGAAAATGCAATTTAGGATGTGGGAATTTTAACGATAATCCTGAATTATTAGAGAAGGCAGCAAAATATTTAAGTGACAAAACAAATGGCTGATATAATGATTGACATTGAGAGTTTAGATACAGGTCCAGACTGTGTTATACTTACTATCGGCGCAGTATTGTTTGACCCTAAAGGTCAAGGTATTATTGAAAGACTAGAGTTACGTCCTACGATTGAAGACCAAACGGAGTTATACAATCGTACTATAAATGAAGATACATTGCGTTGGTGGAGTGAACAAAGCGAGGCTGCACAAGAAGAAGCATTGGGTGATAGAGATAGAGTATCATTTAGTGATTGTATGGATACACTATACAAATGGTGCTGGCGTTACAATAATGGTCATGTATGGAGTAACGGTGCTAGCTTTGACATTGTTGTCATGGAAAGTGCATGGCGTAACTTTAAACAACTGCCACCTTGGAGTTTCTGGAACATCAGAGACACTAGAACAATCTATGATATTACTGGTGTTAAACTCAAGTCAGGTGGTCATGTTACAAGTCACAAAGCAGTAGAAGATGCTGAACGACAGGCTGTTGTAGTACAGCAAGCATATATGAAATTAATTAAAACAGGATTAGTGGAGCCAAAAAAATGAAAACATACGGAGAACTATTACCAGGTGTACAAGTAGTGTACCATATAAGTAACTCTGACTTTAGAGGACAATTTTATGAGACATGGAAATCAAGTAATGATGGCATGAGAGGAACATTCCGTCAATTAAATACTGCAATATCAAAACAAAACGTTATTCGCGGTATGCATCGTCAGAATCAAAGTAAATTAGTAATGCCATTACAAGGAAGAATATTTGATGTAGCACTAGAACCAGAAACAGGTAAATGGTTTGGCGTAGAATTAGATGATACAACTGGATTATTCATTCCGCCCCAATATGCACATGGTTACATGGCATTAAGTGATAGAACAGTAGTTCAATATATCGTTGACGCTCCTTACAATAAAGAAGCTGAAGAAAACTTCAAATGGAATCAATACAATATTATATGGCCTACTGAAATTGAACCTATATTATCAGATAAAGACAGATGAAATTTAATTCAGACATTGATATTGACTTTGGTAACAGAGATAAAATATTAGAACATATCAACCATATACCTGCGGCAATGCGTAAAGTCAATCCAATACGCAAACATGCTACAGGAATCTATGTTACTGATATCCCCTACGATGCTATCAATGGAATAGCAAACTTAGATTATACAGAAGCAGAAAATCGTGGGTATATCAAACTAGACTTGTTGAATGTTCATGTATATGATAAGGTTAGTGATGAGGCTCATCTAACTGAATTAATGCAAGAACCTAAATGGGAAAGACTAAAGGATAGAGTGTTTGTAGAGAAATTAATTCACTTAAGCAATCATTACAACAGTATGCAAAAGATGCCAGAACCAATCAATAGTATACCTAGACTTGCTATGTTTCTTGCTATTATTCGCCCTGCTAAGAAACACTTAATTGGGTTAGATTGGAAAACAGTCAGTAAAACTGTATGGGATAAAGGCACTGACGGATATCACTTTAAAAAGAGTCATAGTTTGGCTTATGCACAGTTGGTCGTTGTGCATATGAATTTACTTGAATCAGAGCATACGCTTAACCAAAGTAATTGATTTCCGTTTACTTTTACGCTTGCTGAGTTCCAGCATACTACATATGGGACCATGTAGGATAGTAAGACTTTTATTGTTAAATGTACGTATATATGGTTTGAAAGCGACCCAGTCGTCCTTAAGAAACATATTAATAGGTACCAGTCTATTACTTTCCCACCACCAGATATCGCCTAGTTCTAAGAATTTTTCTCTTAAATCTTGATGAATGATAGATCCATAGTCATATATTGTAGTGACTATATCATCCCTATTTTGCACTATACCTACATAGTCTTGACCAGCGTAGGAACATACCGTAATAAAAGGATGATTTTCTGTTAGTTTTTTGAAAAATTCGTTATGTATCATTATTATTGTTACGGAATATTTATCAATTATCTTTACCCAATATATTTTTATAAATAGTATAAAGGAGCCATATTGTGTATTCAACAAATGTTTATAAGTTCAAGCCAAGACAGGTTGTTGTTTTGTACAGTGGTAATTCTACCAGGAGGTACCAGATAGTGTACGCTAAGAATTTAACATTAAACAAGGGTGTGGATAACATTATTCAATTCCAGTTTCTAAACCAAGAACAAAAATTCATAGATATTAGTAGTTTTGACATTACTTTTAGATTGATTAACTATACCGGTAAGGAAATCTTGTTTCGCAAAGCATTAACCGCTACCTTGCCATTGACTGGAATAGCTGAATTAGTTACTAATTCTAGCGATTTAGAGATGATTGATATCCAACAATGCTTTTACAGCTTGGAAATTAATGACGGGACATACGATCTACCAGTCTTTGTTAATAGTGAAGCCAGTGCTAGGGGAGTGATACAAATTGTAGATAGCATCTTACCTAGCTTTGTTCCTGCAATGGATATAGAAATTCCAAGTCATGCTATACCTAGTTCCAATACGGTAACATACACTAGTAGCGTATTGAGTACAAACAACAATAGTTTATTAACTATTCAACCTTTCCTAGATGGTTACTCAGGTACTGTACAAGTTCAAGGGTCCACACTTCCTGATAGTAATTGGTACAACATCGGGAATATCTATACTTATTTGGATGCTACTGAGACAGCAGGATATACGGTGGAAGGGTTTCACCCATATTTGCGTGTTGAATTTGTTAGCACACAAGGTAATGTAACCGGATTATTAGCCAGATAATATTGACTTACGTTACATACTATGTTATTATAGTAGTATGTTCGATATCCTAAGTTTAATTCCAGGTAAAAAACGACAAACATCTATTGGTTGGACAAGTTTCAACGCTATCTGTTGTATCCACGATGGGCATCGTCCTGATACTAGATTTCGCGGTGGAATTAAATTTGAGGGCCCTCAACATTGGTTATACAACTGTTTTAATTGTGGGTTTAATTGTAGTTTTGAATTAGGTAAACCTATCTTCCCAAAAACAAGACAATTTTTATTATGGTGCGGGGTAGATACTGAACAAATACAAAGATGGAATCTTGATAGTCTACGACACAAAGATTTTTTAGACTTTAGTGGTAAAAAACAATTTCATAAAATTGAATTCAAAGCAAAGACTTTACCCCCTGGAGAATTATTAGATGTTGGCAACCCTGATCATAAAACATATATAGATTATCTTATAAAAAGAAAAATAAATTTAGAGAACTATTATTTTGTAGTCACACCGAATGATTCAGGAAGAAACAAAAATAGGATTGTTATACCCTACACTTATAAAAATGAAATAGTAGGGAATACTAGCAGGTATCTTGATAATAAGATTCCTAAATTTATTAATGACCAACAACCTGGTTACGTATTCAACATTGACAAACAACACAAAGATTGGAGTGTCTGTATAGTTACAGAAGGTATATTTGACGCATTATCAATTGATGGTGTTGCATTAATGCATAATGACATAAGCACTGACCAAGTTATGTTATTGTCACAACTAAACAAACAAATAGTTGTTGTGCCGGATAGGGATACAACTGGATTAAAGATATGTGATAAAGCATTAGAATTGGGATATCAAGTCAGTTTACCTAATTGGGATACTGATATTAAAGATGTAAATGACGCAGTAATAAGATATGGCAAGCTGCCTACGTTACTAAGTATAATACAAAATAAAACAAATAGTAAAATAAAAATAGAAATGCAGAGGCGTAAAATTGCAAAAGGAATATAATACAGATATTCAACGACTCTTTTTACAAATGATGCTAACAAATGCAGAATTGTATACAAGAGTTATGAATATAATGAATCCGGATAACTTTGACAAGTCACTAAGAAAAGTGGCAGAGTTTATGAAGGAGTATAGTGAGAAGTATAGTCTGTTACCGGACATTACTCAAATCAAAGCAACCACAAGTGTACAACTTGAATTGATTGAAGATTTTGGTGATAAACACACTGAATGGTTCTTGGAAGAATTTGAATCATTTACTAAAAGACAAGAACTAGAACGGGCGATTCTTAAATCAGCCGATCTGTTAGAGAAGGGTGACTTTGGCCCGGTTGAAAAACTAATCAAAGAGGCAGTTCAAATCAGTTTACAACGTGATATGGGTACAGATTACTTTGCCGACCCTAAAGCACGTATCAACAAATATTTCAATGCAGGTGGTCAACAGAGTACGGGCTGGCCACAGATGGACAAACTATTGTATGGTGGCTTTAGTCGTGGGGAACTAAACATCTTTGCAGGTGGCTCAGGTTCAGGTAAATCATTGGTTATGATGAACATCGCATTGAATTGGTTGCAGATGGGACTCAGCGGAGTTTATATCAGTTTAGAATTGAGTGAAGAATTAACATCATTAAGAACTGATGCAATGTTGACTATGATGAGTACTAGAGATATCCGTAAAGATATTGACGGAACTGAATTAAGAGTTAAAATGGCAGGCAAAAAATCTGGACAATATCGTGTTAAAGGATTACCCGCACAAAGTAACGTTAACGACATTCGTTCATATCTAAAAGAAGTACAGATTCAGACTGGAATCAAAGTTGACTTTGTTATGATTGATTACTTGGATCTAGTCATGCCGGTAAGCGTCAAAGTCAATCCCAACGATCAGTTTATTAAAGACAAGTATGTTAGTGAAGAATTGCGTAACTTAGCAAAAGAGTTGGGAATTCTCATGGTAACTGCAAGTCAGTTGAATCGTAGTGCAGTTGAAGAAATTGAGTTTGATCATAGTCATATTGCAGGTGGTATCAGTAAGATTAACACAGCAGATAATGTATTTGGTATCTTTACAAGCCGTAGTATGCGTGAGCGCGGGAAATATCAGATTCAATGTATGAAAAGTCGTAGTTCGACAGGCGTCGGGCAGAAAATTGACTTGGAATATAATATTGAGACTATGCGTATTACAGACGAGGATCCTGACGGGTATGCTGAACAGCAAGCAAAATATAAGCCTAGCCCAAGTCCCAATGATATTATGAGTAGATTAAAGCCCCAATCAACGGTTACAGAAGCAATTAACAAAGATACAGGGGAAATAGAACCGGTTACCAATCGGGTGGTAGCTGATGTTCAGGGGGCAAAACTCAAGGCCCTACTGAATACTCTGAAAAAATGATAAATACAAGTAGGATATCTATACCCATGCAAAGAAAAACTCGCAGCCTCTTAGAGGAATTAGAAGCTATTGGCAGTAATCGTGATACCAAACATATCATAGAAAGCCGAGCCCATAATATAATCACCAGCGCAATAAATCTATTGGAAATGATTAATAAAAATTATGATCCAGAAAAAGCGCAGATCCTAGAGCGAAAATTACTTAGTGCTATAAAGGCCCGAGACCAGGGTAGATTCAGTAAAAGCCTAAGGAAAAAGGATGAAACTTAAAGAAGTCATTGTTGAGGGCATCGGGGATGCTATAAGATCCGGAATATATAAAGCTACCGGTTATGGTGGAAACTCTGCCAATCAATCTGCCACAAAAATTAAATTTATTAACGATTTAAAGCAAAAATTAAAACTCAACAAAGATAGTGCTAGAAGATCAGGAGTCCCGTTTGATACAAACAAGTATGTAGATTCTTATCTAGCAAAGTATAATGCAAAAGTTGATGACGAACAACGAGAACAGTTAAAGAAACTAGCCAACAATCCTGATAAGTTTGCGAACTATATGTACATGTTAATGTCTCAGCAAACAACCAATCAGCAAGGGTATGTTAAAGGTTCAAATAGTCCACAACAATATGGTGCAGGCTCACAACAATATGGTGCAGGCCCGCAAGCAGGAGGCAGGCCCCAACAACAAACTGCGGCAGCACCACAGCTAGAGCCAACTACTACTAATGTAATTAAACAAATACAAAAATTAACAGGACCTGAAAGATTAGATGACCTGTCAGAGATTACAAAATCTGCCATGAAGGTATTATATAAACAGAATCCTACAAAATACGCCGACTTGTATAAAGAAATAATGACTGGCAAGAGCAATGCTAATAAAATGAATACTTCATCTTTGGCTACAGACTTAGCATCTAAGCGTCAGAAGAATCAAAAAGCAATGCAACAATATGTAGATTCTACAAGCCCATATCAAACAAACGACCCAGTTGGTTCTAATGTAATGGGAAATATTGCTAACACTGTGCAACCAAAAGATACTAGTGTAGGGGCTAATGCATTTTCTGCAATGAACAAATCATTAGGTGGACCTGAGACTATGCCTCCAGAACAAAACCCATCTGATAAACGATCACAAGACTTTGAGAAGGCTGCAATGGCTGCACGTGGTGGAATGACTGATGCTCCTGCCCCAACTGATTATGCGGCTAAACGAGAATTGGCAGCTAAAAATGCACAAGCAAGTATGCGTCCTAAAGTCACTGAAACCCGTAGATTTTATAGAAGATAATGAGTACTGAATCTATTAGAGGTCTAGTAAGTAGACTTGAATCATTGAATGAGCAAGAACTAACAAAGGCTCATGTTGAACATCCTGAGGATTTAGTATTTCATACAGGTGGACAAGGCGCACAGCAAGGATTGACAGCAATTGTTGATACTGTTCAAAATCCAGGAGCTATTACAATTAAATGGGACGGCTATCCTGCATTGATATTTGGTACTGGTCTTGACGGTGAATTTATCGTTTGCGATAAACATATGTTCAACAAAAAAGATGGTTCAGGACATGTAACTAGTCCACAAGCATTTGCTGCCTATGATAAAGCCAGAGGAATTGAGCGTGGTGATTTAGTTAACGTCATTACTAGAATATGGCCTGGGTTGCAAAAATCATATTCAGGAAAAGGATTCTACTGGGGTGACTTATTATTCAGTCAGCCACTACAAGAGAAAAACGGATTATACACTTTCAGAGCAAATCCAAATGGCATCACATATACTATAGAAGCCAATAGCGAAATTGGACAACTAATTAAAGGTAAAGTGGGTGGCATAGCCGTACATCAATATATTCCACCAGAAGCAGACAATGTTCAATATGCACAGTTGTTAAATGGTAGTATAGGTAAGTTAAAAAATAATAGCAATGTTGCAATTATTCCTGCTAAGATGCCAATGGTTCCGCAATTAAAGTTAACTAAAACTGCAATTGCTAAAACTCAAAGAGAAATAGATAAGAACAAAGCTGCCGCAGATGCATTTATCTTGCGTGTACCACCCGGGGTCAAATCAGTATTTCCATTGATGTGTACAGTATTCATTAACAAAAAGATTGTTGCAGGTAATTTAGATAATTTAGTAGAAGAATTTATAGAGTTTGCTAAGTCTAGAAAAATGTCAGAAGCAGTATACAAGAAACTGTTTGGTTACGATGTTCAAAACCCGCAGACTGGACAACCAGAACATGTGCCAGGTCACTTTGACACTAACATTGCTGGTATAACTGCGGCTTTCTCAATATGGATAGCTTTATACAATCTTAAAATGCAAGTTGTTCCGCAACTAGATAAGGCAGCAGAACAAAGCCCTGTCAAGGGTTATCTATCAGATGGCACACAAACCCAAGAGGGTTTTGTCAGTCATGGAATCAAACTTATCAACAGAATGGGCTTTAGCCGTCAAAATTTGGCTGCTAGAGGCTAACCAAAACCAACATTTTTTTATTCCAGGCATAAATAAATGTATGAATCTATATGATTCAAAACATTTAAAGGATTAATATCATGGCATTTACAACACGTACTCACGGTGACTTTCAACCAGTAATGAACTATGACGCAGCCAGCTATACAGTTGGTGCAGTTAACGCAGTTACATCAGCAGCTCCAGTTCAACCACAAGGTCCAAAGTTAGACTTCTTCACAATCGCTTTAGCTGATTTGGCTACAGACGGTACAGTATTATTGAATTGCATCAACGCAATCCAACAATTAGCTACTATCTATATCTACGAAGTAACTAACACTGGTACAGATACAATCGCAGTTGCAGTTTACCCAACAGGTGCATGGACAACAACAACTTTAGATACTGCTACTGGCGGTACAAGTTCAGTTGGCGCAGCATTCACTAGCTAATTCAAACTTAGTTTGACAAAAGCCCAAGAATTTCTTGGGCTTTTTTACCTCTATAAATAGTGTATGTCCTATACAATTAAATGTTTTACACTATTTGATATAACAAATACCGGTGTATTGCACAGAAAACCCCCATCAAATATTGATGAGGCTCAGTTAACTACTTGGCAATTAAATAGAAATCGTCAAGTCAATTTTGATACACTATTGCAAGTAATCAATTTACGAAGCCAGCCCGAAAATACATCAGATGTAATTAAAGAGAAAATTAATTTCAAAGAATTTAGCAAATTTGGATTCTTATTTGAAGATGAAGAAGACCAAGACATGTTTTCATTTACTTTTAGTATAAGTCATAGAAACGTGTTTGACGATGGTATAAACAATTTGGGTGCTTTATATCAGGATTGCGAGGGTGTCCCCATGCTTAAGATAGGTACAGAATGGAACAAACTACCTAATTTCTTAGACACTAGCCCTGAACTAAGTAATATATATTTTGAGGTCTTATCGGATGAGTGAAATTAATATGTTCTCAATATTGAAAAAATTATTGAGCAAAGAAGAAATACAACAACTTGCAGAAATGCTAGTTATAGAAGGTAAACACGGATACGAATTATTTGACGAGTATTCTATTGAGAAAACAGATATGGGCTACATCGTCAAGAAGTACAAGACTTTTGTAGAGCATACCTTTTTCAATTTACGTAATGCTGTAGTTTGGGCAACATTGGACAAACGTAACAAAATTATAGATGCAAATTCTGTCGTAGATTTGGACTCAAAATTGCAAAGTACATTGGCCAGCTTAGAATTGCATCAAAAACTGTGCAGAAAAACAAAAAATATAGATTCTAAGTCTTTATACTTTATCAAACTCAACGAGGACCGAGTAAAAAAATATCATATATTGTCTAAATTAGATAACTATGTGATAGAGACCAAGCGTTGGCAGAACAAAAAGTTCACAGAAGCCATAAAATAATTTATAGAATGATAAATATATAATCAGTACTCTAGGAAAAACTATGAAACTAACCGAATTTAATGCAAAACCAGCTACAGTAGCTAAGAAGGCTCTAAAAGAGCATTTCAATACCAGTATCAATTTAGATAATATAAGCCTATATGATACTCAACGTATGATGCGTAAAGTCAACAAATTGATGACTGAGATGCGTCAGAGTTCTAATGGTCTTAATACAGAAAGTAATCCTGCTTACTTAAAACTTGTTTTCATGGAACAGGCTTTACAACATCACTACGGTGATCTTCAAGCATTGCCATTGTACAACACTCGTATGGTATTTGAGAATGAACAAGTTGAGAAATCACAAGTTATTCTAGCCGCACAAGAAATGGTTGATGCTATGCAGAAGATGGTTGAACAAGTCAGTGATATGCTTGTCAAAGAACTACCAGCAGTTGTTGACGGTGTTAACAGTGAAGTCGGCACAAATGAAGGTGAACAGTTTAATCAACAAGTAACCGAAGCATTGACAAGTCTACAGGCTGCACTAACTCAGAGCAAAGGCACATTATCAGGCGCATTAGGTACTATTACCGGTCAAGGCGGTGGCATGGGAATGCCAGGTGGCGACATGGGTGGTATGGGTGATGAGATGGGCGGCATGGGTGATGAGATGGGTATGGGAGGTGATATGGAAGATTTGGGCGGCGAACAGCCTGATGGTGAACTTCCTGATCTACCAGAAGAACCGGATGAGGAAAGCCCTGTAGCGGGTGTTGGTCGTTCAACACGATAATATGAAGTTATTTGAATTTGCCGATGATGATCCATTGCGTGTGAAATTGGTTGCAGTTACCAACCAATTAAAAGAACGCATCGGCAAAGGTGGTCAAACAATTACCACTGACGAGTTATTAAATTTTCTAAAACAGAATGATGTTATATTAGATAAAAACGATTTATTTGATATAGTAAAAAAAGACCCATTAAGAAATATAATTCATAATGTAAACAAAGATGAAGTTGTATTTAAGGGTCAAGAGGGCGCAGAAGAACTTGGTGCAACACCCGGCCCAGATGAGAATCAAAAAACATTACAAAAAATGGCACAGAAGCAATTAAAGTGATAACCATTACTGACAACGCTAAATCCAAAATAATAAAACTACTAGAAAAAAGAGGCGGCAAAGGAATTCGCATAGGTGTGAAAACCACAGGTTGCAGTGGCCTAGCTTATGTGTTAGAATACGTTGATGAATATGCATATTTGGATAGTGATATCAATTATGCATACTCAGAATTTGTTATATTAGTTGATAAAAGACATGAGGTCTATTTGAACAATATGACAATTGACTATGTACGCAGTGGTCTAAATGAAGGGTTTGAATTTAAGAACCCTAATGAACGTGACCGTTGCGGATGTGGAGAAAGTTTTAGGGTATAAATATGGCATATTCAGAAAAGGTTATAGATCATTATGAGAATCCCAGGAACGTCGGCTCTTTTGATAAGAGTGATACTGATATTGGTACTGGTATGGTTGGCGCACCCGCATGTGGCGATGTAATGAAACTTCAAATAAAGGTAGAAAATGGCATCATCAAAGACGCAAGATTTAAAACATACGGATGTGGATCTGCGATTGCAAGTTCCTCTCTCATTACCGAGTGGGTTAAAGGCAAGACGTTGGACGAAGCCGCAACTATTAAAAATTCAGAAATTGCTGAAGAACTCGCATTGCCGCCAGTCAAAATCCATTGTTCAATCCTTGCTGAAGATGCAATCAAAGCCGCAGTAGCTGATTATAAAAGTAAACATTAACCAAATACATTGTACTACTGAGTAATTTGTAGTACAATTGCCATATGTACAATCCCAATAAATTTAACTATCAACCTCTTCAACGTGTAGAGATTGATGGCAAGCGTAGATACGCTACTCCCGACGGTGAGAAACTTCCCAGTGTTACTACAATTCTAGATGCTACTAAATCAGAAGAATCTAAACAAGCATTACAGAACTGGCGTAAACGAGTTGGTAGTGTTCAAGCACAAGCTATCACTACAGAAGCCGCAGGACGTGGCACACGTATGCACAAGTGGCTTGAAAATTATATAAAGACAGGCGAGACAGGAGAACCAGGTAGTAACCCATATAGTATTCAAAGTCATACTATGGCTCATAGTATTATTACGCAGGGATTAGTTAACTGTAATGAATATTGGGGAACTGAGGTTCCACTATACTTCCCCAAAGTATATGCAGGTACTACTGACTTATGTGGTATACATAATGGAAGTGAAGCTATTATGGATCATAAGCAGACAAACAAACCCAAGAAGCGTGAATGGATTGACGATTATTTTGTTCAGTTAGCAGCCTATGCTAACGCACACAATGAATTACATGGGACAAAGATACGCAAAGGTGTGATTTTTATGTGTGATCCTAACGCTATGTATCAGGAATTCATCATTGAGGGTGCTGAATTTGACAAGTATACAGACACGTGGTTTAAACGAGTAGAACAATACTATATGCAGTTCCTTTAAATCGTGATAAATAGTTTAATCAACTAAAGATTAAACTATGGCCATCGTACAAATCTCCAAAATTATTCACAGAACCGGGGCAAATGACGACCTACCCCAACTTGACATAGGGGAACTAGGTTTTGCAACCGACGAACAACGTCTATATATAGGCAATGATCCAGCAATTGTACCACCAATTGGACCTGGAGAAACAACTCAAACTGAAATTTTAACTACTGCTAGTCCAATAGACTTTTCAACTATTACTGGTTCTAGTAATTCTACACTAGATTTAAATAGTCCTGAGGATGGACAACTGTTAGCTATAAATGTTCAAAGCAGTATAACCACTATTGTTAATGTAGGTGGAAATGCTGGTGGTGAAATCACATTAGGTAATATAAGCAATGTTAAACTTAATGGTGGCGTTAACGGTTATATTTTACAGACTGACGGCGCGGGCAATCTTAATTGGACTACTAACGGAGTATTGACTGTTAACATCGCTAATGTAAGTCAAGCTAATCCAGGTGTAGTCACTACACAAACTGATCATCTATTTGGATCTGCCGCAGAAGTAACTATTGGCAACGTAGCCGGTATGACTCAATTGTCTACAGGTGGAGTTGGTGGAACTAATTTATATTTTGTTAAAAGACTTTCAAATACTACATTTAGTTTATATACTAATTCATCATTAACTACTGCTGTATCCACAGTAGCATTTTTCCCAGCTACAGCTAATACAGGATATGCATTAGGAACTATCAGTCCTACAGGTAATGCAGTGCCTGGAGGTAGCAATACACAAGTTCAATATAACGATACTTCAGGTGTGTTTGGTGGAAGTAGTACATTTACATTTAACAAAGCAACCAATCTATTAACAGTAGGTGGTAATATTAATGCTAGTAACGTTAATGCTAATATATACGGAAAAGTTAATGGGTCTATAGGTAATGATACACCTAATTTAGGAACTTTTACCAGTGTTATCGCACTTAACAATGCCAATATTACTGCAAATGTAAACTCAGGCAATGTAAATGTTTCTGGTAAAATACAAGTAGTGGGTAATGTAGATGCTGGTAATATTAATGCTACTACATTAGCAGGTGATGAAGTTACTGCAACTGGTAATATGACTGCTGATTATTTTATTGGTAACTTCATTGTAGGTAATATCATAGGTAATATTTCTGCTCCTGGTAGCAATACAGAAGTTATATTCAATGAACAAGGCAATGCTGGGGCCAGTGCTAATTTTACGTTCAACACATCAACAAATATATTAACGGTTACTGGCAATATTACTTCAACATATTATACTGGTACATTAAAAACAGGTGCACAACCGAACATTACAAGTGTTGGTACATTAGCAAGTGTAACAGTAACAGGCAATGTCTCTAGTGGTAATGCTAACTTAGGTAACTTAGTAACAAGTAATTATTTTACTGGTAATGGAATATTTATCTCTAATATAGCAGGTGCTAATGTTTCAGGTACAGTAGCAAATGCAACTTATGCAATTAGTGCTGGGTCAACTACAAATGCAGGAACAGTAACAACTAATGCACAACCAAATATAACATCTGTAGGAACATTGAGTAGTTTGACAGTTACTGCTAATATTTCTAGTGGAAATGCTAACTTAGGTAACTTAGCAACAGCAAGTTATTTCAGTGGTAATGGTATCTATATTTCCAACATTGCAGGTGCTAATGTAAGTGGAAATGTCACAAGTGCAGTACAATCGCATTATGCAAACATTGCAAACTCAGTAGCAGGCGCAAATGTAAGTGGACAAGTAGGTAACGCATTAGTAGCCGGTACAGTTTACACTAATGATCAACCAAATATTACTAGTGTTGGTACATTATCAGGATTAACTTCTAACGGTACATTGACACTAAACTCTGACGCACAACTAACTATTGCTAACACTGTACAAAGTACAAATATGACTTCAGGTGCATTAAGAGTAGTAGGCGGCATATCAAGTCAAGGTAATGTACACGGTAATCATATACATGCATTTTCTACTATGAATGCGGGAATACATTTGTTTGCTGGTAATAATGCACAAGGTTCTAGTTTTCAAAATCAAGTATTTGTTGGAAAAGATACAGGAACTCAGTTTGTACAATCAGCAATGGTTAATGCATCGGATCAAGGTAGTGCTGACTGGGTAGCATACGGGGATAGTGGTAGTGATGCAGAAGGTTGGATTGACATGGGCTTCACTGGAACTGATTTCAGTGATGCTAATTATACTATAACTAAATCAAGTGACGGATATATCTTTGTGCATGGCATGGAAAATGGCAACGGAGGTAACTTAGTGTTAGCTACTGCTGATGTAGATCACCGTGATATAGTTTTTGCTACCGGAGGATTCTTAGCAGCAAATGAAAAATTCCGTTTTCACCATGATTCAAATACAATATTGCCTTATTCAAATTTATCTATAAATTTAGGTAATAGTTCACGATATTATAATAATGTATTTGCCAATTATGTGACTACAGCAGGTGATATGAGTGTTGGTGGTAATGTTATTCCTAACGCCAATGTTACATATGATTTAGGTAATGCAACAAATAGATTTAAAGATTTATGGTTAAGCGGCACAACTATTCATTTAGGTGGTACTTCAATTACTACAGATAGTGGTGGTAATGTAAGTTTGGGCAATATTACATTTAGTAGTGAAGGTACTATTAGTTCATCAGACATTGTAACTACCGTAAATGAGTTTGCTAACCCGTCTGAAAGAAAATTAGCATTAACAGATAATAATGCTGTAATAATAGATCGTGCTGCCTCATCAAGAACATTGGTTATCCCTGATGAAGCAAATATTGATTTCCCAATTGGATCTAAAGTTGAAATCATCAATGATTCACTTTATGGTAATAATTTGTTTATAGAATGCGAGACTAATGTTGTTGTAAAATTATCAGTGATAGACAATACAGGGGCACTGATAAACTATACAGCATTACCTGCACCAGATCCACAAGAATGGGTTAAAGCAGAAATTTACCCAGCCGGTACAATAACTTTACGAAAAATATATAGTGATACTTGGTATATGACTGGTACGAATGCTAATATCACATATCCATTGTCACCAAACACCTGATCTTACTAATTTTTGATAAATACTTAGTACATTCTCATTCTGAGAATTTATGCGGTCCCCGCCGCGTAGTGGCTAGAACCCACAACTAACACAAGGAGAAAAACAAATGGGACGTCCTTTAAAAATAATTAAAACTCAGGCAGCTGCCGATCCAGATGGTGAAGTAGATAACGGTTATCCAAACGATGGAACAACCGATAATGGATTTAGCAGAAGCTATCCTGGTATTCTAGGTGGAGAAATTTCTGCTTTCAATAACAGTGACCAAATTACATGCTCTGTTGCTATTGAGAAAAAACAATATGGTGTAGTTAACAGTACATCAGGTATTGCAGTAATTTGGGGTGATGGTATCACTGATTACGCTAATACAGTTGATGTAGGTGATTCAATCTATGCAGGTGATGCATTGACAGATCCTACTGTAGCCGCACTAGGTACAGTTAATACAATTAACACACCAGTACCAACCATCACTATTGATGCGTCAACAGCTGGTGCTACAGATAGTTTTACAACTAAAGGTGCAGTAGCTGCTACAGCATTGGTTGCTAATGGTCCAGTTGTATTGTCTACTAACTATGCAGGTCTAACTGGTGGTGTAGTTTATTATGTAAAAACAGTTGTTGATAGTACACATTTCACAGTTAGTGCTACTCCAGGTGGTACACAACTTGACTTGACTGCTGAAACTGCTGACATTACAGCAGAACAGTATCCATCAATCACATTAGATGCAGCCGCAACAGCTACCGTAACTAATAGTGCATTCACTAACTCTACTCCGGCAGCTAATGACGGATATATTGTTCGACAAAAAGGTAAAAGAAAATTCTTGGTTATAGAAAAAAATTCTGTTCAAGATGAATTTATTTGTGCAGGTGGTAGTTATATAATTAGTAGTGTGGGTACTACAGATTGGGAAGCATTGGGAGCAGGCCCAGATGCAGCCGCAGGTAAGATTTTTACTGCTTCAGTTAATGGTGTTGGTTTAACTACTACCGGTGTTGTATATCCAATTGGTGTTTGTACATTAGTAAATACGGCTGATGCAAGTTTAACTAGAAATGAAATGAACATTAATCTAAACAAAGCTAGTGGATCAGATGTGTTTGCGGCTTATGTTACTGACCATTTTGCTGTTGACTTTACTGACAATGGTACAGATGAAAATCCAGGTACTAAGTATATTGCAACATTAGATGGTGCAAGTGATACTCCTGATGACGCAACAGGCTTAATCTACGTTGCAGTTGATAACTATTGCTAATCAGTTTATACTGAAACAAAAAGCCGCTTCATGCGGCTTTTTTTATGAGGTTTTGTAATTTAGTTTGAACAACGTCAAAATTTATTGTGTTAAACAATCCGGGATGTAATGGTTTTGGGTAATGTAATTGATCTAACCATGCATAGCCACAATGTTCATCGTTTAATGTGGGTATGAATTCTTTCTCTATCTTGCAAAAAAATGTATGATAAGTGAATGTATTATTAACAAATTTTTGAATGGGTATTAATTTTGCATCGTTGGGAAAATAACTTATTTCTTCTAAGCATTCACGTTCAAGACCTTCAAACAGAGTTTCATTCTGTTCTATTTTGCCGCCGGGTATACCCCAATTGCCCGGATTCTTATCATCACTGCGTAATAGGTATAAAAATCTTTGAGTGTCTTGTGAATAAAAGAATACACCTGCAGAATTATTATAGATGATATTAGTCATACTATGATTTATCACAGTATTAGATTACGATAGAATAATCCCCTTGCTCATACCATCCTTCGTATGATTTCATCCACATACTTTCTGCCCAACGATATTGAACTTCAGTCGTTAGGTTAGTAACATATTCAAGATTCAATGTGTTAACACTATCAAAACTTACTACCCAATCAAGACCATCAAATTCAATAATGTCATTAGCATTAGCAACTACATTACCCCATGCAATAGATGGATCAGTATTCAATTCACTGCCAATAGCCTCTACAATAAGATAACGCTGACCTGATTCAGCCTCTGGCAATCCATGACCTGGACCTTTTAGTAACGGGTTGACAACACTATCTACAGCCTGCAAAGTATTTTCTGGCAATGTGTCAACGTCAATGTCATATATTAATAATCTATCATCAGTTGGATTAAACGCAATTGTACCTACAATCTCGGTATCCATATATGGATTCTGTAACCAAATCTGACTGATACCGGGGCGTACAGTGCCATATACATTCAATACGCTTTGCCAATACACGGTTGTATCAGGGTTAGTTGGTAAATCTAAGTCTGTATTTCTTGGATAAAAAGCCTCGTTGCTAGGTAATATTTGTAATGTGTTACCTATGAACAATATTTTATAACCATAGGGGGTAATCTTTTGTCTAGTTCCCAATAACATATCATCATCTTGCATATCTGTAAGAGCATTGCCCTTAAATATACTAGCAATAATTTTATGAATAACACCAAGTTTCTTAATCTTAGCAGGACTGCTAATCCAGATTGGCATATAAAACTTCCAAGTCAACACATCAATAGGGTTGCCAGTACCTTGTGGTATTGTTCTACTACTGAATGTCAATCCATCTTGATATACAACACTTAAACTGGTCCAATCAATAAAGTTATCTGTGCTTTGTAGTTCCATACTAGGATTGAATAATACACCTAGTTGTTCTATCAATTCTAATTTTTGCAAATAGTTAGTTGTCCAAAAATCTACTGTTATTCGTAATGTATAAGGAACTGGCATTACACGTTCTACTGTAAATGCTTGCCCTTGTGTTGTTTGATAACTTTGAGTCTCTGTATTATACTGACGTTGACGAACACTTACCTTATCAATAAAATAAGGATCCTGTGTTCTTTTCTGATCATATTCTAATCCACTAATGTAATACGTAATCAAAGGCGCGCTAGGTAAACTGCTAGGACTATTCTGTGCAATTTGCGTACTAGCCATACGACTTGAATCACCATACTGAATAGGGACACGTATAAGTATGTCATTACCTGCAGGGTCTTTGCCTTTAGTTACTTGCCAATTGCTGAAAATTCTTGCAAACTGAATTAAGAATCTTCTTATTTGATTGTCGTAAAAAAACTGTGCCATTATAAACCTTAATCTGGTTGTATCGTCAATAGTGTTGACAATGGTTGCTGTTGTGGTACTACTGTACCATCTGTTAATGTTAATGTTTGTGTATTGTTGATGAAAGATGACAATTGTGATTGTTGTCCTGGTACAGTAGAATCAAATGCTACTCCTGCACGTGAACTCTGACCAATTCTAATCCATAGTGAACCGTCCCAACGATATAATAAGTTAGGTAGATAATCTGTACGTAAGAAGTAATCTCCTACTGCGGGTTGTACAGGGAAAGTTATACCTGATCCAACTGGGAATCCATTAGGTGCTGTCCCGTCCCCGATCATGTAACCATCTGTATAACCAAATCCTTGTGGGCTTGATCGGGTTACATATACAAATCTAGGATCACAGTCAGCACGGAAATCCATTTGTTGACTAATTGTATATGGGAAATTAGGTTCAATTGTAATCTCAGTACCAGCTGGCATAAAGGCTACTGTAGGAATATCTACAACAAATGTGTTGTTTACTCTATCCACACTAACAATTCGTGTACCATAGTCAAATATATCTGTTCTTGTACCATTTACTGATGAAATAAACGCTGATAGATTGTTCAATGGTGCAATGTCTTGAGTAACATTTAAAGGTTGCACACTAATAACGGTACTTCCAATTGGTACTGCTAGTGACGTAAGAGTGAATGTCGGGAAGTTGTCTGCGGTACTATATGTATTATCTGCTGTACCATATGGAGCAGAGACAGGTCCAGTAGCTTTAGCCAACAACACTAATGTACCATCTACCTGACCACTACCGGTGTCAGTACGTTGTGGCGCTAATTTTGCAGTCTTTAGAGTGATTGCAAGTTGTTCACGTAATTTATCAGCATCGTTGCCGGTTAAACTCCATAATTTTTTACGAGCCTCAGCACCTATTCTAAGCACTGGACTTGGATTCTTGTACATAGGATTTGACATTAAGAATACAGTAGCTCTAGTTGGTACAGGATTTCCAGTTGGTGCAATAATATTGACTGGAGGTTCCGGTTCACCATCTAATGTAGGTACAAGATACAATTGACTTCTATCGTAACCTGTCTTAGGTAATAATCTACTTGCTTCTGCAATCACTGCATCATTGATTTCAATGTTCTTATTGTATCTACCTATAATATCACGTAGATTATCAGCAGTACTAAGCTGCCAATATAACGGATCCGTTGGGGCGACCCCTGCAGGTACTGTGGTGCCACCTGGACTTGCCCCGGTGATTGTATAAGTCTTGTCACCATATTGAATTGTATATGTTTGTCCTGCAGGAATGATATATGTTTTAGTAGGATCCCAATCACCTAAGAAGTTATCTTTTTCTAACGGCTGACTTAATATGTTGCTAAATTCTTGACTATCAACTAATGGTTCACATTTCACACGCCACAAGTGTGGGTACCATGTTTGACTAAAACCTTCACTAGCAAAGTTACCATCAGTAACTTGATAATATCTACGCAACCCTACTGGTATAGTTTCATTGAGTGGATGATAGTCAGTCAAGTGAGGCAACTCTAATACGTCACCTACCATTAATTTACGACCTATTAGTTCTATCATATCATTATAATGTATAGTTATAAAAATGATATCATTGTTTAGAAACAATCCAAACTGACTTAGGTCAAAGTCTAAATTCATTACATTATAGTGACCACGAATTCTATAAATGCTAGTATCATACTTTCTATCACGATTTTCTAAGAATAGTAAATCCTGTATGTTAGTCGGGTCCAGAGTATCGTATTGAGGTTGTGTCAAATCAGCACTAGCCCCGGTATCTGGTATGCCTAAATACTTGTGAACATATAAATCCGTTCCTCCCACGACAAACATCTCCTTGATTGTTCTATCAAGGAATCTATAATCATTTGATTTCTGTGGACGATATAATGAGAGTCTAGGCATGTTGTTATCCGTTTACTTAGTATTTATGTCTAAAGTATTACCTATAGAACTTGACAAATAATGGAATATCATATATAATACATGAATCGTAATAGGAGAACACATGGCGACACGTAAACCCAAACCAACTTCTGACCACTTTGTCAAAGCACTAAATCCACGTGATGCTGACACAAAATATATGGGTGAAGAACCCTTCTTCCCATTGCAACCCGATAGTGATCGTAGAACTTTGGCATTGACACAAAGTTTTACATGGTACAATCGTTTTTATGGTAAAAAAGATGCCAAAGAGTTGCTTTGTTCATACTTAGAATATCATAATCGCATTGTTGAAGCCAAACATTTGCGTAAGGTTCACGAATCTGAGTTTTTGATGACATTGTGCTGGCTAGCCCGCATGACATTGCGTGGACTGGAACTTAATGAACATGAATCAACTACCCTTGAAAATGAGATAAGCCGTTTGTACAAATTGGTCAACAAACCCGAAGTGGTTGAAAAAGAAAAAGAACCTAGCAATCGTCCTAATGTGCAAGAGATTATGCGTGAAAAAGCACTAGAAGCCGCAGGTGAACTAGAATCTATTTTTGATGAATGGATCACTGACCAGAAAGTCACACAAAAAACAGTTGACATTGTTGCTAAGTTTAATGTCATGCCCCAGCATATCCCATTGATTGTTGAAATCTGGAAACGTAAACAACAAGAATTTGATATGGTTTCTCAGGGTGAGGATGAGCAATTGGCAGAAGCCTATAATTATTTGGGCAAAGTTAAATTGCGTAATACACTTAAATTTATTGAGCAGGTGTTGAGTGACCTTAATAGCTATATCTCAATTAAGAAAGCCAGCAAAGCACCACGTAAAAAGAAAGCGGTACCTATTGAGAAGATTGTAGCTAAATTGAAGTACTTGAAAGAATTCAAGGATCCAATCAATAAATTGGATTTGATTAGTGTGCATCCAACTAAACTTCATGGCTCTAGTGAATGTTATCTGTATGATACAGTAAAGCGTAAACTAGTTTATCTAGTTGCGGATGAGTATAGTAAGTCATTTACTGTCAAGGGAACTGCAATTCTAGGTATCGACATCAACAAGAGCCAATCTAAGACTTTGCGGAAACCCGGAGACCAGCTAAAAGAATTTATGAAGTTAGGTAAGCCCGCGGGTAGAAAGTTCTTTGACGAAGTGAAGGCTGTGGGTACTACCCCTAATGGTAGGACAAATGACAATATGATTGTTCTTAAGGCTTGGTAAGAAGATAAGGGGTGATAAACCATCCCTTAATCTTTTTTAATTTTCCAGAAGTAACTCTTCCTATATCTCCGACCGGAATACTATACTTTTTACTAAACTTGTTTCTAGTGCATGTTTCAATCACGCCATTAAGATGAGTAAACGAATACATGGTAGCGTCATAATTTGCATTGCTCTGCCCTAAATTTCTTATTCGGTTAGCTTCATTTTGTTCAGCAGACCTTTTCTTACCCTTGTTAGCCATAGCATTATTAATTTTATGTTGGTCACTTCTTGTTTTCCCAGTCAATACCACTCTTAACTTTTCTTTAGTTTTGTCAGAAGTTTTGTAGTTTTGTCTAGCACTAGGTTTCCCCTTTAATTTTTCAGACCGTTTTCGTTTTGACTCCTCAGTCTGAACTATCCCTGAATTACCCTCACCCCCGTTGGTGCGGTTCAGCAGTACACCGGTTCCCAAGTCTTTTCTCCCATACCAACGAATCATTCTTCTTTCAATGGCAAAGGCACCTAATTCAGATAAATCTTTTTCAAGTATTATTATTTTTTCAAAGTTTTTCGGTACACTGACGGAGTGTTTTTCAATTGCCCGTTTACTTTTACCTTTTCCGATATAGTACGGTGTTCCATTATTACGCAGATATGCGTACACATAAAATCCCGTCGGATAGTTATTTTTGCTAAATATCATGTTGATGCTCCTTCAAGCGTTAAAGTAGTTGGGAATTCCCGTTCCGCGAACTACACTTATATTTAGTCCAATTTATTTGAAATTATATGGATTCTTGTGTATAATAGCGCATAAGGAGTTATTAAAATGATGAACAAACTTGTATTTTGGTTAGGTGAAAATCGTAAAAAGGTAGGCTACACCTTAGGTATTGGAAATATGCTATGTGGTATTGCCTCACTAGCAATTGGACAAACCAGTACTGGATTTATTTTACTATTTGTGGGATTCGTTCTTGCATTTGATGCTTGGAGCATGCCATGAATGTAGATTTGAAAAAATATAGCGAATTTGTAGAGGCTGTCACAAGTCAACCAAGCAACGACTTGACAACTTTTATGAATCGGTGTGATGAACTAGACGGAAATTATGTAGGTGATGGACAACATGGCCCTGATGTTAATGTGCCTCTGTTGCTTACTGCATGTCTCGGACTTGCATCAGAGTCAGGAGAATTTACTGAGATCCCTAAAAAGATTTTCTTTCAAGGTAAACCACTCAATGAAGAAAATCTCTTTCACATGAAACGTGAGTTAGGTGATATCATGTGGTACTGGATCAATGCTTGTAGGGCACTTAACCTAGACCCTAACGAAGTTATTGCTGAGAACGTAGAGAAACTTAAAGCACGTTATCCTGGTGGTGAGTTTGACGTTCATTACTCAGAGAATCGTAAAGAAGGCGATTTGTAAGATGAACGGTTCTCCAGATAAATACACTATCTGGAGAACATTATGGCTGGTACTACGCTGGACGAATTAAAAGAAGACCTATTTAGAAATTTAAATTTACGTCTTGGTGGCGGAATAGTTGATGTGGAATTAGACCCTGAACACTATGAGGCTGCATATCAATATGCAGTTAAAATTTATAGACAACGGGCTCAGAATTCTACACAAGAATCTTATACCCTATTAAAGATAGAAAGAAATGTAGATGTATATACATTACCTTCGGAATTCATTAATGTAAGACAATTATTTCGTAGAACGGTTGGTTTAGAGACAGGCCCTGCCGCAAGCAGTTTCGACCCTTTTAGTAGTGCCATTCTTAATACCTATTTGCTAAATTATAACCAAGCAGGTGGTTTAGCTACCTATGACTTCTATGCTCAGTATATTGAATTAGCGGCACGTATGTTCGGTGGATATGTTATATTCACATTCAATCCTGTAACAAAAGAATTGCGTATTGTCCGTGACCCTAAAGGTAGCGGAGAACAAGTATTGATATGGGCAGATATTCAAAAGCCTGAACAAGTTTTATTGCAGGATCCTGGTGCTGGCATTTGGATAGGTGACTGGACACTTAGCCAATTAAAATTAATGTTAGGTGAAGCCCGTGAAAAGTTTGCTAGTATTGCAGGTCCGGGTGGTGGCACCACACTTAATGGAGCTACATTAAAGGCTGAAGGCAAAGCAATGCAAGACCAATTATTGGAAGACTTAAAGCGTTTTGTAGATTATAGTCAACCGCTATCATTTGTAATTGGTTAAATGAAGGTTTACTTTTTCATAGTCCTGTAATATAATATTGTACAGGAGTTGATAAATGATTATAGGTATCACTGGGTTTATTGGTAGCGGCAAAGACACTATTGCTGACTATCTTACTACATTTCACGGGTATAAAAGAATTAGTTTTGCAGGTACACTCAAAGATGCTTGTTCCGCAGTTTTTGGTTGGGACCGAGAATTACTAGAGGGAACTACAAAGTCTAGTAGAGAATGGCGAGAGCAATTAGATGTGTGGTGGAGTGAACGATTAAACATCCCTGAACTTACTCCTAGATGGGTATTGCAACAATGGGGAACAGAAGTTTGTCGCAATGGATTTCACAATGATATCTGGGTAGCAAGTGTAGAAAATCAATTACGCAAGACTAAAGACAATATTGTTATTACTGACTGTCGTTTTGCCAACGAAGTAAACGCTATTAAAAATGCAGGTGGAATCACAATGAGGGTAGAACGCGGTGAGAGACCTAAATGGTATGATGCCGCAGTAGCATTTAATCGCGGTGCTAATGGCAATAGTATGTGGGCCTTAAGTAAAACTAAATTAGACAAACAAAAAGTACATGCAAGTGAGTACAGTAGTGTTGGATTAAAATATGACCATTACATAGACAATAATGGTTCGATAGATGACTTGCATACTAAAGTCAAATCAATAATCAACCTCTAAGTCCCCCTTACGCCAAGTAACTTCTTTTCGTTTTATAACTTCTATACAATTCAAACAGACTGTTCGTAGATTGGTATACTGATTATTTTCAAGTTTACCGTCAGTATGGTACACTGTAGCTTGTGAAGGATATAGAAATTTAAACCCGCAAACATCACATGCGGGTTTTTTCTTATACCCTGCTTTTTGCCAACTCGGTATTCTTGGCTTTTTCTTATTTTTCTTTCTGCCACACTCATCACACATACTCCTATAGTATGTCTTTTCATTGCGTATATAATTTACTGCACATAGATTTTTATTGCATTCTTTGCAAACAGGTCTAATCATACAGTATTTAACCCAGAAACCTTTAAAGGTACGGTTATTGGTGCTTTTTTTATGATATGCACTAAATATTAATACGTTAGGGCGTTAACCCTCATAATCATAACATAAAGGAAATTTAACATGGCACTAGTATCACCAGGCGTAGAAGTAACAATCATTGACCAGAGTCAATATTTACCAGCAGCCTCAAGTTCAGTTCCTCTTGTAGTCTTAGCCACAGCACAAAACAAAGCTAATGCGGCTGGTACAGGAGTAGCGGCAGCAACAACAGCCGCAAATGCAAATAAATTATATCAAGTAACAAGTCAACGTGACTTGGTTAACTTGTTTGGTACCCCGTTCTTTTATAAGACTACAAATGGTACTTCAATTCAGGGTTACGAATTAAATGAATATGGCTTGTTAGCAACATATTCATTATTAGGTGCCACAAATCGTTGCTATGTATTAAGAGCAGACATTGATTTAGGTAGCTTAGTTGGATCATTGAGTCGCCCTCTAGGTGATCCAACAGATGGTACATATTGGTTAGATACTACCAACTCTACTTGGGGAATTTATGAATTTAATAGTTCAACTGGTAAATTTGTCAATCAAACACCAATAGTAATTACAGATTCAGAATATATTGCAGATGGATATCCAATTGATTCATTAGGTAATGTAGGTGGTTATGCAGTGATAGCAACTGAAATTCAAGATGGGCAATATTCAGATGCTACATATTTTTATAAAAATTCAGTAAATACTTGGGTTCAATTAGGTTCCCCTGACTGGAAAGCATCTGTACCTGTAGTTACTGGCACAGTATCAAATCCAGTACTAACAACTGGTGATACGTTTACTATTAACATTAACGGTTTATTAACTGTTACTATTGAAATTGCGGCAGGCGATACCGTCACTGATGTATCAAATACTATTAATGGGTTGAATATAACATATCTAAGTGCTAGAATAATTGATAATAAATTAAGTATAGCATACGGTGAACCAAATACAAATAGATATCTGACTCTATCAGAAGGTGTAAACACACCTCTAGCTGATATGGGTATCTTACCTAAGCAATATTTTGCACCTGATACATATTATGGACCATCATCTAGTATGCCATTATGGACAGCAAGTCAAGTAAGCCCACACCCAACAGGTAGTGTATGGATTAAAACAAGTGTATTAGGTTCAGGAATGAATTTATTAATGTCTACTTATAACACATCTACTGATACATGGATAAGTAAAACTGTTAATAAATATATGGGTTTAGATCGTGCTATAGCAGATTTAAGTTCAGTTGGTGGAAGCGATATTCCAACTGACACTGTAGTCGCTACATATGGCTATAGTTCAATTGTTGCACCGTGGTCTTCTATTCAATACTGGAACAAGACAAGTATAGGCGCAAGTACATTTACTGGTTCAGTCACGAATCCTACAATTAATCCATTAGATAGTCTTGTAGTTCAAATTACTGATGTAAATGGAGACATTTCAATTAATCCATATGTGGTATCTCCAGCAGGAACTACAGCAACAGATTTTGTAACAGCATGGCTAGCCGCTAATATTCCTAATACTACTGCAAGTGTATCTATTTCAGGTGCAATTGTTTTAGAGCATACATTGGGTGGAATAATTTACTTAACTGACTACATTGATGGTCAAAGTAATGGTATGTTAGCAGATATAGGTTTTAGTCTAAGTGATACTGGTATAGCTTATGGATTTTTAGCAGGTTATACTAACTCATCTGTTTCTCAAGATGATACTTCAGGATCTGGTAGCGGTGCAACATTTAGTATAACTTCAAACGGATTATTTTATTCTATAAGCAAAGTTACCCCCGGTGTTGACTACGTGGTAGATGAAATTGTAACATTTGCAGGATCCGATATAGGTGGTGCAAATAGTACAAATGATTTATCTATTATAGTAAAGTCAGTAAGCGGTCTTGGCGCTATTATTGATTGGGCATATTATAGTGGAACTCCTAGACAAAATTATTGGGCACAATTGTCAGCATGGGAATTAACAACATATGTTGCCAATGAAGGTGCTCCTGCAACCAATCCAGTTAATGGCACAAATTGGTACTACAGTACAGCATCTGAAGTAGATATCATGGTAAACAAAGATGGTGATTGGTATGGTTATAGAAATGTAAATTATGACAGTACAGGTAATCCAGCAGCAGGCGGTTCTAATACTACTGACCCTGCTGGACCAATCATTAGTCCAACAGAACCAGATCCATTAACAGGTCAAAGCGACGGTACTGCACTTGTATATGGTGATTTGTGGATTGATAGTGGTGATTTAGAAAATTATCCTAAACTATATCGTTGGGAACAAGTTGATGGCACGAATCAGTGGGTAAGTATTGATACATCTGACCAAACAAGTCAAAATGGTATACTGTTTGCTGATGCACGTTGGGGTAATGTAGGAACTGTTGATCCAGTAAATGATCCTCTAGTAAGTATTGAAACATTACTTGAAAGTAATTATTTAGATTTAGATGCACCGGATCCAGCACTATATCCACAAGGTATGTTGTTATTCAACACACGCCGTAGTGGTTATAACGTAAAACAATTTAGAACAAATTATTTTACCTCAGCAAATTATCCATCACCTGCTGTACTACCAACATATTCATATACATGGGTAAGTGTTAGTGGATTGCAGTCTAATGGTGCAGCATATATGGGACGTAAAGCACAGCGTAATCTAGTTGTTCAATCAATTAAAGCGGCTATTGGTACAAATCAAAGCATAAGAGAAGAAGATACATTCTTCAATCTTATCGCAGCTCCAGGGTATCCTGAGTTACAACCAGACATGGTTACATTGAACAATGACCGTAACAATACTGCATATATCATCGGTGACACTCCATTACGTTTGCCCGATCAAGCAACTGATCTAACAAATTGGGCAACCAATGCAGCCGGTGCTACAAGTACAGGCGAAGAAGGATGGGTAACACGTGATAGTTATTTGGGTGTATTCTATCCAAGTGGTATCACTACAGACTTGACAGGTGCAGCAGTTGTTGTTCCAGCAAGTCATATGATGTTACGCACATTCTTACGTAATGATTCTATTGCTTATCCTTGGTTAGCTCCAGCAGGTACACGCCGTGGTACAATTGACAATGCTACAAACATTGGCTACCTAAATGCTACTACTGGTGAGTTCCAGACTGTTAAGAATCGTATGAGTATTCGTGATGTGTTATACACAAATCAAATCAATCCATTAGCATACTTTACTGGTGTTGGTTTATTGAACTACGGTAATAAGAACTCATTTGATAGTCAATCAGCATTGGATCGTATTAACGTAGCGAGATTAGTGTGCTACATTCGTGAAAGATTACAGATTGCGGCTCGTCCGTTCGTATTCGAACCTAACGATGCAGTAACTCGTAATGAAATTAGCGGAGTAGTTCAATCATTATTTGTAGACTTAGTTGCAAAACGTGGTTTATATGATTATTTGGTTGTATGCGATGAGAGCAATAACACACCTGCTCGTATTGATAGAAATGAATTGTGGATTGACGTTGCTATTGAACCAGTCAAGGCAGCTGAATTCATTTACATCCCAGTTCGTGTATTGAATACAGGTGAATTAGCAAATGCTCAGTAAGATAATCACCCCTGGAGACAGGGGTGAATTAAAGATAAATAAAGATATAGGAGAATAAAATATGGCAACAGCCTCACAATCATTGTTCAATATGACCGTTGCAGCGGATAATGCTACCAACGCACAGGGTCTATTGATGCCTAAACTACAATATCGTTTTAGAGCATTGTTCTTAAACTTTGGTGTAGGTGGTTCCACTACAGAACTAACAAAACAAGTAATGGATATTACTCGTCCACAAGTTCAATTTGATGAAGTAACTTTAGATGTATATAACTCAAGAATTTATCTTGCAGGTAAACATGCATGGCAAGAAACTACAATTAATCTACGTGATGATGCACAGGGCAACGTTAGTAAATTAGTTGGTCAACAAATTCAGAAACAAATGGACTTTGTTGAACAAGCAAGTGCCGCAACTGCACAAGATTATAAATTTCAAATCAATTATGAAATTCTTGACGGTGGTAACGGTGTTCTTACACCTTCTGTATTAGAAACCTGGGAATTGTATGGATGCTTTATTAAAACAGCCAACTATAATAACTTGGATTACAAAACAAGTGATCCAGCTACAATTCAGTTGAGCGTAAGATTTGATAATGCAATTCAGTCACCATTGACTTCTGGTGTCGGTACAAATGTAGGTCGTGCATTTGGTGGTACAGCAGTTACTGGTATTGGTTAATAAGAGCAATTAATGGCTGGGTTCGTTCAAAACCTATTAACTGACGCCGCAACATCGTTCTTTACAAATGAATACTTGCGTGATTACCAACACGCAAGTAAAACATTTAGAACAAATGCTTATGGGTATTCACCCAAGTTTAAGTTTCTATTTCATGTTTATTTTGATATAAACAAAGACTACATCGGTGCTACTCAATCTTGGCCACAAGATCAAAACTTTGGATTAGCAGTCAAAAATATACAACTACCAAAATACACGTTTGAATTAGCTACACTAAACCAATATAATCGTAAACGGGTAGTGCAAACTAAAATTAAATACGATCCTATTAACGTTGTATTCCATGATGATAATCAAAATTTAATTAAAAAATTATGGTATACGTATTACACATACTACTATAAAGATGCAACACAGATGGATAGTAATACTAATACAACTATTAGTGGTGTAGGTGGTGATAATGCAGTTAGATATAACTTAAATCGTAGAAATATATACGACCCTACTATCACTGGTAATGATGATTGGGGATATATTGGTGAGACCGGTAAAAGCCCGGCTACTAACTCAGCCGCAAATCTAGGTATAAGTAAAGCGCCTTTCTTTAAGGCAATTAATATATATGGATTCAACCAACATAATTTTTCTTTGTATAGACTAATCAACCCTATGATTGAAAGTTTCAGTCACGATACTTACAATTACAGTGAGGGAGGTGGCGTAATGGAAAATCAGATGACTTTAAATTACGAAACTGTAAAGTACTATGAAGGTGCAGTTGATGGTCGTAAACCATATGATATAGTTACTGGATTTGGTAGTAATGATCACTATGATACTGTATTAAGTCCTATTGCTCGTCCAGGATCAAATGCAACTATATTAGGCCAAGGTGGTCTTGTTGATGCTGCCGGTGGTATCTTAGATGATTTAGAAAATGGTAATATTGTAGGTGCAGTTCAAAAAGCAGGAACAGCAGCCAATACTTTTAAAAATCCTCAAAATATATTAAGAATTGCTAAGTCAGAAGCCTTAGGTATTGCAACAGATGCATTACAAGGCACTCCCAATAGAAATACTGCATTCAATTTCCCTACACAAGCTGCTAGTGCAATTAGAAATGCTCCTAATTCTATCAACGGGTCATATCAAAACATTAGGTCATCACCTAAACAAGTTACATAAATACTTCTACGAGGTATATTATGGCACAAACAATAGATGCACCAAGAAGTCAGTTAGATAACACAGTACGTGTGTTTGATCAATTTTACAATTTTGATTTAGTTGTAGAGGCTAATCAGTATGAACTTATACATAGCTATTTCTATTCATTGTCTAAAAGTGAAAATGTAGCTAAAAATTTTACAACAATCATTTTTAGAATCTCTAATATTACAGGTGAAAATCCATTGATATTGTTAGAAGAAATTAAAGGTTCTAATGGGTTGTCTACTGCAAATGCATTAGTTGCATATTATCTAAACAGTTTAAAAAGTAAAACAACATTATATGGTGTTAGTTCTATTCCTCAACCTAATCAAGTAGTAGCTAGAAACGCTGTAATATAATGTCAAACTTTGCACAAGGCATATTTGTGCCTAGAAATCCTGACAAATACATTGGTAACCACAGACCTAGATATCGCAGTGGATGGGAATTCACATTCATGCAATTCTGTGACGGCAACAAGAATGTAATCAAATGGGCAAGTGAATCAATCCGTATTCCCTATCGTCACCCATTAACAGGTAAAGTTACTAATTATATTCCAGACTTCTTTATACTATATGAAAACAAGTTTGGAAAACAGTTTGCCGAAATAGTAGAAATCAAACCTAAAAAACAAAGCCTAATTGAAAGCAGAAAAGCAAGTGCCAGAGATATAGCAGTTGTTGCTATAAATCATGCTAAGTGGGCTAGTGCTAAAGCATATTGCAAACAATATGGATTTACATTTCGTGTTATTACAGAAGATGACTTGTTTTACAACGGTAGACGTAAGTAATAAATACTGCTATTATGGACAAATAGCATGACAAAAAAATTATCAGAATTGTTTGATTTACCTACAGAGGAATCATCATTAACTGAACCCATACTCGGCAAAGATATGGATTTAGTAACGCAAGAAACTTATTCTACTTTAGACAAGATAGAACAAGCATTACCTCAAGTCCGCGGTTTGGAAGCAAGCGATTCTGAGATGGATGAGTTGGCAAGACTGGCTCAAGACAGTTATAAAGATTTAATGGATTTAGGGATGCAAGTTGATAGTAGATTTGCTAGTGAGATATTCAATAGTGCTGGTACAATGTTAGGACATGCTATAACTGCTAAAACAGCTAAGATCAATAAGAAATTGAAAATGATTGATTTGCAGTTGAAAAAAGCAAGCCTAGATCAAAAAAATGTTGAAAAAGATAAAGAGATTGAGAACGTTCCACTTGGTGAAGGTAGCTTAGTGGATCGTAACGAACTTCTCAAAAGTATTTTGGCAAACAAAAAACCAGTAAATTGATAAATAATAGAACAGGAATACAACAATGAAAAGCCTACGTCAATATTTAACCGAAAGTGTTAGAACATATCGCTATACAATTAAGATTGCCGGCGATTGTGAAAAAAACTTTTTGGAATTATTCAAGCACAATTTGTCTAAGTTTGACCCAGTCAAAATTGACGATCCAAAAACTACGCCAATTCAGAAAGATCCATACGGATTTCCTGATTTGCAGAATCAGTCTATTACTATTATCAAAGCTGAATTTAAATATCCTGCAACTGAGCCAATGATTCAACAATGCGCTCAACATTGCGGTTGTAACATAAACAATGTCAGAGTAGTTACTACCGACTATGATGATAGTATTAATAGTGAAGCCGAAGGTTATGCTAATGAACAAAAAGATGAGCCATTGTTGTTAAACACAGAGTTAGGAGATAATGGTAAAGAAGCTAGCAAAGAATATGCAGGGCAATATTTAGATCGTGTGATGCCTAAGAAGCCAAGTATTAATATTCCATATGCAGGTAAAGCTACACCAGCAAGTCCTAATAAGAGTAAAGAAGGTATCAACACAGTTAGCCCCATGACTAAAGTGACAAGACCACAACTACCTAGCACAGGAGCTAGAAAATAATGATCGAATTCAACACCGGTCAACTTACATGGATTTTGGTTGGGGCCATGGGAATAGGTGGCACGGGATACATTACAATGAATGACAATGTAAAAAACATTGACAAAAAAGTTGCTGTAACACATGCAAAAGTTGAAGATACAAACGAACGAATTGTAGAGTTGCAAAGACAACTTACACGTATGGAAGATAAATTAGATAAACGAGGATCACGATAATGGATTTTAGAAACCTATTACAAGCAATGAGTTCCCTTTCCGAAGGTGAAACAAAAGAAACACCAAAAGGACGAGTCCATAAAGGTGATTACGGTTCAAGTCATGGTAAAGAAGATGTACGCGACCAATACGGACATAAAGTCGGTAAAATTAATAAAGATGCTGAAGCTAAAAAAGAAGCACCTAAAAAGGGCCGCGGCCGCCCTAAAAAGGGTGCAGATGATTCTGGTGAAGTAAAGAAATATGACACTACTAGCGTTGGTGATGTATTTGGTGGCGGTAAGAAGCCAAAGAAAGAAGTTGGTAAAGTTTCTAAAAAGCACAGCTTAAAAGAATATATTGATGAACTTCAAACTACAATAGTTAATGAAGGTGAACAAAGTGTTGAAGAAGCAGTGCGTATAGCTTATAGAGACCCTACTGGGAAAACAGGTATGCCTGGACATAAAGGTAGCACGGTACGTTACAAAAGTGCAAGCCAAGTTGCCGGACGTAAAGCAGCCAATCCAGACTCAGATTGGATTCACAACCCTCAAACACAAGCACACAGAAATGCAGCCGCAGCCGCAGTAAAAGACGCACGTGCTAAAGGAATAACTCCTGGTAGTAACCAAGGCATTGGAATACACAAAGGTGTAGATGAAGATATGAACACGCAACAACCTGTTCAAATCAAACCAGCTAGTCAAACTAACACACAAGTTATTCAGCAAGGCAATAAAACATTAGGCACAGTTAATAATCCTCAGTTGGCTGCACAGATTAAACAGTCAATTGGTAAAGGTGAAATGAGTTTGAATACTGATGATCAAACAATGGCTGAAGATGCAGTTGATGAATCAGGATTACAAGCATATTTGGGTAACAAGAAATACGGCAAAGATGGTATGAATGCATTACGACAAGCTGGACAAAAACATGCTAGCGAAAAGACTAAGCAAAACATTCGTGCTAAGTATAGTAGTAAAGAAGATAAAATGCATGAGAGTCTAGAAGCTACTGATGTGGTATTAACAGAAGGTCAAAAAGAACAAATGACTAAGTTCTTTGACGAGTTAGAATTAGGACCAAAAGGTTATAACATCAAACCTGCAATGGAATTAAAAGATAAAGCATTAGCAACATCTGTAATCAATAAGACATTAGCACATGGTAGATTCAGAAGCATGGCAGGTTCTTATAAAGACCAGATGCGTGATGCGGCCTTAGAACACTTTGGCTTTGTTAACTTTGACGAAAGTTTAGAAGAAGGTGATTTAATTCCTCATCCAAGTAAAGATTTACATACAACACATGGTATGGATAGCAAGCCAGGCGATATTAGTATGTTTAAGCCTAGTAGAATTCAAGCTACTAATAAACCAGTTGAAAAGCCAACTCCGTGGAGTGTAGATCCTATTAATGCCGCAACCGATAGAGCAGTTAATTTTATATCAGGATTGCGTAAACCAAAAACTAGATTAGAAAGCACAGAAGAAATGAAAGACGTACAATATGAAAGCTGGGAAAATCAGCTAAACAACATTCTAAATGAAGGTATCACTGTTTCTAGCAGTACAGGACAACAAGGTGCTCCAGATTCAGTAACCATTAGTGCTACTGACGCTGATGCAGAACAACTAATGGGCGTATTGCGTAACGCTGGTATTGGTGTGTTTGGTGGAAACGACAAGCCTGCAGTTGGTTATGGTGTAGTATCTCAAGGTGAAGAAGAACCAACAGGTACTGGTACTGAACCACAAATGAGTCCTGACGTAGTTGGTGATGATAGTGATATGCTAGCATTGATTAAGAAAATGTCAGGTATTGATATGGGTGGTGAAGAAGGTTCACAAGACTATGAAGATGAAGCAGGTTCTGATGATACTGCATTACAACCAGCCGGTGACGAAGAAGGTGATGAACAACAAGATGACGCAGAAGATTCCGGTGAGGAAGAAAAAACTGACGAAGGCAATGCTTTCTCAGGTGCAGTAGCTAAAGCAAAATCAGACAATATTCCTGACAAAGGTCAAAAATTCTCTGTAGGTGGAAAACAATATCCAGTCAAAGAAGATGACGTAGAAGAAGGTAATAAGTTTACTGGTAATCTAGCAAAAGCACGTGCCCAAGGTAAAGAAGAAGCCGACTTAGACGGTGATGGGGACATGGAAAAAGTTAAAGAAGGTCATGACCACGAAATGTGTAATGAATGCGGTGGAATGATGTATGAAGGTCATACATGTGAAGAACAAGTAGAAGAAGGTTTCTCAAATGACGCAGGCGGTGATGCTATGGGTGATACAGAATTAATGAAACTAAAAGCATTGTTATCAATGGGTGGTGATTTACATAAGATGAAATCAGACCAAACAGTAGGGAATCCGACCCGTGTTTCAGTTAGAGAATCTCTAAACGAGTGGAAGAAATTAAGCGGTATAAAATAATAAAAACCGTATTTTTAATAGCCTGGTTCGCCGGGCTATTTTTTTGGATGCTACATCTAATTTAAAAACGATAAATACTTAATAAGGTAGATATAGACATGGCCCAACAATTTATTGATTTTGGTAGTTTCCCTAATGATCCAGCGGCGGACCCAATTCGAGCGGCATTCCAAAAAATACAAAACAACTTTTCAGATTTATACAACACTACATTAACTTCAGGTGTGTCAGAAGTTACAGTAGGTCCCGGACTTGCACAGAATAGAACAACTGGTAATATTTATATTACAACTTCTTTTCCTAATATTAGTATTAATACATCTAATAGCTTATTAGTCGGCATTGGCGCTGCCACAAGTAATACAGCGACCAGTTCAAGTTATAACACACCTTTCGTATTGAATTTAGCTAATACTATTACTACGGGGAATGCAAATCTATCAGGTAATGTACGCACAAGTAATTTAAATGTAGCTAATTTTGTAACATCAGCATTAGTACCTAGTGCAAATATAACATATGATTTAGGTACTCCTACTAATCGCTGGAGAGATTTATACTTAAGTGGCTCTACATTGTACTTAGGTTCTCAAACTATTGGGTCAAACACAACTACTATAAATTTTACAAACGTAACCGTAGCTAGTACTCTTACTTCAACTACTATTAATGGTGGTAATATTACAGTTACTGGTAATATTAATAGTGCTAATATTACTGCTGGCAACTTATTGGTTAGTGGTAATGTAACTGGTAACTTTGTACCAGCTGGAAATAATCAATATGATTTGGGTAGTGAAACACAAAGATGGAAAGATTTGTGGTTAAGTGGAAATACATTAAGATTAGGTGGCGCAACAATAGAAGAATCAGGTGGCGCCGTTGTTATGCAAAGCGTAGTTGTTAATAACAACATTAATGTAGGTAATTTAACTGCCGTTTATTTAACTGGTACTATCAATACTCCAAATCAACCATTAGTTACAAGTTTAGGCCCATTGACTGATTTAGCAGTGGTGGGCAATGTAACTACAGGAGGAACGTTATCGGTTGTTGGTGATATTGATGCTGGTGCATTAGCGGTTACTAGTATTACAGTTGGCTCAGGGGTAAATCAAACAACAATTACTGGTGGCGGCGTTACGGTAACAGGTGATGCTACATTACAGGCCCCGGGTTCAGACGGGCAAATTACATTTAACGATAACGGTAATGCAGCCGCAGTTCCGGGCTTGACTTTCAATAGAGCAAGTAACTTGTTAAGTATTTCAGGTAACGTGTCTGGCGGTAATCTTACTACATCCGGAGCATTGTCAGTAACTGGAAATGCCAACGTAGGTAATTTAGGAGTTACTCAAGTAACAGCATCAGGTAATATTATAGGTGCTAATGTATTCACGGTTGGTATTGTATCAACTAGTGCAGGTGTAAGTTCTGGTGCTAACTTAGCAATTACATCTGTTACATACGGTATTAACAGATTTATTTTAAACTTTGCTACACAAGATATTATACCTTTTGATACTGGGACAACTATCAATGTCACTGGTATGTCTCCTACTTCTTATAACGGAGTATGGACAGTTCTTGCAGGTACCACATCTACGGCAGCAGTTACTAGTGCAATTACTACATCAGTTGTAACATTAGGCAGAGTACGAGGTGGTGGCAACATAGTAACAAACGGATTCTTAACCGTAATTGGTAATGCAAGTGTAGGAAATATAACCACTACTAGGGTTGATGGTACCATAGTAAGTGTATCAGGTAACGTTGAAGGTGCAAACTTAGTTGCTAGTGGTGTATTACGAGTAGACGGTAATGCTAACGTAGGCAATTTAACTACTAGCGGATTTGTTTCAGCCGCAACATTAGCAACAAGTGCTAGTATGGCTGCAAGTACATTTATTACTGCAGGATCATATATATCTGCAACCGGAAACGTGTCTGGTGCAAATATTACTACAACTGGTAATGTTGATACATTAAATGCATTTGTTTCAGGGACATTAACTGCAAATATATTAAGTGCGACTGGTACTTTAACTGGTGGTAATCTATCTACTAGTGGTACATTGACTGCGGGTACCACTACATTAGGTGATACTACTACAGGTAATGTAACAGCAAATTACTTTAGTGCGCTTGGGTTATCTACAAGCGGTGCACTAAATGCCGGCACTACTACACTAGGTGAGACAACTACAGGAAATATAACAGCAAATATATTAAGTGCAGCCGCATTATCGACTGCCGGCACATTGTCTGCCGGCAATACTTCATTAGGTAATATTACATCAGTGGGTTTAATATCTGCTACAGGCAAAGTTACAGCTGGCAATTTAGAAACTGGCGGCACATTAAGAGTAAACTCTGTAGCTAATTTGAATTCAGTAGAAACTACAGCTATTGCATTGAATGGTGAACTAACTGGTGCAACCAGAATGGAATCACAACTACTAAATGTTATCGGAAATATGACCAGTGCAAATGCTAATATTGGTCAATTCTTGACAGTAGTAGGCAATGCTACAATAGGAAACATTGTATCAAATAATTCTTTAGTCATTCAAAATACTGCAAGTATTGCATCTAGCGTTAACGTTGGTGCAAATTTAGCAATATCAGCAATCAGTGGTACAGGTGGACCAACAAATCTAGTAACAGTTACATTTACTTCTCAAAGTACTATACCTTTCCCAGCTGGCGGGACAGTAGTAATATCAGGTGTAACAACTACAACTGGTTATAACGGAACATATACTGCTGTATCTGGAAATCTCACTGCGGTTACATTTACAAGTAGTACATCAGGTACTGGTGGTGTAGCGTCAGCAAGAATAATAACAGGTGGATTAGGACTGCGTGTTCAAGGTAATGCAACTATGTCTAGCCTTGAAGTACTAGGGGCAACATTAAATGCTCAATCAGCTACGGCTAACTTTGGAACATTAAACAGTAATGCAATGTTGATTAATGGTATTGCAAATGCACAGAGCATGGAAATACAAAGTACTCTAAGTGTTACTGGTACTACTACGGCAGGTAATCTAACTGCTAATACAAATATTTCTGCAGGTGGAAATATATCTGCTAGTGGTACAATAACTATTAATCAGAATGCTACTATTGGTTCATCATTAACTGTAGGTGCAAATTTAAGTCTTACTGCAATCGCTGGTACTGGATCAGTTGTAACTGCAAATTATTCTGCACAGAGTTTCCCTCCTTTCCCAGTAGGAAGCAACGTAATCATTAGTGGTGTAGCAACAACTGCGTACAATGGAGAATTCGTAGTAACAGAAGCTAACGTAGGATTTGTAAAATATAGTGATACTACCTCAGGTGCTTCTGGTGCGTTAGGTCGTATTCGTACAGGTGGAACATCTTTAAATATTAGAGGTAATGCTAGTATAATAAATCTTGAGGCTGCAAGTTTTCAATCAAATGTGGCTACTGCTAACTTTATTACAATGAGTAGCAGTGGTTTCTTAAACTTGAATGGCGCAAACGCAAATATAGGAAATGCAAATCTTACTTCTGCTAACGTCACTGGTGATAGTTCCGGTGGTAATTTAATATCACGTGGTTATCTATCAGTTAGTGGTAACGCATCAATGGATAGAGTTACAGCAAATGCAGGTATAACCACAGCAGGTGCTGTAAATATTGGTTATAATGTACAGATTCAAGCATCGGGTTCTAGTGGTAATGGATCAGTTGCAACTTTAGCTTTCTCTACGACACAAACTATCCCACCGTTCCCAACTGGAACAACTATTATTGTTAGTGGTTTAGCACCAGCTGGGTTTAATGGGACAGTAACAGTCGCTAGTTCAAATACTACGCACGTTACATATAACAATAGCACCAGTGGTGTAGTAACTCTAGGTGGGTTTGCAAGAACATCTGGCACACAAATGATATTGCAAGGTGTTGCAAACATAGGTTCAATTAATACTACAGGTGATATCAATGCAGGTGCTACTGGTAATGTTAGTGGCAACACATTTACTGCAACATTGTTTAGTGGAAATGGTGCTAGTATAACCAACTTACAAGCAGGTAGTATTGTTGGTCAAGTAGCCAATGCACTAATTTCAACAACAGTAACAAGTGCTGCACAACCAAATATTACAAGTACGGGTACACTAACTGGATTGACATTATCTGGAGCATTAACTGCAACAGATCAAGATGCTACATTTAGCAAAGTATTAGTTAGTGTTCAATCAGGAATTTCAGCTTCAGGAACTACACTTGCAGGAGCTACTGCATTAACTAAATCAATCAATGTTATAGGCACTGTTAATCCTGGAGTTAATGATTCTGTAAGATTGCCAGGAGCTACAGTTGGTCAACAAGTTATTATTATTAATACGACAGCATCTACTCTTAAAGTGTTTCCGGCAAACGGATCACAGATTGATGGTTTAACAACCAATATATCTTTCCCATTAGGGGCAGGAGCAAGATTAATGATAGTAGCAGCCACTACCTCACAATGGTACACAATGGTTGGAGTTTATGGATAAGGAAATACAATGATAACATTAGAATTATTACAAAAATTATGCCCAAAAACAAAGGTAAACGTATTGCAATTATATGCAGGACCTTTACACGAAGTAGCTGAATATTACGATATGTATGTAAACATGCATCGTGCGGCAGCATTTGTAGCACAAACTGCACATGAAAGTGGTGGCTTTAACTTTGTTAAAGAGAATCTAAACTACAGTGCTAAAGGATTGATGGGGACTTTTAAAAAGTATTTCCCTACAGAAGATTTAGCAAAACAATATGAACGCAAACCAGAAAAGATTGCTAATCGTGTATACGCAAATCGTATGGCTAACGGTGATGAAGCTAGCGGCGATGGATATAGATTCTGTGGTCGTGGGTTGATTCAATTGACTGGTCGTGCTAACTATACAAAGTTTGCAGAAGATTTGGGAATCAGTATAGAAGAAACTGTTGCATATTTAGAAACACCGGCAGGTGCAGTTAGTTCTGCTGGTTGGTTCTGGGATAATAATAATCTAAATCAATATTGTGATAAGGACGATTTTGTAACATTAACCAAACGTATTAATGGTGGTACTATTGGATTAGAAGATAGAAAACATCACTATCACTTAGCACTAGATTTATTAGAACATCACGGATAATATGGCACAACCAGTATGGATTACCCCTGCAGGAGATTTAGGCGTATTCCCTGCAGGTTTTGATTTAGGGGTTCAGTTAGTTGCACAACCCGTGTCCCCTAGTATATCAGTAACTTACACGCTTCTTAATGGAACATTGCCACCTGGCATAACATCAAATCTAGTAACGTTAAATAATACTGGCTATATTACTGGCAAACCATTAGATGTTATTGTAGAAACAACTTATACATTTACTGTTCGTGCTACTGACAATTTTGGTAATATACGTGATAGAACATTTTCTATTAGAGTGTATGGTTTACAAGGAGTACACATCACTACTCCAAATGGACAATTATTGAATACCCTTGATAGTGTGTATGTAAATTATCAAATACAGGTATACAATCCTGTTGCAACAAATGAGTATGGGATAGTAATATCATCTGGCAATCTGCCACCTGGTCTATATATGAGCAATGCAGGATTAATTCAAGGTTATCCTACTCCACCCCTAACAGCTTTAGGTTTCCCAACTACAGAGACTTATAATTTTTCTGTTCAATTAATTAGTCAAGCAGGCAATGATAGCAAATCATTTAGTATTGTAGTTAGAAATCAAAATATCAATAGACCACCAAACACTAGAGTGCCTGTTATATTGAATAATACTCCGTTGCAACTACCATTAGATGTTAATGATCCGTACTATACATATTACTTACCGGAAGATAATAAAATACCTACAGTAAGAGCAAATGAATATTTTTCATTTAAGATATTAGGTCATGATTTTGATAAAAATACATTAACGTATTTGTATGGTGTATTGCCTCCGGGACTTACTGGAGATTTGAATACTGGTTGGATAACTGGTACACCCATTCTACCAAATAATTCTATAAGTAAGTACACCTTTGATATAGCAGTATGTAAAAAAGATATACCTAGTATACGAAGCAGTTTTGAAACCTATACAATGATAGTAACCAACCACATTGAACAAGATATTGTTTGGACTACTTCAAGTGATTTAGGTATTATAAATAATGGTTCAATAAGCGAACTATACTTAGAAGCAACTTCTGTTAGAAATGTAAGTTATATCCTTAGGGCAGGAAGTTTACCACCAAATCTAACTTTATTAGAAAATGGTCAAATAACTGGTAGAGTACCTTATCAACCAACAGGTGCCTTATTATCGCAAGGTGATTCGACAACATACACCTTTACTGTGCAGGCATATAATCCTCAGTTTCCAGTAGTACAGTCTACTAGAGAATTTACATTAACAGTATATCAAAAATTTGCTAACCCAACAGATAACATATATCTAAAAGCTACACCAAATGTAGCTGGACGACAAATTATAAATTCGTTATTAACCAATGAACAATTAATACCTACTAATTTCTTATATAGACCTGATGATGCTTATTTTGGAAAAGCATCAGAAGTAAAATATGTACATATATACGGTGTAGATTCTACTGACCTATCACATTATATTAATGCTATACAAAAAAATCACTATAACAGAAAATTAGTATTAGGTGAAATTAAAACTGCTATAGCAAGGGATAGCAATAATGAAATTATATATGAAGTAGTTTATTCGTCTATCATAGATGACTTAATTAACCCAGAAGGGGTAAGTATCCCTATTAAAATACAGTGGCCTAGAAAAATAAGTATGGATCAAGGCCCGTATTACGTTTCCAATGATAACAAATATACTACTGATGAAAGCATTTATACTAGTTATAGTCCGGGATATATCAGAGATTTATATCCGGCTAGTTTAACAAACATGCGAGTAGAACTAACCAATCACTTAGAATATACTGACGATCAAGGTTTATTACCAAGATGGATGACTTCACAGCAGGCAGATGGGAATACTTTAGGATTTGTTCAAGCATGGGTAATAGCATATACTTTACCTGGTAAAAGCGAAATGATAAAATATGTAATAGATAATTATTGGACTCATAGACTAAATGAAATTGATTTCTCTGTTGATAGATTTATAATAGACAAGAGCGCATCCTTTAACTATAATGTTAAATTAGTTAAGCCGAATTGGAATGAATTTCCAGGAGGTTATCCTACACCAGATCCAATGAATGTATACGACATTCCTGTACTATTTCCTAGAAAAACTATTTTACCTAAGAATATAGAGTAATAAATACATAACGGAATAACAAAATGAGCAACATAAACACCAATTCAATTGACACTACCTATCCAGTACCTGGTGTCAACAACAGCACACAGGGTTTTAGAGATAATTTTACCAGCATCAAAACTAATCTAGATACTGCTGGTACTGAGTTAACTGACCTACAATCTAAAGCAGTTGTAAAGTCTGCACTTACAAATTCTACATTGAATAATGATATGGCAAATACTTTGATAAGTAATGCTGCCGTTCAAGGTTTCCGTGCTAAAACTTATAACTTAGGAAGTAATTTACCGAGTACCGTTACTATTGATGTGAGTAAAGGCGACGTTCAGTATGGAACTATCACGCAGAATACAGCAATCTCATTTGGTGGTTGGGCCCCATCAGGTACACAAAGTAATGTTCAATTGATGTTAACTGTGGCTAACAGTAGTGCGTATATTACATTCCCTAGTTCAACTGTAAATGTAGGTGGGAATGTCAGTGCTGGTATGTTACCAAGTGCTAGATTATTAGAAAACTATTATTCAAATGGTACAGTGACTCCTAGTACCACATATACTAACGTAGTTTCAATACCAAATGGAGTAACTAAGTTAACATATAACTTCTCTACCCTAGATTGTGGAACAACATTAGATGTTCAACCCACAAATAGAAATCAAAAAGGAAGTCAGATTCCAGTTAGAGCACCTACAAGTTTGGGATTACCCGGAGATGGGCCTGGTCAAATTTGCACAGACGGTTCGTATCTATATGTGTGCGTAGGTACATATAATGGTTCTTCTACTATTTGGGGCAAAGTGGCACTAACCGCAGTTTAATTTCCATCAATACATTCACATATAAATATGTGAATGCAACATCCTTTCATTAACGATCTAGGTGGTAAGACAATTGAAGAATTGCAAAATACCATTCAGGATTTAACAAAAAAACTAAATTTTGTATATAGGTCTCAGAACGGACCTATGATTCAGCAAATGCTTATGGTTTTAGAAAGCTATAAAGTAGAATATAGCAAACGTATAGATGAAGTCTATAAGAAGCAAAATTTAGGAAACAAAATTAATATTAGCAAAGACAATAAATGACCGCTAGAATTCAAAAAGATTTCCAGTTTGTATCTGGTATGTATTATGAAAATGAATTTTACATGAACATTTATGATATTGATATCAATTGTACTGTAGAGTCCGAATCTATCCAAGAACAAAACATAGCATTGGATAGAATAAAATACTTTATTCATGTAGTATTAGAAAACGCTGTATTTGTTCACGACCAAAATACAGAGATAATAGAACAGTTGAATGATGCAGGTTTGAAGATATGTGTTCTACCAGAAGAACCATACGATCAAATTATTGGTATCATGTTGTTAGTAAAGTTAAATGCTATTACTGAGGGTAGATTGTTAATACATGATATCCAAATCACAAGCAAAATGAGTGATGGTGTAAGTTGCTTACATAGCATTGAAGAAAATACAGGTCCTTTCGGAACTAAAGGTTGGTGGCGTGAAAATAATTTAAAGATAACCAACAAGATGATTAAATCCAAAAAGAAAATTGTTAAGTTAACCAAAACAGTTAGCAACTGGGATGAGATATCATTGAATTGGAAAGACAAGAAAGTTACCTCTGACGCTTCCGAAATATTGTATGCCTCGTTTGAGAAAACGGACAAATAGAGGTTGCATCATACACACAAACGTGTTATAGTTGTGTATGCGAATTGACAAGTACAGTAGACAAATTCTAAATGAAAATGACCTATGTCATATTTTTTTAGCTGACCCTACCATAATCGTTAAAAACGCAATCATAGAATCACCTATTAATAACCCAGAGTTAGATTTGCTATCACCTATAGATATGGTGTTTCCAAATCTAGTCACATACTCTGAGTTAGATATAGATATTGAAACATTTGATACACTAAATCAGAATAACTGGTTTGTACCCGAAGAATACAAAGAGTTAGACATAGCCAAATATGTTTTAGATAAGTGTAAAACAGATGAAGAACTACAACGAACTGGAAGTGAATTAATTCTATTTTTAGAACGTGATATGTTCCCACTATTGCGTTACTGCAAGTATCTAGTGGATACGATGCGTGAACATAATATTGTTTGGGGAGTAGGTAGGGGCAGTAGTGTTAGCAGTTATGTTCTGTATTTGATAGGGATCCACAGAATAAATAGCATACATTATGATTTATCAATAGATGAATTTTTAAAATAGGAGAAAATTATGCCAGCATATAGAACAGCACAGGGCAAAATGGTTGATATGAGCCGTTTAGCCGCAAAGAATGAAAAAGTCAGAGCAGTGGGAAATATGAATGTAAACGCCCGTGGTGACATTGTTGATAGTAACAACCAAGTTATTAAAGACAGTACCAAACGTGTGAAAAACAACTATCAAAAAGCAATTGGTCAGCGACAGCCAAATGCTGTTAATAAGCCAGTGAATATTCCAAAGCCCAGTGCAATAGAAGATTTGACTTCGGAAGAGAAAGAATTATTTGATAACGATGAGGATATTAAAAAGTGAAATTAGCATTTGAAGCACATAAATTTAATAAAGAACAATTTAAGCCTATTAAGGATTATATTGTTGTAACCGATATGCATTTTGACCAGCGTATTACTACAAGTGGTATTATTTTGTTGAATGATGATATGAAGGGTACTGGCATTCGTCCTCGTTGGGCACAGATTTATAAGTTTGGACCAGAGTATGACGGTGATTTGAAAATTGGTCAATATATTTGTATTGCTCACGGTCGCTGGACAAGAGGAATTGATATTGAAGATGAAGAGGGTAAAAAGACGTTGCGTAGAGTTGATTCTAATGATATACTGCTAGTTAGTGACGAACCTATGCAAGACGAATACATTTCAGACAAAGGAGATTAAAATGGCAACGTGGAGTGTTAAACCTGAATGGAAAAAATCAATCATTGAACGTAATTACTTTACAAAAGATGATAACAGAGTAATGATTGAAACTGGCTGGCGCTGGGGAGAATTTACTGTTTATACAGACGATGACAATCCACCAGACATTGAATCCGGAGTAGATATCTACAATTGTGGATACGAGGCTGAACTTGTTGAAACAAGTGACGGATGTTGGGAAGAACACGACATGGATGAGTGTGACGAAGAAACACAAGCATGGCTAGAAGAATTCTTTGAAGAAGGTAATAGCTGGCTTGACTTAGAAGAACATGGTTGGAGTCAGGATGAATGTGAAATGATTATTGATTGTGACCTAATCATTGAAAACGTAGACACTGGGGAAGTAGTTGAAAGTTCTAATGATGCTGAGGCAATAGCAATGCTAGAAAAACCCACTCAGTGGCCATTTGGACCCGAACTTGCGTCCACTATTGAAACAGCCAAATGGCCCTTTGATAAACCAAAAGAAGGTAAAAAGGAAGAAGAATGAATTGGTTAAAACGTAAATTACGCAGTTGGATTTTTGAAGAAGATGTAGTGGAGCAAACAAAATCCAGTCGTTTAATCTCAATTAGAGATAGGGAAATTGAGGGAAATGGTATGAATTTTACTATTATGAGTGCAGTTGGTGGGCATATTATGCAGTATAGTCAGTACGATGAAAAGAATGACAGAAACGACCGTAGATTGCATATCATCACTAGTGACCAAGACTTGGGTCAAAGTATCGCACACATTATAACTTATGAAATGTTACGCAAATGAAGAATCAACTTTGGGTAGAAAAGTATCGCCCTAAAACAGTAGAAGATTATGTTTTTGTTAATGAGAATCAGAAACAGCAAGTAGAGGGTTGGATCAAAGATGGAAGCATTCCTCATCTATTGTTAAGCGGTGACCCGGGTACTGGTAAAACTACTCTTGCAAAAGTACTTATTAATGAACTTGGTATTGAAGAATATGATATTCTAGAAATCAATGCTAGTCGTGAAAATAGTGTTGATGTTGTGCGTGACCGTATTGTAGGATTTGTGCAGACTATGCCTTTTGGCAAGTTTAAAGTTGTATTGCTTGACGAAGCAGATTATTTGACCCCAGCAGGTCAGGCAGCATTGCGTAATGATATGGAAGCATATCATATGACTGCACGATTCATTTTGACTTGTAATTATCAACATAGAATTATCCCTGCACTTAAGAGCAGATGCCATGAATTTCACATCAGTAAAACAGATAAGACTGAATTTACTGCACGTGCGGCTACTGTGTTGGTAACTGAGAATATTGAGTTTGATTTAGATGCATTGGATAACTATGTAAGTGCTACTTATCCAGATTTGCGTAAGTGTTTAAATCAATTACAAGTAAATAGTAGTAGTGGTAAATTAATATCAACTTCTAATCAAACTAACAGTGAAGATGAATTACTAGTAGAAGCAACTTCATTGTTTAAGAGTGGTAAGATTTATGAAGGACGACAGATACTGTTACAATATCTAAGTTTGTATCCTAGCCGACTAGAAGATTTATATCGTTGGATGTACAATAATTTAGAATTGTGGGGCAATACAAATGAGAAACGTGATGCTAGTATTATTGTCATTCGCAATGGTTTGGCTAATTTGAGTTTAGTCGGAATACCTGAGATTAGTTTGGCTGCTACACTAATAGAACTTACAGGATAAAATTATGAGATATATATTAATTACTTACTTGTTCAAAGCAACTGGACAGATTGATGAACAAGTGGAGATTTCAAAAACTATTAAGGATAGGGACCATCAAACCTGTAATGTAATTATGGACTTTGAAGAAAAGAAAGTAGTGAAATGCATAATCCAAGGTAAAAAATTAGATACCGATTGGGAAAGATTGCGTAATTACTTTTACCAAGTTTATCCTGATGCGATTGATCGGATAGAGAAACAATTCAGTGATAATGACGAATAAAAAGGGGCGAATGCCCCTTTTTTTAACTGTACAAGTTTAGTACATGCTCTATTATTTTGTGTCGTTGAACATCTTTTAGTTCAAATTGACATATCTGCAACCCTGGTATCACCCCCTTTCTCAATCGATTTTGTAAGTCTAGTAGCCCATTGTCGGCTGTTTTTCTATCGGCTTGTTCAATGTCGCCAGTAATTACAATCTTACTACCAACGCCGATTCTAGTCATAATCATCTTGAGTTGACCAGGTGTTGCATTTTGCGCTTCATCCAATACGATATAGCTATTTTTAAAGTTTCGACCTCGACAGAATGCTAGGGGTGCAATTTCGACTATCTGTTCTTCTAGCATGTGGGCGATTTCCCTTACCGTATAATACTCACGTAAAACATCTAACAAAGGTCTAGTCCACGGCTCCATTTTTTGATTTAGATCGCCGGGCAAGAATCCATGTTTTTCATCTTCAACACCTACAGCTGGTCTTGTAAGAATAATACGGTCAACCTCTCCTGCTTTTAGTGCTTTGATAGCAGCCAGCATTGCTAGATAAGTTTTACCTGTACCCGCTGGACCACCAACCACAACAATATCTGTATTTTGGTCAAGTAGTGCGAGTATGTATTTTTCTTGATTAACTGATTTTGGTATTAATTGAATTGGTCTTTTGTCCAATTTAATACGACTTTGGTCGAAGTTGATTGTTTTATTTTCCTTTACATAAAATGTGTGTGAATCGTGTTTTTTGCTGTGTGAGTATCTTGTGTCTTGTTCCTGATTGCGTAAAGCGCCTGTCTTTCTTTTGCTCAAAATATTCTCCTTTGTAGAGCATGAGTTCTCATAAAACTCAATGTTATTTAAAGGCAATGGCCAGCGTCATAGTATGATAGTCTTTACTGAAAGTTTTTTGATAAATATTAGGCTAATCTTAAAAATTTAAATGCTTACACAAATAGCATTATGTGATAAATACAACTATGAGCAAATTAAAAGCAGACGAATTCTTTGACGATATCAATTTTGAGAGTATCGTCAGTACCATTAAGGGCATCTACACTAGTGATGGATCAATGAGCACCTTGCTTGATTTTGAACGAGTTTTGGATGAAAGCGACTTATATGCATACCGTAATTGGGAATTGGGTGAATTAGTTGCTGGCCCTAATGTTAAAAGGTATAGTGTTGATTGTACCTTTATGTATCCACTAAAACTTATGCCCGATCCAAGGGGTGCTAAAAGATTGTTATCTGTAGGGTGCAACATCAAATTCAAAAAGACAAAAATCAAAGTTCCTATTGAGATTAAAAATCCAAGTGACTTTAAGCCCGGAACTCATTATCCTAAGATGATAGAACGTGAAATTTGGCTTATCCGCATTGAAATGCCAAAAGACTTGATGAATGACATTCGTGAGGGAAGTATTGATTTAGCTGGTCAAAACATTGACTTGGATGAATTAGATTCAGCATACGAAAATGATTTAGATACTGAAGGTAGTGAAACTGAAGATAGTCAAACTCAAGGGGCCGGCCCAGATCTGGGCGCTATGGGAGGGTTACCTCCAGCACCCGGACAAGCACCGGCAATGGGAGGCATGTAATGTCTAAGATTCTTAATGAAGGTTTTGATTACCATGATTTAGTAGATCAGATAGTACCAGAAATAACAGTTGATGAATATGCCGCTAAAATGGGCGATGATGACGAAATTGTTACATTAGCATTTACTGTTAAAGGTCGTCAAGTTGGAGAAGATTTAGTTGATTGGTTTGAAAGAGGATATGATTGGGTATTGGATTCACAAGTAAGTGACGGAGAAATAAGTTCCGGCAAATATTTAGTATTTGTAGAAATGGACAGAAGAACATCTGTACCTGAAAGAATTTGTGAATTAATTGATGATATGGCAACATTAACTGATTTGCCATTAAAAGAATGGACAGTCAATTACGAAGATAATCAATATGATTGTGATGCTTCACAGTTGAAATCTGTTATGATATTGAGTCCACATGAATATCGTAAAACAAAAGAAACAGATTTAAATGAGATGCGTAATTTATCTGGTATGAATCAGAAAAAGATTTATAGTCAGCCAGATAGTATATTAAAAGATTTTATAGCAAAGGCAGGATTATAATATGGCTACATTACTAGCAAAAAAAGCAGGACAAGAAGTTCCTATTGCAACCGATGATGAACACCATGATGCATTAGCAACTGATCCTAATATAAATCAATTCCCTCAGGGTAGTTCATTCGGAGAAACCAATGCAACAGCCAGCACAACAACCAGCGCTTCAACATTTGGCGCGCCTGCGTCAACAGGATTCGGTACCACCAGCCCAGGTTTTGGTGCAGTACCCCCAGTCACAAATAGTTTTGGATCACAACCATTGGGAGGCGGAAGTGGAAGTAGCTTTGGAGCTGGAGCAGCACCATCTAGCCCAACACCTAACCTCACCGCAGGAGCAGAAGCCGCTGTAAAGGGTGGGGCAGAATCAACTGTAGCATTAGATCAAGGTTCTACAGATTGGATCAATAAGAAAATGCGCCCAATGATGGGTTGGATCTATATGTTGACATGCACTTGTGACTTTGTTATATTCCCTGTTCTATGGAGTTTATTACAAGCACTGAGTAAGGGTCAAGTTACAAGTCAATGGCAACCATTAACATTGCAAGGCGCTGGTTTGTACCATATTGCAATGGGTGCAGTTCTAGGTATCGCCGCATACGGTCGTACAAAAGAAAAAGTAGCCGGAGTAGCTTCATAAATATTGACTTAGCACATTTAACGTGCTATAATCAATATTATGGACCACTACTCAACATTGGGCGTTGCTAAAAACGCCACCCCAGATGACATTAAAAAAGCATACAGACGAATGGCAGGAATTCACCATCCTGACAAAGGTGGAGACACTGCCGAATTTCAAAAAATTCAGCAGGCTTATGAAACATTAAGCGATCCTGGAAAAAAACAACAATATGATAATCCAAATCCTTTTGGACCCGGAGGTGGTATGCCTGGAGGATTCCCCGGAGGATTTCAGTTTCATATGAATGGTTTCAATATGAACGATATCTTTGGTCAGATGTTTGGTCAACAACATAGAAACATGAGACCAAACTATAGAACCACAGTTCAAGTTACATTGGAACAAGTATATACCGGCGGTGAGCAAGTATTACAATTCAACTCTCCGCAAGGACCTGAAATCATTAAGATTCAGATACCCGTAGGGGTAGACGATGGTGCAACAATGCGCTATGATAATCTTATTAAAGATGGAATTCTTCTAGTAGAATTTAGAGTAATGCCTCATAACAGATTTGAAAGAGAAGGTCCGCATCTATATTCAGTACATGAAATTGATATCTTTGATTTGATTGTAGGTTCTTCATTTAAGTTTCATACTGTTTCGGGTAAACTATTAGATGTTACCGTCCCAGAAAAATCACAGCCTGGAAGCAAATTACGTTTGGCTAAAGAAGGATTACCATTCAATGGATCATTTGGTGACCAATACATCTTGCTTAAACCCTTTATCCCTGATACAATAGACAGTCATATAACTGACAGCATTTTGCAATATAAACGCAAGTAAATACCATTAAAAGGAAACAATATGAACAGTCCTGAAATTGAGGTTATCATTGAACAAGCCGTTAATTTGGCTAAAGCACGTAGCCATGAATATTGCACAATAGAACATCTATTACTATCATTAGTAACTCATGCACCATTTAAAAAGTGTTTAGATAATTATGGTGTTGATACTGAAACAATGACCAAAGAACTAGTCAACTATGTTGATAATCTACGAGCAATTGAACAGAAAAATATTACGGGGATAGAGATTCAACCACGTAAAACTAATGCATTAGAACGTGTAATGAATCGTAGTATCACTCAGGTACTATTTACAGGAAGAAAAGTTGTAACTACTATTGACTTGTATCTAAGTATCAGTGCAGAAACAAATAGCCATGCACATTATTTCTTGTTAAAATATGGTTTAACTAAAAATGAGTTTGTACCATATTGGCAGAAACATTATAAAAATAGCGACACACCAGCTAAATTGACTGATAGCCAAGCTAACGAAATCTTGGATGAGTACACTATCAATCTAAGCGAATTAGCACGTACTGGTAAATTAGACCCATTGATCGGTCGTAGTTCAGAATTGAATGACATTATCAATGTACTAGCTAAACGATTCAAGTCAAATGTATTGATGGTTGGTGATCCTGGTGTAGGTAAAACAGCAATTGCTGAAGGACTTGCACAGCAAATTTCAGACGGTAATGTTCCCGAGTTCTTGTTAGACCATGAAGTATACAGTATTGAAGTTGGCAATTTACTTGCCGGTAGCAAGTATCGGGGAGACTTTGAAGAAAAAATCAAAGCAGTACTAGAAGCACTGGTAGCTAAGAAGAAAGCAATATTGTTTATTGACGAAGCACATACTATGAAGGGTTCAGGAAGTGCTAGTAACGGCTCAGTAGACTTTGCCAACATGATTAAACCAGCGATTACTAAGGGTAATCTAAAAGTTATTGCTAGCACAACTTGGGAAGAATACTACGAGAGTTTTGAGAAAGATCGTGCGTTGATGCGCAGGTTCTATAGGGTCAGTATTGATGAACCTTCAACTGAAAGCACAATCAAAATCTTAACTGGATTGAGTGTTAGGCTTAATGAATTTCATAATGTAAACATTACTGATGATGCAATCACTGCCGCAGTAGAAAGTGCTACACGTTATATTCATGACCGTAAAAATCCAGACAAGTCAATTGATTTGTTAGATGCGGCATGTGCTAAACAACGTGTGTTGGAAAACAAGGGTGCAGATATTACTAAAGAATTGATTTACGAGCAAGTAGAACGAATTGCTGGTGTGCCCGCAGATAAACTCAAAGATGATAACTATGATAGAATTCATGCTTTGGAGAGTAATATCAAAGATAGATTATACGGACAAGAGGAAACAGTAGATAAAGTACTTGAGCGTATATATGTAAGTTTTGCAGGTATTGGAACTCAAACTAAGCCAATGGCAAGTTTCTTATTCTTAGGCCCAACTGGTACTGGTAAAACAGAATTGGCTCGACTATTAAGCAAGAATCTTGATATGACATTATTGAAATATGATATGAGTGAGTACTCAGAGAAGTTCAATGTGTCAGCATTGTTGGGCGCACCCCCTGGATATGTAGGATTCGGTGAGGGTAGTTTGGGTGGTGGTAAACTTATCAATGACCTAAGTAAGAACCCGCATAGTATTCTACTATTTGATGAAGTAGAAAAAGCACACCCAGATATCTTTAACATCTTCTTGCAATTACTTGATGATGGTCGTGTTACTGGTACCAATGGCAAAGAAGTTAATGCTAAAAACTGTATCATTATTATGACCAGTAACTTGGGAGCAAGTGATAGTGAGCGTAATCAGATAGGCTTTGGTAATCAAGAACGTACCGGAGAAGATGATAAAGCACTTAAAGATTTCTTCAAGCCTGAATTCAGGAATCGCATTGACTTGATTTGTAAGTTTGGTAAACTAGATATGCTAGCAATCAAAAAAATCGTTATTAAATTTACCGATGACTTGAAGAAATCATTAAAAGATACACACGACATTAGCTTACAATTAAGCGAACCTGTTGTAGAATATCTAGCTGAAAAGGGATATGATAGTAAAATGGGTGCTAGACCATTAGCACGAAAGATTGATTCATTGATTAGAGTACCGTTGAGTAAGAAAATCATATTTGAAAAGATTAAGAATAGCGTAATTTTTACACGAATTGAGAATGACGAAATTGTTTTTGATGTACAACCTAAATTAACAGCAGAGGTAGGGGAAGATGGGATTATTAAAGTTAACACCGATCCGCAATGATGGCGTAGGCTACATTGATAATCGCGGTAGTCTGTATTACGGCAAATATAATTATAGGGCTAGGATTTATTGTGAGGGTATAACAATGTGCTGGTTTGTGAAATCAGCGCATAACATTGACGAATACCTTTCTAATAGAAATACTAGATGGAAAAATGCTAATATAGAAAGTATTAAGAAATTTTTAGATTGGAAAAGTTCTTTGCCTATTGGTAAAGATCGCACACATACAATACGTATGGAAGGTAATATTGCATCTGTATTTTCTAATGATTTAGATTTTTTAAAGCAGGTAGAAAATTTTGATTGCGAGTTTGACTATACCGAAGTTGACACTGAGGTACCTAAGGGTACTAAGTATTTTGTTAAAGAACCCACTCACAAATATAGGATCTATTTAAAATCTAAAAGAGTTGATGATAAATTTAAAGATGATTTATATAAATTTATAGATAGATATAAAGATACTGAAACTGTGATTGTTCCCAGTAATGCACTAAATAACTGGTTACTAGGTAAATCTAAACAATATTACTGGTATGGCCCCTATTGTTCTAGTCATTATTTTATTGATTATAACGATGATTCTATCACTACTTTGATTAGTATTATGTTTGGGGATATGGTTAAGAGTAGATTTAAACTAGAGAAACGCCCAGAACAATGATAAATACTCTATTAATGGAGTATTTTCATGGCAAAAATTGTAGAAGATGTATTAGTCATCAAATTCAGCAAGATTGTTAAGGATAGTGAGGGAGATAGTTCTCCCATTGCTGGTTCTGACGTTCATCAAGCACTAGAACAAGTAGCCCAAGAATTAGTAGGGGATTCTGTAGTTGTAGAGGTTGTGAAACCATAATGGCACAATCTACTACATTGCAATTATTGGGGCAAACAGCATATAACGCTGGATCTCCTAATCCGGTTGTTAGGGGCATTAAACAGCCCGCCGCTGCTTATTATTTAGGCAACGCAGATTTGCAGACAGTTACATGGAGTTTGAGTGGTGTAACTGGTACTATTATTATACAAGCAACATTGTTGACCGCGCCTAATGAAGCTACGGACAGTGATTGGTTCACAGTTTATCTTAATTCTGTAGAAGCATTAAGTGAAAACGGATATACAAATATCACAGGAAATTATGTTTGGCTACGTGCTAAACTTAATAACTTTAGTGCTGGTGTAGTGCAAAATATCAAGGTAAGTTATTAATGCAGACTATTGCCATTTATCCTGGTAGATTTCATCCTTTTCATAAAGGACATGCTGCCAGCTTTAAGCAATTAGCAGATACATTTGGTATTAATAATACCTACCTTGCTTTAAGTCAAAAACAAGAATTACCAAAGAACCCATTTAGTGCAGAGGATCGTGCTAAAATGGCTATGGCATTAGGCATTCCTAGAAAGAATATTATCAGTGTAGCTAATCCCTACGGTAAAGAAGAATACGCAGAGCGATTTCGCAAAGCAGGCATAGACCCGGACCAAACTATCATGGTGTTTGGTGTAAGTAAAAAGGATATGGAAGGTGTACCGGAGTTAAACATTCCACCTGATCCTAGATTTACATTTAAACCAACTAAAAGTGGGCAACCTAGTTATCTGCAAAAATATGTCAAAGGTCCATTAGAACCAATGACTAAACATGCATACGTTGTAAGCACTGATGTAGCAGAGTTTCCCATAGCAGGCAAACCAATTCGTGATGCTAGTGCAATACGAGCAAGCTATGCCAAGGGTGATGAAGAACTAAGAAATAGAATATTAACTGATTTGTATGGTAAGGCTGCTGGATTAATCAAACCTGTCTTTGATAAGAATCTACAACTAAGCGAAAGTGCTAAAGCAATCATACATAAGTTACGTCCACTATTGCATGAAGCAACTACTGAACAAAAGATTCGTATACTACAATTAATCAAAGAAGCAACATCATTAAAAACTAAAAAGATAGATGAAGCTGAGGCTAAGATACATTTTTCTGATCCATCTGAAAGAGTAAATTTATACTTTGTTAATCAAAAATTAGCACGTGAGGGCAAAAGAGCCAACATTGCTAATAGTATACCATACAAGACAGTACCGGCATTAATTGATTTTATGATTAAAAAATATTATCCAGAATTTAATAAGCCGAAAGAAAAATTCAGTAGAAATGATATGGAATTGTATAATCGTATACATTCTTATTTTGAAGTAACAACAACTAATCAACCTGTAAAAGAAGATATAGATATTACTGCCGACTACTTAGAAGAAAAATAATTCGGCTTGGCCCTCAAGTTGTAAATATTACTATCATTTAAGAGGACCATATGGCAACAAAGAAACCAACTACAAAAGCTACCGCAAAGGCAGCAACAAAAGAAGCAAAAACTGTACCCGTCGAAAAGGTTCAGGAAATAGCTGACCAAGCACAACAACCCGCACAGCAAGCCCCGCAACCGGGTCAAGTGCAAGTAGATGTAGATTATCTACGTACTACCCGTGTACACATCGCAATGCCCTGCTATGGTGGCATGTTGACTGAGAGTACATTCATGTCATTTATTAAGTGGGCAAATACAGCCCGTCAACTTGGTATTGACTGGACATTGGAAACAATGGTTAATGAAAGTCTTATCAGTCGTGCCCGTAATACACTAACTGCTAAGTTCTTAGATCAAAAAGAATCAACACACTTGTTCTTTGTTGACGCAGATATTGGTTGGGAGCCATGGCACTTGCTAGTATTGTTGAATCGTAACGTTGATGTTATCGGTGGACTATATCCAATGAAGACTATGCCGATCAAGTGGGTAGTCAATGGATTTGAGGGTGCAGAAGAAGGCCCAGATGGATTCCAAGAAGTAAGTAAAGCAGGTACAGGATTCTTGTTGATGAAGCGTCATGTATTTGATAAACTTAAATCTCATCCAGCAGTTAAGCCGTATAAGAATGATATCGGACTTGACCCCAAGTTTGACCAACACTTGAAAACATACTTTGACACAGCAGTGCGTCAAGGTCGTTACTACAGCGAAGACTGGACATTCTGTGAAAACTGGCGTGATATCGGCGGTAAGGTATATGTTGACAAGCGTGTATTGTTACGCCACAGTGGTAGTTATGTATTCTGTATGGAAAATCAGGACAACTTGTTGAACACAATTGGTCCTATGTACATTGAAGAATTGAAGAAGAAGCAAGCACTAGAAGCACAACAAGCACAGGCTCCAGCTGTAGAGCAACCTAGTGTTCCTGCTGTAGCTGCTCCAGTAGATGCTACTCCAAAGAAAGCTACTGCTAAAAAAGCTGCTAGCAAGAAAATTTAAACTTTAAAATTTAAACTAACCTTAAAGGGCTGTCATTGACAGCCTTTTTTCATAAATACATTATGGACCTTAAAGAATTACACGATTTCAAGCTAAGTGACGCATTATACTTTCATACCGATTTAAATCAAGCTATATTTGACGGTGATCATATGAATGACGAAGTTCGCCAACAATTACTAATTATAGCTGACGATTTCATAGAACATCTGGGAATAGACGATTTAGACGTTAAGGATATAACATTATCTGGAAGCAACGCAGCCTATTCGTATACTAAACACAGCGATATAGACCTACATATTTTAGTTGATATGACTGGTTTTACTGACGATGACGTATACCGTGAGTTATTTGACGCTAAAAAGATAGTATATAATGACCAACATGATATAGTAATTAACGGGTATGAAGTAGAATTATATGTACAGGATGCAAATGAACCTGTAATAAGTTTGGGTGAGTATAGTATATTAAACAATAAATGGATTAAATTACCTAGAAAGCGTAAAGCTAACCTTGACCAAGTAGCAGCCAAAGCAAAATTTAAGAAAATAGCCAAACTAGCAGAATTTGCCCTACGTTCTAATAGTTATGAAAAGATACAGGGCGTATTGAAAACTATTAAGAAATATCGCCAAGCTGGATTAGATTTAAATGGTGAGTTTGGACCAGAGAATTTAGCATTCAAAGCATTGCGTACACAGGGTATTATTAAAAGACTATATGAAAAACTAGATGAGTTACATAGTGAAAGACTAAGTTTACCTGAAAATAAAGTAATTAGAAAAGTAAAAAGAAATGATTTAGCAGATAGTTTGGCTAATGAGTTTACTAGATTTAAAACTGAAGAAGATTACGATCCAAATGGACCTCCTCCTGGTCCAGAGACTAAACCAACTATGCCTGCAGGTACAGTCAAAGTAGATGTTAGCGATGTGTATGATTGGTATAAGTTAGGTCAACATATCAGTAATCTTAAAGGATTAGGTAAACATGACTTTGGTAAGGGACCTCCTAGCACTATTATGGCGTTTGGCAGTGAAGAAGAAGAACATAAGTATATTGATGCTTTAAAGAAGACTGGATTAACAACAACAGATATTGATCCAGTTGATCCAAATCAACCTAAAAGTATACCTCGTCAGAAGACCGATCCTACATATAATGTAAATGAAGTATTTGACCAACCTTACAAAACCAAATCAGAAAAGAGTGAGTATGGCGATGTTGATATGTTGGCCAAACTACCAGATGGATCAAATTTAAGCATCATGTTCAGCCGAGCAGATATTGTAGATGAGATCTGGGGTGTTGAGTTTTACAGAAACAACAGTCAAGAAGTAACTGGTGAGGGCGATGCTCAAAGAATCTTTGCTACTGTATTAGCAGCCATACAAAAATTTATTAAGAAATATCAACCACAAACGTTATTTTTTACGGCCAGCAAAAAACCCGAAGCTGATATGGTTCAGTACGGTGCCAATGCGAATCCTGAAAGCCGTGCCAATTTGTACGACAGACTAGTTCAGCGTTATGCCAAAGAGTTAGGATATAGAGCGTTCCGTGCTGATACCGGCACGATAGTACGATACGAACTGAGTAAGATAAATCAAGAAGTTACGGAAGAGCCTTTAGAAGAATTAGCTAATTCCAGTCTTAAAGTTAAAGAACCAAAAGACCTTGTAAACACCAATGACCGTAAACAAGTTACCTACAAAGTTATGAAGTTTAAGTCTGGTAAAAACAAATTCTTAATAAACTTCACCGTAAAGGGTGCTCCTGCTTTTGGTAAAAAGTCGAACTGGAATGCAGTGAATGTAGCATTTGGTGTAAGAGAAGAACAAGACGATTATAGTTTTGGGGATGAGATGAACACAGATTTAACTGCTAAAAATAAAAATCAATTCTTAATCTATTCCACTGTAATCAATGCTATTCGTAAATTTATCACTGAATACAACACTGAGATTGATGAAATTATTATTCAGGGTGCAGGAAAAAGACAATTAATGATGTATCAACGTTTCTTCCGAGTAGCACCTAAATACTTCCCAGGATGGCACTACAATGGCGAACATAGTCTTGTGCGTGATATACCAAGACAACAAGTAAAAAAAGAAGATGTTTCGGAAGCATCAGGCTATATCCCAAGTGAAAAAGAAAAGAACGACCCAAGATTTAAAACTGCATTAACAGTAGATGTTAAACCAGATACAATTAAGAAGAATGCAAAAGCATTTAATTTTAAAGTAAGTAGGGCAGGAATTCCTCCCTTGTTGAGAAAATAAGGAAATATATGGCAACGGATCCAAGAACAATAATAGACCCAAATCAAGATCCAGGTTTATCACCTCAACCAAATAACACATTAACCTCCAATGTGGCTGATTATGATACAAGAGAGAAAAAGACAGTAATCATTGATTACACGGATCCTCCTTTATACGGAACTCCTGAGTTACAGATATTCAACGATCCTGGTGGTTCCAACGGACAAGTACAATTCAACAAAGGTAATAGATTTGGTGGCGATAATAATTTAGTTTGGAATGCTAAAATAAGAACACTTAGCGTATTAGGCAATATACGAGTAAGCGGCGAGATTTTAGGTAGACTTACAACAAACACAACTAAGTTAAAAATTACAGGTGGTAATATAGGAGATGTATTAACTACTGATGGTCTTGGTAATATATCGTGGACTGATATTAATTTAAATTATGGCAACACTAATGTTGCTAATTACTTGCCTACCTATACAGGTAATGTAAATGGCAGCAATTTAATAATATCAAACACCGCTTACATTTATAATATTAGTAGTACTGGATTAACATCATTGACAACTGCTAATGTTAGTGGTAATTTAACTGCTAATGCAATTTACACTGATAATTATTTTTATGCAAATGGTAGTGTTGTGCCTATAGGTGTGGCTGGGAACAGTTTAGTTAACGGTAACAATTCATTTGCACTAGATATTGACGGCAATGTTGTATTTGAAGGGAATGTAGCAGGCGCAGGTGTTAATCGTGGTCTAGTATGGGATTATGGTGCTAATGTCAACGGTGTGAACAGTCAAGTTCGCCAAGACAATGATGGCATAACCGTTCGTGCTTGGACTGAAGATTCAGGTAATTATGCCGCTCCAGTTAACATAGTCACCAATCAAGATGCAAACACAAAACAATGGATATTTGACGGCAACGGTAATTTAACATTACCCGGTAACTTAATAGTACCAGAAGGTAATATTGAATCAGCTACTATTAGCCCAGCGTTTAGTTCAGCAATAACAGGTATCACCACTGGCAATGCTACAGTAATTGTCACTCTAGCAGATTTGGTGTTTGGAGATCCATTCTCAGGAACAGTAACAATCTCAGGGGTGACTGGCACAACAGAAGCTAACGGTGTTTGGGGTTACCAAGCAACAGAACTAAATGAATTTCAACTTTATACAGATGCTACATTAACAACACCAGTAGATGGCACAACTTGGACTGCTTATGTTAGTGGCGGCAATGCTGTAGGGGTTGGTACATATACTGACTTAACTATTCAAGGCGGCAATGTTTCTATCAGTAGTAATGACAACACTTGGGAATTTGGTAATGATGGTAACTTGACATTACCCGCGGGTGGTACTATTGCAGAAGGTGGTGGACTTACTGGTGCTATAAAACTCACACCTGCTGGCGGTGCTAATGATAACCAAGCGTTATTGATTTATCCCACAGGCACCGCTGAAGGTGATCACATACACTTAACCGCAGGCGGCGGACCAACTGAACTGTATCTCGGCAGTGATTATCAATATGTTAAATTAGTCAATGGTGGCAATGTAGAAGTACAAGCATCCCAACCAACTTCCCCGTATGACACAGCAACTTGGACCTTTGGAACAGATGGCAGATTGATCAATCTAGAAGGGTTAACCTTAACAGCTGGCGGACAATTTAATATTTGTACCATACTCACTGGCGGCAGTGGATATGATACTGGAAGTGCTTTGAAGGCAACCACTGGTGGTTCAGGCACAGGAATGACAGTGGGCATAGGCTATGGATTGAGTAACCAATTAACAAATGCCGATGTAGTAGATCCGGGCACAGGATATGTTGATGGTGATGTTATTACCGTGTCTGGAGGCACCGGTGGCACATTTGTTATCACCCAATACAATGAACAAGCCAATCAAGGCAACAACAACTTTATTGAATCCAACTGGGTATTTGACATAGATGGTAATTTAACATTACCAGGTAACACATTTGCTGTTAACTATGCTAACGGAACTCAAGTATCAATTGGTGGAGGCAGTAATACAGGTAATGTTACATTTGACGATAATATTGTTATAGGTACTAGCAACTTAAAGTTACAACCTGATTCTACTAATAGTAGTGCTTATTTAGATATCTATCTAACCGGTGGCCCAGACATTCATATTGCTGGAAACGGCGAAACTGTAATTCTTGGAACTGATGACTTTGCTAATGTCACTGTCAATGTTGATGGCAATGTGTCTATACAATCCGGTAATGCTAGTGGCACACATACTTGGAACTTTGGCACAGATGGTAATTTAACATTACCAGGTGACATATTTGCAGTTAATTATTCTAACGGCACACAAGTATCATTAGGAGGCAGCTATAGTAATGCTGACGTTGCTAACTATCTTCCAACTTACACAGGTAATGTTTCTGCAAATTACTTTATTGGTGATGGTAGTCAATTGACAGGATTACCAGCCCCAGTAGTTACACAAGATATCACCTCTACCGGTGCTATGAGCATAATGACATATGATGGCACTATAAAATATGTAAACTATGCTACCGTTGAACCATCCACAGGTAATATTACCGGCAACTATTTCATTGGTAATGGTAGTGTATTAACATCTATAACCGGCGGTAATGTAAGTGGTCAAGTTGGTAATGCATTGATAGCAGGTACTGTCTATACAAATGCTCAACCAAATATCACATCATTGGGTGCATTAAGTAGCTTAACAATAACTGCTAATATTACTAGTGGTAATGCTGATTTAGGTAACTTAGTAACAGCAAACTACTTTACTGGTAATGGATCGCTGTTAACTGGAATAACAGCAGGTACTAGTTATGCAAATAGTAATGTAGCAACATTCTTAGCAAGTTTTGGTAGTAATACAATCAGTACGACAGGTAATGTTAGTGCAGGTAATTTTATAGGTACTCTTGCTAACGGTAATAGTAATATAACTATTGCTGTGGCAGCAGGTAATGTAGTTACTAACGTTAACGGATCAACAATATTAACAACATATTCAGGTGGTATTAAAGTTGGTGGCAGTGGTATATTACAAAGCCCGGGCGGCGCAGGGTCTATTACATTAAATAACAACGGTGCTAACATTCCAACTGCTAATATCACTACTCAGTTGAATGTTACCGGTGCTAGTGGTGCAAACATATTAGGAACTACAAATACTGGTATTGGAGCATTGAACGTTGGTGTAACTACAACACCATTAGCAAATACAGTAACAAGTTTTAATAGTAACGTAAATTACTATACTCAAGTTACATTACAAAATAAGAGTACTGGTACTGACGCCACTGCTGATTTTGTAATAACTGCTGATAATGGTAGTGACACAGTAAACTACGCTGACTTTGGTATTATCAATAGCGGTTACGATGCTAACACACCTACGAACAGTTTAGGTAATATTGTGTATGCGGCTGACACATACATATATGCTCAAGGTAATGCTAGTGCTACCGGACAGTCAGGCGGTAACTTAGCAATTGGTACAACGGTTGCTAGTAAGACAGTTAAGATTTTTGCAGGTGGGGTAACATCAAGTAATATTGTTGCTACATTTGCTAATACTGGGCTTGCAGTTACTGGTAATGTCACCGCAACGAATTTTAGTGGTAATATTTCTATCACAGGTAATGTAATAGGAACTAGTCCAAATGTTTCATTGGTTGCAGGCAGTTATACAATGACTTTTGACAACACTGGTATCTTAACCTTACCAAGAATGGGCGGTGATGAAGGTGGTGAGATTAATTTAGGCATTCCTGCATCCAATACTACACTATCAACTCGGGTAGTTCTTGATGTTTACCAAGATAGATTGAGATTCTTTGACGGCAGTACCAAAGGTGCTTATATTGATTTGAGTCAAGCCAGCTCAGGTGTTGGAACCTTGCTTAACAATCGTGTCAGCGGATTAGTTAATGCCGGTACTTTTGTAACCATGGATCTTATCAAAGCCACAGTCACATCAAGCGGTAATCGTGGATTAAGTTTAGCAACAACAACCGGAACAGTTGCATACAGTATAGGTGGTACTTATGGTATGGCAACACCCGCTAGTGGCGGCAGTGCTGGTACAGGAACATTGACAACAACTGCTACTGCCTCAATATTTAATTGGGGCTTCACCAGTACCGGTGATACATCAACTTATATCTTAACTGATACTACAAATAGTAGGGCCTATCGTATCACACTACAAATAGGCGCTAGTTTCAACAACAACATGATTTCAATTGAGAGATTAATCTAATGATTATACAAGGTGTAACTTTACAAGGTCTAACAGTATATGACAATTCGTTTAATAGTAACGGTGCGTTGTTGTATGTAGATGCTGGCAACACTGCCAGCTATCCTGGCACAGGAACAGCCTGGACTGGTTTATCAGACAATGCTAGTAATGCTACATTAGTAAATAGCCCTACCTTCACCAGTGCTGGCGCCGCCAGTTATTTTACTTTTAGTGGTACAGGTGCACAGTATGCTTCAACAACAGCAAGTAAGTTTAATGTTGCCTACACTGGTAAAACTGTTATAGTGGCCGCAAGAATGGCTAACAGTTCTTTTTCAACCGGCACATACCGTTGCTTGTTTGGCACCAATGGTGGCACTAGAAATTTTAATACCTATATGTACTTTGATGGATCAAACTTTAAACTACATTACAGTGCCAATGGCGTTGGAGGTTTTAGCAACAATCTATCAATAGCATATATGCAGTGGCTTGTTATCGCAATTACGCATACCACCGGCGGACTAGTAACTTATTATCTCAACGGACAACCTGTGGGAACTAACACTGGTGTAACATTTGCTCAATATAGCGCCAACAGTGGAGAATATGTAGCTTTAGGTGACAACTACTGGTACGGAGACATTGGTATGACTGCTGTATATGGACGGGCACTATCTGCGGATGAAATAACACAAAACTATAATGCATTATCTCTTAAATATTTCAGTGTAACTACTAATTTAGTCGCTTATTACAATCCTGATTTAACTACAAGTTATCCGGGAACAGGAACAACATTGTTTGATATTTCCGGCAACGGATTAAATGGTACAATGAGCAACATCACTTATACTGATCCGTACTTTACATATAATGGAACAAGTAGTCAGGTTAATATTCCGGATAATGCATTATTAGAACCTGGATCTGGAAGTTGGACTATGGAAGCCTGGGCTTATCTTAGTAACACAGGTGGAGGAACCAAAACTATTCTAGGTAAATTTGATCCCGGAGGTGGCTCACAAGATGTGTCATATTCAATACGTATAGCTACAGCCACCGCGTTCGCTCAGATGGGTGATGGTCTAGGTAACTACGTCAACAGTACAAGTTACACAATGTCGCTTAATACTTGGGTACATATTGTGTATGTTTGGACAAACGGTGCCACTAAAACACTAGTAACTTACATTAACGGTTCTAGCATAGGTTCGGTGTCACATACCCTATCTAGCCTATTAAATACACCATCTAACTTGTATCTAGGCAGTTACAACAATGGAGAATATAGTCAGTATTTTACCGGCCGTATAGGTATAACAAGATTGTACAATGCCGCACTAACCGCTAACCAAGTACTACAGAACTTTAACGCTAACAGGTCAACATACGGTCTATAAGATTATAATAAATATAACCAATTAATTTACTATAAATAACAATAAATTTTATAAGTTATTTTAAATGATTAAACATAGACCAAAAGATACCAGAAAACATATGAATGTTGGATGGTTTGAAACATATCGTTCATTTAGCAATAACAGTTACTGGGATACAAACTATATCAATTACTCTATATTAGAAGTAATCAATGATGATAGAGTTCAACCAAGACATTTTGTACCCGTACATCAACACATGGATATGGAGATACTGGGCTATGTAATTAATGGTCCATGCTATCATAACGACAACTTACGCAATATACTACAAGTACCGACAGGCTCAGTTCAACATATGACAGCTGGGTCTGGTATTTGGCATATTGAGGGTAATAATTCAGATAAACCTATTCGTTATTTGCAGATATGGTTGCGCCCCAATAAAATGGGAATACCCCCTAAATATGATGGATATCAGTTTACTAGAGAAGATAAATTAAACAAGTTTGCAAATATTGCTAGTCAAAAAGGTAGTCCAGTTACTATACAAAGTGATGCTATAGTAAAAGCTGGTATTTTTACAGAATCGTATACTGAAAATCTAGACCCCACTTGTAAATATTACTTGTATATAATTACAGGTAAAGCTACTATCAATGGGAATGAATCAGTTGAGGGTGATGGATATATGTTTGAGCAAGAAAACATGTTAGAAATAACTAGCCCTGATGATTCAGAAATGATACTTTTTAATTTACCTTGACAACTATCCAAAAACGATAAATACATAATATATGGAATTTGTATTATGAAAATATCCTCTCTTTTTGAAATGACAACGACAGTTAGCAGTCCTTCAGGACTACAGAGTCAACAAGCACCTAAATTTGGTCGTGATCCAAACGTGTTAGAAGATGAAAAGATTGAAGAAACTACTTCAGGTTCTATTGCTACAGTAGCACAGCCCATGGGAAGTATGCAACGTAGGGGTAAAGGTAGTATGTTTCAAGGCATCAGTTCTAGCGAAAAGTTTCCAAACAGCAGAAAAGCTGGTATTAAAGAAGAAGCAATAAGCGAAGATGATATCAGCGAAGAACAATTACTAGCAAAATCAAAAAGAAAAGAATTCTTTAACAAATCAAAAGCCCGTGACATAGGTAATAGACCAGAAGACCGTGATATCATGGCAAAAGAAGAATTCGACGGCGGCGGTGAATACAATGATGAAGTAGACATGGTGCAAAATAATCTACATACTATTGTTAGAGTATCAGGTCATTTGGGCAACGAATTACAAGCAGATGAAAATTTACCAGAATGGGTACAAGAGAAAATTGCAGTAGCCAAATCTATTATGGTTACTGTCATGGATTATATGATTAGTCAGCATGAACGTGGCAATGTCTATACGATAGATGAAAATACTGGTTCAAAGAGAGATGAATACACTCAGGAAGCAAACGCATTAAAAGCATGGTTGGCTCAGAACAGTCATGACCAATATGCAGACCACTATGGTTCTTGGTCTACGTGGAATAATAATCGTATGCGCTACGAAAAATTATTAGATTTGATTAAGCGTTTGGATAACGGACAGGGTATGGCAGAAGTTGCACCTCCCGGAGCTAAAGCAGAACGCATGGTAAAACACATCAAAAAGAGTTATAGCAAAGATGGTAAACTAAGTCCTAAAGAGAAAAGTATTGCTTATGCTACTGCATGGAAAGCACACAACAAAGGTAAAGTTAAAGAGCAAGGTGTGGCGGAGGGCTACCAGTTAGATGAAGGTGCTATTGAAACTATTACAGCATTAGTCAAGAAGATTCCTGGCATTGGCAAATATTATCAAATGGCACAACAATACAAGCCACAATTGATTGAAATTCTGAAGACCAGCAAGTCTGGTAAAGAAGTTAAACAAAAGATGGAACAATTGGCAGCAGGTCAGTCTGCCACAGTCGCCGAATCGGGTATGACGAAACAACTTGGTGGATTGGCAGTAGGTGGCGGCAGCATTTTATCTACAATGTGGATGAATGCTATGGGAATGATTGATGGTGTATTGGCACACGCAGCCGCAGGCGAAGTAGGAGGCGCAGTAGCATCTGGTAGTATTCTAGGATTGATTCCTGTAACACTAATGTTATTTGCGGCAATGTTAATGTTCAAAGGATCAAAACAAAGTAGCGATGAAAAAGCACAAGCATTTCAAGCACAACGTGGTCAGCAAGGTGTGGCGGAAGGCACGGACGGACAAGTTGTGTTTTCGGGCACCGGTGCTGATGGTGGCAAATATGAAATCATTCAGTCCAGTCCCACAGACTTCATGATTCACGCCAACGGTAAGCACATTGACACTTATTCAAGTCTACAGCGAGCCATGAGTGTGCTCAAAAATGAAGTACCAGGATTAACTAAAGGTGTGGCGGAAGGTTCTACTACCGGACCAACAATTAAAGGCAATAAGATTTATTATGCAGACCATGTTGTAATACTTGATCCAGCAATTTACAATTCAGATCCAGCACTATACGATGAGTATGTGCGTGATATAGCTGGCGAAGACTTAGATCCTCAAGGCGATGCAAAATACCACAAGTATGAATTAGACCGAATCAACAACGATGGGTCTTGGACAGTTAGAAAATTAAAACCAAAAGGTGTGGCGGAGGAAAGCAAAGGCTTATGGGCTAACATACATGCTAAACGTGAACGTATTAAACATGGTAGCGGAGAACACATGCGTAAGCCAGGTAGTAAAGGTGCACCGACTGCTGATGCATTAAGAAAGTCAGCAAAGTGAAAATAACTGATGTTTTAGTTGAAGGTGCGTTTGGTAAAAACTTATATTACCAAGTTGATAACCAAGATAAAAATAGTGCATTGAAAGTTCAACAGCATTTTCCTTTTTATCCAACTAAAACTGAAGGCATATGGAAATGCCCTATAATGAAAAATGAAAGTTTTCAAACAGAGCAAAAGAAAAGACAGATTCTTAATCACTTATTCACACCTATCGTTGATATAAAGAAGCACCTTAAGGGACTAAAAGAATTTGCTGATACTGGTGACGGTGATAATGGTGGACAAGATGGTGAAGAAATTTTACGCCAATTAGCTAAACAATGGTGGTTAGGTACTGAACAAGACATGATTCGTGCTGAACGCACACTAGCAAGTATGGGCTGGGAAATCGGTGAAGATGAAGGTAGTTATGATAATGGTGGCGTGTTTGTAGTACGTGCAGGGGACACAAACGGGAAAAGTTACATATCATGGTCCCATGAAGATTTGGAGAATTAAATGAAAATAACAGAATTATACGAAGGTGCAGAACCCAAATTACCTGGAGCCCCTAGTGGCATTAAAATTATGTCAGTTGACCAGTTTGTTTCTGATCCTGAAGCCGATGATTTTGTAGATGGTAATGAAGAAGTTGATGAAAATACTACCGAGCCAATTAGTAGTAGAATTAACAGGATACAAATGAATGATTATTTGGCAAAAGCTGATGTATTACATAGTAAAATGTTAGATGCCAATAAAAGGCGCGACTCAGAAACTTGGGAAAAGTTAAAACAACAATATTTAGAACTAGAAAAACTTGCCGGTAAAGGTATGATACCTGAAGCAACTAAACTTCCTATCGACCAGCGTGATATAGGTGGACAAGAATTTCAAGATTATATGACACGAATTGCTGGCACTCCTGACATTGATAAAAAGACAGGTCAAGTAAAGTTAGATAAAAAAGGCAAAGAAAAATATGTGTCTGGAAAAACAAAACAAGACAAATATCGTATGCCTTATATTCACCGTAGTAGTGTAGTCAAGTACTATGATCCTGCAGGTAACAGATACCGTGAAGAAGATGTTAAACAAGCATTAGCAGTACGTCCAAAGAAATTACTAAAGCAAAATGAAAAGATGAAGCACAGTAATGGAGACTTAGAACAGTTCTTCAATATTGGTTTTGCCGCATTAGTTGGTATTGCATTAGACGAGAACACAAACAATTTAATTGTTGTTAATACATGTCCTGGCGCTGGCAGCTGTAAAATAGATTGCTTTGCTATGAAGGGCGGCAAGATTCAGTTTGAAGCGGCTTGGTTAAGTGACGGACGCATCATTACATATCTATTGAACAACCCAGATGGTTTCTTTGAGCAACTAGCAAATGAAATTGCTAAAGAAGAAAAATTAGGTAAAAAGGGCGGTTATAATGTAACTATTCGTTGGCATGACGCTGGCGACTTCTTTAGTCCAGAATACTTAGACTTAGCATTCAAGTTAGCAAACAGCTTACCTGATGTTAAATTCTACGCTTATACAAAGATGGCTGGTGCCGCACTAGCACAGAAACCCGATAACTTCATTATCAATTGGAGTGAGGGTGCTCATACAAGCCAAGAGAAACAAGTTAAGGCAGCTGATCCTAAATTAGATACAACTAAAAATAGTCGTATTGTACCAACTGGACTATTCCAAGACTTATTAGTTAAAGATGCTAAGGGTAATTTAGATAAGGGTAGTGAAGGACAATGGCAAATCATACCTGAAAAGTTACCTGAATTAAAACAACGTTTAGCTACCGAGTATGGATTAAGTGCTAATTCAATATTAAGTTATGACGAGTGGGCTACTAAAGGTCAAAAGATTCCTAATATGAAATGGAATGTTATTATTGCTCCCGGTGAACCAGACTTGACTGCAAATGATACTGGTGTATTAAGTACATTATTATTGAAGCACTAAATATGGACAGAGGCGTAATTGATTTTTACTTAAAGAACAAAGGAACCCCACCGGGGAAATAATATGTTAACTGATAACTTAAAAATACTATTAGCAAGTACAAATGCACTTGCTATCAAAGCACAAAACTTTCATTGGAATGTTGAAGGTGCCGACTTCCCACAATATCATAGTTTCTTTGACAATTTCTATACAGAGGTATACGGTTCAGTAGATAGAGTTGCAGAATATATTCGTACCTTAGATAGCTATACCCCAGGTAGTTTAACACGCTATGCTGAACTTAGTATTATTCCAGATCAAACTAAGATTCCACGTGCTGAATTGATGTTTACTGAATTGCTAACGGACAACGCTAAGATGATTGATTTTCTAAATATGTGTTTTCAATCAGCTACAGAAGAAAACAAACAAGGCATTGCTAATTTTATCGCAGAAAGATTAGATGCACACGAAAAACATCAGTGGATGATTCGCAGTGTTCTTAAAAAAGAACGAGCATAATGAGAGCATCAGAAATCATTGCAGAAGATTTAACTCGCAGAGGGTTTCTTGGTGCAATGGGTGCCGGAGCAGCCACAGGAGCACAAGCCTCACTAGGCTTAAAAATGCCCACAGATTTCAATGTATTAAGTAACAACCCACAGAACGAAATCACTTTGCAAAAAGTTGCAATAGGCTCAGGATTAAAAGGACCAGAATTGGCTCAATTCTTGGCTCAGATGAAACACGAATCATGGAACTTTGAACGACTAAAAGAAAAGCCAATGGGTAAAGGCTATTTTGAAAAAAGATACGGTGTTCAATATGCACCCAAGACAGCAAGAATATTAGGAAACACTCGTCCAGGAGATGGTGAAAAATATCATGGCAGAGGGTTTGTACAGTTGACTGGTCGTGATAATTATAGAATGGCTAGCCAAGCATTGAATATAGATTTAATCAATCATCCTGAATATGCAGCCAGACCTGACATTGCTGCCAAGATTGCTATATGGTATTGGAAAACTAGAGTTAGACCTAATATAACTAATTTCAAAGATACTGCTACTGTTACCAAATATATTAATCCAGCAATGCGTGGACTTAAAGATAGACACGAAAACTTTATAGATTATTATAGAATATTATGAGAGCAACAGAGTTCATCACAGAAGCCCCATTACAAGATTATGTACCATTGGGTGATTTTGAAAAGAAAGGGCAGTTTAATCCAGTAGACCGTAAACTGATTACACATCCTGTTACTCAAACAAAAGCAATTAAATTTTTAGAGAACACACCTTATAATTTTAGATTGTTTTTTAATAATAGTCCAGGACTACGAAAGTTTAAAGAATACGGAGCAATAAATCCAAATGAAGTTAAAAATATCTTTAGCAAAGAGCAAGCAGATTTAATTGTTAACAGGCACGAAAATGCAATTACTATTGTGTTTATAGGTAACACCGGTGACAGAGCAGTTATGATGACGCCGTGGGTAATGGCACATAGATTTGGTCATGCAATTACTGCATCAAATCGTAATAATTATGGCACATCAAGAGGTAATATTGCTGATCCATGGAATAAGGCAGAGAGTTATTTCTTTAATTATATCAATAAGATTCTAAAAGATTATTATAATAAATCAGCAGAGCATAGGTATACTAATACTGCTGTTAATTGGAACCTACAACAAGAATACGGTGCTTTTTTCAATGCTATAGGCACACAGCGTAGTAGTCGCACCGGACAGATAAAAAGACCATATGAATTTATGTATGAATTATTTGCACAATATCTAAAAGACGGTAGAATTACGTTAAATCCACTACCAGTTTCATTAGACTATGGTAGAAAAGCATGGGGTAGAACAACTAAGTTTATGAGATTGAATCCTGAATTACAAAATGATGAATTATTACGCGGAGAAGCTAGCTTAGAATTATCAAATGTATTATCTAATTTGTTTGACTCTGTGCTACGCGCCAGTGTAGGTAAAATATATATTATGTGAGGAATAATGAACCACTATCTAACTTATGTAAAACACAGCTATGAAGTTATACTTGAAGCCGAAAGTAAACTTTGTGTAAATTTAGAACATAATGTAGAGGCTTACGTGGTTCATTTGTTCGCACGATACTTAGATAATCCAAACTTAAATCGTGAACCAGTATGTATCAAAATTATGGAAGGTACACGCCTACCCATTGAACAACGAAAGAAAGTTCTAAGCAGTGTAGCAGATGAGTGCCTATTAATCAATGGGTTAGAATTAGCAAAAAATCGCTGGCCCAGTAACAATTACTATAAAGAAATGGGTTGTCTAGCATATGACCAAGTAGCATATACTGAGCGCCCACCGGATATATTCTATGTAGGATTAGCAGAGAAATTCAATCTAATCAGCAAAGTTTTAAATAAATGTAAAGTACCATTGTAATTAGACTAAGTAAGTTATTAATGGGGTATATATGGGTGGATTTAGAAACTTTGCTAATAAAATACTGCAAATGACAGGTTTGCGGGATGAACGAGAACAAGACAATTTTGTTTATATCAAATTTGATAAAAAAATCCCTACATCAAAATACAATGTTACATTTGATGTATTGCAGGAAAATGTAAATATTCCAATAGGGCAAAATCCAAATAACAATATACCTTTTGTTCATGGTAAGAATATAGGTAATTTCTCAGTATTATGGGTTTGTTGTAATAACGGGGATGAAAATATTACTAAGAAGTTTGCCGCGGCTTGGCAAGGAGATGATAACTGTACATTCTTTAGACCCAAGTCACATAGTGGTATTATAAATTCAGGGATTGAATCAGTAGACCAAACTGATCATAGTTATGAACCTGAAAAAATAAATTTCTTTTATACAATGTTATTGGATATCATGTATCCAGATGAAACAGAATACACTACATATAGAATAGTATTGGCACACGGTAGTGGTAAAAAGTTGAAATATACCGCAGAATTAGTTACCGATTTAAAACTACACGGATATGAAGCATACACAGATAAATTAACAGGTAAATTTTCTCGTTATACACCTAAATACGATAGAACTTCAGGAAAAGATCAAAATGATTGGTTTTTAGGGGTAGCAGGAGATATATTACACGGGTATGATCAGATTATGAAGTTAAGATACAATCCTGTATTAAAGTATAGAGATAGCAACAATAAGGATTGGTTATTGACTAATAGCGTCAATAAAACACGTCCTATATTAATTAGACCAACTGACATTAATACCTTTGAAATAAGATTTTTAGAGTGGGATTAACATATGCAATATCCAGTATATCCAGAACAAGAAGGGGAATGGGACAGACCTTTGAACCCATATAGCCCTGTATAGAACTCGCCTTAGGACCGAGTAGCCGGCTGCTGGCTGCATGATAGGATTCGCTACCCAATTCATCAAAGTGAGCATAAATACTATACTATGAGAGCAGAACTACTTTACGAATCCGCAGTCGATGAATTAAAAAAGAAATTACCTAGCCTACGCAAAATAGACTACAGTACTATTGACAATTTAATGCAACGCATCAGTAAGCGTTACAAGATCACCGGCAAAAAATTACATGACTTATTTGTGAGCAAATACGGTCATACGCCAGACACCTGGATAAAAAAATACAAAGAAAAGCTAGGTGAAGAAGGTGTGGCGGAAGATTTGTCAGAAGCTAGAAATAGTTTATTTGCTTTTGTGAAGCAACAGTTTCCTACTTGGCCTGATTATGTATTGAAAGACTTCTTATATCCACAAGCCAAGGGCATCCGTGACCAAGCAGAGTTAGATGATTTTCTCAAAAGAAATAAACAAGACTTTGGTAATTGTAAATGGACACTGACTAAACTGCCTATAACATTTGATATCTTTACACCAAAGACTCAGCGTATGCTTGCTAGTCGTGAAGGTGGTAGTTCTAATCCTTTTCAAGTTCCAAGAGATGCCGAAAGACATGCACAACAATCACAAATGATTCAGCAAAAAGGCGTAAGTGCTGAACCTATTATTGTTGCTAAATTATCAAACGGGTATGATTTGATTGAAGGTTGGCACAGAACTATTCAACATTTGAAGGCATTCCCTCAAGGATACACAGGCCCTGCTTGGGTATGCACTGGGGCCACATACAAAAGTGAAAGCGTTGAGCAAGGTGTGGCGGAAGGTTTAGATGAGGCAGTAGGCGGTAACTATCTATATCACGCTACAAGTGCGAGTGGTCTTAAAGGAATGTTATCGTCGGGTAGTATTCGATCAGCAAGAGCACCACAGGCAGCAACCTCAGCGCAAACCAAACTGCCTACAGTAAGTGTAACCAGAGATTGGGGTTATGCTAATGGTGTTAACGCACAAACACAAATGGTAAGCATTGGTAGAGATGCAATATTAGTACTAGATCGTAATGCAGTTGAAAGTAATTTCAAAACATTAGGTACAAGTCAAAGTACAAATATCAAAGGACTAGCATTCAATCCATATCTTACAAAAAATGGAGTGGCAAGATCACAGAACACAGATCCAATGGCAAGAAATATTGCAAAGGCCAAGGCAAAAAACGCCGAACCTACTGCAAAAGCAGGTGGAGAATTTGAAGAAGCAGTAGTTGTTCCAAAAGGTGCATTGCCTTTAAAAGGAACAATGGTTGGGTTTTGGGTTAATCCTAAAAGCGAACTGATGAAAGATCCTTCTATAATGAATGATCCTCGTAGATTAGATATGGTAAGACCCAATCAATTTACAAAAGCAACACAAACGCAAGGTGTGGCGGAAGATTGGCAGAAAGTCAACAAGAGTGACAAGACTGATGGCATGAGTGGCAAAGCAGTTAAAGCATATCGTAGAGAGAATCCAGGTAGTAAGTTAAAGACTGCTGTAACAACTAAGCCAAGTAAATTAAAGAAGGGCAGTAAAGCTGCCAGCCGTCGTAAAAGTTTCTGTGCTAGAATGGGTGGAATGAAGAAACATAATGCTAGTGTCAAGACTAAGCGAGATCCAGATAGCCCAATCAACAAAGCATTGCGTAGATGGAACTGTGAATCTATTGAAGAATTACAACAATTAACAATGATTGCTGAACAAAAAATTGCTGAGGCAAAGAATCCTGCAATGCAAGCTGCTATTGCTATTGCTAAAAAAAAAGAGAGAATGAAAGAAGGTGAAGTGTTGCAATTCCCCAACAAGCAACAACCTACTAAACCTAACGTAAGTCCATTACAAAAGAAAAAACAAGTAACACAACGCACAACTAGTCAGAACGTTGTGCCAATTGCTAAAAAACCAGCCGGTATTACTTGGAAGAAGTTACCCAAAGATGTATTGAAATTAGCTAACGATTGGTTCTGGGCTGACATGGAAGATGGAGGTTCAGCAGCCGTACTAGATCCAAAAGGATATGGTTCTGGTACTAGAAATCAATTACAATTTATCACGGCACAACTACAACAACGTGGTTGGAATATTGATCATGATGAGGAAGTTGATAACGTCTTACTCACCAATAAAACGGGCCAGTCTGTTCTACTACCAAGAGATGATGCATATGACTTTAAGGGTTGGGCAGCAGGCACGAATAGTCATTTACGTGAATCTATTGAACAAAAAGATGATGTGCAAAAAATTAAAAATTTTATTAAATGGTCGATGATAACATTGAATATAGAAAAGCCATATCCTAAATTTACATTGAGTAGAGATACAGAACAGGCACAAAAAGGTCATCGCACTGGAATGCACACTGGAGATAGAATTTGGGTATATATTGAGAATAGAAATTTAGTTGATATATTCCGTACTATATTCCATGAGTTAGTACATCATAGACAAGACCAACTTGGTATGATTAAGCACGGTGATAGCTATCCTGGAAGTCCTATTGAAGCACTAGCAGATATGATGGCAGGCAAGTATATAAAAATATACGGTAAAGAACATTCAGATATATTTCAATGAGAGCAAAAGAATTTGTATCAGAGGTGGTTAATCCAGAAACATTAGGTGATCCTAATGATACTAGTTCTGGACCAAGTTGGGAGCATGAGGTTCGTATAGGTCCATACATCTATAAAGCAGAACATTACTTAGCATTAGGTGATATACCTGGATTAGTAATAAGTGCATACGACCCAAGACAACCAGTAGGTAAACAGTATATAGGCCAGGCCGTATTTGTACTTCATACTGAAGAAGATAATCAACAATGGCTTCAAAGTGACGAGACACAAGTTGAAGAAAAATATCGTAGTAAAGGGGTAGCAAGTACAATGTATGCTTATGCTAAAATGTTAGGGAATGACATTAAACCAAGTCCTTATCAAAGTCAAATGGGTAAACAAATGTGGCATAAATGGAATGAAAAGGGTGATGCACAGCACCTAGTACCTGAAAAATAAAATGAGAGCCTGTGAGTTTTTAATTGAATACAATAGAGCCAAAACTGCACAGATGGTAGGTCCGCAGTTGATAAATGCCTTTGCAACAGGCGGAGACAAACAACAGTATCAATTCTATAATACAACATTTGTATTTCCTGATGGTCAACCAAATACAGAAGCAATACTTGCAGAAGTATTACGTAACTTAGAAGAAGCAGATCCAACTAAAAATAAAATATATGTTCCATGGTTAGCACGTGAGTATGCTAAACAAAACATCAAACGTTTAGAAGATGCACATGTGTTAGGTCCATTGTTAGCAGATTATGACAAATATAAAAAGCGTAATGATTTTCGTGCTGATGCTAAGGATATCATGCGGTTGACCTATCCTCAGTTCTACACAATAATGAATAACTATGAGCCTCCAGCAGAGCCACTAAAAGATAAAGGGCAAGCAGTAGAAGTTTATAGAGATAATGATGTAAGAGTTGTTATACCAGAAAATGAACAAGCTGCTTGTTATTATGGTCAAGGTACTCGTTGGTGTACAGCAGCCACAAAAGGAACAAATTATTTTAGTAGATACAGTAGTAAAGAAAGACCATTGTATATTTTGTTACCTACCCAACCTAGCTATGATGGTGAAAAATATCAATTACATTTTGGTTCAGACCAATTCATGGATGAACAGGATGACCCAATTAATTTATACGAATTGTTAACTGAAAGATTCCCTGACCTTTACAAATACTTCATTACAAAAGAACCTGAAGTTAAAGAGTTGGTTCCTTTTACAGATGATGCTTTATTAGCATCAATGGGTTTACAAATTCGTGATTTAACAATGGATCATGTTTATCAAATGGCAAGTGATTGGGAAGACAATGACAGTTATTTTAAAGACTGGCAATTAGACACCGCTAAAAAAATGGGTATCATTAATGATGAAATGGATGATGACGAAATCTGGGAAGTCATACATGATAATCCTAAAATTAATGACTACTTTGATTATAATGATGATGCTAGAAGATTTTTGGTTGATATAAAAAGTGCATTAGCAGTAACACCATCACAGATGAAAGAAATTGCTATTGATATAATGAATGATACAAATGAGTCGGATGAACCTGTAACTTATTACAATTTAGGTCTGATAATGGCTCATCATATAAAAAAATATTTTAATCCTTATTGGAAAAATTATGGGTGGCGTAGTAGAAATGATGAAGACCATGGTGTTGCTGAGTGGGTAGCAGAACATATTTCTATTAGCAGACAAGGACAAGTAAGTTACGCAAGATAAGGGTAAATCTTTACACAAAAAGTTTGACTTCTTTACGATTTCATGTATAATAAGTACTTTCTCAAGGAGTATTTATGAGTGATGTGAAAACATTCAACGGCGATCAGAAGATTAAACTTACCCAACTTGTCAATGAGGGTATGGCAGTAATGCACGAAATTGACACATTAAATGGTGGTCTTACAGACACTATCAAAGCAATTGCAGAAGAACTAGAAGTTAAACCTAGTGTACTTAAGAAAGCAATCAGAGTGGCCCATAAAGCGAGCCTAACACAATCAAATCAAGAACACGAACAACTCAACACTATTTTGGAAACAGTGGGTAAAACAATATAATGGTGTTACCTCTGATAAATAATATAGGGCGAACAGGAGTAATTACCTTTCTGTGCCGAATCACAGATAGCCCATCTATTACTATTCGGAGTATCAAAATGAGTTCAAGAAAACACAGATTAGTCTGGGAATCCGTTAACGGTCCTATACCAAAAGACCTAGACGGTAGGTCTTATGAAGTACATCATATTGATGGAAATCATAATAACAATGAAATTTCTAATTTACAATTGGTTACTATCCAAGAACACTATAATATCCATTCTTTGCAAGAAGACTGGAATGCGTGTGTACTTATAGGTTTAAGGTTGAATAAAACCACAGAAGAAATATCAAAACTTAATAGCATGGCCGCTAAAAAAAGAATAGAAAACGGTACGCATCATTTTCTTAAGGGAGGTCCGAGAGAAGATTTGAAGGGTGATAAAAACCCAATGAAAAATCTCATTACTGCTAAAAAAGTCGGTGATTCGACTAGAGGTAAAACTAAAAATTGGACCGAGAAAAGAACACAAGCGGATCTCAACAGAAGAGGTAAAAAATTAAATTATACTCCTGAAGGGTTAACAAAACAAACAGAAAGTAGAAGAAACCAATTTTTAATGAATAATCCAACCAATATAAAAATGACATGTATTCATTGTGACAAGACGATTGATAAACCAAATCATACTCGTTGGCACGGTGATAATTGTAGGAGTAAACAATAATGTCCTATGTGGATGCGATACACAGTCGGGATGAAGATAGAATTTATGTAGTTGAACGAGGTACTGACGGTAAGCGTCATTACACTGAATATCCTGCCAACTATGTTCTCTATTATCCTGATCCAAAAGGTAAGCATCGTAGTATCTATGGTAATCCTGTATCTAGATTCAGTACACGCAAGCGTCAAGAATTTGAAAAAGAACGTAGAATACTTAGTGGGAAAGAACTTTTTGAAAGTGATATCAATCCAGTATTTCGTTGTCTAAGCGAAAACTATTTGGGTGTTGATGCACCTAAACTTCATACTTGTTTCTTTGACATTGAAGTAGACTTTGATCCAGAGAAGGGTTTCAGCCCTACTAGCGATCCATTCAATCCAGTAACTGCAATCAGTATGTATTTGGATTGGCAAGACACATTGATAACATTGTGTATTGCACCCAAACACATGAGTGATGAAACAGCATGGGAAATCACACGTAAGTTTGAGAACACATTGCTTTTCAAAAGTGAAAAGGAAATGTTTGATACATTCTTTGAATTGATTGAAGATGCTGATGTGTTAACTGGTTGGAATTCAGAAGGATATGATATACCATATATGGTTAATCGTGTCACCCGTGTAATGAGTAAAGACGATACCCGCAAATTCTGTTTAATGGGTCAACTACCCAAGCCAAGAGAGTATGAACGATTCGGTAAGTCAGAAATGACTTACGACTTGATTGGTCGTATTCATATGGACTATCTTCAACTTTACAAGAAATACAACTATGAAAGTCGCCATAGCTATAAACTAGATGCTATTGGTGAAATGGAAGTTGGTGAAAACAAAACACAATACGAAGGTACACTTGACCAATTGTACAACAAGGACTGGGAAAAGTTCTTAGAGTATAACCGTCAAGATACTATGTTGCTGGTTAAGATTCATAACAAATTAAAATTCTTAGAATTAGCTAATCAGTTGGCACATGAGAATACAGTATTACTGCCAACAGTAATGGGTTCTGTAGCTATGATTGAAATGGCAATTTTTAATGAAGCGCATGAACGAGGTTTAGTTGTCCCGGATAAAAAACGAAGGAAAGAAAATGCAGAAGATGTCCAACAAGCGGCAGGTGCCTATGTTGCTACGCCCAAAAAAGGTATGCACGAATACGTCGGAGCAGTTGATATCAACTCGCTCTACCCCTCGGTTATTAGAGCCATCAACATGGCAGGCGAAACCATCATTGGTCAAGTCAGACAAACACTAACTGACAAATACATGACGGATAAAGGTCAAAGACTTGCATCAGAAAAGAAACGCCACAAAGAGGGCGATGATGCAGTTACTGGCAGTATTCTGTGGGAAAATCTATTTGGCGCATTAGAGTACACTGCAATTATGAATCAAGAACGGGGTACTATGCTCACACTTGATTATGAAGATGGTCGTAGTGAGGAAATGAGTGCGGCAGAGATATGGAAACTAATCTTTGATAGTCATAAGCCCTGGATGCTTAGTGCAAACGGTACAATCTTTACATACGAGAAAGAGGGTGTTGTACCTGGATTGCTAACTCGTTGGTATAGTGATCGTAAGGAAATGCAGAAGAAACTAAAAGAAGCAACGACCCAAGCTGACAGGGAGTATTGGGATAAGCGACAACTGGTACGCAAGATTTTGCTTAACTCTGCATATGGCGCACTGTTGAACGAGCATTGTCGTTTCTATGACAAGCGTATCGGTCAAAGTGTTACACTAAGCGGCCGTCAGATTGTCCGTCATATGATGAGCCAAATTAATGAATGTGTTACAGGTGAGTATAATCACGAAGGACAAGCAATTGTGTATGGTGATACTGACAGTTGTTATTTCAGTGCTTACCCTGTGTTACAAACACAAATACAGAATGGTGAATTACAATGGGACAAAGAATTGTGCATTTCATTATATGATAATATTGCTGACCAAGCGAATGAGAGTTTTCCAGCATTCATGGAGAAAGCATTTCATGCACCTCGCAAGAATGGTGCAATCATTAAAGCTGGTCGTGAACTGATTGGTGACCGTGCTATCTTTATTACAAAGAAACGCTATGCTATCAATATCTTTGATAAAGAGGGCAAGCGTAAAGATAAAGATGGCAAAGCAGGTGATGTTAAGGCTATGGGTCTTGATTTGAAACGAGCAGATACTCCTAAATATATACAAGAATTCTTAATGGGTGTACTAGAAATGGTTATCCAACAAGGTAAAGGTCGTGCAGAAGTAGTTGATAAAATCAAAGAATTTAAACGAGTACTAACTAAACAGGATAGCTGGACTAAAGGCTCACCAAAAGGTGTTAACAAACTAACAATGTACGGTGATCTAGAAGCTAAGAGTACCACTGGTCGTGCTAATATGCCCGGTCACGTTAGAGGTTCATTGAACTACAATTATCTACGCAAAGTTAATTCAGATAATTATAGCATGAAAATTGTTGATGGTATGAAAGTGATTGTTTGTAAATTGAAATCAAATCCATTAGGTTTCACAAGCATAGCATACCCTACAGATGAACTACGATTACCACAATGGTTTACTGAACTACCATTTGACGATGAAGAAATGGAAAAGACACTGGTAGACGAAAAGATTGAAAATTTACTAGGTGTCTTGGGTTGGGATATACGAGATAGTACAGATGTTAAATCAACATTTGATGACTTATTCTCATTCGGTTAAATTAGTGTTGACTTGTGTATTATATTCCATTATAATGCACAGATAGAACACCTAAATAGTGTTATACATACAAAGGAAAGAAATGAAAGACATTTTACAAGATATTATTGCACATACTAGTGCATTGGGATTTATTGAACTAGTTAAAATAACTGGTACTGATACTGAAACAACTATCAATGCTATTGCAGAAGATAAGAGTGTTATTCTAAGTGGAACATTTAAGAATCCGCATCCAGAGTTTATCGGCGTGGTTGGTATGCCTAATCTAGGTAAACTTAAAACTATTCTTAGTTTTGATGAATATGACGAGAAGGCTAAAATCAATGTAGTTAAAGGTACACGTGATGATCCTAACGCACTGAGTAGCATTCACTTTGAAACAGTAAGTGGTGATTTTGTTAATGATTATCGTTTCATGGCTCAAAGTGTTATTGAAGAAAAAGTTCGTTCAGTAACTTTTCATGGTA
>Ga0222712_10000184_pt1 | contig 90936 bp, 60 predicted proteins | sample C33_657DmetaG_FD_165043 | JGI IMG/M metagenome (GOLD analysis project Ga0222712, IMG submission 165043) | Estuarine water microbial communities from San Francisco Bay, California, United States - C33_657D | ecosystem: Environmental > Aquatic > Marine > Unclassified | place: USA: California... | reverse complement strand
CCAACTCGGAGATAGAGGAGTGTAGCTATAGAATTTCTCGCCTATACGGTTGTAGATGTCGAAGCTTTCAATGATTACATTTTGATTGGTATTCGGGTAGAAGGAATCGTTCAATCCGTCTCCATTCGGGCTAAAGGCGGTAGGAAAATCAATAATCAATGGCTCAACAGCGGTAATAACTATACTAGCTTGGCCCTCGCAGTTTTCGAGATTCCAACCACGAACGGTAAAGGTGGTCGATTCTTCTATTTTCGGGCGAATGACGGTGGTTTGCTCACCTGTATTCCAGCGATAATTATTAGCTAGGGCAGCAGATAGCTGGATGGTTTGTCCACGAACTACAGTATCCGAAGCAGCATAAATAGCGAGGTCTGGTCGAATCTCTCGCTGATAGAAGATAGGCTGATAGAGACTATCACAGTAGGGGTACTCTGCACTTTTTACCGTATCCTGGGTATAGAAGCTCTGTGTCTTGGCTTGGCTTCTATGCATAATTTCTTCGCAGAATGGAATAGACTTAGGCTCTAAGACCAATGGATTCGGCTTAGTGATAGTGACTATATGCTTCGTCACGATACTATCACAGTTGAGGGAGTTTTTAATCGTTTCCGTAAAACTATCATTCTGCGCATAGGTGCTGCTGCCGTAGCGGAAAGCACCACATTTACTATGCTGAATAATCTTATATTCTGAAGCCGGTAAATGTTTGAGATTAATAGTCAAAATACTATCGCAACCTTGGTTTGATATATAGGTTTCATAATAAGTGCCAGGGCTGAAATAGCCTCTAAAAGATTGTCCAGCGCAGACTGTCTGACGAAGTGTATCATAAAGCACCAAACCGAAACTGAGATTTAAGGTCACGAAACTATCACAACCTAGATAATTCGAAAACGTATCTCGATACACGCCTGCTTGAGTGAGGATTTGATTGTTAAAGTTAAAGGACTGACCACTGCACAGCATTCTGCTGAAGCTATAGGTGGAACTATCGATAACCGACAAGGTTAAGATTATCGTGCTATCGCAGTTGTTTTTGTTTTTGAGGGTATGGAAATAGGTGCCTGTGGTGGTGAGGGTCTGACTAAAGAAAAGGTAAGACTTTCCTCTACAGATAGTCTGGCTTTGTCTATTCGTATCGAGGGGGTTTAGGGTCAGGGTCATTTTTATTACCGAGTCACAGCCTGGTTTGGTTTTAAAGGTATCGTAGTAGGTTCCGGCTAGCTTGCGATATTTTCCACCGAAGAGGGTGGAGTCTCCTGCGCAGATAGATCGGCTGAGAGGTGTCTCATAAATAGGCTTAGGGATAAAATGATAAAAGATATGACTATCGCAGCCTGCGATATTTTTTAGAGTATCTCGATAGACGCCTGCCAGCGTGAGGTTTTGACTATTAAAGGTCTTAGGCAGATTAGCACAGCTTGTATCGTAAAGATGGATCGTATCGGTGAGTTTGATGTGCAGGTTTAGGACTAAAAAACTATCGCAACCTACGTTATTTATAAGGGTATCTCGATAGACTCCGCTCGTGGGTCTATTCACTCCATTCCAGACATAGTTAGTCCCCGAGCAGATGGTATCATAGAGATAGGTCGTATCTTTTCTCAATGCGGTGAGTTGAAGGGTGGTCAAGCTGTCGCAGATATCCCATGTGAGCAAAGAATCAGTATAAAATCCTATCTCTTTATAATATTTAGCTCTAAAAAACACACTATCACCTTTACATATACTCTGTCTGATAGTATCCAATTTAGCACAGGAAATATTCATAAGGAAAGCGTCAGATGCGCCTCCACTAAAAGTATTCTGGTGACCTTGATAGGCTAATCCAGAAGTGGAAGAGGTATTACCTGAAAGATAGATATTGTCCGATTTATCCGCTATAATGGATACAAGATTAGTAATATTATCTCCACCGATATAGGATGACCATATCAAAGAATCCTTAGCTGAGATTTTATATACAAATGAACTTTGAGTCCCAGGAAGTGTACTTTTTAATCCACGATAGTGAATTCCAGTAGTTGAAGAAGTAACACCAGAGATGTAATAATTATTGCGCTTATCAAAGGCTATACTCGTTGGAATATCAGGAAAATTACCTCCTAAATAGGATGACCATACATTATTAAAATTGGTATCTAGTCTCAAAATTAATACATCAGATGCGCCAGAGGCCGTTCGTTTAAATCCAGTTGATAACAAAGGTGCGAAAGGACTACCTATTCCACATAGTGCATAAATCGAATTCTTATGTAAAAACATACCTCGGTAAGTAAAGGTCGAAAAATTTATTAGATTCAAAGCTATAGATTTACTCACAAGCCGATTACCATTCAACGCAGAAAACTTTGCCATAAACAGAGGTTGACCTGTAAAGTATAGATTCGAATAATCAGTAAATAGCAAATGGGTGTCAATATAGGTATTGGAGAATACCAACTCTGAACCAAGAATAGCTATAGACGGGGAATAACCATTTAATCCAAAATAACTCGACCATGCTCTGGTTCCATTCGAATTCAATCTCGCTATAAAATTATTCGCTATTTGACTACCTGTGGTTGGATGGTATTTGATATAGAGTGTGTCTTGGTATGCATTCTGCGCTATAGCATTGGAGCTCGTAGTAGTCCCTGCCAAATAAATGTGGTTGTTTGAGTCTATTTTGATATCCGATATCGCATCCGCACCAGTACCGCCAAAAAAACTCGCCCACAACCGCAACCCTGATGAATCAAATTTTACCATGAATCCATCTTGAGTTCCACCACCATAAGTATTTTGAAAACCATTGTGGGAATAGATAGAAGATGTATCGTTCGCGGTTCCTGCTATTAATATACTTGCATCTGGATACATAGCACTTACTTGTGAAGATGACTTAGCTCCATAGTAGGTTCCCCATAGTCGCTCTCCCTTGCTATTAAATTTTGCGAGAAACATGTGAGTTCCATTTGTAAAATTATTTTGAAATCCATTATAGGAAATGTTTAGGTTGGAACTTGTTGTACCGTATAAATAAATTCTCCCAAAATTATTAGTATTACATCTTCCATCATCTAAACTATTTCCCCCATAATAAGAACTCCACTCCAGCTGTGGGTCAATAATAACTGACTGACTCGGATTATAGTTTCTTATATCAAAGCGAACTATACTGTCATTTAGCAGATAGTTGGCTGTTAGTTTCGCTTGATTTTGAAAAACTTCGGGTGCATTTTCTCTTATATCACCTAATCGGTTTCGAAGAATAAGGTTGCCAAATTGGTCTAGGTAGATTTGTTCAGCGTTTTTGTATTTGAGTCTGATTAGAGCAGGGTCAGCGCTGGGGTGAACGATGAAGTCGTATTTTACCCCTCCCTTACCCTCCCCATTGAGTGATGGTGGTGCAATATAAATCACCCAGTCGACACCGGGATAGATGTTTTTATAGATTATTTTTTGGTATGAATGTGTTTGTATCAAGACGGGGAGATAATAGTTCGTATAGTCTGGACTTTTACCTTCAGCTATGATTTCTGGATTTGGATTAGCTCCGATTAGCTCCATATCCATACGGTAGGTTTCTAAAAATCTTTCAGAACCAGCCGAGGCTGCCGAGGCTAGTTCTGAAAGATGATAATCTATACATCCTTCTCCTTTGGATAGGATCGGGGTGAAGTAATTCTCAATCTGATAAGCCAAGCCCTTATTTAGCAGAAAAATCTTAAGGTTTCCCTGTCGATATATATACTTTACTTCGGGGGCTGGTTTATTGTCGGGGTAGTTGATTTGGCCTAGGTTTTCTTCGAAGCTATTTGAATAAATACTATGCAAGTTTGAACCACGGTTAGCTGCATTTATGTTAATCGTCAATACTATTAGTAAATTTAAAAATAGCTTCATTGCTTAACTCATTAAAAAAAATCTATAGTAACAACACCAAAAACAGTTTCAGTCCAAGTTACATTGCAGGGGATTAAAAATACACAATTGGAAATTGGATTCGAAGTTATAGAGCAAGTTGATCCAGTTACCATAGGGGTGGTTATAGTTTGATTCTGTGTATTTCCAGTATTGATGCATTTGGACACAAGACTTGCAAAGTTTGTAGAACCTGCCGATACAGCTGCAGTATAAGTTCCAAATGGACCAACTGTGGTGACTATAATATTTGTTGCACTACAAGTGGCTGTATCAAATTCTCTATATGTCACCTCTATATTATTTCCAGTGGAATTATTTATAGTTATTTGACCGAATGCATTTGAAATTGAAATAAAGATATAATTAATATTAATTTTTTCATTTTAAAAAATTTAGATTGAAGTAAAAAGTTTGTAAATCGTTTTTGAGGCAACTTCAATTCAGGTTGGTGGTCACTTAGATAAAACCCAGCGTAAATTTAAACAATTTAAGACTGATTACCGAAATTTTATCTAGTTTCGCCACCATAATTCATTACACAAAGCCTGTGGGATACCTCATTGGCATCTGTATAATGTGTGAAGAGCCATAGGATAAGTCCACTTTTCCAGAGCGAGGCTTTCCTATGGTTACTTTATTTATGCTTAGTGTACAGATAATGCTATATGCTCTCAAATTCTTGACTAGAACTAAATAGAATTTGATTAAAGAGATTAAGTAGCGTATCATCTTGGTTTTGTCTGGTAATCGTTTTGTATTTTTTTAGAAAATTTATCCATTTCGTCCCACTATAAATCTTCAATCACAAATATAGTTTAAAAATACCCCCCTCCCTATACGTTCATAATAATTAAAAAGGTATAGTAAATGCGATAATGGTTTAGATATGAGTGGATTGTTTCACATCTCATCCCTTAAACGGATTCAAAAACTCCCTCTTTTTCATTCCTACTATCGAAGCGCGCTGGATGATATTTTCCCCGAAGCGGTCGCGGAGCTTGTCCATAGCGCTGTAGAGCATGACTTTTTCTGTCATATCATCGAAGAGGTCGAACTGATATGAGCCCTGCACCAAGTGGCTAAATCGAATACCAATCAATCGTATCAAGAGTCGCTTCTGAAATAATTTATGAAACAAGGTCTTCACCTTGTCTATGAGCACATGATCCATAGCCGTGTAGGGAATCTTGCACTGCATGGTATAAGTATTGAAGTCCGAATAGCGAATTTTTATAGCCACACAGGCCGTTAGTTTTTTCTTGGTTCGCAGTTGATAAGCGAGGCTCTCCGTCATATTGGTGAGCACCTGCTGTAAATAGTGCACATCGATGGTATCTTTATCAAACGTTGTCTCGCTGGAGATTGATTTATTTTCGACATAAGGCACCAGTGGCGAATGATCTATGCCATTGGCTTTTCGCCAGATAGCCACTCCATTTTCCCCCAATACACGCTGCATCATTTCGAGTGGCATTTCCTGTATGGTCTTGATTTTTTCTATACCCATATTGCGTAGCAGACTATAGGTCTTCTCCCCTACCATCGGTATCTTTCGGATAGACAAGGGCGCTAGAAATTCTTTTTCATTACCCAGTACGATCTCTAGCTGACCATTGGGCTTGGCCTGTCCTGTGCCTATTTTGGCTACCGTCTTATTACAAGACATCGCAAGCGATATGGGCAGACCCGTCTCTTTCATAATCACACTGCGCAGTTCGGTTGCGTATTTGAAGCAACCAAAAAATTTATCCATACCCGTCAGGTCGATATAAAACTCATCTATCGATGTCTTCTCATAAAGCGGCACGCGCTCGCGGATAATATCCGTGATTATATTGGAATAATAGCTGTACTGCTCGTGATCTCCCCGCACCACCAAGGCTTCTGGGCAGAGCTGGCGAGCGAGCTTCATAGACATACCCGAGTGTATTCCATAGCTGCGCGCTTCGTAGCTACAGGATGCCACCACACCTCGGTCACTCGTACCACCGACCAGCACAGGCTTGCCTATCAGCTGCGGCTGATTTTTCCGCTCTACCGAGACGAAAAAGGTGTCTAAATCCATATGTGCAATCGTGCGCTGCATAAACTCTGTCTACAATAAATTAAAGGTATGAGAAAATTATTATACTAAAGTAGTTCATTCATTTGACTTGCGACAAATATAAAAATCCACATTGCCAAAAAACGGCGTTTATCTGATTGAAAAATAAGGGAATAAAACTTATCCACAATCTTAATAATTGCTCCAAGGACTTGAACCCATCTAGCTATCTTTGTCCCACAAAAAAATTAATAACCCATTTTATATGAACGAAGTATATGTAGTAGCCTATGGTCGCACGCCGATAGGTGCTTTTAGTGGTTCCTTAGCTGCTAAGACAGGTGTAGAATTAGGAGTAGATGTGATCAAAGGTGTATTGGAAAAGTCTGGTATCAAAGCAGAAGAAATCCAAGAAGCCATATTAGGCAATGTACTTCAGGCAAATAATGGTCAGGCACCTGCACGTCAGGCTGCTTTAGGAGCAGGATTGACCTATCAGACAGCTTGTACTACGATCAATAAAGTATGTGCTTCGGGTTTGAAGTCTATTGCGTTAGGCGCGCAATCTATTCAACTAGGAAATCACGAGGTAGTGCTTGTAGGCGGATTTGAGTCGATGACCAATGCTCCTTATTACATACCCAATGGTAGAGCTGGCTACAGATATGGCAATGGGGAACTGGTCGATGCTATCGTAAGAGACGGACTACAAGATCCATTTAAAAAAGGAATGATGGGTAACATAGCAGAGCTATGTGCCGCTAAATATGAAATTACAAGAGAACAGCAAGACGCCTATGCTACCGAGTCTTACAAACGTGCTCAGGCAGCCTATGCAGAAAATGCCTTTGCAGATGAGTTGATACCAGTAGCTATTCCACAGAGAGGTGGTGAACCTAAACTAGTCACCGAAGATGATGAATATAAAAATGTAAAATGGGATAAAGTAGCGACTGTCAAACCAGCTTTTGATAAAAATGGAACGGTCACTGCAGTCAACGCTTCTAAAATCAATGATGGTGCTGCAGTCATGATACTTATGAGTAAAAGTAAAATGGAAAGTCTAGGCCTCAAACCTATAGCGAAAGTAGTAGGCTATGCAGATAGTGAACAAGATCCTGATTGGTTTACCACAGCGCCTTCTGTAGCTATACCTGCAGCGGTCAAAAGAGCTGGATTGACTATGGATCAAATTGATTTTTATGAAATCAATGAAGCTTTCTCTGTGGTCGCTTTAGCTAATTTACAAGAGATGAAACTCGATGCGAGCAAAGTTAATGTTTATGGAGGAGCGGTAGCCCTAGGACATCCTATCGGTGGCTCAGGAGCTAGAATTGCCTGTACGTTGCTTTCGGTTTTGAAAAATAAAAATGGAAAATACGGAGTAGCTGGTATCTGTAATGGTGGCGGTGGCGCTACAGCTGTGGTGTTTGAGAAGATGTAATTAATGTGATGATTTGACGATATGATGATTGGATGATGAGTGAATTAAACTGTATTAACTAAACAAACTAATTAAATTGAGTAAGGGAATTTTAGTTTTAGAAAACGGTGATGTATTTGAAGGAGTATCTGTAGGTGCCAACACAACTCGTGTAGGAGAACTCTGCTTCAATACAGGCATGACAGGCTATCAGGAGCTATTTACAGATCCTAGTTATTATGGACAAATGCTCGTCATGACTTCGAATCATATTGGCAACTACGGTACAATGGTTGCAGATGAAGAAAATAAAAAGACATCTATCTTTGGTATGATATGCCGTGAATTTGCAGATAAGCCTTCACGCTTTAAGTCCACTATGTCACTGCACGACTATTTCAAAGCCCACAATGTGCCTGCTATCAAAAATGTAGATACACGTAAACTGGTTCAGATTATACGAAAGCAGGGCGCTATGAATGCTATTATCTCATCTGAAACGGAAGATATAGATGAACTCAAAAAACAACTAGCTGCAGCACCTAAAATGAAGGGGCAAGAGCTTTCTAGCAAAGTTTGCACCTCGGAAACTTATGAACTTGGCAACCCACAAGGAAAATATAGAATAGCGGTTTATGATTTCGGAATCAAAAAAAACATCCTAAATCATTTCGAGCAGCGGGATTGTTTTCTCAAAGTATTTCCTGCCAAGACTCCTCTCAGTCAAGTGTTAGCATGGAATCCGCAGGGAATATTTCTCTCCAATGGTCCTGGTGATCCAGCGTCTATGGATTATGCGGTCACTATGACGAAGGAGATTTTAGAAAAAGATATTCCCGTATTCGGTATCTGTCTAGGACAGCAAATATTGGCCTTAGCAGCTGGAGCTAAAACTTATAAGCTCCATTACGGTCATAGAGGGCTCAATCATCCTGTAAAAAATATAATTAAAAACATCAGCGAAATTACTTCACAAAATCATGGTTTCGGTGTGGATGGAGAATCTTTAAAATCACTATCCAATGTGGAAGTGACTCATATCAATCTCAACGATGAAACTATCGAAGGCATTCGTATTAAAGGAAAAAAAGCCTTCTCAGTACAGTATCACCCAGAGAGTTCACCAGGTCCGCACGACAGTGCCTATCTGTTCGATGAGTTTTTGGCCATACTTCGATGATTAAATCAGAACTATGGAATTGAATAAATACATACTCATTATACGCGAAGATATTCGCACGTCACGACCAGACACAGAATTAAATGAAATCATTCAATTACATATCCAATGGGCGAAAGACCTCGCAGCAAAAGGAATATTTATCAATGGCTATGGGCTTAATGGCGAAGGTTGTCTTTTAGAACTCATCGATGGAGATATCGTCACAAAACCGATTCCTTATCCAGAAATGGCTTTTGGTGGATTATATGTCATTAAAGCAGAGAGTTTTGAAGCTGCTCTAGAGATAGGCAAACAATGCCCGACCTTCTCCATAGGCGATAAAATCGAGGTGAGGGAATTAATTTAAAAAAAAGATAATCTAATTAAAAAAACTCTTTATATTTGCACTCGCTTTTGAAAAAGGCAGTACGCCTTTGTTCGCAAAAACGAACAAATTCAAAGGGCGCTTAGCTTCAAGGCTGGTTGCCGACGATAAATGTCGGCATGCTGACAAGCAAAGCTTCGTCAGCATCAGAGCAACTCGTTTACACGAAGAACTTTGATGCATAAAAAAAGGGTGCTTAGCTCAGCTGGTTCAGAGCATCTCGTTTACACCGAGGGGGTCGGGGGTTCGAATCCCTCAGCGCCCACCCAAACAAAAAAAGTCATCTCTTTTGAGATGACTTTTTTTGTTTTAAGGGGGGGCAATCTTATTGGCTCTTTCTAGTATGGAATTTCTCTGCACACTTAAAAGCCACTACAAAAGTTGAAGTATTTATTTCCCCTGCTCCTTTTTCAATTTCACAATAATCTCCTCCAACCCATTCAATTTGATTTGATAAATCAGCGTCATCATATCGCCGAGTTTTCCTATGGGGAAACCACCTTTTCGAATGAACCATTCGAGATAGAAAATAGGTAAATCGCATATAGGCATACTTTTATATTTGCCAAAAGGCATAGAATAAGTTAAGGATTCTAAGAGTAATTCTTTATTTAGAGTCAAATTAAGTTTTAATCTATCACTAATTCCTCTAATACATGGAGCGAAGCAAACTGCTGTGCCATATCAGAAGCTTTTTTCAATAGAACTTCTTCTTTTGGAAATGACTTAGCTAGCATCGTATAGGCTTTTTCAGAGGCCGCTTCCTCAGATAATCCCTCTAATTTCATCAAAACAAAGGTTAGAATTTCAATATGCTGGCCTTTATCCTTTAGTTCACCTAATTCTGCTATCAGCCAGCTAAGAGCAAAGAATTGCGGTTTGCCTAACTTTAGATGCGCTGCTAGTTTTTTAGAAGGTTGAATCTGATTGTAAGGTGAAGTCAAAATAGCTTCCGTATGATATTGTAGGAGTGCATTTTTATCCTTGGATTTGTGGATCAACTTAACTAAACCTTGCAATGCCTGTGGATAGATACTAAGCCAACGAAGTTTCCTTCGCAGCTCATGCACATCGTGCTCCATATCGGCAAAATGAAATTCGTGATCTCTCAAAAACTGAAGTATCTCATTCGCTTCAGAGCGATAGATTCCAGAGAATAATTCTACTTCCACTGCCTCCTCTTTCCAATCTGCGTACTTCAACTGCTTTCGTATTTTTTTAATTCGATCGCCATTCAACCATTCTTCTTTTTTTAAGAGTTTAAGACAGGTTTCTTGACTTTGTTCTAATTTCTTTGTAAAGTATGCTTTGACTTCAGCGGAAAGTTTTCTATTCTTGGAGAACACTTGATAGTGATGATAGTAAAAATCTAACCATCCCAGCGCGTCTTCTAGCTCTTTCGCTTTATCTTTTATTTTAGTAAATAATTTTTTGTTATGCGCTTGAGCATATAAACGAGCTAAACCTTCAAGCATGAAAAATGAAGATCTTAAATTATTCTCGTAGAGCCAAAAAACCCTATTTTCTTGGAACTTGGACTCCTTAATCAGAGTCTCTATAGCTACTAATTGTGCTTCAAAACGCAAACGACCGAAAGACATAATTTTATATGATTTAAAGTGACACTTTGGTATTTTTACAGCAATAGTATATCAAAATAAATAATTTCAATGTTAAGTATTTTTTTAGATAAAGTTCATAGAGTTAGTTCAACTTAAATTGGCTAGGCCTTTTTGAGAAATCTAGTTAAGATGACAATAGTATCACTATTTATCTTACTTTCAACTTGCTCTACATTGTCAGCTACCAATCTAATTTTAATGACCTGCGTACCTTTTGATGCCATATAATTAGTTCCTTTCTCATTGAGATTTTCGATTAAGACCTCATTGTCGCCAGAGAGTAAGACATTGCCATAAGCATCTTTATGTATCACTTTATTTTCAGAGGTGTGCATCTCCGCCAAGGCCAATGATATGGTAGATTCATCTAGAAAAACACTATCTAAGGTCTCTGCAGCCCAGTAATGAGATTTCAATTGGTCTAAAATTCGATAAGACAAAGCCTGTACAGATGTCGTTTCTGACCATATACTGCCTGTCAATGCTCTCCAGTGATTCGAATTTGAAAAATCATTGGATTCGATACCTTCTTGACATGCACCACACAGAGCCACTTGATAGTCCATGCTATCATCATCTTATGGAGATACCGTAAAAGCATATAATTCGCCTTTGACTCCACACAATTCACAACTATGATTCGGTCGTAAATTTAACTTTTCAATGTTATAGTTTATAGCTAGCCTATTCTATTCAATCCTTAATAAAATAGCACTTTTCCACAATATCTCTTTGCTGTTAAAAACAAAGATAAACTTCTCGTAGAAATCTAACTAAATTCGCTGGTTAAGACAAAATTTAATAACGTTTGAGCCAGGAGACTCCCTTAATGAAACAATTCAACCAAATCAAGGCGAAATATCCTGATGCGATTTTACTATTTCGGGTTGGTGACTTTTATGAAACTTTTGGAGAGGATGCAGTTAAAGCTTCTTCTTGCTTAGGAATAACGCTTACTAAGAGAGGTAATGGTGCCGCTGGTGAGATACCTCTGGCTGGTATTCCTTACCATGCGCTTGATAATTATCTTCCTAAGCTGGTCAAAGCGGGCTACAGAGTGGCTATTTGTGAACAATTGGAAGATCCTAAAATGACGAAAACCATCGTCAAAAGAGGAGTCACAGAGATTATAACTCCAGGGATAGCTAGTCAGGATAATATTTTAGATTCTAAAAAAAATAACTACCTCGCATCTATTTATGTCGGAGCTAAGAAAAATGGTATAGCGCTCATGGACATTAGTACTGGAGAATTCTATATCAGTGCAGGCGATGAGTCCTATATAGACAAGCTTTTACATTCCTATAGACCTTCAGAGATACTCATTCCAAAGCAAAATAAATCTATCTATCTAAAACGCATCAGTCAGCAGTTTTATACCTATGGCATGGAGGAATGGATTTATGGCGAAGACTATTCTAAAGAAACCTTACTTAAAAAATTTCAAACGAATTCACTCAAAGGATTCGGAATAGAGACCTATGATGAAGCCACGATAGCAGCCTCTAGTATTCTGCACTATCTGCACAGCAATGAGCAGCACAAACTAGAGCATATTCAAAAAATAATCATACTGAAACCCAAAGAAGTCGTTTGGCTTGATAATTTTTCTATAAAAAATCTAGAACTCGTCCAGGGTCAGCATGCACAGGCGGTCTCACTTTTTGATATACTCAACCAAACACAGAGCAGCATGGGTTCACGTATGCTCCAGCGTTGGATTTTACACCCATTAGTGTCCATAGAAAAAATAGAGCGACGATTTTCCCTTGTCCAATATTTAACCGATAAAATTGATTTTAGAGACGATCTAAAAAATATAATTTATCAGATAGGCGATTTAGAGCGTCTGATATCAAAAGTTTCTATGCTCAAAGCGCAGCCAAGAGACCTGGTACAGATCAAGCGCTCCCTGCTCAAAATACAAGACTTAATAGCCCTAATATTAAGATCAAACTCTGCAGACTATAAAAAATTCAATGACTTTTTGCAGCCATGCCATAGCCTGATAGAAACCATAGAGCGCAAACTATTAGATGAACCACCTGCCTTATTAACCAAAGGTATTGCGTTTAAGAAAGGATTTCATTCTGAATTTGATGAATATTTATCCCTAGTCACTGATGGGAAACAATATTTGCTCGATATTCAATTTAGAGAGCAGCAAGCCACTCAAATATCCAGTTTGAAAATAGGATTTAATAATGTATTCGGCTACTACCTTGAAGTGACCAATACTCATAAAGATAAAGTACCCGAAAACTGGATACGGAAGCAGACTTTGAGTAATGCCGAGCGATACATTACACCAGAACTCAAAGAATATGAATCGAAGATACTAGGTGCGGAAGAAAAACTCAATCAAATTCAAGAGGTCTTATGGCAAGAATTGATGCAAGAAGCCCTAGAGTATATAGAACCTATTCAGCTCAATGCGCAAACTATAGCAGAAATCGACTGCCTCCTCTCCTTTGCACTTGTAGCGCTGCAGAATGATTATAAACGGCCGACCATTAATGATTCGCTCATTATCGAGATCAAAGAAGGACGTCATCCTGTGATAGAAAAGCAGCTAGCTGTAGGTGAATCTTATGTGCCCAATGATATTTATCTAAATAATTCAGAACAACAACTCATTATGCTTACAGGGCCTAATATGAGCGGTAAGTCTGCCCTGCTCCGTCAGACAGCGCTCATCGTGCTCATGGCACAGATGGGATCTTTCGTGCCAGCGCGCTCAGCTAATATTGGCTATATTGATAAGTTATTTACCCGTGTAGGAGCCAACGATAACCTCAGTATGGGGGAATCTACTTTCATGGTAGAAATGAATGAGACTGCCAGTATCGTCAATAATTTCTCCGAACGCAGTTTGATATTATTGGATGAAATAGGCCGCGGTACGAGCACCTATGACGGTATTTCCATCGCGTGGAGCTTGGCAGAATTTTTATACTTCTCCAAAGAAAAACCAAAAACTCTTTTCGCTACGCACTATCATGAGCTGAACGAACTAGCGCTAAAACATGAGCGCATAAAAAACTTTCACATCAAGACCAAAGAAGTAGATGGACATATCATATTTCTTAGAAAATTGGTAGAAGGCGGTAGCGAGCATAGTTTCGGAATCCATGTAGCCAAGCTAGCTGGAATGCCGCACGATATAGTCAAGCGTGCAGAAGATATCATGCACGAGCTAGAACAGAAATCTCTTGCTGAAGAATCTATTAAGAAAAAAATGAAACAAATAGCGGAAAAATCTACTTATCAATTGAGTATATTTGATCAGACGGATCCTAGGCTCATAGTCCTGCGAGACGAACTAGAAAAAATAGATGTCAATGCATTGACTCCGATGGAGGCTTTGATGAAATTGAATGAATGGAAGAGTAGAATTTAGTTTTAGTTGGAAAGTCTAGGATTAGTGAAGGTTCATTTACCTATATATCTCTAAAATTTAACACTCCCCACTCTTGCTAATGTCAGAAAATGAAACTACATTTGCATTAACAAATAATAATAATAAATGAAAAATTCTATTTTTATTGCGGTCTTATTAAGTTTCTTTGTGCTCAATCTATCCGCTACCGATATAAGCGGCGAATGGAATGGTACGCGATATCAATTTAATGAAACTAAAACGGAATACATAGCCGAATTTAGCTATAAATATAATTTAAAACAAGAAGGCAACCAAGTTACTGGGACCGCATTTATTCAGTCTAAAAGTGGCAAATTTGGTGAATTTGCGTTGAGAGGCTTTGTAGAAGGGAATCAATTTTATTTCGAAGAATATGAAGTATTAAACGCTACGAAAGAGGAGAACTTTGTATGGTGCCTTAAAAAAGGAGTACTCACCATTGAGGAACAAGGTGGCAAAATAGAAATCAAAGGAGCTACACCTTCGTTTATGGAAATTTATGGTTTCGAGTGCACTGGCGGTGTGACTAGTCTTTCTAAAGATAATCCTAACCTCACAGAAAGAGAAGTCAAGGAAATAGCAGACAAGGATAATGCCAATCCTATCAATATTTTCCCTAACCCGTTTTTGGAGTCTACCTCTATTTCTATTTACAATGATAAAAGTCAAGTAGTATATATTGACATCATGGATATTCAAGGTCGAATCCTAGAGGTGCTAGAAAATAAAATACTCCCGGTGGGTCCACTGACCTATACCTATAGCCCTAGGCCATCAGAATCAAGTCTATACTATTATGTTCGCATAAAGCTAGGTGATAAAATGACGACCAAGTCAATTCAAAAGGCAGACGGCGTCGGTGGAATAAGATAAATCCAAAATCATCCCTGTAGTTAAAGGACTTAATTGAATAATTAAGTAGTTACAAGTCACTAATACCTTACCTTTGCAGTTCAATTTTTGGTTTGGATAAGGCAAAGTATATAGTTAAGACATTTCAAGGCTTAGAAGCCGTTTTAGAAAAAGAACTGCATGATTTAGGTATAGAATCTACAGAGCAGCTCAATCGCAGTGTAGCTTTTGAAGCTAATTTCGAGCAAATGATGCGAGCCAATCTCTGCCTCAGGACAGGATTGCGAATTTACCAACCTCTTTTTGACTTTGAATTCAAAGACGAGGCTCAGATGTATAAAGTCCTCAATAATTTTTCGTGGGATAAATATATAGGTATAGAGCAGACCTTTGCGATAGAGAATGTGGTGGTAACTAAAGCTGTAAAAAATTCACACTTTATAAGCCTCAAAGCCAAAGATGCGATAGCAGATTATTTCTTTGCCAAATATAAAAAGAGACCTAGTGTAGATGTGCGATGGCCAGATATACGGATACAGGTCTACATCTCAAAAACCCATAACTGCGTAGTGTCGATTGATACTACAGGGGAGCCACTCTATAAAAGAGGCTATAAAAAAAGACAGACCGAGGCCTCTATTAATGAATGCCTCGCCGCTGGATTGATATTGATGACAGGCTGGAAAGGGGAGAAAGATTTTTATGATATGATGGCAGGATCCGGCACCTTGACCGCTGAAGCCTTGATGATTGCTTCTAATTACCCAGTAAATATACATAGGGAGAAATGGCCATTTTTCCAGTTGGAAGGCTTTTCTATGCCTGCTTTTAAAAAATTACAACAAGATATAAGGGACCGAATTATTACTCCGGAAATAGATTTCTATGTCAATGAAAAAGCTAATGAAGCGTTTGATATAGCGAAGATGAACTTGTTTGATCTCAAGGTCAATAATTCTCGCCTTCAATTCAGCCGAGACAATTTTTTTGAAATAACACCCAATACCAAAGGCATTTTAGTTCTTAATCCGCCATACGATGAGCGTCTGGAGATGAAAGATATCGTACTATTCTACAAGGATATAGGCGATATGCTCAAAAGACACTATACGGGCTTTGATGTATGGATTATATCAGCGAATAAGGCTGCTATGAAAAAAATTGGTTTGAAATCATCCATTCGTTACCACATAGTGAATTCTAATCTGGATTGTGAATTTTGTAAATATGAAATGTATTAATAATTATTAATGTTGAATTTTGAATGTTTAATAAGTTATTTCTAAATACTGATTCCCGTCCACTAACGACTGACTACTAAAATATGTTTGAAGAAGAAATATCAAAAAGAAAAACATTTGCCGTCATAGCGCATCCGGATGCAGGTAAGACGACATTGACAGAGAAGCTGCTTCTATTTGGAGGGGCAATACAGACTGCGGGTGCCGTAAAGTCCAATAAAATCAAGAAATCTACCACATCTGACTTTATGGAAATAGAAAAGCAGAGAGGAATTTCTGTGGCTACATCCGTCATGTCTTTTGAATATAAGAATTTACTCATCAATATCCTCGATACGCCTGGTCACAAGGATTTCGCTGAAGACACCTATCGCACCCTAACAGCAGTAGATAGTGTCATACTAGTTATAGACTGTGTGAAAGGAGTCGAAGAGCAGACCGAAAAATTGATGGAAGTCTGTCGTATGCGAGACACTCCTGTCATTGTATTTGTCAATAAAATGGATAGAGATGGTAAAGACCCGTTTGACTTATTGGATGAATTGGAAAAAAAACTAAGTATCAAGGTACAGCCACTGAGCTGGCCTATAGGTCAAGGGACTTTTTTCAAGGGAGTCTATAATATACCAGAAAAAAAAATCAATCTATTTAGTCCTAGTCAGCAGAAATTGACAGACGACTATATTTCCATAGATGATCTAAAGTCAGAGGAATTGGATAGGCGTGTAGGGAAAATCGAAGCCAATCAACTGAGAGAAGATATAGACTTAATCAATGGATTATATCCAGAACTCAAACGCGAAGACTATCTGAGTAGTGCTATCGCGCCAGTTTACTTCGGTTCGGCAGTCAATAATTTTGGCATACAAGAATTGCTAGATACCTTTGTACAGTTAGCACCCAATCCTAGAGCGCGACTCACAAGTGAACGTGAGGTAGCTCCTACTGAATCTAAATTTTCAGGATTTATCTTTAAAATCCATGCCAACTTAGACCCCAAACATAGAGATCGTATAGCCTTTATGCGTATCTGCAGTGGTGAATTTAAGCGCAATAAATTCTACTATCACGTACGACAAAATAAGGAATTGCGATTTAATAATCCAACTACCTTTATGGCGTCACAGAAAAGTATCATAGACGATGCCTATCCTGGCGATGTAGTAGGGCTTTATGATTCTGGGAATTTCAAGATAGGTGATACGATGACCGAAGGAGAAAAATTTTACTTCAAAGGTATACCTAATTTCTCTCCAGAGATATTTAAGGAAATTATCAATCTAGATCCAATGAAGACCAAGCAACTTCAGAAAGGGCTAGAACAGCTCACCGATGAAGGCGTGGCGCAGCTATTCCGCTCCTATCATGGCAGCAGACAAATAGTAGGTACAGTAGGAGAACTCCAGTTTGAAGTAATACAATACAGACTAGAACACGAATATGGTGCAAAATGCCGTATGGCTCCAGTCAATTATTTCAAAGCCTGCTGGATGACCGGAGACGAAAAGAAAATAGAAGAATTTATAAAATACAAATCGAATAATGTATTCTACGATAAGGATGAAAATAAAGTCTTTATGGCGGAGAGCAATTGGCTGCTAGATGTGGCTATCAAGGACTATCCTGATATTACATTCCATACTACGAGTGAGTTTAAGATTTAAACTGCAAAACTCTCCCCACAGGCGCATGTTCTAGCTGCATTGGGATTCGTAAAGTGAAATCCTTTACCATTGAGACCCTCTGAAAATTCTAAAGTAGAGTTACAGACGTATAGAAAGCTCATTAAGTCCGTGCAAAGCTTGATTCCCTTGTCTTCAAAAAACTGGTCGTCAGAACTTATTTGATTATCGAACTTAATATCATAACTCAAACCACTGCAACCTCCGCCTTGAACTGATATACGTACAAAGTAATCTCCTCCTTTCCCTTCGGCATGAAGTATTTCTTTGACTCGCTCACTAGCTATTTCTGATATATAAATCATGGTGTTTAGTTTAAAGTTATAGGATTATAGTATCTTTTGTTCTTGTTATATTTTATAAAAATTAGCATCATTTCACCTTGTCAAATACATATCCACCGCCTACAGCACCCCATGCATGAATCCCATTTTCTGTAAACCCTCTATCCCAGCTTATCAGTCTATCTTCTCCCACCTTTACCTCGGTAGTCGTATATTTAGCTCCTCGTAAACTGCTCAGACATTTTCTTCCATTCGTACCACCCTGAAAGGATACGCCATCAAATTCTAAAAACACATCGCAGCCTTCTTTATAATCGATATCCTCCTTTTTTAATGTTTTTTGTTTTTTAATACTTTCCTGTAGTTTCACAAATTCCTCTTGTTTCTTAATGGTATAAATAGCACTCACTATCGTCTGAGGACCTGTCTGATATACTTTATATACGCGCTGTCTGTATGGCTTATCCTCTTTGCCTACTATGGCCTGTTCTACATAAAAATATCGAGCATCGCTTTCATTATCCCAAATTGGAAACATGACTAAAGAAATATTAAAATAATTGGAGTCTTGAGCATTCTGATTCTTAGTATTATATTCACCTTTCAAGAAACTGCAAAACTTATCTAATAAATTTTCTTTAACTTCTGGTGTTTCAGCTGGTCTATCTTCGATGATTTCTGCCTGTCCATAGGAAGTCATCAAAAATAATGAAAGAAAACAATTATAAATGAACCTAAATTTAAACATTCTATAAAATGTTTTTAATGATCATTTCTGTAGTATATTCGTCTGCTTCCGCTTGATAGTTTTTAAAAATTCTATGATTCAAAACAGGCAATGCAGCCTGCTGCACATCTTCTATATCAGGAGAATATTTCCCTTTGCATATAGCGATACATTTAGCAGCTAAAATCAAATACTGTGAGGCTCGCGGACCAGCTCCCCAGGCGATATATTTCTTGGCTATTTCTGATGCCAATGGACTATTCGGTCTAGTTCGCGTGACGAGTCCTACAGCATATTCATATACGTTATCCGTTACTGGTATTTTACGAACCAGCTGGTGTATTCCTAAAATTTCAGCAGCATTAAGCACTGGCTGAATGGTTGCCTCATTCTCTATTGTGGTAGATTTGACGATTTCTATCTCCTCAGAAAATTTCGGATAATCTAGTAGAATGCTATACATAAATCTATCCAACTGTGCCTCAGGCAGTGGATAAGTACCTTCCTGCTCAATAGGATTCTGCGTAGCCATCACAAAGAAAGGATTGGGCAATTTATATGGATGACCTGATACCGTCACTACCTTTTCCTGCATAGCCTCCAGAAGAGCAGACTGAGTCTTAGGCGGAGTGCGATTAATCTCATCCGCTAAGATGAGATTAGCGAATATTGGCCCTTGGTTGAAAATAAATTGTTTATTGGAATCCAATATTTCAGTACCTACAATATCCGATGGCATCAGATCTGGAGTGAACTGAATACGCTTAAATGAAAGGTCTAGAGCCTGAGCTACACTTTGAATCAGCTTGGTTTTAGCCAATCCTGGCACACCAATTAGCAAGCAATTTCCACCACAAAAAAGGGAAATTAAGGTTTGCTCCACTACATCATTTTGACCTATAATGACCTTAGCTATTTCTGATTTTAATTTTGAAAACTGTTCGGCAAATAAATCTACCGCTTTGACATCGCTCATATTGTTTTATTTCAATTCGTTCATAAATATCTTCAAATTTTCACAGGAATTGTATTCGTCAATCAATTTTACAAAAACATAACCTCTATAAAATTTTATCCAATTATCCATAGCCTTATCTCGCAAGTTATCATAGACCACATCCTTTATTTTATTATAATCCGTTTCTAAACTTGCCTTTCTTGGTGGCGTTTCAGATAATAGAGTCACGATTCGATATCCTATCTTCTGATCCATAGTCTTATATGGCTGTGCTGGCGTGATATCCCCTGTATTCATATTATTTATCTGATTGATTAATAGTGGGTCAATTTCACCAACCTCAAAAATAGGAGATCTCGTCTTTGATTTTAAATTGATTAATACACCGCCATTAGATTTAAAAATTTGGTCATCAGAATACAGCTCTACAGCCTTTTGAAAACTAATTTTTTTACTTAAAATTTGATTGCGTATAGAATCTGCTAGCTTCCCAGCTTTAACTATTCCGTCTTCATCTGGTTTAGCCGCAATGAGGATATGACGCACACGTGCTTTCTCCCCTTTGCGCTCAAGTACCTCAATTATATGTACTCCATATTTAGTTTCTATCAATTCTGATATCTGACCTATAGGGAGCGAAAATGACGCCTGTTCAAATTCTGGGACCATCATACCTGGTTCTACCCATCCTAGCTCTCCCCCATTGGATGCTGATCCTGGATCATCAGAGTATAGTATAGCCTGTGTGGAAAAGCCAGACTCCTTGTTCAATAATTCTAATCGAATTTTTTCCGCTTTTTTCTTCATTGCGCGTTTAGCCTCTCTAGTAATTTTCGGCAAAAATACTATCTGTGCCATCTGCACCTCAGCGTTATAGTATGGAATACTATCTATGTGGAGTGACTCAAAATAATCTTTAACATCGCGCGGGGTAGGATTCATACCTGAAAGCAGTTTACCTTTAGCTCTATCGGCTAGCATTTGCTGTTTCAAATCTTCTCTAAAATCAACCTTTAATTCTGATAAGGTCTTGTTGTAATACTTCTCAAATTTTTCCTGTGTACCGAAAACATTTATAAAATACTGCAATCGATTCTCCAATTCGCCATCTATCTCTTCATCATTGACGATAATACTATCTTTTATAGCCTTACTGTATAGCAGTTTATCTAAAATTAAACGATAGAGCACTTTGCAGCTGACACTATTTGTATCAGTAGTTTTTAACTTGTAAAAATTGATATCAGATTCTAAGATCATTTGATCATTGACTAGAGCTACTATTCTATCTAAAGATTTACCCTGAGAAAAAACAGAATATCCAGAAAATAGGAAAAAAAGAATAAAAATTTTATGCATAATTGCGTTGGCTTATTGTTTTTTAATGATCTTAGATAATTCTATATTGTTGATTTTTACAGGATATTTGGACCTTAGATTTGCTCCCCATTCCTTCTCTAGTTTATTTTGATACAAATTCTGAATACGACCTCTGATTTCAGAATAAGGCTTGATAGATGGAGGTAGCAATTTAACTACCTTAGCTAGAATAGAAGACTTATCTTCATCTTTAAACTGAACTGAGATGGCTTTTGCATCCATAGCCTTGTCGATTTCAGGATAATCTCCTCTCTCTATGGTGCGCTCATAGTATACGAATTCGTTAGAATCCTTACTCTGCTTTATTTTTTCGAAGACAACTTTAGCAGATAGACTAGTTAAGCTTTGGATATAAGTGTCTAGCCCTTCGGTCTTTTTAGTCTTTATACCTTCTAGCATGAATCGATCTTTAAACCAATAATTGCTCTTAACCTCCTCATACATTTTCATAGATTCTAGGGTATCTGCTAAGGCTTTTTTCCATACCTCCCTATCCATAATCTCAAATATAAGTAAGCCATTCATGTATTCAGACTCCAGCTGACTATATGTCTTATCCTCTGCACTTAGCAGCTCCTTGGCCATCTGCCATATAACCTTCTCCTTATAGGCGGCATACATGGCATCGAGCGCTTCTTTTTTACTTCTTGAACTAGCAGTTTGGTAATTTGTATTGACATAGTTAGTAAAGTCTTTCAAATTGAAGGACTTGCCTGCGAAGCTAAAAAGTGTATTAGATTCTATAGCCTTCATTGGCTTGAGTACCCAGTTTTTTATCATAAAAAAAGTATCGGGCATATTAGCCATCAAAGGACTGAGATTAGCAGGGGACTCCGTAAATTTATATTTAGCCAGTATACGATTATAAGCTATACCCTTGAGATTATTTACACGAGGATCGTTAGCCATACGCTGTTTTATGTAGTCTTTTGAATCTTCATATCCTTTGACTGGTATTTTTTCTATTAACTTTACTAGATGCCAGCCATACTCAGTCATAAATGGTCTTGATAAATCGCCTGAATTTTTTAAAGCGAAACACTGTTCTTCAAAATCATTGACCATTTCACTAACTCCAAATTCATTCAGTATACCATAGTTCTCTTTGGTAGAGGCATCTTCTGTATATTTCTTTACCGCATTTTCAAACGTTATTTTCTTAGATATAATCTGCTTATAGGCCTCTTGAATCTGTTTTTCTGCAACTTCTGGCTTCTCCGATTTTTTTAAATAAATATGTGCTACCTTAATTTTACCGCGTGCTGCGCGCTTATCCAATACATGTAGGATATGGTATCCATATTGAGTGCGGAAAATAGAGCTAATAGCCCCTATTGGTGTCTGAAAACAAGGCTGCTCAAATTCTGGAAAGGTCATAAAAGCAGTAATATATCCGAGTAACCCACCTTTAATCGCACTTGACTGATCTTCACTATTTTCTGTAGCCAACTTAGCGAAATTGTCTTTTGTAGCCTGCTGCCTTAAATAATTGAGCTTATTGTAGGCGATAAGGGTATCCGAAGGATTCGCATTAGGAGCGCATTTTACCATTATATGAGCTACTTTCACGTCATACTTCATATGTTCATACTGGGCTTTCCAGATATTCTCTATATAATTTTTATCAACAAAATGATTCTGTACCAGCTGGTCTGTGTACTTCTGATAATCTTCCTTCAGCATAGGCAGAGTATCCAGTCGCATGCGTTTGGCCTCTTGCAGTTTCATTTTGAATAAAGTAAAAAGCTCTACATACTCTTGAACATCCTTTTCTGAATAGCTCGTAGTTGATTGATTGTTTTTCTGATAAATTCTAAGAAATTCATCCACAGATACTTTTTCTTGGCCTATTATCATAAGTTCTTGCGCATATGATATACTGGCTATGAACGCGAAGCTAATTAAAATAATGATTCTAAACATAGTCTTTAACCCAAATTTTGATGTTATAAGCAAATATAAATAAACTGAGTATTGTAGACTCTATTTAAAAGTATTTTAACCCAAAATTTGCAAATGTTAACGGCTAGCAAAGGCAGCATGAAAAAATGATAATTAGCAAAAGACTCTTCTATTTTCATACCTTTGTAGCTCGAATATAAAAAAATGATTTTTACCAATACCCAGAATCTAGAGAGAATCAAGAGGTTTACTGAAAGTAAATATTTGGATTTTATAGGTCTCGTTGTCGTATTAGGAGGCTCACTAGCGCTAGGTTTCCATAAAACTATACTTCCGCTCAATGTATTTGGGTATCGTATAGAAAACTATCCTCTAGGTATACAGTCTGTGCTAGGTGTCACTCTATCTATGATGGTCACCAGACTAGTCACTAAGCGAAATAATTTTGGAAATTTCCTAGGTCTTTTTACTACCCTAAGTGCCTGTATGGTCGATTATATGTTTGGGAACAAGGCGGCAATACTTACCTATCCTATCTCCTTTCTAGGAAATTACTATGCCTACCACCTATGGAGTCAGCAGAAAGAAATTATCCCCAAGGCAATAGATAATGGCTTTTATATCAATTTCATATATGGATTTTCTATTTCCCTTGTCTTGAATTACATTGGATTTACCCAATTTCTATCCGAGCCTATATCGAATCTTCCGCTCTACCTCACGAGTGTATTGATCGCTGGACTCACATTTGGTGGCCAGTTCAATACAGCCAAACGATATAAAGAAAATTGGTTTACATGGCAGGTATATAATGTAATCAAGTTTGCGCAAAACCTTCAAATGGGAAATATTGCGCAGCTATTGAAATATACGTTTTATTTTTTCAATGCCCTGCTAGGCTGGATCACCTGGACCTATATAAAAATGCTCAAGAATAAAGAGCTTAATACAGAGGTAGGATAAACTAGATATCATAAATAGTTCAGCTATGAACTCAATATCCTAAGGTAAGTACTAAACGAAAATATAAGTGCTACTATAAAAAATAGGACTCCTTTTAGAGGAGTCCTATTGTGGTCCCTGCTGGGCTCGAACCAGCGACCACCTGATTATGAGTCAGGTGCTCTAACCAACTGAGCTAAGAGACCTGATGTCCGAAAAATCGGAGTGCAAATATAATATTATTTTCAAAATCATAATTTTTATTTTATGTTTGTAGTATGAAAAAGATTCTATTCATTATGCTGCTTATAAATGCTCAGCTCCTAATAGCACAGGAAAAAGGCAGTTTTCGAGGCTATATTAGTTCGGGATTTACGGTTAATCAGATTTCAGGAGATAGTGTAGCAGGTTTCAATTACTGGGGCTATACAGGAGGCCTAGGCACTTACTTTATGCTATCTGATAAGCTATCGGCCAATATGGAGATAAACTATGCTATGCGAGGCGGTTCAGGAGAGCAGTTTGACCCTATTACGAATGGTTTTGTGCTACACCGCACAATTCATACAAACTATCTCGAAATACCCTTGATGATAAACTATCATGACCATAAGATAGCTCGATTTGGAGCCGGCTTCGTGGTTTCCAATTTGATCAGTACTACACAGTGGTATAATCTAAAGCAGGTGCGGAATCAGCGCACAGAAAACTACTACAAACCAATAGATATTGGATTCATAGCCTCTGTGGCCTTTGATATTAAGAATCATTTTGGCTTCAATATCAGAATGCTACACAGCATTATTCCTACCAATCGCTTCCACGCTGGAGACGAAGACCAATACCATATCACACTTTCTGCCAGAGGAATCTATTATTTTTAAAGTAAAAGTTTTCATCTGCTATCACTTAGTTTTATGAGTGGAAGTATTTTTGTTTAGTCCAATTTATACGATAGTCAATCACGAAGTAAATGGATAGCGTGTTAGTTGGGATTAACCCCTCATACTGATTGTTTCAATCAACTTATTATTTGCTTGAAATACAATCAGTCTTGCGATTAATCATTTCTAATGATTAATTTGGGTTTATTATCTTTGCTAACTTATGACAGCGTTCAGTAATAAGATAGAAAAAAGCGACATAATTGTCTCTGGTGTGCAGAGTACTGGGATACTTCATATAGGTAATTATTATGGTGCAGTAAAGAACTATGTAGACTTAGCTGCGCGAATAGACAATCCATTATATTTCTTTATTGCAGATTTACATTCCTTGACCTCTCATCCGGATCCAAAAGACCTGATGCATAGCCGCTATATGACATTAGCGATATATCTTGGCTGTGGTCTAGACCCTGAGAGAGCTACTATTTATTATCAGTCTGACGTATATTACACTCATGAATTGTATCTATATCTCAATATGTTCGCTAATATTGGTGAGCTAGAGCGGACAGCTACTTTTAAAGAAAAAATACAAAAGCAAACGGACAATGTCAATGCAGGATTGCTGACCTATCCTGTGCTCATGGCCGCAGATATATTGATTCACAAAGGGACGAAAGTGCCTGTAGGTAAAGATCAAGCGCAGCATTTAGAGATGACTAGAACTTTTGGAAATCGATTTAACCACTATTATAATACATCCTTCTTTAAAGAACCATTAGCCTTTACTTTCACCGAAAATTTAGTCAATATTCCTTCACTTTCAGGGAAAGGGAAAATGAGCAAGTCTGATGACAAGTCTACAGCTATTTATCTTATCGATTCTGATGCAGAAATTGAGAAGAAGCTAAAAAGAGCCGTCACAGATGCAGGACCTCAAGAGCCTAATTCAGCCTTAACCGAGGAAATGAAAAACTTATTTGACATCATGCGTTTATTTTCAAAAGAAGAAATTGTGAATGAATATTTGAAGGCTTATGCGGACTGCTCCATTCGATACGGAGATATGAAAAAACAAATAGCCCAAGATGCCATTACGACATTAGCACCTATCAGGCACAATATAGAAAAATATCTAGGCAATAAAAAATTACTGCAAGAAATAGCATGGTCTGGAGCCGAAAAAGCTAACCAAAGTGCAAAGCAAACACTAGAAGAGGTTAGAGACATTATGGGTCTAACTTCAAAAAACATTCATTTGAGAGTAAATTAAATCATTATAAAATAATTCATCAATAGGTAAAATAATTGAAGTATGGCAAAGTCAAAAATGAAGCATATAGCTATAGCAGGCAATATAGGTGCTGGTAAAACTAGTCTCACGGAACTTCTTGCTAAGCATTATAAGTGGAAGGCACATTACGAAGATGTAGAGGAAAATCCGTATCTGAGCGATTTTTATGATGATATGACACGCTGGAGTTTTAACCTCCAGATATACTTTTTAAATAGTCGTATACAACAACTCATAAAAATTCAAGAAGGTAAAGATACCGTCATTCAAGATAGAACAATTTATGAGGATGCGTTTATTTTCGCACCGAATTTACATGCGATGAATCTGATGTCAACTCGTGATTTTGATAATTATCAAAGTCTTTTTAAAACTATTAGTTCCAAAGTGTCTCCGCCAGATTTATTGATTTATCTTCAAGCTAGCATACCTACCCTAGTCAATAATATTCAAAATAGAGCTAGAGACTATGAAGAAAATATCAGAATAGATTATCTGAAAAAATTGAATGCCTACTATGAAAGCTGGATAGAAACATATAAAAATGGAAGGTTACTCGTCATCAATGTAGATGATATAGATTTTCTAAATAATAAAAAAGACCTTGGTGCCATTCTAGAGAAAATAGATGCGGACGTCAATGGTCTTTTTTAAAATTCGAATATTTCAGAACAAAAACTCTTTACATACTATTATTTACTAACCACTATTCACTTTAAACATGAAAGGTCCTATATCTCAATTTATAACTCATCACTATCGCCACTTCAATGCAGCGGCTCTCGTAGATGCTGCTAAGGGCTACGAAACACATCTCCTCGAAGGTGGAAAAATGCTAGTATCTCTTGCTGGAGCTATGAGTACCGCAGAACTTGGAATTTCACTGGCGGAGATGATTCGGCAGGATAAAATAGCAATCATTTCTTGCACTGGTGCTAATCTCGAGGAAGATTTGATGAATCTCGTAGCGCATTCCCATTATGAGCGCGTGCCAAACTACAGAGACCTCACACCCCAGCAAGAGTGGAATTTATTAGAGAGAGGGCTCAATCGAGTCACCGATACGTGTATTCCAGAAGAAGAGGCATTTAGAAGACTTCAGAAACATATTGTCGAATTATGGAAAAAAGCGGATACCGCTGAAGAGCGATTTTTTCCTCATGAGTATATGTATCAAATGATAAAAAGTGGTGTATTGGAGCAGTATTATGAAATAGACCCAAAAAATTCATGGATGGTAGCTGCTGCTGAAAAAAACATTCCTATCATAGTGCCAGGTTGGGAAGATAGTACTATGGGGAATATATTTGCGTCTTATATTATCAAGAATGAAATGAAAGCCTCGACAATGAAGTCTGGCATAGAGTATATGGTTTGGCTAGCAGACTGGTACCGCAAAAATAGCGGCGGTAAAGGTGTGGGATTTTTTCAAATAGGTGGCGGTATCGCAGGAGACTTTCCTATCTGTGTAGTACCGATGATGTATCAAGATTTAGAATGGCACGATGTCCCATTTTGGTCGTATTTTTGTCAGATATCAGATAGTACCACATCTTATGGATCCTATTCTGGCGCAGTACCTAATGAAAAAATTACTTGGGGTAAATTGGATATAAATACACCCAAATTTATTGTAGAATCTGACGCCACCATAGTAGCTCCATTGATATTCGCTTATATTTTGGGTCAATAATAATAGATAAATTTATAAATTGGCTATCCAGAAGTTAACAGCTCCATTAGACTATGTAAATCCTAATTATGAAAATTGGGGTATATATAAATTGGATAAAAATAAGGATGCCTTTCTGATAGAAGTGGTAGAGCGGATTATTGAAAAATCGAGAACTACCTATCCCACCACAAGAGCTTTATTTGACGAATTAGCTTCTACGCTATATCAAGAAAGAATTCGAGTAACCACCTCTCGCTGGAAATCAGACCCCGAGGACGAAAAAGATTTCTGGAATAATGTCAAGGGTCAAATTATTAAATTCCAAAAAGCACAGAGCTGGGAGGATAATGATAGAGCAATTTTAGAAACCTTACTGAAGAAAATACTCTATAGGTATGCATATGAAATAGTCGCTAATTTCAAACCTCGAATTTTTGAATTAGCACAAAAATTTTTACCTAGGATTTTATTTCTATTTCTAAATTCTAAATTGAATTCTCCTTTCAAATTTCTCTTTAGAAAAATGAGTAGTTTCTATGAGAAGTTTATCATAACAGGTGATTTTGAATTGATTCGTAACCTTTCAAAAAAAGGAACTATCGTGGTAGTTCCTACCCATTTTTCCAATACAGATTCTCCTTTGGTGGGCTGGGCTCTAAGTTCTATAGGATTGGAACCTGTAACATATGGTGCAGGCATCAATCTGGTAGGTACGCAGCCTCTATCCTTTATGCTCAATAATTTAGGAGCCTATAAACTAGATAGAAGAAGAAAAAATGCACTATATCTTGAATTATTGAAATCCTATTCACAAATGGCAATAGAAAGAGATACGCCCAGTTTATTCTTTCCTGGTGGCACTCGGTCTAGATCTGGCGCACTAGAGTCTAAATTGAAATTAGGATTGCTCAGCACAGCTGTGGAGGCTCAGCAGGAGAATTTCATACACAATAGAAAGAAAATTTTCGTCCTACCTCTGGTAATTAATTATCAATATAATATAGAGTGCTCTTCTCTGATCAACCAGCACTTAGTAGAAATAGGCAAAGAAAAATATGTCTCTGACAGTTTTGAATATTCTACTACTTATAAGATTATTCGTTTTTTCAAGCATTTATTCCATGCGGACACGGAGGTAGTTGTATCATTTGGTAAACCCTTAGACATCATTGGTAACGAAGTGAATTCAAATGGAGACAGTATAGCCCCCAACGGGAAACCTTTTGATATTAAGGGATATTTTGAAGTAGAGAATAAAATAGTGCGCGATGAACAGCGAAATTTTGAATATACCAAAATTTTGGGCAGTAAAATTGTAAGTAGCTATTTTGAGAATAATACAGTGATGACTGCGCCTCTTGTTGCGTTTGTTTATTTTATTCAGCTTAAGAAGCGGCATAAACATTTATCTCTATTTGAAATCATGTTGCTTCCGAGAGAGGATAGAATTGTAAGTAGAGATAATATGATGGCTGGTATGGCAACTATAATAGTTAAGTTGAAGGACTTAGAGAAATTGAATAAAGTAAATTTATCGGAAATCATTAAAGAAAGTACAATAGACAATGTTTTAGCAAATGGAATGAACTCCATTAGTTTATTTAATTCAAAAAAAGTAGTCTATGCCGACTCTGATGGAAATATAAATTCACAAGATGTTCGTCTAGCATATTTTTATCATAATAGATTAATAGGATATAACCTTGAAGAATATTTATAATATAACTAAGCCAATAGGTATCTTGGGAATAGGTAGCTTCGGCACGGTTCTCGCCAATCTCATCGCAGAGAGGCATTCGGTCGTTATGTATGCTAGAAAGCAAAGTACAGTTGATAATATCAACGTACACAAAAAACATAGAGATATTGAAATTTTACCCAATGTTACTGCCACTACAGACCTAGGTCTTGTAGCAAGTCAATGCGATGTTATCTTTCCAGTTTTACCATCTTATGCGTTTAGATCAGTTATTAAGGACTTATCCCATTCCTCACGTCCAATCATATTTTAATACATGGTGCTAAAGGTTTTGATGTTAAAGTAGATTATTCTCAAGGTCCTGTGGAACTGAGACCAAGAGATATCTGCACTATGAGTGAAGTGATTCTAGAAGAAACTCCTGTGTATAGAGTAGGATGTATTTCTGGTCCGAATTTAGCTAAAGAAATCGCTCAAAAACAACCTGCAGGTACAGTTTTAGCTTCTAAATTCAAAGAAGTATTAGCGATAGGTACCGAGATACTTCAATGTGAGCGATTTCAAATTTATGGAAGCAATGATATCAAGGGTATAGAGCTAGCAGGTGTATTTAAAAACTATATAGCTATAGCAGCAGGAGCCTCTGCAGCATTAGGATATGGAGAAAATGTAAAAGCATTATTAATCACGAAAGGCATCTCGGAGATGATAGCTATTGGTAAAGCTTTAGGAGTGGAGCCTAAATCATTTCTAGGCTTGGCAGGTATAGGTGACTTGGTAGCCACATGCAGCAGTCCTCTTAGTAGAAACTATTCTGTGGGTTACAGATTGGCAAAAGGTGAATCTATTGAACAAATCATATCCACTATGACAGAGGCCGCGGAAGGAATCAATACAGTAAAAGTCATTAAATATCTATCTGATACCATGCATATACAAGCTCCACTCGTTGGGATTATTTATAAAGTGATGTATGAGAATCATTCCTTGGAGAGTGGTATTAAAATGCTCATGCGACTAAATGCAGGGCAAGATGTAAGTTTTTATTAAATACAAATTATGAAGGATATAGAGAGTGAAGAGTTAGAAATTGATAGCGATGAACTAGTTCGTGAAATAAATCTAGAGATAGATAAGGGCCAAGAACCTACGCGGATAGATAAATATCTAGTCAGTCATGTAGAGCGGATTTCAAGGTCTAAGTTTCAAGCAGCGGCTGATTCAGGTTCACTGCTAGTCAATGACAAACCTGTAAAATCTAGTTATAAAGTAAGTCCTTTAGATAAGATTAAGGTTATTCTGCCACTACCTTTTGGCCATGAGGGCATCAAACCAGAGGATATTCCATTAAACATAGTTCATGAAGATAATGACATGCTCATTATAAACAAACCTGCAGGTATGGTGGTTCACCCCGGAGTAGGAAATTACAAAGGCACACTGGTCAATGCATTGCTTTTTCATATTAAAAACCTTGGAAAGGGACAGGATGCTATGAAGCCTGGAATCGTGCATAGACTAGATAAAGATACAAGTGGCATCATGGTGCTGGCCAAAACCGATTTCTCCATGGCTTATCTGGCCAAACAATTTTTTGATAAAACAAATCATAGGAAGTATATTGCCTTGGTATGGGGCGACCTAGATGCCAATGAGGGTACCATAAATAAAAATATTGGTAGAGATAAATTTGAAAGAAAGAGAATGAAAACCTTTGAAGATGATTTTGAAGGTAAGCCATCTATTACTCATTATAAGGTATTGGAGCGTTTTGGTTACTGCACCTTAGTGGAATGTGTACTCGAAACAGGGAGAACCCACCAAATTCGAGTCCATATGGCTAGTATGGGTCATCCTGTATTTAATGATGACCGTTATGGTGGCAATGTGATCGTAAAAGGAACTGTATTTAGTAAATATAAACAGTTTGTAGAAAACTGTTTTAAAGTTTGCCCTAGGCAAGCACTACATGCTAAAGAGCTAGGAATAGAACATCCTGAGACAAAAAAATGGATGTCCTTTGATTCAGAGCTTCCAGAAGATATGACTACGCTTATAGAAAAATGGAGAGCATACTCCAAAGGAAGATTGCTCGAATTTGAAGAGACTAATTAATAAAAAAGGGAAGTAGAAAATCTACTTCCCTTTTTTAATACATTAGTTTGCACTGGGTACCGGATCACATAAAGATAACTTATCCAATTTTTGATTTGACACTTGTATCTTTTTAGTATAATTATAAATAATCTCATTATTAGCCCCTACCTCTTTTGTTAAAGTGGACAAATCAAGATTTTTAATATCATAATTTACGGAATAAGTATTTCCATTCTTACTAGAAAAATCAGTGTAGGTTGATCTTATTTTATAACTAGTGTTCTTTGTAGATATTGGAACTAAATAAGACGTAGAAGTAAAGAATAACCATTTTTTAGTTTGACGACAACATGCAGATATATTGCAATTATCATATATAACATAAGGCTTTAAAACCTCAGGAGAAAGGCCTTTTATTTTTACTTTTAAAAACACAATAGTATCTGATAGATCATTAAATACACCAATTACATTTGTATTATTGATGAGCGAGACTTCATAAGCCTTCTTATTAAAATTGTAACTAAGTTTATTTATGGTATCTGGAGCCCAATTTCTAGGATTTGAGAATAATTTAGCATTTGGAAAATACTCTGAGGGAATAGAAACCAAGAGTGGTTTTTGACTATTGACTGAAAGCTCTTGGTACTCCTGGGTAAAACTTGCGGAGAAAGCACCAATCAAGGATAAAGTTTTTAAGCCTCCTGTGGTAGTATTAAATCCTTTCTTTATGATATCATAATTTTGAGTGTAATCCTTGAAATCAAGATCTATTGGCTCACTACTTCCCGAAACTAAACTATTTTTATCGATCTCCAATGTTATCCCATTCGTACTTTTTATCAACTTATTCCCAACTTTAGGCATTTTACCAGACACGAAATCAGGGCCTAATTCAACAAGGGGAGCTGATGCCATACTTGCTTCACTTGCTTTATTGGAGAGTACACTATTTTTAGTGTCAGACCCAACATTCTCCTTACCATCTTCTGAAAAACTGACGGACTCTTCAAAAAGACTCAATACTATTTCTATATCCGTTCTTCTATTTAGAGATCTACCTTGAATTGTTTTATTATTACCTATTGGGTGACTAGTTCCCAAACCTGAATAGGTGAAATTTACTTTACTGGCGCCTCTATCTACCAAATAGTTTAATACATTTAATGCTCTTAAATTCGAAACCACTTTATTAATGTGAACGGATCCAATACTACAAGTATGTCCTTTTATTTCACCTAAATAAGATTTACTTGTCTTCAATAATACTAAAATTGAATCTAATTTTTTCTTATGATTATTATTTAATGAGGTTTTGCCTAAGCCGAAGTGAATAGACTCCTTTAAAGTATGAACTTGAGCAACTGTTGGAGCTATGACAAATAAAAGTAAACCTAATATGATTTTTCTCATGATTGATAATATTCTAAGCGCAAATTTATAGTATTTACAATATCAAGGTGTTTAATCTTTGTACATAGATTCAATTTTTTCGACATTTTTTTCTTCTATGACCTTTCTCTTCAACTTTAATGTAGGAGTAAGTTCCCCGCCATCTATTGTCCACTCATTATTTACAAGGATAAATTTCTTTATTTGCTCCACGTGATTGAACTGTACATTATATCGGTCAATCACTCTTTTCATTTTTTCTTGAATGAGCTCATTTGTAACCCAATTAGAATTATTGAAATCAATAGCATAACCTTTAAATTCGGCCCAGCCTTTTAAATTTATCAGCGATGGGTAGATCAGTGCGGACACAAATTTTCGATTATTGCCTATAGCTATTATCTGCTCTATATACTTACTTTCCTTCAGCGTATTTTCAATAAATTGAGGGGCGACATACTTACCTCCGCTAGTCTTGAAGAGCTCTTTGACTCTATCCGTAATTTTTAAAAATTTATTATCCTCCAATTTTCCCACATCTCCAGTGCATAGCCAGCCATTTTTGATCGCAGCGGCCGTAGCCTCTGGATTATTATAATAACCCAACATGACATTCTCTCCTTGCACTAAAATTTCACCTTCACCGTCTCCCATCCCTTCTCTATGCTCTAGTTTTACCCTTACATGATCTAGTATGATTCCTACAGTACCAGGCCTATTTTCACTCTCACCAAATCTATTAAAAGAGATAACCGGAGCCGTTTCTGTCATGCCATATCCCTCTCTCACCGTAATTCCGACATTGTTAAAGAAAATTCCAATCCTAGGCTGAAGCGCAGCAGCTCCGGTCACTATACCTACTATATTTCCCCCAAGTGCTTGTCTAAATTTACTGTAAATAACCTTATTTAAAAACCCATAAAATAGACTAGATTTTGCATTTTCTTTATGTGCTAGATTGATTCCCCAATTAAACAATAGCTTACTTATACCCTTTAAATCTTGCCCTTTAACTAATATTCCATCATAGATTTTTTCCATTAAGCGCGGGACACAGGTCATGAAGTGAGGCTTGACTTCTGCTATATTTTCTTTTAAACTATCTATACTCTCCGCATAGTATACTTCTACTCCCTTAAAGAAATAGAAATAGGTGACTACCCTTTCAAAAATATGACATAGAGGAAGAAAACTCAGCACTTTATGATTAGTTTTTACGGGTAAATGTGGCGATACTTCCTCTACATTGAAAATAATGTTTCTATGAGAGAGCATAACTCCCTTAGGATTCCCTGTAGTACCAGAGGTATAGATAATTGTGGCTAAGTCTTGTGTAGTTATCTCAGATTTTATCTTCTCTATTTCTGATAGCCTAGACCAGTCCGCCTTTTTTAGAAATTCAGATACATTGGCGCATCCTGGTACATCTTCAAATGAATAGATTCCTTTTAATGACGGTACATTAACCTTGGATACTTTTTCAAAAATTGTAGCATCAGATATGAAGAGATACTTGACTCCTGCATCATTCAATATGTATTCATAATCATGTAATGAGCTCGTAGGGTAAATAGGAACATTAACTGCACCTAGCTGCAAAATTCCATTATCACAAAAATTCCACTCGGGTCTATTGCCCGATATAATAGCTATTTTGTCATTCTTTACCACACCATGGGCCAATAATGCCAAGGAATATTCATTGACATGTTTTTCAAAATCAAATGAAGAATAATGCTTCCAAATGCCTTTATGCTTGTGCGATATAGCTTTTTCTTGAGGAAATTCTCTCGCTTGAAGATTTATATAATCAAATAATCGTGTTGGTTTATTCATGATAATGATATTTATAATTAATAAAGTTCACAGATAAGTCCGCCCATAGTGACACCACAAATCGTCCAAAACAGCCATTGGAAAAAAACAAAACGCCATGAACTACCTGAAGCAAATCGGCCATAAACCAGTATAGGAAGAACGATAAAAATAGAATTTAATAAGCCATGAAAAGCACCATGCTTAAAACTTCTAAAGTTTTTTCCATATAGCTCAAAAATATAGACTAGATCTTTGTAGGCACTTCCTTCTTGATTCATGAAACCTACTTCATTCATAAGCAGGCTTTGGAAATGCAGCTGATGAATCACCTGGTAGGAGAGAGTGATACTATACATAAAGCCTAAAACTAAAAGTATACCAATACTACTTGGTGTCCAGTGAATATTAAACTGAGATAAATTCCAACCCTTGAATATTCTGCTATAAACACTGGGATTGAACCATAAATAAGCTATAATAATTGGAACCAGAGATGTAAGTGATAAAAGCAGCCAGTTGAATTTAATCATATTGATATTAATTTGTAACAAATCTAATAAAAAAATTATCTTTGTAATTGAAAATGATTTACTATGAGAATCCTAATTTTAATATCGTTAGCTTTAACTGCCTCGATACTTAAAAGCCAAGATTACTTTTCCAATCGACTTTTTGTAAAATTAAAAGAAGAATATAAGACGGTTTATGTCCTTGAGAAGGATAAAAGTCTGCGTATTTTGCTATCTCCTGCCGAATTAGTCAGTGCGAAGTCTATTTCTGTGCATCCACTCCTAAATACTACCTATGAGGTTATTCTCGATAAAGATATCAATCTAGATAGTTTGATTCTGCGTCTAAATCAGTTTTCTGAAATAGAATTCGCCGAGAAGGTTCCACTTTATAAATTGTTTTTCACTCCTAATGACCCCTTATATTCTACGCAATGGAATTTAAGTAAAATACAAGCGGATTTAGCATGGAACCTAAGTCAGGGTTGTGCGAATGTGAAAGTAGCCGTAACGGATGATGGATTTCTTATGACCCATGAGGATCTAGTCAATCAATGGCATATCAATACTGGAGAAATAGCTGGAAACGGAATAGATGATGATGGCAATGGTTATATAGACGACTGGCGAGGATGGGATGCGGCCAATAATGACAATGACCCTTCAGCGACTTCTCCTACCAATACTTACTTTACCCATGGTACACACGTAGCAGGTATCATAGCAGGTCAAACACATAATAGTAAGGGCATAGCTGCTATAGGATATAATTGCAAAATGATTCCGGTCAAAATAGGCCTTAGTTCAAACTCTTTCCTAACCGGCGCCTTTCAAGGACTAGACTATGCAGTCAATGCCAGTGGCTGCGATGTCATCAATATGAGCTGGGGGGGAGGTGGATGGTCGGCGACCTACCAAACATTATTCAATATAGCAAAAACGAAGGGAATAATTTGTGTGGCAGCTGCAGGCAATAGTAACACCTCCACTCCCATGTATCCAGCTTCATACAATCATGTGATCAGCGTAGCTGCGTCTGCTAGTACAGATGCCAGAGCTAGCTTTTCTAACTTTGGCTCTAACATAGATGTCACAGCACCAGGTGTTGGCATTCCGAGCTGTCTAGCAGGCGCTACTAATTCTTATGGGAATTTAAGTGGTACGAGTATGGCCTCCCCTTTGGTGGCTGGATTATGTGCCCTCATGAAATGCTACAACCCCATGCCAGCGGATAGTATCGAGGCTTGTTTAAAAAGAACCTGCGATAATATCAATGCCCAAAATCCAAGCTTTATAGGTCAGTTAGGAGCTGGACGTATCAATGCCTTTCAGGCACTACAATGCCTAACCAAAAAGCCGAAATCAGATTTCATAGCACTTGATACCTTTCAGTGCACAGGAAAATCAGTTCGCTATGCTGCGAGGAGTTTTGGAATACCAACCTTAACCTATAATTGGTCATTTCCTGGAGGTGGCCCCGCTAGCTCCACCGCAGCCAATCCAGTAGTATCCTATACCACGAATGGATATAAGACGGCCAGCCTAATTACCTGCAATAGTCTCGGCTGCGATACTATAACCAAAACAAATCTGGTCAATATCGATACGCCTAAAGCGTCATTGATAGGAAGAAAATATACGAGTTATAACTCTAACCCTGTGCCCATTGCCATAAAATTTACAGGCAATCCTCCATACTCTGTCACCTTAACCGATGGTACCAACACGTGGACTCAATCCAATATAAAAGTCAATCCCTATTTTCTATTTATAGTACCTAAAAAAGATACGAGTTTAATTTCGATTTCTGCATTTAGCGATAGTCTCTGTGTGGGAAATCGATATGGAGTAGATACAATACACCGAACTAACCTAGGCAAGGATACTACTATTTGTGTTGTATTAAAAACTAGTAATACAGGGGCAATAGATGGATTTGGATCGTCGCCAACCACGTCAACAAATATAACATGGACATTTACCACTAATGAAAACGTGGTTGCGAATTGGACTGCCGGGGGAGTGCCTCATTTCTGGAGAAATATTTTAAAGTTTAATTTGGCAGGTATTCCTGCAAATGCCATTATTAATTCAGCGAGTTTAAGTTTATATTCAAAGCCAAATGCTTCTCATGGCTGGACAGGACAGCCAACCGCTGGTACAGATAATTCTACCTCAATAAGCAGAATTACTAATGCTTGGACAACCTCCTCTATATCGACAAGTAGTTGGCCTTCCATAACCACTCAAAATCAAGTTATTCTAACACAGAGTCCAACAAATAATCACAGTTATTTAAACATTGATGTTAAAAATCTTGTTCAGGATTTAATTACTACCAATGACTTTGGCTTATTCTTAAGACATGTAAATACACCGTTTTATAATAGTTTAATATATTATTCAGCCGAGGAAACGGACACTTCAAAACATCCGAAGTTGGAATTATGCTATACTATACCTGGTGGAGATTCATCATCTGGTGGTGGAAACCCGCAATATTGTGAATCTTCTTTTAAGTTTAACGGCACTCCTACGAATACCGTTGTCAAAATAGATCCAAAAAATGGAGCTGCTTGGAAAGATTTGTATAGCACGAATGGATTTACATGGGAGTGTTGGTTTAATCTTGGTAATAGGACAACTGTTACAGGAATGGAATCTGTTGTTACTGCTTCTGATGCTCAGTTATGTGAGGATATCGGCTTTATTTTTAATATGCCATGGTCAGGAGGCACGGGGTTTGGTTGGGTTGTAAGTGGTCAAACGAGTTGCGGAGCGCCAAAAGGTGTTATCGCCACCTCTATGAGTTTTAGCCCCAATACTTGGTATCACGCAGCAGGTGTTATGGACTATTCTTCGAGCACAATGCGCTTGTATATCAATGGTAATCAAGTGAACTCTGGCACCTTGACAATACCTATGTCTCAGAGAATGAAGAATAGTGTAGCTGTGACTATTGGTAACCAAGATGTGAATTACAATCCATACCATACCTTTACACCATTCAATGGTAAGATTGATGAAGTGCGATTTTGGAATACGGTGCGAACTGCTAGTGAAATTCAAGCAAACTATAAAGCTTGCCTTGCTGCTAATACCTCTAATTTGGTAGCTTATTTTAAAGCAGATGAAGGTACAGGTACTAATACAGTAAGCGTTGTCAATGGAAATTTCGTTGGGACACTCCAAAATAGTGCAAGTTGGGATACTCAGGTGGATAGCGTGAAAAATTGCACCTTGTGTTCGAATAGTTTATGCCAAGATTCCACAGAAATAAATTCAGCGCAAACTGGTTGGCAAGCTCTTCAATCGAATGGGTCATGGGGGTCTTTGACTTCATGTAATTATGTTACAAGTTTATTTACAGCTAATGCTGCTAATTTTCCGGGTATGACTGTAGGAAACTGTTTGTGGGGACCTATAGTTTCTAATCCGAGTCGAACTTATTATAATAGTTCTAGCCAAACCACTACTACAACTGCTAATGCAGATATAGCAGTTTTCCGAAAAGAAATAACAATACCTGCAGGTGCTATTATAGATAGTGTGCGATTATGGATGTTATCAGATGATTTTGTAGACAGCGTATTAATAAATAGTAAAAATATATACGCCACCCCAATTCCTATTACTTATGGACAAGTTCTATATACCAAAAAAGATATTAATGTAGGTTCAGCTGTTGCTACAAATTATGTGACTATAAAAGCAGGTGATTTAGGAGGAAATTATGGACATTATTTCAGAATGAAAGTGTACTATTCTAAAGTTTGTGGAAATTCAACATCTGACTGCGACACCTCGGGCTTAGTACTCTGCATGTCTATGGATGGAAATGCGAATGATAGTACTAAATTTGCACATAATGGTATTGTCAGAGGAGCTACTTTAACGACAGGAAGAAATGGCATATCTAATTCGGCCTATTATTTTGATGGAACCACAAGTCATATTTCACTGGGTGTAAAACCTATGCTGAAGCCAAATGCAGCTTCCATTTCTGTCTGGGTGAAGCCTCATACATTCAACTCCTATACCGGAGGAAACGCCAATTGTATCTTCTTGACTAAAAATCCTAACAACCCGGGTAGTTATATGGAGGCATATAGTCTATATTTAACAAATCGATCGGGACCTACTAAGTTTATGACTGTATGTACTCATCAACCTACAACGAATGAAAAATGGTTCCAAAGTGTTCAAAATACAAACTTGAATCAATGGACACATCTTGTTTTAACTTTTGATTTTGACTCTTTAAGACTTTATATTAATGGTCAGCTAGATAATAAGACTTACAAGGGATTTAATAATGTTTATGACGCTTTAGATTCTATTATGATAGGCTATTCAGCCAATACAATGAATAAAAATTATTTTAAAGGGGATATAGATGAACTGAAGATATATAATAGAGTTCTTTCAAATACTGAAATTTTAAATCTATACAATAAACCCTTTACATGCTCATGTATTGCGGTAAAGGCTCCTTCTGACTGCGACACCACCAATCTAAACATAGGTAAAGTCCTCCACCTCGACTTCAACGGAAATACTCAAGATAAATCCGGAAATGGAAATCATGCTACTAATTTTGGAGCAACCTTAGTTAGCGATAGGAAAGGAAATTCAAATTCTGCATATAATTTTAATGGTAGTTCCTCTAGAATGATTATTCCAAATTTCCCTATACCTAGTACTAATAATATTTCTATTTCGGTTTGGTTAAAATCTGGGGCAAGTTCACAACAAGCCTATGCAGGACTATTAGATCAATCGCACACAACTGGCACTTTGAAAAACTGGGCAATTCAGCATTCAAATACTAACAGTGCCATATTTTTTGATTGGAGAAATTCTTCAACTAATTGGGCAAATACGATTAATGATCCCGTTAACTACGACCACACCAAATGGAATCATCTAGTAGTAGTTAAAAAGTCGGATACTTTACAATACTATTTGAATTGCATTTTAGTCTTCGAAAAGAAATTTACTGCGATGGATAATATACATAAGTTCCTAGCTGATTTAAATATAGGATTTATACAGTCTAATTCAGGTCCTATTAGATATTATAATGGAAGTATGGATGAGTTAAGAATTTATCATAGAGTATTGACTCAAAATGAAGTTAAAGCTTTAGGAGATTGCTGTGCAACGCATACTCCTCCTCCCTGCGACACCGCCAAAAAATGCACCTTTGCGCAATGTCGCAATGATTCTATTCAGATTTCAGCAAGTGCAGGAAGTAAGTATCAGTGGAGCCCAACCTCTGGATTATCCAATGATACCATTCGTAGTCAAAAAATTTTTGTATCGAATAACCAACGATATCTAGTTTCTTATGCGAGTGCGAAGAATTGTCAATTGATAGATACTATAGATATTGAAGTGAAGGCAGCGGCTATTTATCCAAAAATGGATGATCAATTGATTTGTATCGGAGATTCTGTACAGATGACGATTCCTATCCATGCTACCAATATTTTATGGTCTCCTAATACCGCTATATCCTCGACGAGCTCGAAGAATCCATTCTTCTTCCCTACGACTCCTACGACTTACTATCTTGAGTTCAGTGATACTTCTGGTTGCCTACACAGAGACACTTTTGTGGTGAATACCAAAGTTTGTTGTCCAGCTAGAGCGCGATTCACGATTCCCAAAGACCAGCTTTGTTTTGGAGAGACTATAGCCGTTACGAATACGAGCAAAGGGCCTATCACTTCTTACAACTGGAATTTTAGCACCGCGATTCCTAATACATTTATTGGAGCGAATCCACCTATCTTAACTTTCCCTAGCGGTGGTTCTTATACACTCAAATTGATCGTAACCAATGGAACTTGCTTCGACACTATGATCAAGACCGTAAATGTGGTGCATATCATACCATATGCTGGCCTGGATACAACGAATTGCTTAGGAGCATTTGTGACGGATTTAGGTGAATTACCTATCTCAGACTGGACTTATAAATGGACTCCGACCAAGTACCTCGATAACCCTAATATTGCGAATCCTAAGTGCAGTATTGTCAATGATAGTGTCAATTATATTCTTGAAATTACCGACCGAAGCAGTGGGTGTAAGGCATCTGATACAGTAGTGGTTTATACAAATAGAAAGATAGATTCTACCGTTCAGAAACTACGTATTTGTGATGGAGATAGTGTTTTATTCAATGGAATCCAGCAAAAGACTTCTGGAAATTATTTTTACACAATAAAGAAAGCGGATGGTATTTGTGATAGTTTTATTAATTTATTAAGGCTAAATGTCCTACAAAAGCAATTCCTTAATTACACTCCTAAAATACATTGTGATTTTTATATAGATGGCAAAGGTAAACGACATGATACTTCCTATATAGAACGAGATACGATTCGATCGAAGTCTTTACTGAATTGTGATTCCATCATTAATATAACACCTAGAGAAATATTTAAAAAAATATACATAGAAAAAACAGTACAAGGCTGTTCTCCATTCCGCTACAATGGCAAGACTTATCTCACCTCGAAGACGAAAGTGGATTCTATCCGCATACGTGGGGCTTATTCTGGATGTGATAGTATTATAGAATATATAAATGTGATAGTTTATCCTAAGCCAAAGGCAGAGATTACGCCATCAATCCCGAACCCTGTGCTGTATAAGCAAACTGTCAAATTGACTGCTTCTGGAGGTCAGACCTATCTATGGTTGCAGATGGGAAGTACCAATTCTGAAATTGATTATAAATTAAACCAAATTCAGCCACGATTATTCACCGTTAGAGTTACTGATGATAACAATTGTTGGGATACCGTTAGCTATATAGTTAATGGAGAACTGCCCGATACATGCTATTATGGTTTTCCAAATGCATTTACCCCCAATCAAGATGGATTAAATGATGAATACATGCCCAATATGGATGAATGCACGGAGATAAAAGTATTCGCTATCTATGACCGCTGGGGCGAAAAAGTATTTGAGACCAATCAACAAAAAGGTTGGAATGGCTTTTATAAAGGTAAGCCGGCACCTCCTTCTGTATATTTATATTATGCTGAATTGATAACCCCCTGGGGAATCAAGATACATAGAGGAAACTTTACACTGATTCGATAAATGATAATTCGTCCATAGAATTGAAGTTTAGGGTTAACTTTGTTTCCAAAAAGGAGAATTGAAGCATTACTACTCCCGTTTATATAGAATACTTAGTTATTCATTCTCTATAAAGAATGTGAGGTCGCTTATACTTCTATTTTCAGTTTGTATTATGATCTATTGGCTTTTTTCTGTCAACCCACTAGATAATTTTCTCCAAAAAGCAACGTATGAAAAGCTGCAGAATGAAATTGATAAATCTAAAAATAAAACCTTTCTCAATAGGATCATGCATCAGAATTGCTTTGTCGCATACGACCATGAATATTGGCATTCCAAAGCTATGGATGAAACCTGTGTGAGAGAAAACTGTGAACGTTTATAAATCATGGATTGGAATTTTATCTTAGTAGAATATAAAAACTACCTAAAACTGGAGAAAAACGCTTCACCTCATACTATTGATGCATATTTAAATGATATTCAGAAATTACAAGTTTATGCTGAACTCCAGAATCCAAAGTTGGTGTTAACTCAAATTGTACGAAAAAATTTAGAAGAATTTATTGCCTATCTAATTGAAAATTTTTCCATTCAAGAATCTACGCAGGCTCGCATAATATCTAGCATCAAATCATTCTTTGGATTTCTTATTTATCAAAACTATACTCAACATAATGCTGCCGAACTAATTGAAGCTCCAAAGACGATTCGTAAGCTACCCGACACCTTAAGTTTTGAAGACATAGAGCGAATTCTAGAATCTATAGATGTCAGTACAGAACAAGGTACTCGAGACCGCGCAATATTAGAAGTATTGTATAGCTGCGGATTAAGAGTCACAGAATTGTTACAATTGAAAATATCCGAAATTCAATTAGAGATAGAAATTATAAAAGTCATAGGAAAGGGAAATAAAGAACGGATTGTACCTATAGGCTCAGATGCAATTAAATACTTAAAGCTATATCTAGTAAACTATCGGCGTGGAAAATCAGTGTTAGATAAAGATAAAGACTTTGTATTTTTAAATCTGAGGGGTACTCCACTATCTCGTATATCAGTATTCAATATGATAAAAAAGCAAGCGAGCATAGTTGGAATAAGAAAGCAAATCTCACCACATACTTTTCGTCATTCATTTGCGACTCATCTAGTAGAAGGCGGTGCAGATTTAAGAGCTGTTCAAGAAATGCTAGGGCATGTATCCATTACGACCACAGAGATTTATACTCACTTAGACAATCATTTTTTACGTAAAACTATAGAACAATATCACCCTTTATATAAGTCAAACCATTAAGATGAAAGATTATACAAAGCAAACAGAAAACTTGCTTGAATTTGATATACTTATCGAAGAATTAAAATCTGGTTTTCTATCAGAATACGGACGTGAATTTTTTGAACAGACAACCATACAAAAAATATGGAATCAAACTGAAATTGAGAAACGATATACCTTTTTATCCGAGTTTAATTTTCTTAAAACTCAATTTCCAGATTTTCCTATACAGCATGTATCTAAATTTTCCTCGCATCTGGGTAATATTGAGATCGAAAACTATTATATCCCTAGAGAAGATATATTAAAACTCAAATTACTTGTTACCAATATCCGCGACATCAAACAGTTTTTTAAAGATACAATCTATCAAAAAGAACTCCTCACTCTCGCCGATTTTTCCGATACTCTTTTCTATGATACCGCACTGCTTCGTGAGATAGATAAAATAATCGATGAAGAGGGGATAGTTAAATCCTCTGCCAGTAAAGAATTAGGAGTGTTAAGACTACGAAAGAAAACTATTTACCAAGAAATTGACAAGGCATTTTCCTTTACCCTTAGTCAAGCTAAACAATCTGGTTTACTCAACGAAATAGGTGAATCTATTCGTCAAGGTAGAAGAGTTTTAGCTATAAATTCTGCATATAAACGCTCCATAAAAGGCATGGTTATCGATGAATCGGAAACGGGCAGTGTAATATTTATAGAGCCTGCAGCTACAATTTATCTCAACAATGAAGCCAGTGAAATAGATCGTGAAGAAGAACGCGAAATTAGGAAGGTCTTAATTGTTCTCACTCGATTTATCGCCAAATATAAAAATTTGATTATCCAATATCAAGAATTTATGGCACAATGGGATGGACTTCAAGCCATAAATAAATTTAAGGAAAGAATAGAAGGTAGTTTACCTAGAATAGGCAGCAGTCTTGAGTTAAATAATGCATTTCACCCGCTATTGAAACTGAAAAATAAAAAAGAAGCCAATTCAATCATTCCGTTTCATCTAAAATTTGATATCCACCACCAAATGCTTGTTATCAGTGGTCCTAACGCAGGAGGTAAAACGATAACTCTCAAAAGCATAGGACTCATAGCCCTCATGGTGCAAAAAGCCCTTCCTATTTCGAGTGAAGCCGGGTCTGTAGTACCTCTATATGAAGCCGTGCATGGTGATCTCGGTGACCTGCAATCAATCAACGACGAACTGAGCACCTATTCATCTAAATTGAGACTATGGAATTTCATGATGAAAACTGCAAATAAAAAAACTCTATTACTCTTTGATGAATTAGGGGATGGTACGGATCCTTCTTTTGGCGCAGCCATGGCCCAGGCTGTCCTAGAAAAATTATTGGATCAGAAATCGACCGTAATAGCGACCACTCATTACGGAGACCTTAAGAAGTTTTCGGAATCTAGGAAAGATACCTTGAGCGCGAGTATGCTATTTGATGAAGTTAAATTAGAACCTTTATTTAAACTATCTATTGGATTTCCAGGAAGTTCATATACGTTCCACATAGCTAGAAAAATGGGACTAAACCATGAAGTGATAAAACGTGCAGAAACCCTTAGTGAATCAGAAAAAGTTCTATATGACCGTCAATTATTCAAGTTAGAGAAAAAAGAAAAAGAACTTCAGTCGCAGAAAATGGAATTAGTGAGAGCCGAGCAAGATCTTAAAAAACAAGTCAAAGACTGGAATCGTCTGCACTTAGATATGGATCTCACGCGAAAAAAAATGCGTTACGAAAAGACTATACTATTGCAGGAGCAGATCGCAGAGAAAGAAAAAGAACTGAAACTATTTAAAGAGGAACTTAAAAATAAAAAGAAACTCGAAGAACTAGTTATAGAGCAAACTAAACTGAATGAAGAAAAAGAATCGACGAACTTAGCTTCTAAAGAACTTTATAAGCAGATAAATAAGGTAAATCCAAATCAAAAATTTGCCATTGGCGATCGTGTTCAGTTTATCCAAACAAATGCAATTGGAGTCATAGAAAAAATGAATAAGGATAGAGTTACGGTCATTTTTGATCATTTAAAATCGACCATATCTGCGTCCGAACTTATATGGTTACCGCCTGATGAAGATAAAAAGAAAACAACCACTAAAAAAATAATTACTATAGATAAGAATGGCTCTCGAGAATTAGATATTCGTGGTCAGTTTGTATATGAAGCCATTGCAGACCTCGACGATTTTATCAATAGAGCTCTTTTGAATAATTATCATGAGATAAAAATAATACATGGTAAAGGTAAATTGCGAGCTGAAATCATAAAGCATCTGCAAACTTTCAAAAGTATTACCAAATGCAATTCAGCACTGCCAGAGCATGGCGGAGAAGGAGTGACTTACGTTCATTTCTGATACAATTTAACTATAAAATGTATTAATGACATAAAATTCAGTATATTAGCACTTCATAAATATGGTGCAATGAGACTAATTTTAGTAATAATTTGTTTTCTATTAAATACAGTTCTGTTTTGTCAAGGAGCTGCTAACTATACGGTGCTCTTGTCTGCTGAGGTTCAAAATTCACCCCCGCAGATCAAACTAAATTGGAGATTCCAATCTGGGGTTACGAACTATCAAGTTTTTCGTAAACTAAAGTCTACTTCTAACTGGGGGGCTCCCATAGCTAGTCTTAGCGCAAATGATACTACTTATACTGATATGAATGTAACGGTTGGTGTTTCTTACGAATATCGCATTGATAAAAATGCAGGGGCTTATTTTGCCTATGGTTTTATCAACTCAGGTATAGGAATTCCATTAACTAATACTCAAAAAAGAGTCATATTATTGATAGACAGTATGATGAGAGATAGCATCAAAACAGAATTAACTCAATGGACAATCAATGCAGAAGCAGAGGGCTGGGATGTGTCTAGAATTGATGTATCCCGAGCTTTAAAATCTGATGCCGTAAAAGATAAAGTTGTTCTCGAATACCAAAAAGACCCAGAAAATACTAAGGCTTTGTTTATTATAGGGCATGTGGCTGTGCCATATTCAGGATTCTTCAAACCTACGCCACCTGATGCTCATACAGAGCATATAGTCGCCTGGCCAGCAGACCCCTACTATGCCGATATGGATGGTATTTGGACAGATGATCAAGTAAATGATACTACAGGTGCACAGAAGAGAAACTGGAATAGGATCAACGATGGCGTATGGGATCAAACTATTTTAGGCAATGATAATACTGCCGATATAGCCGTAGGAAGAGTAGATTTTTTTGATATGCCTGCATTTGCTAAATCAGAGGCGAACTTACTAAAAGATTATCTCAAAAAATTGCATGAATATAAATTAGGAACCTATAAACCGCAGCGTCGTGCATTGATAGATGATAATTTTGGAGCCTTTAGCGGAGAAGCTTTTTCTGCGAGCGGTTGGGGTAATTTTTCTACCTTAGTGGGAAGAAATTCCATTTTAAACTGCGATGCAGTTAATAATGCAGACTACCTAGGCACTATGGATACTGCATCCTATCTCTGGAGCTATGGATGCGGCGCTGGAAGTTATACTAGCTGTGCAGGTGTAGGTACTACTGCAAATTTTGCGACACGACAACCACAAACTGTATTCACTATGCTATTCGGTTCTTATTTTGGTGATTGGGATAATAGAAATAATGTATTACGAGCAGCATTGGCGCATGGTAAAGTCTTGACCAATGTATGGAGTGGCAGACCAAGGTGGTTTTTTCATCACATGGCTCTAGGTGGAACTATCGGAGAATCGACCCTCATTTCTCAAAATAATAGAAATCCTGGAGCGCTCTACAATGGTATGAATTTTATGAATGGAGTTCACACTGCACTGCTAGGCGATCCTACATTGAAACTGCACTATGTAAAACCACCGAAGAATCTATCAGTAACTCTTCAGGATAGTTTGCATGCAAATCTTTCATGGACAGCGAGTGAAGAAGCCGTACTGGGGTATAATATCTATAAAAATGTAAAGGTAGGAGAGTCCTTCGTATGGGTCAAACTGAACACAACCATCGTGAATACTACCACTTACATGGATTCCTGTATCAGCTCTCCTGGTAATTTTACTTATCAAGTGCGAGCGGTCGTTTTAGAATCTACTCCGAGCGGCACCTATTATAATGAAAGCCTGGCTGCTACAAATACCTTCAATAATGCTGCTAATTTAAAGTCCATTGCTAATTTTACTATCACCAACAATGATCCTAGTTTTACATTTACCAATACTAGTCTTCGCAGTAAATCGTATCAATGGACATTTAGCGATACTAGTCTAAAAATGACGACAAATAATAGTAACAGAATGTATAAAAAAAATGGAGATATTTGGGTATTACTCACTAGCTTGAATCAATGCAGCTCAGACACGCAAAAGGTTATGATTAAAGTTACAAAAGCTCCACCAAGTCTTGGAAATATTTCAGTAAATAACGAAAATATAGTTTCGATCTATCCCAATCCAACTAAAGAAAGTCTGACAATTACCTCCAAAGAAGGCGGCCAACTTAGACTTTTTAATCTAGAAGGCAAACTAATCTATCAACAATATATCCAGCCTGAAAATGAATTAGTATCATTAGTAAGCATTTCTTTTGGTGTATACCATCTAGAGTTTACTGACAAATTGGGCAGAACTCAAGGGATGAAGTTAGTTAAGGAATAACGCTCTTTGCAATAAATAGGTTTGATCTTTTTTTGTTTGACCAATCGCTAATACTTATTGAATACTATTTTTCTATTATTTTAAGTCTAAAAAGAATATAAACTATATTTACGTTTTAATAGTTAAATACCGTATATGAATTAGTAATCGGTCAAAAAAGTGTCCAAAACTACTTCAACCACGGTATTATACCCGATATTGATTAGTTTATTTTTGTTATATAAATGGTATAAGATTCTATGCGTAAAATATTTAGAAAAAAATCTATCAAAGGAATTATTGAGAGTCATAATTTAATGGAAGATGGTGATAAGCTCCATCGGAATTTATCTGTGATTGATTTAACATCTTTTGGTATAGCGGCTGTTATAGGAGCAGGTATTTTTTCTACTGTAGGCAAGGCATGCTTTTCTGGTGGTCCCGGGGTTATCTATCTTTTTATTTTGGCGGCAGTAGCATCAGGATTTACAGCTATGTGTTATGCAGAGTTTGCATCGCGTATACCTGCTGCAGGAAGCGCCTACACCTATGCTTACACTACGTTTGGGGAGGTCTTTGCATGGATCATCGGCTGGGCGCTGGTCATGGAGTATAGTATTGGGAATATAGCTGTAGCTATATCTTGGTCAGAATATTTTCAAACCCTGCTACAAAATATTGGGTTCAGTCTGCCTGACTGGCTAGGAGTAGATTACCCCACAGCTAAAAAAGCCTTTATGGCAGGATTATCAAATAAATATGCCTCAGCTTATGCACTTGCCCCAGAAATTTTAGGTTTAAAGATTATAGTTAATCTTCCTGCATTTCTCATTAACATATTAATTACAATAGTTGTTTACGTCGGTATAAAGGAGTCGAAAAATTTCAGCAACTTTATGGTGCTATTGAAAGTGCTGGTAATTATCATGGTTATAGGTGTTGGTTTTTTCTACATAGACGGAGCCAATTGGAATCCTTTTATGCCTAATGGGTTTAAAGGCGTCATGGCAGGCGTTTCATCCGTTTTCTTTGCATACATAGGATTTGATGCGATCAGTACCACGGCAGAAGAATGTAAAAATCCACGTTCAGATTTGCCTAAAGGAATGTTTTATGCACTATTGATTTGTACTATTCTATACATTCTACTTGCTCTAGTTCTGACAGGGATGGTTCCATATAATTTACTCGATGTAAAAGATCCTCTAGCCTTTGTGTTTTATCAAAAAGGAATGCACTGGATAGGCGGTGTCATCAGTGTGAGTGCTATTGTTGCTATGACTAGTGTACTCCTCGTATTTCAAATGGGTCAACCACGTATATGGATGTCAATGAGTAGAGATGGGCTGATGCCGAAAAAGTTTTCAAAAATTCATCCTAAGTATAAAACCCCTAGTTATGCTACAATTGTTACTGGTTTAGTAGTCGGTATTCCTATATTATTTGTTGACTATGATTTAGTAATTGATTTCACTAGTATCTCTACTTTATTTGCCTTTGTGCTAGTATGCGGTGGTGTATTGCTGCTGCCAGAAGAGGTTAAAGATAAAACCAAATTTAGTCTACCAAAAATTAGTTCGAGATATATTCTTCCTGCATTTGTTATCGGCATAGCTCTATGGGGCTCATGGACGAATGATGGCGCTAAATACTTCTCTGAATTATTTCAGTTTGTACCCTTGGATAAGTCGTTTTCACTATTTGGATTTCATTTTTTTAATTATGCCGATACTAATGTGAGAAACATTTCATTGATTATTTTTTATCTCATTTTATTGATTTTTACAGGATTAACTATAAAGAAAAATTTTACACTGATTCCTGTTTTAGGTCTACTCAGTTGCGCTTACCTACTCACTAGTATGAATCTAATTAATTGGATTTATTTCCTAATCTGGATGATAATAGGACTTGTAGTCTATTTCTTATATAGTCATAAGAATAGTAAACTTCACGTTAAGTTGTTTTAGAAATATTCTTGTGAAGTATTTAATCCTAGTTTTATTTTCCTTACTGTTATTTATTAATAATGATAGTCTGGCACTATGGGAGCAGGATGAGGCAGCCTATGCTGGATTTGCCTATAATATGGTGGAGAAGGAACAGTATTTGATACCTGATTTTGAATGGAGCTGGCCACACAGAAAGCCTCCATTACATTTTTGGTTGATAGCCGGTTCATACAAGGTATTCGGATATAATGAATTCGCCACACGATTACCATCTGCTATCGCTATTTTATTATGTGTGTTTCTTATTTATTTTTTTACATTACGTTTATATTCAAAAAATATGGCTCTATGGGCTAGTTACGTATTTATGGGCAGTTTACTTATGCCGCTATATGGAAAGATTAGCTTAACGGATGCTAGTCTGCTCCTCTGTTTTATGGGCAGCTATTTTAGTATACATTCCTATCTTAAAGAAGACCATCCTAAATGGTTAGTAAGTCTGTTAATCTTTATTGCATCTGGAGCGCTGCTCAAAGGTCCGCCAATTTTTATTCCGGTATGTGGAGCAATATTAATGTCGTTTATTTTCGGTCAGCGAAAAAAGCTATTTTTAAAACTCTTCCTAATAAGTATTATTGGAATAATACCATTTTCTGTATGGGCTTATGGCACCTGGCTGTTAGATGGTGGTAAATTTTTTAATTGGTGGATGGACTGGTATATTTTAAAAAGAACTTCAGAAACTATCTATGGACAGACAGGTTTTATAGGATATTATCTGCTTGTATTTATTTTATGTTTTCTACCTTGGTTTCTTTTTATCCCTCTTTCGTTAAAAAATTTAGTTAAAGACACCATTCGAAAACACAATTCTGATACACTCTTATTTCAGTTTGGTTGGCTGCTTTTTGGCTGGATTTTTTATGAGATAATTCGCAGTAAATTACCTTCTTATGCTTTTGCTGTTATTCCTATATGGTGTGCTTACATAGCCAAAACTGTATTAGCATTTAAAGAAGAGAAAATCACAATTTCTAAACTTTCTAGAGATTATTGGGCCAGTTTATGGATACTACTGGCATTTGGCATTTTGATCTATAGAGACAGGATTCCATATGACAATATGCAGTTTATAGCTTTGGTCTTAGCTTGTTTTTTCTTTCTTTTTGGTCTCCTCTATTGGCTTTCATCTAGGCTCAAGTTTTTAAAAAATCGCCTTCCAGAATTAGCATTAGGCTTTGCTCTTGGCCTTAATTTCATAGCTTGGGGCATAGCTATACCGGCCTTCGAACCTACTCGACGATTTCCAAAGCTTATTGCAGAAAGATTAGTTAAGCTTAATAGTGCATCTAAACATGTATTCTTTTCTAGTGACTATTCTATGTCTAGCTTACCTGTCTATCTAGCTTGGTCTGGTTTCAAATTCCAGACAGCCGATAGAGAAAATTATGATCAATGTACCCAAGATTCACTGCAATATTCTTCTCATGAACTATTTATGATTCAACGTAGAAATTTTCACTCCTTAACTGTTATAAGCGATTCTTTTAAATTAAGCCCAATATACGGCTGGATAAGCGATAGAGGTGTTGTTGACACTTATTTTATCGCAGAACGAGTGCAAAAGAATTAATTTTCCTGTATATCTTTCTTTGCAAAAAATGGATTGATGGTTTTACGCATCAGATAAAAACCAAAAAGTGAGGGAATAAGAAGGTTTATAATCCATATTAAATAATTCACAGCCATTAGCTGAACAAAGTTTTTGGTATATAGACTAAAAACGAAAAGTACCAAATTAGCTCTAATACCCACATCTAGGGCTCCCATAGAAGGTATTACAAATTGTGCTAAAAAATATACTCCACAGAGAATATAAAATTCAAAATAAGGAAACTCACTGAAAAAGATAAACATAAGAAGCCAATACTGAGTAACAAATATCAGAAAACGGAAGGCCCCAATGCCTAATAAGCTTAGTTTCGTAAGAAGATTATAGTGGAGAAATTCACCTATTGACTCGAATATTTTTCGTAAAGATTTGACCTTAGCTAGCCATACAATCATGATTTCGGGCTTCAAATACATAAATAGCCAAAAGATAACATCTATAACAGAAATCATGCTAATAATGCCTGCTATAGATAAACCTAGATGCATGAAACTGAGCTTTTCAGTAGATAAAAAACCATGATAATGTGCATATAATAGAAATAATAAGCCAACCAAAGGGGAGGCTACCTTCTGTACAATAGATACATAGTATGCTACTCCTGAACCGTTGACTCGATTTTCTTCTTTTAAGACTAAGGGCCTCCCTGTAAGTTCACCTATACTAGCTGGAAATATAAGATTAAGAGCATTGCCATATAAAATACCTCTATAGGCTTTCCAGTAGCTAATTTTCTCCACTCGCTGCACACAAAGGTAATATTTCAATGTTTCAAAACCCCAGTTAAAAAAGGTCAAGATAATTGCGAAGCCAAGGAAATAAAGTTTATTTGGAGAAAATTCCTGTTTAAACAATAGATAGGTATCATAAAAACCTTCCTCTGAAAACTTTGAGTATAAATTATAAAATAGAATGAAAGCTAATAGCAGCTTTAGGATAAATAGGTTTATCTTTTTATGTTTGTTCCAAAAATTTCTGATTGTATTCAACGTCTGAAAGTCAATGCTAGCATACTATACATTAAATCTAAAGTGCATGATATCTCCATCTTTGACGATATATTCTTTACCTTCTACTCTTAATTTCCCTGCTTCCTTCACTTTAGATTCTCCCCCTAGTGTTATAAAATCATTATAGGCTATGACCTCTGCGCGTATAAAGCCTTTTTCAAAGTCGGAATGTATGACCCCAGCAGCTTGAGGCGCAGTATCACCCGTATGAATTGTCCACGCTCTAACTTCTTTTACACCTGCAGTGAAATAGGTTATTAAATGGAGGAGTGAATACGATTTCTGAATAAGTTGCTCCACCCCAGATTGCTCAAGCCCTAAATCAGAAAGGAATGATTTTCTGTCGTCGAAGCTCTCTAATTGTGCTATATCCGCCTCTATTGCCGCACTGATGATGAGTACTTCCGCATTTTCATCCTTAACTGCATTCTTAAGCGCATCTACATGAGCATTTCCTGTCTTAGCCGATGCTTCCTCTACATTACAAACGTAGAGGATAGGCTTGTTAGTCAATAAATTAAGTGATTTAACAACCCATTCTTGATCCTCTCGCACTGATATAGTTCTAGCAGATCGACCATCCTCGAGGCATTTTTTATATAAATGAAGAAGTTCCATAGCCTGAATGGCTTGTTTGTCGCTACCTACTTTCGCTTGCTTTTCATATTTCTGCATAGTTTTAGTGACCGTTTCTAAATCTTTTAGCTGCAGTTCAATATCTATAACTTCTTTGTCTCGAACTGGATTGACACTTCCGTCTACATGGATCACATTGCCATCTTCAAAGCATCTGACCACATGCAAAATAGCATCTGTTTCCTTTATATTACCTAGAAATTGATTCCCAAGACCTTCTCCTTTACTAGCGCCTTTTACAAGCCCTGCAATATCTACTATTTCTACTGTAGTCGGTACTAATTTTTCTGGAATGACTATTTCTGAAATCTTGGTCAATCGCTGATCTGGAACTGTAATAACTCCTACATTCGGCTCTATGGTACAGAATGGAAAGTTAGCAGCTTGTGCCTTGGCATTTGTTAAAGCGTTGAAAATAGTTGATTTTCCTACATTAGGTAATCCTACGATACCACATTTTAATCCCATCTTATCGTTGTATATTTTGTTAGCTAAGGCTACAAAGGTAAGGGAAAAATTTTATTTATAAATTTTGTTGCTCTGCCTGGACCTCAAGGCCAATATTCTAGTATTAACCCAGTGTGGAAGAATATCCCAAGCGAACTATGCTTTTTCATATTCCCGATATAGTTTCACGACTTCTACTGCCTCTTTCACATCATGCACTCTCAGTATTTTTGCTCCATTTCTCAATGCTTCAAAATGCAAGGCACTGGTTCCATTCAATGCTTCTTGTGGAGTACTATCTAGACATTTATATATCATACTTTTTCTAGATAAGCCCACTAAAATAGGACAATCAAACTCCTGAAAAATAGCTAAATGTTTAAGTAGCTTGTAATTATCGGACATTGTTTTACCAAATCCAAATCCCACATCTAGGATAATGTCCGATATTCCTATTTTTTGTATTATGTGTAATTGTTGACTAAAGAAATAAAGAATCTCTGTTATGATATTCTCATAATTCGGGTTATCCTGCATATTGACGGGGCTACCCTTCATATGCATAGCTATATAAGTTGCATTGAATTTTTTAGCTACGTCTAAAATATGCTCATCTTTAGTACCTGCCGTAATATCGTTAATAATTGATACCCCTTGATCGAGTGCATAATTAGCTACTGTACTTCTGTAGGTGTCTATGCTAAATATTGTTTGAGGAAATTCCTTAATAATGTCCGATAATGCGCCGCGAAGTCTAAACAATTCTTCTTTTTCGCTCAATTCCTGACTAAAAGGCCTAGAACTCATAGCACCAATATCTATAATATCAGCATTATCCAATAACATATTTTCTATATGTTTCAAAATCGCTTTTTGACTTAGCAGCTGTCCACCATCATAAAATGAATCTGGCGTCAAGTTCAAGATCCCCATAACCTTAGGTTGATCTATTGACCATAATTTACCTTTAATATTGAGCGAATGGACTTTTTTATTTAGGTTCATTGATTCATGATATGAGAGTGAATAAGCTGCTGCACAAATGTAAGGATTAATTTTTCATTTATATTTCTCCTCATTACTTTTATTTAGCTGTTTTGGATAAGACGAAGATAATTTTATGTACATTTGCAGTCTAAAATTAGTATGGAAAGTTCTACTATTAGCTCTTTTAAAAATATTATAGCCAACTGTCAAGAAGTTTTTCTAAAGAAAAATAAAGACTATGGTATGTCATGGACCATCATGCGATTGAGTTCGCTGACAGATCAGATTTTTATCAAAGCTAAACGTATCCGTAATATCCAAGAATCTCAGCAGAATATCATTGGTGATAGCCAAGAAGATGAGTTTCATAGTATTATTAATTATTGTATCATGGCTATGATCATAGCCACTAATAAGGAAGATAAATTAGAGTCTATGCAGTTTGATCAATTAAAATCTAACTATGATATGATCGTGAAGGATACCCTTGATTTACTTACCAGAAAAAATACAGATTATGGAGAGGTATGGCGCGATATGAGAGTTTCATCCATGACAGATATTATTTTAGCTAAGCTATTAAGAATAAAACAAATAGAAGACAATCAAGGATCTACCATCATATCCGAAGGCGCCTATTCAAATTATCAAGATATTCTGAATTATTCCATTTTCTGCATCATTCAGCTTGTAAAAACTCCTTCTCAATAGACTTTTTTGTTAAGGTACAAAATACTTTAAAAAAAGTAGCAAATCCTTTAGAAAAAAATTAATGTTGAAAAAAAAGTTTTATCTTTGATACTTTTAAAATTAGCTTTGTATTAGAAAAAAATTAATGTGTTTATGAAAAATTTTAACCTAGTATTATTTTCATTTTTATTCCTTCTTTTGGTCGGGTTCGTAGCCAAAGAACCCATGATGAGCTTTGAATACATGGCTTCATATAAAAAGTCCAAGAAAATGCCTTTAGAATCTAAAATTCAAGGTCGTGCCGAAGAGCGTGCAAATCAACTCCGCAATGTGATCACTGGTAAGGTAGATGAAAATGATTACTATAAAGCCATAGCTGAAATAGAGACCTTATCTAGTTCTAGATTATCTTCACGTGGAGAAGAATTAAAATGGGAATCTCAAGGTCCTAATCAAGTTGGAGGTAGAACACGTGGATTTATTTTTGATAAAACCAAGGAAAGCAGAGTCTATTGTGGAGGAGTCTCAGGAGGAATGTTTGTCTCTGATGATTTAGGCCACAACTGGAAACCAGTAAAAGACATGGCCGATGTATTCAAAATAATGCCAATAGGCTGTATGACTCAGACCAAAGATGGCGATATATATGTTGGAACAGGTGAATATTGGGGAAACGCTCCAGGTGGCAGTTATGGATCTCAATTTTACGGCAATGGTATATATAAGAAAAAGGCAAACGAAGATGATTGGGTGCATTTAACTTCAACAATTAAAGGTATCTCAACTACTTCTGTTAATCAGAATCTAGATTTCCGACAAATAATAGATATAGCTGGCGACCCACTCGATAATGACATTATATTTGCCGCTACATCTAATGGTATGCAGGTATCAAAAGATGGTGGGAGTACATGGGTAAAGTCCTCTTCTGTGCCTAGTGTGCCTATAGCACAAATTAAGTTTGCATCAGATGGGACCATATATGCTGCATGGAGTGGAAAGGTATTCAAGTCTAACAATGGTGGAACATCTTTCACTGACTTGATAGGAAATAGACCAGAATGGACGGCCAATGGCAACCAACATGTCCGAATTGCTGTTTCGACTACCGATCCATTAAAACTATATGCTTGCGGCATCACGGGTAGCAACGGTGGCGATTTAAAATATGTCATACGCTCCATTGATGGTGGAGCTACTTGGGAGTTGATTGGTAGATCTGATGCTAGCTTTAGTCCGCTTTGCTCCACATTAGGTTGTCAAGGATTTTATGATTTGTGCCTAACTGTTCATCCAAGAGATGATGACAAAATTTTCTTAGGAGGTTCTATTAAAGCATACAGTTGGTCTAGAAGTCTAGGATGGGTGCAAGCTTCTAACTGGAATAGTCCTGCCACCTTAGGTTTAAATCTAGTGCATGCAGATAAGCATGAATTCGCCTTTCATCCGACTCATCCTGATACTATGGTCATATGTACTGATGGAGGGCCTTATATTACATACAATTCATTATCCTCTTTTCCCAATTCGACTTGGAAACCAATATTTACAGGTTTGAATATTACTCAGTTTTACGATATGGCTGTCAATAAATATGGCGAACTCGTTGGAGGGACTCAAGACAACGGTACACAGTTTATTACCTTGACTGGAGGAAATAACAATATAGCTTTAGAAATTAGTGGTGGTGATGGATTCGATTGTGCCATTTCCGCAGCGAATAATTATCAAGTAGCCTATACAACAGTATATAACGGCTCATTATCCAGAACTACCGATTTGACTAGTGCCAGAAAAGCATTAGCCGCTGGCTGTATTGAAGAAAGAGGGAATTTTGCGAATGTTGGATTTCATACTCGAATAGGTCTAGTAGAAAAAGTCATTACTGCACCAGGTGTGTTTGATGAGGTTGAAAAATCATTCTTGTTTGTTTTTGGGGGTAGTGGATATTCTATTTCAGCCAATGCGCACATTCCTTCGAAACCGACAGCATTCACCAACTGGGAGAATCCAGGATTAGGAACGATACTGGGTATTCACGCAACTAAGGATATTGGCACCATATATATGTGCGGTAGTGGAGGTATTCGAAAAAATACGACTTTGAAAAATATTGATTCATTTCCAGTGGATTTAGCCACAAATAACCAACCTTGTCTGCGCAGACCTAATTTGTCGTGGACAACGATGACTGGTGCTCCTGGTCCTATAGGCGGCGTTTATGTGCATCAGACCAATGGAGACTATGTGGTAGCGACTCAAATAGGTTTTGGGGGCACTGCCAAGGTATTTTTATCTACCAATGGTAGTAGTTTTACCGCTAAGCAAGGAAACCTTCCTATCATGCCTGTTTATACTTGTGCTATAGATCCAGATGATGAAAAACATGTAGTTATTGGTACTGAATTCGGAATATGGGAAACATTTGATATTAGCGTTGCTGCACCAGATTGGAAAGAAGCAAATAAAGAAATAGGAAGAGTACCAGTATTTAAGTTGAGAGTGAATTCTTTAAACAAAGATGAATGTACTATGCTCTATGCGGGTACACATGGTAGAGGATTTTGGAGAGCCGCTTTTCCGAAGAAAGACCCAACTATCTGTGACTATAAGAGAAAGGTGAGAAGTGGACTAGATTACATCAATAATATAAAAATTCAGTTTGAGATCTACCCTAATCCGACTTCTGATAATGTAAATGTTAGCTTTGATTCTAAAGTGAATGCTAATTATACACTAGCAGTGTATGATATGGCTGGAAGAATTGTAAAGAAAATGGCTTATAGAGCAATCTCTGGAGATAATATTATAAGTACTGATTTAACTAGTCTTCAGAGTGGACAGTATATTGTGAGATTAGAAGACGGCAATAATATCGTAGGAGGAAGAATTTTAGTCAAAAATTAATCAAAAAAAATACAATTATCTTCAAAAGGCAATCCTAAGCGGGTTGCCTTTTGTTTTTTTAACCCTGATGTGAATCTTAATCACTTTAGTTTTGTTTATAGTAAATATTTGTATGCAAAAGATAACCTATTTATTCTTCATGCTATTCTCTGCTCAACTATGGAGTCAAGAAAAGAATATAGAACTCATTCAATTTTCGGGTAATACTTTAATATCTTTCAATGATTCGGTGGAGCCTGTTGCATTTGTAACTATAAAAAATAAATCTAGACGGTCTAGTGCTTATTCTGGACCTGATGGTTTTTTCACTTTAGTAGTTAAAGGAGGTGATACGGTTGAATTTTCCGCAGTAGGTTTTAAACGTAGCACATTAATTATACCTGACAATATCAAGCGCGATCGATTTTTTGCGACGCAAGCTATGATAAGAGACACTAATAGATTAGCCGCTGTAGTGATTGTACCATGGAAAAATGTAGAAGAATTAAAGAGAGCAGTGCTCGATATGGATATTTCAGAATCTGATCTAGTCATAGCCTACCAAAATCTTCAATATGAGCGCTGGGTGCAGATACGAGAGGGTATGATGCCAAGTTTAGAGGAAAATAGGGCTGGATATTTAGCACGACATAATAGTAATAATTTAATGCTAAGCACAGGCCTGTTGCCACAGAATAATATTCTCAACCCATTTGCATGGATGCAGTTTATGGACTATGTAGGACAGAATAAGAAAAAGAAAAAATCAACCGATACAGATAAGTACTAAAATATAGTATAATATTGGTTTAGATAGCCCTTATAAGACTCCGTATATTCATTTTTTGAATCTTTTATGCATAAGCTGGTGCTCTCTGGTTGGACTATATCTTTGTTTGCAAATTCTATTAAGATACGCAAGGGTCTTTTATGAGGTCTAGAATACAAAGTCAATTGTCTATGTATATAAAGTTTATTTTTAGCTGCTATAGCTACTATTTTATCTAAAACTTCAAATGGTAGGACAAGTGCAAGTATGCCATTATCCTTCAAATGTTTCACAGCAGTTTCTACTAGGTCTTCATAGCTCAAGCTATTTGTGTACTTTGCATAAATATTTCTCGGTTTAGTCGATTTGTATGTAGTTTCAAAAAAAGGAGGGTTAGATAGAATTAAATCGAATTTACATTGGATGCTGGTTTTTGAAAATTCCTCTAAACTAGCATGCTTTACTTCCACATTTGTAGCATTATTTAGCAGTATATTTTCTAAGGTCAGATGAAAGGCGTTCTCATCAATATCAATAGTAGTTATATGGCTAGTCTCCTTCAATCTTTGTAAAAGTCCTAACGAAATTACCCCTGTACCAGAGCCAATTTCTAAAATATTATTTTTTTCTCTCACGGTTACCCATGCTGAAAGCAAAACTGCCTCCGTATTAACTTTGAATACGGAGGCAGAATTTTGTTTGACTATAAACTTCTTAAATTGAAAAATTTCCAATTTACAAAGTTGGGATTTTGATTTTTTCTCCTTTTTTCAAAGGCTCATTTTCCTCTTTATTATTCAAGGATTTAAGCACATCTAAAGGAATATTGAATTGAATACTGGCAGTAACTAGCGTATCTCCAGTTTTAGCTTCATAATATGAGTAGCTCTTGAAATTTGGATTTGACTCTATGTATACATAAATTTCCTGATCTACTTTTACCTCAGGAGATTTCAATTTATTCCATTCTTTAAGATCAGTGAGCGAACAGTTATATAGTCTCGTCAATTGCATAAGATTTTCTCCTTTTCTGATTTTGTGCACTATGACATTATCAGTGACCGAACTTATAGTATTATCTTCGACTATAGCTTTATTATCAATTGCATATTGTGGCCTGACAATAGTTTCCAATTGTTCTATTTTCAATTTTTTACCAACAAAAAGATTGGAATTACTGTTTAAATTATTCCAGTCTCTAAGTTCTTTTATACTTATATCGTATTTGTCAGCTATAGTTGTTAGATTTTCCCCTTTACGAACACTGTGGTAAATGGTTTTTTTCTGCACATCTGTCACCTTGATTATTTTATAGGTAACTGCTGCTGTGGAGGAGGTTTTTCTGACGTCAGAAACTAAATCACTATTCATTTCTTGTGCGGGAGTGCTAGCAAATAACTTAGGATCTCTCTTAGCTATAGATGTAGCTATCTCAGAAAGGGTAAGTTTTTTTTCTTCAACGGGTTTATTGGAAATCACATTATTAGACCCTGAAAGCACTGTTGCTTCGCTTGAGCCATTATCCGCCAAATTAGATTCTGCCGAAACTGCTGGCGGAGTAAAAGATGGATTATAGATATAAGGGTCTTGGCTTAATAAATGTCTTTTTTCTTCAAACTTTAAGGCATACTCTTTCGGTACTAATAAACTATAACCTATATCGACCTTGGGCACAATACCTTTCTTTAGAGACGGGTTATATTTGCATAAATGCTCTTCTGTGCAGCCTACTAGCTCAGAAATATACTTCATTGACTGCTTATCATAAATTTTCAACGTCTTGCATGCCTGGAAATTAAGAGCAGGTTTACCAGGCTGAAGCTGATATTCTTTGGCATAATGCATAGCGTAAACTATAGCTATAAATGACGGAACATAATTTTGCGTTTCCTTGGGCAATCTATGCTTGATAGTCCAGAAGTCATATCCACCTGAGTTTCGGATGGCTTTATTTACATTGCCGGGGCCAGAATTATATGCAGCCAGCGCTAGAAGCCAGTCTCCATAGATATTATACAATTTTTTTAGAAATATAGCAGCATGCTCTGTAGATTTATAAATATCACTTCTCTCATCGACTAAGGAATTAATTTCCATACCTTCGTGCTTGGCAGTACCATGCATAAATTGCCATAAACCCGTTGCACCTACTCTGGATCTAGCCTGCGGATTTAAAGCGCTCTCTACTATAGCTAGGTACTTTAATTCTATAGGAAGGTTATGCTGATCTAGAACTTCTTCAAAAACAGGGAAATAAGCCTTAGAAGCTGTTAGCATTCGAGTCATATAATCACGTTTATCATACAAGAAATATCTTGCTATTCTTCCTACTTCAGCATTATACTTCATAGGAATAGTGGCAGGTATAGCTAATATTTTCTTATGCATTTCCTCATCTGTATAATAAGGAAGCTTAGTTTTGTCTATATATATCTGCTGTCTAATGGCTTCTTCGTCTACTATGGATTTATCTTTCAAAAGGAATTTACTAGTTAATTCTTCCAATTGTTCATAGTTAATATAATTTTTTGTATTTTCATCATAGGTGAAATGTCGACTATCATACTGAGCGTTAGCATATAATACATAAAATATTCCTGATACTAGAGCTATGATTTTTTTGTTCATTTTTTTCTATTTTTAGACATTATCAACAATACACGACTTACAAATTTATGAATATTCTTTTATCTTATTGTTGTATTGATTTACCTAATCAACAAATATACTTATTAATAGACAGTTTTTATTATTTTCTTCATTTTTTCAATAATTTATTCATTTATCTATTCTACCTTACCTTTGAGGGGAATAATCATTTAAAATTTTGATTCAATAATGGCAGTTTTAAACTTTTATAAATATCAAGGGTGTGGTAATGATTTTATCTTGTTAGACCGAAGGAATGAGGATTTTCCAATACAATCTAATCAAATAATTGCTTTATGCGATAGAAGGTTCGGTATTGGGGCAGATGGTCTTATGGAATTAATGAATTCAAATTTACATGATTTTACTATGCGCTACTATAATAGTGATGGTAATGAAAGCAGTTTTTGTGGTAATGGAGGCCGTTGTATAGCGCAGTTTGCTAAAGATTTAGGAATTGTATTAGGAGATTCAACTAATTTCCTTTTTAAAGATTTACCTTATTCCGCTGTTTTTTTATCCAATGGAACTATTTCCCTTCAAATGCAAGATATAGAAGAATTTAACACTAAAGGAAACGATTTATTTTTTGATACAGGCAGTCCACATTATATCCGATTTAGGTCAGATATTGATTCTATGGATTTAATCCATTTTGCGCGTGAAATTAGATATTCGGCAGATTTTCCTGAAGGAATAAACGTCAATATAGTGGAAGTCATAAATGAAAATACGATCAAAATGAGAACCTATGAAAGAGGAGTAGAAGATGAAACCTATAGTTGTGGAACTGGTGTCACCGCTGCAGCCATCGCTTTTCACTTTTCGAATTTAACCCAAAGAAACCAGATAAATGTAGAGACTAAAGGCGGTAATTTTCAAGTCGAATTTAAAGAAATCTCTGGAAAGTATTCTGAGGTAAAGTTGATTGGACCAGCCGTCAAGGTGTTTGAAGGGAGTATTGACCTATAGATTGTTTAGTAAAATGATATAGTCCTAATTCATGCAAATTTAAATTAAATACTACTATATTTGCCTTGCATGATTATTCATATATAAATGGCGACAGACAGTGATAACTATTTATCAAACAATAGACAACAAACTCACCGAGGTAGAGGAAATGAGCAGTGGTTGCTGGGTAAATATTTACCCGCCATTTGACTATAATGCCATCAATCAAATTTCTGAAAAGCTAGGAGTATACATAGAATACTTCACCGATGCGCTTGATATCGATGAGCAATCTAGATATGAAGAGGATGACGATACTAAATTTATTCTTTTAAATATCCCAATTCGAAATGAACAACTGATTAGCAACAAGAGGGCTAGTTTCATTACCATTCCAATTTCAATTATATTTAAAGACAATATTGTCATCACCACTTCTTTGTATAAAAATCCAATTATTGATAGTATCATTACAAAATCTAGTCGAAAAAACCTATTTCAAGATATTCCGAATTTAGTCTTAAATATCTTAGATAGAAACACCGACTTTTTCCATTATTACTTAAAACAAATTAATATCCGCTTCAATGATATCGAGAAAATATTAGATACTCAAGCAACTAATCAGGATTTTGTATCCATTTTACAGCTTCAAAAATCGCTTATTTATTTTGAGACCAACCTGCGCTCTAATAATCTAATGATGGTCAAAATGAAGCGCACCAATTTCCTAGAAACAAAAGACAATGAAGAGTATGATGATTTTTTTGACGAAGTGATTATTGAAAATCAGCAGGCAATAGAAATGACTGAGGTATATTCACGTATTCTAGATAGCTCTATGCATACTATATCTACCATTATATCTAATAATGTGAATACCATAGTCAAGCGATTGACGGGAGCTACTATAATACTGATGCTGCCTAGTATTATCTCCGGTCTATGGGGAATGAATGTGCCTGTGCCATTTGGAAATCACCCATTTGGTTTTGCCTTTGTATCAGCCCTTACAGCTATCTTGATTATTGGCACAGTTTATCTTTTCTTTAAAAAGAAGTGGATCTAGTAAAACTATAATCGTTTTTCACTATGCTTCTGTCTCGTTCCTATATACTCTGTCTGGTTTTTATAGAAGGAGCTGCAGTAATGGCTGCTGAACTAACAGGAGCTAAGCTTATTGGCCCACTTTATGGAAATTCCCTCTATATATGGGCTGCTGTGCTAGGTATAACTTTATTCTCCCTGACTTTAGGCTATTATATAGGTGGTTGGCTTTCTGCTCGTTTCCAGAATCTAATACTATCACTAGGTATTTTGGCGCTCATAGGAGGCGGGTTAATGCTCAGTGTCATGCCCTGGCTAAGCTTGAGCATCATGACACAATTAGTCGAAGGAGATATCGTTTTTGGAGCGGTTGTTTCACTCTTAGTTTTTCTATTTCCTACCTTGTTTCTTTTTGGTCTATCGTCACCATTATTTATTAGTATTTTAAATCAAGAGGCGGGTACCTCTGGTAAGACTTCAGGATTCGTTTATGCTATTTCTACCTTAGGAGGTATTATTTCCACCTTCAGTTTCGGCTTCTATCTAATGGGAAATTTCGGTATTACCTGGCCTTCTTTTTATTTAGGATTGATAGTCGTTTTAGCCTGCTGTATTTCAATTATATGGTCGAGACGTTATATGTTATTTTTAAGTCTTCTACCTTTTTTTCTATTTTATAACATCTATTATGACAAAAATTTAGTGAGCGGGGATACAGAGATAGTCTATGAATCTGAGGGAATATTTGGGCAGATACGCGTAATCGATGCACCCGTAGAAACCTATCTTCGCGGTAGACATATAGGACGCACATTATATGTAAATAATGTAGGGCAATCTACAGCATTTAGAGATCGTTTAGAATATGATAGCTGGGATTGGTCTTATTTTTTTCCTACAGTAGCCAGTGTTACCGCCAAAGGCGGCGATGCACTTCTTATGGGACTTGGCGGTGGCACTATATGGCATCAATATAATAGATTAGGGCTCAATACGGAGGTTGTGGAGCTAGATGAGCGAATTAAGAACACGGCAATTCAATATTTTGGGGTATCTAATTCTGCCAATATAATAGTAGATGATGCCAGACATTTTATCAATACTTGCCGTAAAACCTATGACCTTATCACCTTTGATATGTTTCTCAATGAGACTCCTCCTGCTCAAGTTCTAAGCATAGAGACCTTTCTCAAAGTAAAAAAAATGCTCAGACCTCAGGGACTATGGATGATAAATTATTTTGGATATACCGAGGGGACGAAAGGAAAGTCTGCAAGATCTATATTGAAGACACTACAAAATGCTGGATTTCATGTAGAGATTTTGGTGACGCCAAGTGAGGATGAATCTAGCAGAAATGTGATTTTTTTAGCTTCCCATCGGCCGATTGATTTTTCTAAAATCAACTATGAAGAAAAAGATCTGCCAAAAATTACGGATATAACCAAATATTTTCTACCAATAGAGTATATAGACACAAATGATGCAGAAATACTGACAGATGAGCGGCCGCAATTCGATCATTTGTATATTGAACCATCACTCGATTGGAGAAAAAGAACCATCGAATACCAAATAAAACCTATCTTAGAATCTAAAATAAATTTAATTAAATAGAATTTATGACCAAACTGCGTTTTTTGTTTTTATTAGCCTTTATAGAAGGAGCGAGTGTCATGGCTTGCGAATTATTGGGCGCGAAGATGATATCACCCTATTTTGGTAGTTCGCTCTATGTATGGGCAGCAGTGCTTGGCATCACCTTATTCGGTCTTATGTGCGGCTACTATATAGGTGGATATATTTCTGAAAAATATAAACGAGAAGATTTAGTATATTGGATTTTAATCCTTGCAGGGGCATTCCTCGCTATTATGCCCTATACCAGCCAGTGGATTATGTCCAAAAATATTGATATGGATATACGATGGGGCTCTACCCTTTCCCTACTCATATTTATGTTCCCTCCGCTCATTTTTATGGGGATGACCTCCCCTGTCATTATCAATATGATCAATACGAAAGTAGATGAAACGGGCAAGAGTGCAGGATCCGTCTATGCAATTTCTACCTTAGGCGGTATTGTATCTACGTTCTTGGTTGGGTTCTACCTACTGCCTGAATTCGGGATTAAATGGCCTTGTTTTATGTTCGGATTTTTACTTGCTATCCTCCCACTGGTAGCTTTAGTTAAATTAAAATCAAATAAAGCCCTTCTTCTTTTGCTTCCCTTTTTTTTTGCTCTTAAAGGTAATCTAGTTAAGCCAATACATAATAATGCTAATGTGAGTCTCTTGGCAGAATCAGAAGGAATATACGGTCAGGTGAGAGTATATGATTTTCCATTCTACACGGAGCAGAAAGGAGAGAAAATGGCACGGGGTCTGGTGGTCAATAACACCTTACAATCTATTCTAGATAGAGACAGCCTAGATTATAATCTTTGGGATTGGTCTATCTTATTTCCCAGTGCGGCAAGTATTTATCCTAAAGGTAGCTCTATGTTACTCATGGGACTGGGTGGCGGAATGCTCTATCACCAATTTCATCGATTAGGATTCAACATCGATGTCGTGGAGCTAGACGAACGAATTAAAGATGCTGCCATCCATCATTTTTCTATACCAGCGAATGCATCTATCGTAGTCGATGATGCTCGTCATGTAATTAATACTTCCAAGAAGAAATACGATGTCATTGTCCTCGATTTATTTTTTAATGAAACGCCTCCCTCACAAGTTCCAACCATAGAATCTTTTACCAAACTAAAATCCATGCTTAATAAAAATGGTATGGTACTCATGAACTTCTACGGCTTCACCAATGGTGAAAAAGGCCGCGCAGCGCGCTCTGTGATCAAAACCTTTGAAGCAGTGGGGTTTCAAACAACACTCTTACCCACTCCAGAACCTGAAGAAGGCAGAAACCTCATTATCTGCGCTAGTCTCGAAAAGCCAGATTGGTCTAAAATTAGCTACACGGAGCCTTCTCGCTTTCAAATAACATCTTCAAATATTCAACAATTTATCCTAGACAAGACTCAACTTAGTATACAAGATGCGGAAATACTAACCGACGAAAAGCCTGCTCTAGAGAAGATGTACGCTGACGCTGCTGCGGTATGGCGAAGAACTCAGATAGAAATCTGGCTCAAAAATATCATGCAAACTGATATTGATTTAATGAAGTAATTTCTTCTCAACTAATCATGGATATTGCATAGTTAGAAAAAATTATCTACCAAACATTTCCCGAATGTACTTCACTGGAGGTGCTCCAAAACTGAGCAATTGATCGTTGAATCTTTTGAGATTAAATTGTGTTCCTTGTTTTTTCTTTATTTCCTCTCTGAAATTATATATTTCAAAGAATCCAGTAAAGTAAGAACATAGCTGTACCTGCGTCAATTTAGCTCTTCGCCACTTCCCCTCAGCCTCAGACTTTTCCTGAAATGCCTCTACTTGCATGAGATGCATCGCATCTTTTTCACTCACATTTCGACAATGAATGCTATAGTCTAGAATAGTGTTGCATACGCCTCTCAAATGAAATTTATAATACATCAACCACATTTCATCTGACATCTCTGTTTTATTAATACTCGTATTCTTATCCCAGCCTTCTTCCATCATCATGCGTTCAGCGTAGAGCGCCCAGCCTTCTATAAAAGCTCCATTCTGTAGAAGATTCTGAATCAATGATGGAGATTTATTCGCATGAATGAGCTGCACGTAGTGGCCTGGAACAGCTTCGTGAATATTTAATATCTGAAGGGTAAACTGATTGTACTCACGTAAAAAACTCTCTGCAGCCTCTGGTGCATAAAACGCAAGACTTCCTACATTATAATAGGTATTCGCATTTTTAGCATAAGGCCCAGGACTCGAAATACTGGCACCGGCTACACCCGCCATCCATGCAGGTTCTTTTCTCACTACTAAAGGCTTAGTCGGATCCATGGTCACTAAATCTTTGTCTATAATAAACTTAGATAGTATCGGAATTTGTCGTTCAATTTCTGCTTGAAATTCTTCTCGTTTTGCATGACTAAGAGCTACTTTATCTATAACCAGTTTAATGCGCAGTAGCGAGTCTTTTTCTAATGGTGTATTTGGCAGGTATTTATCCCAAAGCCTGGTGGCTATGACATGCATTTCCTTTTGCAGGCTAGATTTTCTATCCATAGCATGGTCATACATCTCCTCTGCAGTATATGACGAAGCAATATCGAGGTTGAATTTTTTATGAAATAAAACTTTCCCCAATCTGAAATCTTTAGCCTTGCGCTTACCCGATTCCATTTCTTTTTTCAAGCCTTCTAGGTGGGCTATAAAACTCTGAATGGCTTTAATACTAGTTCCCAATGCTGCAGTATCCGCTTTTTCCCTTAAATAAAATTCGCGAATTTCACCGTATTGTAGCATATCAGCCGTGCCAGTCAACTGCTGGATAGCTAAGTCAGTATGCTCTAAAGTAGGGTTGGTTAAATTCTTCTTAGCCGCTTCAAAATAGACTGGAGTTTTAGCAAGAAATTTATTTAGATTCACAATGATGTCTAAAGGCTTTGCCTCCTTATTCTGTGTAATTTCAAAGAGTGTGCCTCCAAAATTGTAACTAGATGCATCCCATTCATAAGATTTATACTCATTCACCGAAAAATCAGTGCCCTCCAGCATATTTTTTATCAATAGATAATCTGTTTTATTCATTGGAGACAGGGAATCCACATTATACTGATTTAAAGAATCTAAATACCGATTAGCGAAAACTAGATCAGAAGTTCTTCTGGCTTCATCAGGAATCGGTAAAACACTATCATATTTGTGATAACCCACACCAGTAGCCCAGTTAGGATATTGCTTCCACATATCCTCTACGAGACGAAGTTTGAATTTTTCAAAATCAGCATTTCCTTTTTTAGTCTTCTGACAAGAAGTCAACTGAAATATAATCAGAATAAGTATCAAAAATAATTTACGCATATAATAGAAAATTAAGGTATAAAAGTAATGATTTGGAACTAATCAATAATAATTCAATAAAGACTATATCAGATGCACTAAATTTGAATTAGAAATCTAAAATATGAATCGACGCCAAGTTCTAAAAACATTATCTCTATCAGGCATGACACTTTCTTTTTTTAAAACCAGCTGGGCAGGAAATCTCGCCTCGACAAGAAAACCAATAGTGCTCAGCACATGGTACAATCAGCGTGAAGCCAATACAGACGCATGGTCTATCCTCTCTCAGAAAGGGAAAGCTATCGATGCGGTCGAAAAGGGAGTCATGAATGCCGAAAATGATATCACGAACTGCTGTGTAGGCTTGGCCGGTAATCCTGATAGAACAGGCATAGTGACGTTGGATGCCTGTATCATGAATGATCAATACGAAATAGGAGCCGTAGGGGCTATAGAGAGAATCAAACATCCTATCCAAGTAGCACGTGCCGTTATGGAAAAATCTCCACACGTTATGCTAGTCGGTGCTGGAGCACAAGAATTTGCTTTGACTCAAGGCTTTGCCCTAGAAGATGGAAAGCTAGGTGACCATGCAACCAAGGCTTTTGAGGATTGGAAAAAACGAAATGAATTTGACCATAAGAATATAGAAAAGAAAAAAGTGGAATTTATCACCAAACCAGATAAGGAGCAGGAGAAAAATAAATCCATGAAGGTAGATGAGTTTAACCACGACACCATAGGAATGATAGCCTTGGACAGCTTTGGCAATCTGAGCGGTGCTTGCACCACAAGTGGATTAGGCTTCAAAATGAGAGGACGATTAGGGGATTCGCCCATCATAGGCGCAGGGCTCTATGTAGACAATCAAGTAGGCGCTGCCACAGCCACAGGGCATGGAGAAGAAGTCATTCGTATCTGTGGAAGTCACCTAGTAGTGGAGTTTATGCGTCAAGGTCTAAGTCCAGAACTCGCTTGTAAAAAAGCAGTAGAGCGCATTTTGAAACGAACACCTAGAAAATTAGAAGATTTACAAATCGGTTTCATCGCGCTCAATAAACATGGAGAGTTTGGTTCTTATGCACTACAGAAAGGATTTGACTTTGCAGTCAAGTCTGAAGTTTATGATAATAAAAAGTTTGATAGTAAGTTTTTGTACAAGTAAAATATGACTAAGATTTCAAAAATTATAGCTTTAATTAAAAGCAAAAAGATTTATTACATGCCTTTTGGGTTTTTATTGATTTGAATATTCAGTCTGAGTCCATATCTTGTCGCTCTTCTTGCTGGATTGATAGGCCAATGTTTAGGTTGTAATATAAACGAAGGTGGAACAGATGATTGCATACGACTTGGAATTCCATTTGGGATAATACTAAATCCTCTTGGTGTAATGGGTTGGCTTTTATTAATCACAATACCTTTGGGAATTATGGCTTTTGTTGCATGGTTCATTTATTGCATAGTAGCAACTATTCGCACTGGAAGATAACTACTATGAAAGGGTTAAAAATAAAACTCGTATTTTTTTTCTTCTAGCAGGACCCTCTTAGAAGCCTATAATTCATTCTCCGATTACCTTACAGCAGACAAAGAGGGAGGAGAATTTTACTTTGCTATTAAACTACACTAGTTTTTTAAAATATCGCTCTTGCCTCCACATTCCCGCTATGAATCAGCTGGGGGGAATTTTCATTTTTACGTCCGTTGTAGATGAGATTGAGCTGAAGGTATTTGGTGAGTTTCTGGCCTATGGTCAAGTTCCATATATAGTTGAGTCCGCGCGGAATGCCATTGAGCATAGCGAGTTCTATCTGTGGATTGGCAATATTTGCTTCGTAGGTCTGCTGCAAGAGAGTAAATCTAGATTCAATGATACCATCATTCTTTCTCGAAAATTTAAGCTCGATATCCCCCTGCTGAGAGACACTAAATTGATCGCCTGTACTTTTGAAACCATAGTTTCCATTGAAATTTAGTTTCGCATTCTTATGCAGATAAACCGAAAATGTATTTTCTATTCCATTCTCAACTATTGCAAAATTTCTTTCCTGAAAAAATTCAGAGGTATTTCGTCGAATACCATTGGAGACTTTTCCGTAGTAAGTAAGAAAATACAATAACTCCACACGAGAACGGACAGCATAGTTTTGAAGTGAATAACCTTCAATGCCATTGCTCAATAGATTACTATTATTATTATACAACCATTCTAAATCCAGCCCAATTTTTCCTTCATTTTTTTGATAGGAGAATTGTTGGAAAATATAACTACGTGAGAATATCATGAGCGAATCTTTGAATCCGACCAGAGGATTAGCATAATCTAAAAGTTGATTTTCAGTTGACGACCTCACTTTTTTATTAATATCTAATCGAAGCTGATAGGAAAACTTGGCTGCCCATTTTTTCCAATCTTTTGCATCGTGCCATTTGGCCTTTGGTTGAATGGATAGCTGTTGAGAAAAATTTACTTCATTGGCCGGAATAAAATCAGGTAACGCAATAAAAAAGCGCATATAATTATTCTCTGTCAAAATAGGGGATACATAGGCTTCGTTTAATTCGAAAGTACCATTATTATTCAGATCTCTCCAGGCATAGTTTCCAAAACCATTAGGGGCTTTTACATACGTAAGCTGAATGCGCTGCTCTCTGCCCGCTTTTATTTCATATAGACTATTTAACCGAATAAAACCATTGGCATAATGACTATTATAATCTACCCTTCCTAGGTAGTTATGTTGAATTTCTTGAGATAAATTTATACTCGAAAAATTTCTGTATTTTAAGGTGTATTTTAGTGATTGAGATTTAGAAAATTCACTATGACCATCGAGTGAAAAGGTATGTGCTTTTACATTTGGGGAAAGGAACTCAATGCTATCATTGATTTGCTCTGTACGATAGATATATTGAAAATTAAGCGTATGCATCTCATAAAATTTATTGGTCCAATTCAGAAAATAATTTTGCCATAAAAAACCATTTTTCAGAAGATAGGAATTCTCCTTTTTGGTGCGATTAATCTCATGAAAAATACCGACTTCTAACTGAGATTTCTTTGGCTTCAAATCATAACGTATTCCTGCTTTGGGTCTATAAAATAACGAGAGCGTATCTGATCTGGCAGAGGTCATCAAATGCTGCTGGGTATAGAAGTACCATCTGCCAGGATTCCAACTGACATCAAAATATGATTGCAGGCCACTAAACGTATTTGGTAAATAAAAAAAATTGCCCCCTATTTTAGATTTAACATCACGACTTGAATAACCGAGAGTTAGACTTGTAAGTGATTGTTCACTCTGATTTCTGATAGGTAAATCTAGATTCCAATCACGCTGAAATTCATTATTTCTATAGCGAGTCAAAGGACTAAAATGCGAAGTTGTATATTCCTGTTCGATCTCTAGACTCAAGCTTTTAAGGCTATCTAGTCTATGAATAGCTTTGTGATTGACTAAAATTCCTATGCCTTTATTCTCTCCATTTTGAAGTTCACTAAATGTATTCAAATCGTGACTGGTATAAGAAATTTCAGCTTTAGTAATTTGTTTGTCATTCCATTTGTATAATCCTCCAGTAGTCCATTGCAGATGAGTTTTGGGCGTGGTTATTTTTATGGTAGGTTCATAATTGCCCTGCAATACTCCATCTTTAGGTGCCACCCATTGATATACAGAACCATTGGCTGCTGTAGATTTCAGCACATAATTCCCTTTATTCACGCCCACTTGAGTATATAAAACTTGGTAAACATTGGGTTGATTCGTTTCTGCCCATTTATAAATAGTATAAGTCAGACCTTGGACGAGGGTATCTTGTTTTGTGTATGTGATACGACTAGCTTCCCAACTTTCCACAATAGTTTCCGCAGATATAATAGCAGAGTCTAGTTGATTTCCGATTTGGCTGAGCCTTTGTACCTGAGCTGGTTTCAATTCTAGATTAACTTGGTTATTTTTATCATCATTCTCCGTAAATACTTGTGAAAAAAGTTCGTATTTAGGATGGGATAAATGCGCATTGGCCTCTAAGGAATATCGAAAATAACTTCGATCAGAATACTGAAACTCTATAACGATTCTCAGATCTTTTGTTATCAAGCGATTGGGGGTAAAAACAACTTCCCCCACATTATAATTGATCGTATAGTCATTCTCTATCCCTCGTTTCATAGGGATACCATTGATAAATACTTTTTCCGTCCCCGCTATTATGATAATAAACGTTTCGCCATTATTTCCTGTTAATTTATAAGGGCCTTGATTATTTTCCTCTGCCTCGAAAATGTTTCTACTAAACGTCCCTCTTGTGAGGGCAGCTCCTGCTCCGAAACGCAAGGTAGACTTCTCACCGATTGGCACTGCACTCTGATAGCGAATACCTTGGAGTTTACGATCAAATTTCATCATCCTATAGTAGGGATCTTCGCTCATATCAAAATCTCCTAATATGATTTTATGGCTATCTTTTTTCAATTGGATAAAAATGCGATCAAATTCCTGAATAGAGGCTGAGTTCCCCTCGGGCTGAATCGGGATATTGGCGTCCGTCATCGTGGCGTTTATTTCTAGTCCATTGGCTAGCTTGCCATTTATATTTAGATTAAATCCTGAATTGATAGCTGCATCCTGTCGACTACCGACCGTAATACCTCGTACAAAAGAACCACTATATTCTATTTCATTCGAAGAAGCTGTCTCTCCTGCGTAGGTTATACCTCCCCCAGTGTAAGAAGAGCTCAAGGAATACGCACCATTTTTTTTCTTACTACTCCTAAGGCTCGTCAGCCGAATAGGAAAAACTCGATAAGTAACTAAAAGTGAATCCTTAAAGGATTTGGTTGAAGTGAATACATTAGTTCTGGTATTGAGATGGAATAAAGACGCATCTATATACTGACCATTAATAGAGATATAAAGACTACCAGGAATAATTGGCTGTGCATCAAGCACTATCGTATCACCAGGCCACACCAACTTCTGGCGAAGGGTGCTTAAATCCGCTAGACTCTGAGCTAGACTAGACTTGATGAGTAATACACTCAAAACTATTAATCCAATTAATCTCACTAAAAATGTCTAGTTCCTTGTTTAGTATTAAATCAATAAAATATTACGGTAGTATCAATTACCCTAATTTCTACAAAATTGAGAAAAAATCTAGTATTGAACGAGAAAACAGACAAAAGATTGGAATTGGTTTAATTCCTTTCCTTCATTTTCACATAAATCTCTGTCAACCAAAATCCTAGAAATATCCAGCCAATCACAGCAGGATAAAAAAACAATCGCATGACATTGTCTTGTTCATAGACGTTAAAGCCAGGATTACCACCATTACCAGGATGGAGCGAGTCATTTATACGCGGCAAAATCCATATAAATACCATATAAATGGTGAATGAGAAAATATTGTAAACGGCAGCTAATTTGGCCTTTTTTATCGTATCGTCCAGACTACCTCTGAGTATGAAGTAGGCTAAATAAGCGAGCATACCTATAGCCGCCCCATTTAGCTTAGGATCGTTGGTCCAGAAAGCGCCCCAAGTATATTTAGCCCAAATCATTCCTGTCAATATTCCTATCACACCAAACATACTAGCTACGGCTGCGCTAATAGAGGCTTTAGTATCATGATTTAACTTACCTGAAGAAAGAAATAAAATTGAGTGTACCAAACTGTAAATCAATAAAGCCATCATTGTAAACCACATAGGAACGTGATAAAACAAATTTCGGATAGACTCACTCAAAATATTTCTATTGGGAAAACTTAGGTGAAATTGCTTTTCTGGAATAATCATTTTATCAATAACAGGTAGGTGCTTATCACCAATAACTGTATCAATAAAATAAGCGGAAAAATACCTTAATCCACCCCAAGTCTCTGTATGACAAACAAGATCTAATATATCACCTGTTTTGAAATCTTGAAATCGTGCAGGATGAGGAAAAACTAATTGAAATCCATTTTCTATTTTAGAACATGTTGATGAACGCAGTATAAGCTGACTAGAATCGCCTAGAGAAGATTTCTTTAGATAGAATTCTGTCACACCTTCTTTGAGTTTGGGTATGGCTATATTTATTATCAAAGATGTATCCTCCGTTTTATAATTCAATTTTTCAATATTGGGTGACAGAGGAAGTAAGATGCCTCCTAAAAAGCTATAGCCAATTAAAAAAATACAGACTAGCTGCAGAAAACGTTGATTTAAAAAATTCATTCGCGCCAAATATAAGGATACAAAATTACTGACAATACAACCATAATGAGATTAAAACCTATCAATACAGAGAGGTTTATCCAAAAGTTATCACTAGTGGCAATAAAAAAAGCTTCCTTAGATAACCTAGAAACCAGAGTTATCAGAGGAATACTCAGCGGAAAACCTAAAATAGAAGTCAATACCGCATTATTTTTTAATCCTTTAGAAATAGCTGTAGTCAAAGTAAATAAAATAGCAAATGAACTGCTCCCAAGTATGATGGAGAGTAAAATCAAACTAAAATTTTCTACAGGGCTACCGAACCAAAGTGAAAAAATGAAATAAGTCAAAAGTGATGTGAGTGCAGCATAGACAGCATGAAAAATCAATCTAGAAATGATAAAATGAGTAGGATGAATCACGGTATAATAATAGAGATATAGACCATCTGATTCTTTACTAAACTGTGAAATAAGTTCATTGATAGTTGTAAACAAAATTATAATCCAGAAGATGACATTCCAGTATTTCACCTCCATTTTCACGAGGGCACCTTGAGTATTCAGCAGAAAATACATTAAATAAGTAATAGAAAAAACATAGAGTAATATACTTAGAAAAGACAGCCGCTGACGAAACTCACGCTGAAAATCATATTTTAATAAAGCAAAAACCGATGTAAGCAAAACTTAAAGTTCAATTAAATTACAAATCTAATCTAGAGAAAATAAGTAGTGCTAATTTATTCGCTTTCTAAAATCGAATCTTAGTACCTATAGAAAAGCTAGTTGAGAATTGAATTGGTCGTTGCTTTTCAGCATTAAACAGAGGAAAATTGCTAGACTGTGAGACCAAGGCATTGAGCACCGAAAGATTAAGTGCTATTTTCTTCGAGAAATAAGCATCAAAATCAAACCCTGCAGTATATCCTAATTGCATACTATTGTATTGCCTCTTATCCACGTCTGCACTGAAATATTGCTCCTTCGGGCCGATAGGAAGAGGTCTATTTTGCCTATCTATGTAATTTACCTGATAAAAAATAACATTGCTATACAGCACCCCCCCCTTAACAGATATAGCTAGTGGTAGATCCTTGGAGCCAAAGGGAATAGAGTACCGAGCCATTAAAGGAATATCTAGCTGATCAATATACATATCACCATTTCTTTCATAAGTAGAATGATCTTCTCTAAACCCAAGAATATACTGCCCAAGACCTATTCCAGATTCTATACTCCATCGTTTATTTAGTTGATATCCTAATTGGATACCTACATTATAGCCTAACCGACCAGAGAAATTGGCTTTTTCTGAGAAATAATCATTTGTAGGCCTATCTCGATAGGTCACCTGTGTATAATTTGTGCCCAAATACGGCGTAAGGTAAAATTTATAAAGAAATGACAATTTGGGTTCCTCTTTTTTAGTTTCACCCTCTGGCTTTAATGCTAAGGTTGGTATTTCTGTCTTAGCTTCTTTTTCTAATTCTGTATATCTAGTCCAGTTTGCAGCGGTCTTTCTCTCAGTACCTGATTCTATAGGGACTAATTGAGGTCTTTCCCATGTATTATTGACTGTTTGTCGAGATTTAACCGCTGTTATTTCCTCATCTAGAATGGCTATTTGTCTGTCAAGCTCAGCTAATTCTTGTAATTCTTTTTTAAATTCACCGAACTCTTCTGGAATTTGAATTTGAGGAGCAACTTTTTTCTTAGTAATAGAAGAAAATGAAGCCGTTTTTATCGAGGTCTGCAGTTTATTCTCAAGAACTACTAATTCTGTCTTGTAGGAAAGGGGCGCCTCTTGACTAGTTATATTAGAACTAACTTCTGCATAAGGAGTCTTAACTTCTATGTTTCTATCTATGTATCTATACATAAATGCGGAAAGAAATATAGAGGCTACAGAAGCCGCTGCTAGGGTCATTTTCTGTGTCGTGGTAAAGAATGGCGAAATAGTCTTTGACGCTCGCTCATTATATAGGGCATAAGATATCTGCTCCCAAACCTTTTGCGGTGGCTCAGGATTATAATTTTGAAATAATTCTCTAAAATCGCTATCTTTCCACATAGTAACTATCTAAGGAGACGTAAAAAATGCTCTAATGGTTGTACGGATTTTCTAGGCAATTCAAATTTTTCTTTTAATTTACGCTGTAAATAGGCTCTAGCCCTAGAAAGCTGAGATTTAGAAGTTCCTTCAGAAATATTTAGTTTAGTAGCAATTTCACCATGGGTATAGCCATCTATTGCGTACATATTAAATACGATTCGATATCCCTCAGGGAGTTCTTGAATCATTTTTAACAGTTCTTCTACTTCTAATACTTTATCAGAGTCAACGGCTAAATATGGATTAAATCCAATTTCTTCTACCTGTTCCGTATTGATTTTTTTTCGATAATATTCTATAGAAGTATTGGTCACTATTCTTTTCAGCCAACCTTCAAACGAACCAGTATATTGGTATGTATCTAACTTAGTGAAAATTTTTATAAAACTATCTTGAAGTATATCTTGCGCTTCTTCTTCCTTCTTACTATATCGAATACAAATACCAAATAAAACAGAAGAATAAGTATCATAGAGTACTTTCTGTGCTATAGGATTGCCAATGAGACAAGCCTCAATGAGTTCCTTATCTGTCCAAATTCGACTCATTCTAAAATTTTTTCTAAAGCCATACCTCTCGAACCTTTGATTAATATAGTATCTCTTCCGAATTTTTGCTGCTTGTACCAATTTTTTGCTTCCTCCGTCGTTTCAAAATATTGGATAGTCTTTGAAGATATTACTTCGGAAAACTCTATACCTATGGCTACTATAATATTTATGTTCAGATTTAAAGCTAATTCTAAAATCTTTTTATGTTCTTCTTCACTATGATTGCCCATTTCCTTCATAGCACCTAATATAGCTATCCGTTTACCTTCAAATTTCGCTAAATTGAATAAAGCTACCTCCATACTTGATGGATTAGCATTATAGGCATCTAAGATAATAGTCGTATCTCCAGACTTGATGATTTGAGAACGACTGTTTGATGGTTGATAGGATTCTAGTGCTTGAACTATCCTCACGGCATCTATTTCGAAATACCGACCTATAGAGAACGCTAATAAAACATTATATAAATTATAATCTCCCGCCAATTGAGTGCGAATTAAGTAGTCAGTATCCGCCTCATGTACGGATATAGTTAGATTATTAGAATTATTATCTAGAATTTTGCCATGAATGGGCAGAACCGGATTCGTGCCGTAGAGAATTTGTACTAGATGGGAAGTATATTTATTCAATATATGATCATCTGCATTTATAAAAATTTTGTTATTGAAGTTATTAGCTAAATAGCTATATAATTCTGTTTTTCCTTTAATAACGCCCTCTATTCCACCAAACCCTTCAAGGTGAGCCTTACCTATATTGGTGATCACTCCATAATTGGGTTCAGTATACTTACAATAAGCTGCAATTTCTCCTTGATGATTTGCTCCCATTTCTACGATAGAGATGTCTTCATATGCTTTTATATCCAAAAGTGTCAATGGAATGCCTATATGATTATTTAAATTACCTTTTGTACAGGCAACTTTAAATTTGGTAGAGAGTACCTCTCGAATGAGTTCTTTAGAAGTCGTCTTACCATTACTACCCGTAATAGCAATAACAGGTAAATTGAGTTTACGTCTGTGATATAAAGCCAACTGCTGCAATGTACTCAGAACATCTTCTACGGAGATCATGCCTTGATTCCCAGCAAGAGCCTCATCGTCTACCACTGCATACTTGGCGCCTTGATTTAAGGCTTCTTGAGCGAATTTATTTCCATCAAAATTAGCTCCTTTAAGAGCAAAATAAATCTGACCTGACTCTATTCTACGCGTATCTGTTGTTATTTTCTGCCCTTGGGCTAAAAAAATAATGTAGAGCTTCTCTATAGTCATGATTTCATATTACAAAAAAAGCCCTCGCTGTGAGCGAGAGCTTTTATATTGATTTTAGACAATTTATTTTTTCTTTTTGAAAATATTTCCAGAAGGAAACTTATTTCCTAACGGAGCACCCATTCTATTCATAGCACATCTGAATCCTATATCATCAGCAGCTTCATATTCTTGGAAGAATCTACGAGTGCCTGGAGATAACCAATATACACGGTCTTTCCAAGAACCTCCCTTAAATACTCTTGATTGGTCATTTACCAGAGATGATTTACCATAACCATAGACTACATTCGACTCCTTGTCTTGATCTCCAAAGTTTCTGACATCAGCTTTTCTATAATTTCTTCTAGAAGCCGCTTCCTCTTCCTTTATATCTCTATAATTAAGTCTTCCCAATGAATCTTTTTCTGCTAATTCTCCATCTTCGCCTCTTAATTTAGTTTTATAAATATTACCACGGAAAGAATTGAAGTCTACAGCATCCGTCATAGTCATAGGTCTATATACGTCCATACACCACTCATTCACGTTCCCAGCCATATTGAATAATCCGAAATCATTTGGATAATTAGACTTTACCTCTGAAGTAATAGCACCATTATCATTAAGATTAGGAGCTAAACCCATATTATCTCCTCTACCTCTTTTGAAGTTAGCTAAGAATTTACCCTGCAATTTACCTGTTTTTGGATAACGAAGACTATGTCCATTCCAAGGATAGATTTTTTGCTCGGTGATACGCTCCTCATCCTTATATGGCTGATTGCCCACCAATGAATACGCAGCATATTCCCATTCGGCCTCAGTAGGCAGTCTATAGTCAGGTTGCAAGATACCATCCTCAAATTTCACAGGTCTTGTAGATTTTCCTCCTGCTTGAATATCCTTCATTTGTTTTTTCTGATCACCAGCAGTAGGCTCATACTGACCTACTAAATAAGCTTGAGTATTAAAATTGTTATCGTCCACATCAGAAGACGGGTCAAACTTTATAATTCCTTTTGTTACCAATATCTGCTCATTAACTCTGTCACTTCTCCACTTAGCGAAGTCATTTGCTTGCAGCCAAGAAACCCCAACGACTGGATAATTATCAAATGATGGATGTCTGTAATAATACTCGACATAGGGCTCATTATAGGCCAACTCGTCTCTCCAAACTAGAGTATCTGGCAGCGCTCTTTGAACTACTTGAGGAAAGCCTTCTCCAAAAACTCTGCTTAACCACCAAACATACTCACGGTATTGCATATTAGAAACTTCAGTCTGATCCATGTAGAAAGAAGGCACCGTAATTCTTCTAGCTACGTTATTCCAATCACGCATGACATCCTCATCTTTCTGACCCATAAGATAAGTACCCCCTGGCACAAGAACTAGTCCCGGAGAAGTTGCTTGACCTGCGTACTGTGTTTTTTCAAATCCGCCGTTTTTAGTATCATTGTAGTTCCAACCAGTAGTTTCAGATTTTCCTGCCTTTGAACTACCTTTGTTGCTGCATGAAGTAAATACTCCAAAGAAAAAGGTACCAACTACTAAATAAACAAAAAGTTTTTTCATGTGTTTGTTATTTATTTTGATTTTATTATACTTTTAATTTCAAGGTTTGAGGAATAAATTCTCACAAAGCTTGAACTTTTAATTTTAAATTATCCAATTCAGTTTGCTAAGATAACGCATTTTTTAATATTTATTGTACATTTTTTTAGTTTTTCATAAAATCTGGACAAAAAAGTATGTTTTTGTACTCATTTGGATAGAGAGAATTATCCTCCCCCTTAAATAAAATTCGCACACCAACCTCATGAGAACCACCTGTATATGATTTAATTCCGCTTGTATTTAAGTCATAAGAATAGCTTATTCTAAGTTTATTAAAATTAAATCCCACCAAGAAAATTATAGACTCTAAATCTCGAGCATTATGACGAAAACCTAATCCCAGATTTAATGTTTCATATTGATAAAGTATATTACCTACATATTTTTGATAATCATATTGCCTGTCAAATAAAAAATAGGGAAATAAAGCAATTCTTTTATCTTGATTCAACCAATACACACCTCCAACCTGGGCTGAAATGGTCATATCTTCAAATTGCTTGGATGCTATTCCTTGAAAGTTGTTTCTCGGCAGCAGATTACGGGCACTCAAACCCGCATAGAAGTAATTCGTAAAATAAACTATACCGGCATTTAGATTGAAATTCGTTTGAGAAAAACTATTGGAAATATCCTCTTCACTGGCGGCTAGCTGATTGAATCCGTTAATAGGATCAATCTGATCAAAAAATACCAATTTAGATTTGTCTAATTGCTGGTGAATCATATTTGCAGATAACCCAAAACGCAATGCATTGTATTCATTAAATTTAGCTTGATAAGCATAGTTAATATTGATGTAGTATCTTGAATACAGATTATCTCCGAATTTATCCGCTATGACCTGCGCACCTAGACCACTATTATAATTTTTCAAGAATTGATCATAGGATATAAAATAAGTATTGAATCCAGAATTGATTTGACTCCCTATATTGGGGTATTCGTTTCTATAATGAGCTAAAACACGCGGACCAAACTGTATCCCAGCAAACGCTGGGTTTGAAAAGAACTGAGTTTGAGCTAACTGGGAGAAATGAATATCCTGAGCCCAACTATTCGCAAGCTGCATTAAAACAATAAACATTATATGAAATTTTTTCAATCCTTTATCGTTGTTATTACTTAAGATTTACTACCCTGATCAAATTTAAAAATACAAAATTAATAATATAAGTTATTCTACCTATATTTGAAATCCAATATGAAATATAATCATGTCTTACTAACGCATAGACTGGTGCTTTTAGTATTCAGTTTTATTTTTATATTCAATTTTCAACTGAAGGCCAATTCTATTTTTAAACAAGGCAATTGGTACAAATTTAGTATAAATAGACCTGGGGTATACAAATTAGATTATAATTTCATGGTCAATGAGCTCAAGATTAAGACAGATGACTTAAAAACATCTAATCTAGGAATATTCGGTTATGGTGGTGGCCCACTGCCAGAATATTATGTAGCGAATGTGAATCAAGTAAAAGAAAATAACATCGAAATAGTCGATGTCAATGGAAATAATCAGATAGATAAAGAAGATTATATTTTATTCTATGCAGATGGTCCTTTCGGTAAATTTCTCGACAAACAAGATGGTTGGTTCAAACATACGTCCGCCTATTATACTTCTGTGCAGCATTTTTTTCTAACCACTACAGAAGGCAGCAATAAAAAAATGATAGCAGCAGGCCCCAGTGGTTCGCCCGTGCGCACTTATTCAAGCTATGACTACCTTGGCATTCAAGATATAGATTCCTTCAATCCCAATCTTTCTGGAAGAATATGGTATGCATATACCATTAATAACACAGTAAAAACTATCAATACAGATCTACCAATTAGTAGCTGTACGAATGGAGAAAAAATGACAATCACCTATAGCTATCTTACCAGATTAGTAGGAGTAAACCTTTCCATAAATGTCAATGGTAATTTTGTAAAATCCCTGCTACTGAGCGCTTCGGATAAGATACAAATAGATACCTTTCAGATGCTCTGCCCTGGGGCAAATGCAAAAATTAGCTTTAGTATTAATGGGGCTATCAATGAGAATTTCTATCTAGATTATATCACCGTCAATGCCAAAGCGCCTTTGACTTACAGTGGGGATCAGTATACATTTAGATTTAAAGATGAGGCTGGAAGTGGCAATAATATTCAATTCAATCTCAGTGGAGCACAAAATGCTAAACTATGGGATGTGACCACTATTGGTGCCTATAAATCCCTCTCAAATAAAAATCACGTTTTCAGCAATGCCTCTGCTACCAGCGAGTTTGTCGTCTTTGAGGATATTAAAGCTTTTACACCTATCGCTGTAGGAAAAATAGACAATCAAGACTTGAAAAATCTAAGTGCTGCCCATAATGTAATTATTTCGCATAAAAACTGGTTAAATCAGGCTAAGGAGCTTGGTGAATTTCATAAAGAAGAGAGAGGCATAGTGACACATGTAGTAGATGTAGAGACTATATATAATGAGTATAGCTCGGGAAATAAAGACGTGACTGCTATCCGCCGATTTATAAATGAAATAGCTGTAAAAGGTCTCTCTGCCCCGGAAAAACTTTCTACAGTGACTCTATTTGGAAAGCCCTGCGTAGACTATAAAAGGGTCAATAAAACTTCGAACACCTGTGAAGATTACGTTCCTACTTATGAAACCTTATTTTCGAGTGATTTCTCTCAATCATTTCCTACAGATGATATTTATGGACTCGATATTCTAGCCGATACTAATCTAAACGATGCGATAAAGACCATGGCTTATGGCATAGGTAGACTACCCGTGTCTAGTATAGAAGAAGCTAGAGATGTAGTAAATAAAATAAAGAAATATAAAGCGAAAGAATCCTATGGCGATTGGCGAAATCAGACTACACTGGTGGCAGATGATTATGATACACAGTCTGATGCAGACTTTTATAGCCAAAATGAAACGGTGAGTAAAAAACTTATTGCAGATAATGTAAAAACCCTCCAAAACAAGGTCTATCTCGACGCCTTTTTTCAGCAACAATTCTCCGGAGGTCAGCGTTATGAAGACGTAGAGAAATTAGTAAAAGATAATTTTACCTTTGGTAATATTCTTATGACCTATGTAGGACATGGAGGGGAGTCCAACTGGTCTCAAGAACGCATCCTATCTTCCAATGATTTACCTATCTATAAAAACATTTACTCATTACCTTTTGTGACTACGGCTACCTGCGGTTTTGCTCCCTATGACAAACCTAATGCCAGCAATAAATCAGCGGGAGAAAGATATTTTCTGCAAAAAGATGGAGGAGCTATTGGTCTACTCACTACCTGTAGAGAGGTTTATATCTCAGATCAAGGCCCATTTATGAATGATTTTTTTGCCAGCTTTTTCAATAGAACCAATACGACTCTAGGGCAAATAGCCAGAGCTACCAAAAGTGTCATCAATAGCAACTCTCAGAAAGTAGTTTTAATAGGTGATCCTGCCTTAGAAATAAATCTACCAAAGTACAATGTTATAACCACCTCTATTTCTAATGGAACAGACGACACCCTAAAATCTCTGAGCAAAGTCACAATTAAAGGAGAGGTAAGAGATTTAACTAATAATCTAATGGCTGATTTCAATGGTTTTTGTCAAATCACGGTGTTAGATAAACCTAGTCAAAATAAATTGAACTATAACGACACAAAAGAACCAAAAATACCCGGTGACACCTTTAAAACTCAGCAAAGTAGATTGTTTCGCGGAAGTACTTTGGTTAAAGATGGGAAATTCACTATCGAATTTATCGTACCTAAGGATATAAACTATGCCATGGGGCGTGGAAAAATCTCATACTATGCAGCAGATGTAAATCAAAAGCCCTATAGAGATGCCGCTGGTATGGATACCAACGTATGGATAGGAGGCGCTAATCTAAATGCAGCGGCAGATAATCAACCACCCAAAGTTCAACTATTTATGAATGATGAGAAATTTGCATTTGGGGGATTAACCAATTCAGATCCTATTCTTTTGGTCAAACTATTTGACTCAAGTGGGATTAATACGACTGGAGCAGGCATTGGTCATGATATTACAGCCATATTGGACGATAACCTAAGATTACCAATAAACTTAAATAGCTATTACAGAACGAATCAAGGAGATTTTATGAATGGGCAAATAAATTATCCTTACTATAAGCTAAAAGATGGACGACATACCCTAAAGGTCAAAGCATGGGATGTTTATAATAATCCTGGCGAAGGATACACTGAATTTATAGTAGCCTCATCAGAAAAAATAGCGCTTTTTCATTTACTGAATTATCCGAATCCATTCACCACCAATACGCGGTTTGAATTTGAGCATAATAGACCTAATGAGATTCTGGATATATCTATTAATATCATGACAATTACAGGTAGAGTAGTTAAGCGTATTCATCAAAAATTAAGTACCGAAGGATTTAGAGTAAAAGACCAAATTCAGTGGAATGGATTGGATGATTTTGGCGATAAATTAGGTAAAGGGGTGTATGTATATACCTTAACCATACGTGATACAAAAGGAGAAACTGCCAGTAAATACGAAAAACTAGTTTTATTACAATAAAATTTGTTTCTTTGCGTTGAGTTTTAAATAATATATAGATAAAACAGTGATATTTAATAGAGCCGTAGGGAAAAATATTTCCATTATTTCATTCATCTTAGTTTCAATTCAGGGAATTTCGCAAGGTACCTTAGATCATAATGGACTTGAATACGTTATAACCACTGGTGTTCCGTTCATGCGCATAGCCACCGATGCTAGATCTGCAGGCATGGCCGAAATTGGTGTAGCTACCTCAGCTGATAATTCTAGTGGATTTCATAATCCTGCTAAATTAGCCTTTATTGATAAGGACAAAGGAGCTTCTATCAATTTTGCCCCTTGGCTCAGACAGATTACGAATGACATCTATCTCATCAATGCAAATGGTTATACGAAGATCTCTCCGAACCATGCAGCAGGACTCAGTGTACGTTATTTTACCTTGGGTCAAATAAATTACAAAGATGCCTCAGGGAATGATTTAGGTATTTCCAAACCCTACGAATTTGCATTGGAAGGTCATTATTCGTTTAGACTCTCAGAAAGCTTAGGCATTGGCGCTTCTGGAAGATATATTTTATCCGATTTATCCAATGGAGCTACGACAGCAACCAACCAGATACCTTCTGGCTCTGCATTTTCTGTCGATTTTGCAGCATTCTATTCGAAAAAATTAGAGATTGGACGTTTACAAGAGTCGAAACTTAATGTAGGGGTAAATATTTCTAACATTGGATCAAAAATTCAATATAGTGCGAATGGGCAGCCCGATTTTATTCCTACCAATATGGCCCTAGGTGCTTGTTTTGAAGGGCAAATAGATGAACACAACTCATTTAGCGCTAGTCTCCAATTTGATAAACTGCTAGTTCCGACTCCTACCTACTCAAAAGATAATCAAGGTAAAATTTCCTTTGTGGATGCCAATAGAAATACTATTCCTGATTTTAAAGAATTGGGATCTATCGCTGGTATGCTAACATCATTTGGAGATCATGCAAATGGGATAGGTGGAGAATTAGGCGAAATTATAACCCATATAGGTGGAGAGTATGCCTATCAAAAAACATATTTCGTGCGCGCTGGATTCTTTTACGAACCTGAAGGCGCTGGCGGTAGACAATTCATCACGGCTGGCTTGGGGCTTAAATACGCCGCTATGCAATTAGATTTTTCTTACCTACTTCCGATTACTCAGCAGCGCTCGCCGCTAGATAATCAAATGAGAGTATCTATAGGATTTAACATCGGTGAAAACAAGAAAGATAGTTACTGGTAAAAAAGATCTCAATTAATCTCTGGCAAGATTTGAATACTCTAATATTTTAGATACCTTTCTTCTAAAATATAATTTCCCATTTTTACTTTAAAAAAGTAGATGCCTTTGGCATAGTTATCTGTATTTAAAAAAATATGGTTAACCCCTTTTTGGAGTTTTACCTTATTCTTCATAATTGCTTTATGGGAAAAATAAATCTCTATCTCAGCATTTTCAAAAGCTTCGGTAGCACTGATCTCCAAAATAGTGTTTCCAGAAGATGGGTTTGGGTAAACCGAAAGAATGCGATCCTTCATTTCTATAACTCTTTTGTTTATAGGTAATTCAAACTTAGGAATACCAAAACCTATTTCATAATTAGGTGATAGATAATTAGAGCTCAAAGAATACAATACAGTGCGAAGTTCAGATGGCGATAACTCCTTATTTTTTTGCCAAAAACAAGCTATGAGACCTGCTAGCAAGGGGCTCGAAAACGAGGTACCGCTACCATAAAAGTAACTACCTAGATCATAGTAGAGGGTCGTGCCTTTGCCTACACCTACTATATTAGGTTTAATTTGATTTAATTTATAATAACCTCTAGAACTGAAATCAGCTAGATTAGCTTCATTGTCTAAGGCACCTACTGAAATCACATCCGCTACATCCGCTGGTGCAGTTATAATCTGCCAATCTTTATTTCCATGATTCCCCGCAGAATTGACGACAACAATGCCCTTGGAAATAGCTATAGAGGCCGCCTTAGAAACAATAGTTGTTTTTCCATTCATATCCTCTCGAGAATAATTCTGGCTTGGATCATCAAACTGATGATACCCCAGAGAAGAATTAATTATATCGATACCCATACTATCAGCCATTTCAGCTGCCACTGCCCAGTTGAACTCTTCTATTCGAGTCTCACTGCGCGGATCCTCCGTAATGAATAGATAATAAAATGCTTTAGGTGCGGAGGCCACGATGCTATCTGGGAAGTAGGATGCCATGCATCCTAATACGGCTGTTCCATGCCCATCCAGAGTATATAAATTACTGGAGTTTTCTACAATATTCTTGATCGGGAAAATTCTATTATCTAAAAATAAATGTTTAAAGGATGCTATTTTATCGACTCGATCAAAGCCTGCATCAAACACGGCTATTTTCATACCCTGACCTTCATAACCAGCATCATGCAATATTTGTCCATTATGAAGCTTTATTTGATTGAACGTCTGTCCATATTGTTCTTTAGTATAGTTTGATTCTAGTTTCTGAGAAGTCGTTTTTTTTATACTAATAGGAGAATGTAGCAGCTCTATATGGTCTACAAAGCTCAAATCCTTAACTCTATCTATATCTTTTGTAGTGCATAGCACTGAAACAGCATTTAACCACCTAGAACTATTTAGTACAGGAGAAATAGATTCAATTTTAACTACTCGTGTCTCTTCGATAGCATAATCTTTTTCATCTATTTCTATTTGAAAGCGTCGCTTTCTTTCCATGGATTCACGAGAAATGGACAATTTAGAATTACTTATAACTTTGGGTTTTAAATAGACCAAATAGCAAGACTGGGCATCTGCTAGGAAAGGAATTAAGAATAATACTAAAAGAGAAATTAACCTCATATGCAATTGATATCTATTTATGTACGTAACTCCATTTTCTCATACAAATATAAATCATATACCATAGGTCCTTAAATTTTATACCGATTACCAAATATTTGAAAAATAAATTGTTTCTAGCTATAAAAAATTAGGTCACTTCTTGAAAGTGACCTAATCTTAACTAGTAAAAAGAAATTCTCTTACTTCGAGATAGTAAATCTGCCAATAGCAGATTCTTCGTCATTCGTCATCAACAACTGATAGTTTCCATTAGCTAACTGACTGAAGTCAAAGATATGGGAACTCTCTAGGCTGGTATGCTTCTCATTAAATATAGCTACTATTCTGCCTGTCATATCTGTTACCGTAAAAGAGATTGGCTTTAAGCGTTTACTACTAACATCTACGGTCACTTTACCATCTATCGTAGGAACTGGATACAATGAGAAACCAAAGCCGTTCCTATTCGTAGAAGAAATGCGGGAGCTCGCTTTCAATGTATAATCCATAAATAGGGTACCTCCTAATTTAGTGCTTACCAGATTTTTAAGAATCACATAGTTTACATTATTCTCTACACCGAATTCCTTATCCTTTTGAGATATGGTGTGCGGAGTATTCAATGGAATACTAAGATTACTCCATAATGAGCTCGTAAACGGCTGCTGAGTTGTCAGTAAGAAGGTCAAGTCAATACGATCAGTGCTAAACTGACCTGGATTAGCTAGCTTGATATCGTTCAATCGAGTTAATACCGCATCGCCTTCTGACTTATTATAGTAAAACTTCAACTCATATGCATTCTGAATCTTACCTGTGATATCTAAATTAAAGATTCTACCACCTAGGATCGCTCCTCTATTCTCTGTATTGATAGATGACAATTCTCTAATACCATTCATTAGCTCGATATCTGGCTTGGCAGTGATGAAATTACCATTCTTTTTGATACCCATCAATAATCGCTCTGTCTGCGTTGTATTGGAATAGTAGGTCCAACCATTGGCATCGCTACAACGCTCTATCAAGTCAAACTCCGAATTATTAGCTAAGAAGACTTGGTTAGCTGGTATTACAGATTTAAGCGTTACTGATTTAGAGTTTGTACTAGGGCATAAATTATTACCTACCTCTACATAAAATACATCTCCTATGGTATTTACATTATTATAAATAAATGAATCCTTATCTCCATTTGGTGAGATAGCAATACCATTTCTATACCATTGGTAGGTTTCGCCAAAGGTAGCAGTTACGCGCATCGTATGACTAGAAGCGGCACATAGTCTAATAGGCTCAGGCTGCATGGTAATTGAAGGTTTGTCTTTTACAGTCACCACAATAGAATCTGTATACGTCGGCGTGCATATAGCTTCGTTAAATGCAAATACTCTACATCGATAAACTCCTGTATGAGAAGGATTAGCTGCAGGAATGGAATAATTCGCAAAGTTTGCATTTGGAATAGCTACATTATTTCTAAACCATTGGTATGACAATGCTCCGGTAGCTTTTATATCCAAGCTAAATGGACGACCCGCGCAGATATTAACAGTACGTAAAGTATCAAACATAATTACTGGACACTTGACCGTAGCAATTTTAGCTATACTCGATAATACGGTATTGCTGCATGGCGATGGTGATTTGACTTCACAATAATATAATCCAGAATCAGCCGCCGCTACATAATTAGTAATCGCGAAGCTAGAGGCTGTAGCTGTCGGTATTATAACACCATTCTTATACCACTGATAGCTCAACGGGCCAGTGCCTGAGGCTATAACAGACATGGTATGAGATCCTGCAGGAGTTTCTAATAAATCCATACCTACAGGCTGAGAAGCTATAATTGCTGGTATATTGACTACCACATTGAATAAACTAGAGGTGACATCACTACACGATGGCTGTGCTCTAGCTATCACGAAGTAGTTACCACCATCTGCCGTTGTGGAACCTGAAGAGGTATACGAAGTGCCGGACTGACTCAGACTGCCTAGGCCTTGTTTATGCCATTCTAGTGCTGTTTGATTAACCGCAGCAGCAGTCAATACTATATTGTTACCAAGACATACTGGTGAAGCTCCATTCGGTTGCATCACGATTTGAGGCGCTTTATTCACATCGACGTCTATTGTATCTCTCAAAGATGGACAGGCCATGCTACCTTGAATAGTCACGATATATCTTCCAGAGTCTGCTGTCAATGCACTTGTCTTCGTATAAGTGGCACTATTGGTACCTACAGAAGATCCATTCAATATCCACGCATAGGTAAATGGTCCGTCTCCTGATACTCCAGTGGTATAACTGATAGCCTGACCTTCACATTTAACATCTGCAGTCGCCAATGGACTAGTGATAGCCAATGGGGTCTTGACAGACACCACTGCTCCTATAGACGTATCATTCGTACAACCATTAAAGGCGATAGCAATCACGTCGTAAGTGGCCGCATCTGCATAAGCTGCAGAACTTATTGTGAATGAAGGTCCATTTTGTCCTGTGATATTCACGCCATTCTTTCTCCACTGATAAGACTGCTGTGCACTAGCTGCTACAGTCAATGTAAGACTATTCCCTAAACATACATCCGCGCTCACTGGCTCAGTGGTAATTATAGCCGCTGTCGTAGGATCTACTTCTGCTATATTACTCGTTACACTTGGGCACGGGCCATTTCCAGTCATGACCACGGTAT
>Ga0222712_10000181_pt1 | contig 92145 bp, 70 predicted proteins | sample C33_657DmetaG_FD_165043 | JGI IMG/M metagenome (GOLD analysis project Ga0222712, IMG submission 165043) | Estuarine water microbial communities from San Francisco Bay, California, United States - C33_657D | ecosystem: Environmental > Aquatic > Marine > Unclassified | place: USA: California... | reverse complement strand
GGGGAGGCTCGCCTGGAACGACGAGCCATGACTAAGCCACCATTGCCACCTCATGGTCGTAAGCTCGGCCTGTGCGGTGTAGCTTTGACGGCAGCCCGTAACCCCCGGGACGACGTCAAGGCCTTGGGCGAGGTTCGCTATGAACTGGAGCAGGTCGTTGTGAATTCCGGTTATCTCGACGGCGCAACCTTTTCATGGGTCACGGTTGCGATTCGTTTCGGCGTGAAAGATGAGGCCGAGCCGCACTATCAACGCATCTCCAGGAAATACGGAGACCTGCCCTTGGCTATCGAGATCACCACGGCCAAAATCCAACATGCTCCTTTGCCCCAGCTGAAGATGTTATTCAAACGTGATGATACTTCCGCTTGGCTTCATCAGCAGAGATACATCTTAATTCCGGAGGTCCGCCGCCATGCATCTCTCCTTGCGGATACGTTCGTTCCCAATACCGCCCATCATTCGAATCACGGAACAGGGTTTCCCAAATGCCCCATTCAGGGCTTATGGCTACTTCTATCAGGCTATTTGCAATCAAGTAGTGTATACGCTCGCAAACATGATCTCCGCGGACGACACCATTATTAAGCACACATTTTCCAGTAAGCAAAGTTTCGTGCGCCATTAATCTCATTATCGACAACTGTTTCGCTGACGACTGAGATGCGAGGGACTTGAGAAATTGCGCGGCCCTCTCGGTGTTTAATCTATGACTTAAGGTTGGGTTCGCCAGTTCATGAAGGACTTCGTTGAGTAAAGCCTCATGCTCGCCTGCTAAGCCGATGTCGTCTCTGCCTTCGATGGCGTTCGCCCATGCCTCGACTTGGTGGGTGTCTATGTCGCCGGCCATGAACCGACTTAGGACATTGGCGATATGTGCAATCGACAGCCAAGCGTATTCCTGGTCTGCGTCCCATGGAAACGTCGAGAGGATGGCAACGTGCTTGTCGATCGGTTGCTCGAGCTTGAGCAACGATTCCAGCGCCTTTTTTCTTTCATTATCCATGCTTACTTCTCTTTATTCTCGGGCTTGGGCAGGGCTTCTAGGTCGCGGCCGGCGGTGTCGTGTGGGCGCCTGGTCAGGTGCGGGCCGCCATTTGGAGAACCTTTGCCGCGAAAGCCTTGTACCGCATGGCTCCGGGGTTGGTATAGGTAGCCGATGTGTCCTGCGATAGTCGGCGGGGTGAGCGGCTGGTAGGGCTCTTCGGTCAGTTCAGAGACTAATCTTTCGACCCCGTCATGCCTGATGCCGCCGACAACGTTAACTTCGAATCCAATATTCTTCAGCGGGGCCTTGTTGAGCCCTATCCAGCACTTCACGTCGGGTTCGATCTGTAGGGTGAAGATTCCCTGCTTATGCTTGAAACATAGGGCTCCGAGCCTTTCGGCGACCATTTGCTGGACGCGTTTCCCGAGTTCGTTGGTTGTCATCATGTCCGAAAGGTGGTCAGTCTCGTTCGTCGTCCCGGTTACGGGAGTAGCCCGGGCCTTTCTTTTCCGACCCTGAAGCTTCTTGCGAGGATTTCAAAGTAACCGTTGCTCGATAGTAACAGAGCAAAGTGTCTTAATGCTGGTGCGTATGGCGAGCCCATCTCTGATGTCGCCCGTTTTTCTTCATTCCAGCAGGCGGGCACGATCTCAGCCAATGATTCATAAGAAAGAGGGTCGAACTTGCTGAGGTTATGTTCGTTCGTGAAACGATAGGCAGCGACGCCTTCGAAATGAATGACGCCTATCAGGTCGTTTTCTTTGATTCGGTATTCGAATTCAATGCTCAGATCAGCCCCGTCGCTCGTAAGTCTCGTATTGCCGCAGCCAGACTGTGGGATGGGCAGGAGCAACTTTTTTATGGTAGTCATTTATGAAGGGGAGTCAGCTACTGCTGACTTGTCGTCTGGATCTCTTACGATGTCGGCCGCAACCAGGACGTCCTGATCCCCCAGCTTTCTAAACACCCCCCGCACAATACTTCCTGGTATGAACTCCCACTTTTCATCATCAGGATCATATCCCGGGGTTGGCATCACCTTGAAGAATCCATTGGCCAACTTCGCTGCTTCCGTCGGTCGTAGGACGTCGGTGCCCTCGTCGAGGAGGCGAATGTAAATCGTTGGCATGTCGGTATTCAAAGCTGGGTTAGGGGGATTCAGTTTTAGTCCACCTGCGTGCGCTTGAGGGGTACTTTTTGATATGTCCTGCGTGCTATTAGAGTCAACCAGTGAGCCCGGGCCGGAGGGTGTTTGGGGTTGAAGCAGGGAAGGGTGGGCGAGGCTCGCATGTTGACTCTAGGTGCAGCTTAACCATGACACTTAGCCACCCCTTGAAGTGCATGACGCTGGACCAAAAACGGAATAATCCCACCCGGCATGCTTGGGTTACGGTTTTCGCAGCGTTGCTCCAAGGAATGGCCACCACCGTTTCAGGGTCGTCGTTAGCCCGCTTTTGCTGGTTGGGTATCTGTTTGCTGGCCTGCCAGCTCGTCGCCGCCGAGGTCGACCCGGTCCGGCGGGCGGACTTCCTCCGGCGCGCGGCGAACATCGAGGCTTCGGGCAGCAGCGCGTTCTCGCATTACATGGTTGGCGTTTCCTACCTCCAGGGGGAGGAGATCGAGCGCGACGAGGCCGCGGCGATCCGGTGGTTCCGCAAGGCCGCATTGATGGGCGACGCCTCCGCCCAGCATCACCTCATCTACGCTTATCGCGAGGGTTACGGTGTTGCCCAGGATTCGATCGAGGCCCGTGCTTGGTACTTGGCCACCGGCGAGGTTTTCAATTCGCCTGATCTCGGGCCCACCCCTGCCTTGGCCGCGGAGCCGGAGTCCAGGGCCCGTGCCCGCGCCGAAGAGCTTCGGCGGCTGATTGCCCAAGGCGAGGCGCAGACCAAGGAGCGGTGGTTGGCATTGCGCAGTGAGATCTACGCCCATGACCTTGCCCGGGACCGACCCCTCGCCCTTCAGGGTGATCCCGCCGCCCAAGCTCGCCTGGGCGAAATGTATCTCTCTGGCCAAGGCCTGCCGCGCGATCCCGTGGAAGGCGTGGCCTGGCTGCGGCTTGCCGAGGCCGCAGGTAATGCCGACGCCCGCAAGGCCATCGCCAGGCCTTCCTCCCAGCTCACGCCCGCGCAGGCCGAGCAGTCCCTCGCCCGAGCCGCGGTGCTTCGTCGACAAATCGCTTCTTCAAAGGCCGCCAAGTGACGATCATTCCCGGCTTGCACGGCTGATGCTTGGGGCGAGTTTGCGCTTCGCGACGGCCTTGTTTAGTTGTCGGCATGTGGGATAATCCAGTTTTTGGTCCAGCAGGGCGCGTTTGAAGGGGCGTTTATGGATATGTCCTGCCTGCTATTAGAGTCAACAAGCGAGCCCGTGCCGGAGGGTGTTTGGGGTTGAAGCAGGGAGGGGTGGGGGAGGCTCGCATGTTGACTCTAGGTGCAGCTTAACCATAACACTTAGCCACCCCTTGAAGTGCATGACGCTGGACCAAAAACGGAATAATCCCACCCGGCACAGCAGGCGGACACCACTGACTGCCTCTAGAATACGCACTTCTGGCCCAAAACGGAATTGTCCCACCCGACCTGCAAAATCAAGCTCCCGGGGCTTGAAGATCCGAATCTGCGAGCTGTTTTAGCGTCAAGGCGAACTGACCGCGTTCTTTCGGAGATCCGCCGTTGGCAAATGAGGCAGGTCCCAATCTCCGCATGATTTCCTCACGTTTCGCGTTATCGACCTGTGCAGGCGCGTCTCCAAGCTGAAGCGTGGCGCCTCCCTCTGAATCCAATTCAAGTCCGGGGATGCCATCGAGTTTTTCGCCGAAAAATCTCCTGTAGGCAGGTCCAAAGTGCGTGAGCCAAAAGACACCGAGTAGTTCCCGCGAGATATCCAGGCTTGGTGTGCTTGGATTTCTTGAACAGATGACTTCCTTGAGGTCGGCCAACGAATAGAAGGGCCGCATCAACTGGTTGCCTAGATCAAACGCTCGACGGACTCGGCTAATATCCGCAACCGCAGTCATGCCCCCGGGGAATTTAACCGTGATCGAGTTTTCCCAGGAGCCAAGCGTCTTGAAGTGTCTTATTTCAAGCTGCACTTTTGTCCTTTCGAAGCTGCCGAAAAGCCACCGGCTGTCCTCCTTGGGCTTGAAGGCGACCACGAAATCACCTTCGGACTTCAGGGTGTCAGCTCTTCTCCTTATCGGATCGTTGGTGTCTAGTTTGACCAGTCGATCGCCCAAAACCTCCTCCAAGGACCGCAAATAATGATTCCACTGGCCGGCATCTAGCCAACGCGCAGCCGAGTGATGTGAAATCCAAAGTTCTTTGCTCATTGTGGCAGGCCCGTAGGGAAGAGAGGACTTGGGATAATCCAGTTTTTGGTCCAGCAGGGCGCGTTTGATGGGGTCTAAGTTTTATGTTCGAGCAGCTAATACAGTCAACGCGCGAGCCCTGGACGGGGGCCCCGCAGGTCGTCGGCCCGGTTACGGGAGCTGGTAGCCGGCGCTCCGGCCTTTCTTGCCGTTGGCCTTGAGCAGCCCGAGCTTGGCCAGGGCTTCGAGGTCGCGGCCGGCGGTGTCGTGGGAGCACCTGGTGAGGTTGGCGTATTTGCCGGAAGTCATGTCGCCCACGAAACCCTCCAGGAGGCGGGTGAGCGCCTTGCGCTGGCGAGGGTTGACCTGCGCGGCGGCCGCCTGGCTCCAGAACCTGGCCCGCCTGAGGACGCGTTCCACCACGAGGTTCGAGGCGTCGGCGGCGCGCCCCAGGCACCCCAGGAACCAGACGCACCAACGGGTGGCGTCGAGGGAGCCCGCCTGGGCCGCCTCGAGTTCCTTGTAGTACTGGGCGCGTTCCTTGCGGATCTGGGCGGAGAGGCTGAAGTAACGGCCCGCCCCCTGCTCGACGCGCGCGAGCAGCAGGTCGGTGGCGGCGCGGGCGACGCGGCCGTTGCCGTCCTCGAACGGGTGGACGGTCAGGAACCAAAGGTGCGCCAGGGCGGCATGGACCAGCGGGTCCTGGCTGGGCGTGCCCGCGCAATAGGCCACCCACGCCTTCATCATGGCCGGGACCTGCGTCGCCGGCGGGGCCACGAAGTGCACCTTGGGGTCGGTCAGGTTGCCGGAGACCACGCGCATGGGGTCGCCGGAGGAGGGGCGCCAGGCCCCGACCTTGATCTGCTTGCCGTCGCTGTAGCCGGTGGGGAAGAGGCAGGCCTGCCAGGCGCAGAGCCGTCTGGCGGAAAGGGGCTTCCGGGCGTTGCGGGTGGCGTCCAGGGTCATCTGCACCACGCCTTCCTCCTTCTGGTTGGCCGCCGCCCGGAGGCCGGTTTCGATGCCCAGGCGGTTGGCCAAGGAGGAGCGGACGCTGTCGGCCCGGAGGACTTCGCCCTCGATCGCGCTGCTCAGGACGGCGTTGTCGGTCAGGGTGATGAGCAGGGCTTCGTCCCGGGCCGAGCCGTCGAGCAGCTCCATGCGGCCGTGCAGGCGGGAGACCGCCCGGGTGGCTTCGAGCAGGGCAGGGGCGACGGCGGCCGCGTCCACGGTCAGGGCAGGCCAGCCGGCGAGCTGCCAGATCTGTCCGCGGGGAGCTTGGGCGCGGTCTGCCTTCATCGCCCGAGGGTCGGCCTCGTGCGTAGATTAGACAATCCTAATCTACGCAAATTTGCGTAGATTAGGGGCGGCCAATCCCCGCACGGACGGACTCCGACGCGCCTCCGGGCTCCGGCCGCCCCGTCCGGCTACTGGTTGATTCTTGGTTGTGATGGGTCGATGGTGAGGCATGGATACGGCCCCGCATCCGCTGAGTGCGCGCGAGCGCAATTACATGGTCGGAATGTTTGTGGGGTCGATCATTGGCTTCCCGTTCGGAGTCTTCCTCGTGCTCGGCCTCTGGCTATGGGCGCGTCGCAGTAGTCCAGCGATCGACCTGGCTGGGCGCGTCGCCTTGAACCTCAGTTTAGCTGCTCTTGTTTCCCTTGCCTTGGTCTATGGGCTTTTCCTCCTTTTGTGCGCCGCGCAAGCCTTATCCGTTTATGCCTTGATGATGACCTGTTGTCTTCTCGCGGCTGGCAGCTCATTGACTTTGTCAATTCTAGCGATTCTGGCCTTGAGCTCCCAGTTGAAGGGTCGTCCCTACAGGCTGCCTTGGTTCATTCCCAGAATCTTTTAGGAAGGTGCAATGACGGCACAGACCTTCGGGCTTACTTCTCCTTCTTCTCCGGCTTGGCTGGCTTCTTGGGCGCGGGGCGGTCGCTGACTTCGTTGCGGTTACGGAAGGGGGTGCTGAGGACGATCTCCTCGAGGAGCGTCTGGGCCTTGTAGCCGTTGGCTTCGAGCTGGTCGACGATGGCTTCGATGGTGCCGTCGTCGCGGTCCCCGAGGCTGCGGCCAAGGGCGTACCCGAGCAGCTTGTTGGTGGCCTGGCGGGCGAAGTCCCGTTTGCGCTCGAGGATCAGTTTCTTGAAGCCCGCGATACCGTCGAAGGGCTTGCCTTCGGCGGTCTGGCCCGAGGCGTCGATGCGCTTGCCTTTCTCGTCCACGTCGCGCCAGCGGCCGATGCGGTCATAGTGTTCCAGCGAGAAGCCGATGGGGTCGATGACGTTGTGGCAGGCGGCGCAGGTGGCGTCCGCCCGATGGAGCGCGAGCTTGTCGCGCAGCGAGAGCTGGCCCTTCTTCCCGCCGCCGGCGTTGTCGAGCGAGGGGATGTTGGGCGGCGGGGCGGGGACGGGCGTGCCGAGCAGCGTGCCGAGGACCCAGGAGCCGCGCAGGACGGGGCTGGTGCGGGTTCCCGGCGAGGTCAGCATCTGCACGGCACCGAGGCCGAGGACGCCGCCGCGGCGGCCGTCGGTGATGTCCACGCGGCGGAACGCGTCGCCCTTGACGCCCGGGATGTCGTAGTACTTGGCGAGGCGTGCGTTCAGGAAGGTGTAGTCGGCGGAAATGAGCTCCAGCAGGCTGCGGTTTTCCTTGATGACGTGGTTCGTCAGCGCGAGCGCTTCGGCCCGGAGGTCATCCCCGATTTCCTTCGTGTAGATGCCTTTGGAGTCCTTGGCTTCCGGCGAGGCGGGGACGGTTTCGCCGACGGCCTTGGTGCCCAGCCATTGTTCGGTGAAGCCCTTGAGGAACGACCCCGACTTCGGGTCGGCGAGCATGCGCTTGAGTTGGGCCTTGAGCGTCGTCGGGTTGTTCAGCTTGCCGGCGTCGGCCAAGGCGTTGAGTTCGGCGTCGGGCGTGCTGTTCCAGAGGAAGTAGGAGAGCCGGGCGGCGAGTTCGTGGTCCGTCACGGGCCGGATGCCGGGTTCGGTGTGGTCCTTCTCGATGCGGAAGAGGAAGCGGGAGGAGACGAGCACGGCTTTCAGCGCGAGCTTCATGGAGGTCTCGAAGTTCTCGCCGCGGCTGGCCGAGCGGTCGAAGAGGGTGAGGTTCTTTTCGATGTCGGCCTGCGTCACCGGCGTGCGGTAGGCGAGGCGGGCGAACTTCAGGAGCAGGGTCGCGGCGGCTTGGCGTTTCTCCGCGGGGCTCTTCCCGGCGAGCGAGGCCGTGCTGACGTCGCCCAACAGGCGGCGATGGGCCTCCTGGCGCTCGGGGGTGATCTTCTTCGGCTTCTCGGCCAGCTGGATTTCGGTGATCTCCGCCTCGCCTTGCGTGGAGGCCAGGGTGAGGCGATGCGAGCCGCGGAAGAGTTGCAGTTGGATTTGGGTCGGTTGGGCGTTGTCGACCGTGAAGCGCTGGGCGGCGATGCCGTCGACCTTGAGTTCAAGCGTGGCGGGCTGGCCTTGGGGGGAGCGGGCGGACACGGTCACCGTGTGCGGGGCCGTCATCGTCACCGGGAAGAACACGGACGCCGCGGAGCCGGCCTTGAGCTGCGCGGAGGCGCCGCCTTCAAAGTCCGCGGGCTTGAAGGTCCGCTGCGTCGCGGGGACCAAGATGGCCTCGTCGAGGATGGCCTCGGCGGCGTCGAGGTAACGCTCCATCAGGATGACCGGCAGGTAGAGCGTTTCGCCGTTGTTGTCGAAGCCCTCGCCGCCGCCGCCATCGGACGGGAACGTCTGGGAGAACTTGAACTTCAGGCCGAGCAGGTCGCGGATGGTGTTGTCGTATTCCAGGCGGTTGAGCCGGCGCGCCGTCACGGCGCCGGCGTAGGGCCCCATCTCCTTGGCCGATTCGCGGAGCACGCGCTCGAGCCAATCGGCGACCTTGCGGCGGTCCTCCTCGCTCGGCTGCTCCTCCTTGGCCGGGGGCATCGTGCGGTTGCGCAGCTGGGCGACCGTGCTGCGCAGGTTGCCCCGCTGGGAATGGATTTGGGACAACTCCTTGACCGACAGGAAGTCGACCTCCTTGCCCGCCTTGTGGCACTCCTGGCAGAACGACGTCAGGATCGGCCGGATCTCCGACTTATAATAAGCCGCGTCCTGCTCGGAAATCGCGGTCAGGCTCGCGGCGGCTCCGAGGAGCAGCGCGGCGCTGAAAATCCGGGATGGAGCGAGACTCACGGTCACAGGTCACTTCGCTTTCTTCACCGCAGCCTTAGCCTTGGCTCGTGGTTGTGTATCCTGCGTCAGTTGGGCGAGGGCGATGGTGTCATCGGTCTGCTTCTGCCAGAGGGCCGACAGTTCCTTGACCTTATCGGGCATCTTGGCCGCAAGGTCGTTCTGCTCGGCGCGGTCGGTCCGGAGGTCGTAGAGGCTCCAAGGCTGGTCCTTGGCGGCCACCAGTTTCCAATCGCCCACGCGGATGGCCTTGTTGCCCTCATGCAGCCACCACAGGCTCTCGCGTTCGATGGTCACGTCCTTCGCCAGCGCCGGCACCAGGCTCTTGCCGGGCGCGGCCGGGATGGGCTGGCCTTGCCACTCCTTGGGCTTGGTCGTGCCCGTCAGTTCCAGCAGGGTGGGGACGATGTCGACGATGTGGGCGGGCGTTTCCCGGAGCTCGCCGTGGGCGGCGATGCCCGCGGGCCAATGTGCCACCAAGGGCGTGCTGATGCCGCCCTCGTGGACCCAGGTCTTGTGGAGGCGATGGGGCGTATTGCAGGCGCTGGAAAACCCCGGCCCGATGCTGAGGTAGCTGGCGGCGCTGCCCATCGGGGCCTGCGGGTCGTGGCCGCCATCGCGCACCATGATCTCGGCGCTCGCGCCGTTGTCGGAAGCGAAAAGGATGAGCGTATTCTCGTACGCGCCCATCGCCTTGAGTTGGGCGATCAGCCGACCGATATCCTGGTCCATGCGGTCGACCATGGCGGCGTGGATCGCCATCTTCGTCGCTTGGAAGCGGCGTTGCTCGGCGGTCAATTCGGACCAAGGCAAGGGACGGGTGACTTCGCCCGGGCCCAGCTTCTCGATCGCGGCGGGGAAGGCATACGGCGGCCCCACCTCGCGCTCGAGGGGCGACAACGTCGTCTTGGTCAGGCCCATCTTCTGTTGGCGGGCGAAGCGGGCGGCGCGCATGGCCTCCCAGCCGTCGAGGTATTGGTCTCGGTATTTGGCGATGTCCTCGGGAAGCGCGTGCAGGGGGAAGTGCGGGGCGATGTAGGCGACGTACTGGAAGAACGGCTTGTCCTTGTGGTTGGCGGCGTGGTCCTTCAGGCAATCGAGCGCGTGGTCCGTCGTGGCCGTCGTCGCGTAGTAGTCCTTCTCGTCGGCGGGGACTTTGACCGGGACATCGTCGATCGAATTGCCGCGGGCGGTGAAGAAGTTCCCTTGGTTCTGCATGTTCAGAGAGCGGTCAAAGCCCGTGGGGAGGATCTTCCCGTCGATGTGCCACTTGCCGCTATGGTAGTTGCGGTAGCCCGCGGTACGGAGGAACTCCGGGAGTAAGCGGGCCCAGGATTGCCGGACCCCTTGGGCGCCGCCGCCGAGGCTCGGCAAGGCGTCGCGGTGGATCTGCTGGGCGTAGTAGCCGGAGAGCAGGGCGCTGCGCGAGGGCCAGCAGCGTGCCGTGTTGTAGAACTGGGTGAAACGCAGCCCTTGCTGGGCGAGCGCGTCGAGGTTCGGCGTCGCGATCTCCCCCCCGTAGCAACCGAGGTCGGAGTAACCGAGGTCATCGGCGAGGATGAGGACGACGTTGGGGCGCTGGGGGGCGGCCAGGGCCGTGAGGGTGGCGAACAACAGGGTCAGCAGGGGGCGCATGGGGTACGGACAGATTCAGGCGAAACCCCAGCCGGTGCAAAGACGGAAATAGGGTCAGACCCCATTAGTAGGGTCTGACCCTATTATGCGGGAATAGTTCGAGGCTTACTTCTTAGGCGGGGTGCCCGCGGCCTTCTTGGCGGGCGCGGTCTTGCCCTGGGCGCTGACGACCTTGGGCTTGTCGATTTTCTTCGACCCAGCGGGGAGGGTGGCCTCGTCGAAGGGAAGGACGGCGCTGTCCGCCAGCACCTTGAGCAAGACCTGCTTCACGTAGGTCTTATGGGGGTTGCCGGCGTGGAGTTGGATGGCGATGAGGCCTTCGAGGGCGCGAGCCTTTTCGTCATGGTCGATGAAGACCGAAGTCGTCTGGCCGTTGACCTTGTGCTCGAGGCGGTTGCCGCGGGCGATGACCGTGAATTCATTGTACCGCGAAATGTCGGCCTGCACCCGTGGCCGTTCGCCAACCTGCCAGCGCTGGCCCGTCGGGTCCATCACCACGTCGACGCCATTGTAGCCAAAGATGCCGCGGCCGCGTTCCTCGTAGGTCATTGCCGTATGGACGTCGGTCGGGTGGACGTCGCATTGGTAGCCGAGGATCGTCCAGGGCGTCACCTCGGGCAGGCGGCGGCTGCGGTATTGGATGCCGGAGTTGTTGTCGCCGACCACCTTGACCGTCGCGCGGAGTTCGAAGTCCTTGGCCTTGCCGTTCCAGATGAGGAACGAATTCGTCTTCGGTTTTCCGACCACGCTCGTGCCGACGATCACGCCGTCCTCGACGGCCCAGAGCCCCGGCTCGCCGTCCCAGCCGGAAAGGTCCTTACCGTTGAAGAGGGATGTGAAGCCGTCCTGGGCGAAGGTCGGCGTGGCCAGTTGCAGCAGGAGGAGAACGTGGAGGAGGCGCATCGAGGTCAGAGCGCGATGAAGACCAATTCGCCGGCCTTGCTGTCCGGGATGATCAGCGCGCCATGGGCTTCGTCGACGTAGATGTCGGCGGCGGCCTTGAGGCCGAGGCCTGCGGAGAGAACCTTGCCGGTCGGGTTGCCGCGTTCATAACGGGTCACTTTGCCGAACATCACTTCCGAGATGTAGAAGTTGCCCTTGGAGTCATGGACGATGCCGTCGCCGGAGCGGTGGCCCTTGGCGATGGCCTTCCACTGGCCCTTGTGCCACTCCAGCACATCGCCGCTGAAGAAGTCGGCCACACGGATGCGGCCGTCCTTGAGCACATCGACGCCGTTGGGGTTGAGCATGCGGGCGTGGGGCGCGATGACCTCGGTCACCTTGCCGTCGAGCGTGACCTGGTAGACGCGGGCGATGACTTTGATTTCCTTGGCTTGGGCGCTGTTGCGGGCCCAAAGTTTGCCCTCGCTATCGCGCATCTTGGCGACGTCGCCCATGTCGGTCACTAGCACGCTATTCCCCGAAGGCTCGACCTCGACATCATTGAGGAAAGCCGGCGGGAAGGGGAAGTCCTTCGGGCCAGCCAAGACGGTCTTCTTGCCTTGGGCGTCGATCTGCCAGACCGTATCGAAATCCGCGGTGATGAGTTTGCCGCCCGCGAAGACGATGCCCTTGGGGTCGTTGAGGCCGGTGGTGAGGTCGGTCACCACTTCGCCCTTAATGCGGACGACCTTGCCGTCGCCATCGCCCGCCTTGCGGGACGGTCCCATGACCGAGACGAACAGGTCTCCGTCGAAACCGCGCGTGACGCTTTCGGGGTTGGCGCCGACCGTGAGTTTGCGCGGGAGCGGGAGTTCGTTTTGGCAACCGACGAGGGCGAGGGCGGCGGTCAGCAGGGTGAGCGTGGTTTTCATGGAAAGGGGTGGGTTTACTTGGTGGGAGTGGTGCCGGCGTCCTTGCCGGTGGCGGGGAAGCGGCGGACTTTGACGTCGTTCTTCTGCGGCGTTCCGGGCGTTGAGCGACCGGCCGTGATGATTTTTTCGAGCTGGGCTTTCATGGCCGTGACGCGGCTGGCTTGGCTCTCGGCCAGGTTCTTGGTTTCACCGAGGTCGGTCGCCAAGTCGTACAACTGGGCGGGCTGGGTGGCGATGTACTTCCAGTTGCCGACCCGGAGGCTCGGCGTGCCTGCGGCGGCGCAACTCACCGCATGCTCACGGGTTGGCTGCGTGGAGCCCTTGAGCAGGGGCAGGAAACTGAAACTATCTTCGCCGGCTTCGGGAGGGAGGGGAGCGCCCCAGATTTCCGCCAGGGTGGCGATGAGGTCGGCGTGATGGACGAGCTGGTCGCAGGTCGAACCAGCGGTCACCTTGCTTGGCCACCGCACGATGAACGGTTCCCGATGCCCGCCTTCGAAGGCGGAACTCTTGTAGCCGCGGAGCGGGCCGCTGGGGAAGTGGCCTTGTTGCTCGAGTTCCTTGACGCCGACGTAGCTGGCGAAACCGTTGTCGCTGGTGAACAGCACGAGCGTGTTGCCGGCGGCCCCGCTTTTTTCGAGGGCAGCCAGGACTTGGCCGACCGCCGCATCCGTTTCCATGATGAGGTCGGCCGCCGCGTTGTTCAGTCCGCTCTTGCCCTTCCACGCCGCGTTGACGGCCAAGGGCGTATGTGGGGTCGTCAGCGGGAGGTAGAGCAGGAAAGGTTCGGGCTTCCGGGCGGCGTCTTCGATGAAGGTGCACGCCCGTGCGGTCAGCGCAGGCAAGATGCGTTCCAGATTCCACTCCGGTAAGGCGGGACCAGGCAGGCTGGCTTGGTTGTTCCCCAGCAAGCTTTTGGGCAGGGCTTGGTCGGGGACTCCGACGGTTTGGTCGTTTTCGATGAAGCAGAAGGGCGGCCAATTGGGAACGTCCGTTCCAAAGTAGGTATCGAAGCCGCGGGTCGTCGGCCCGCCCGGGATCTTTTGCGTGAAGACCTTTTTCCACGCGGCCTTATCGGCTTCGGGGGCGGTGCGGTCGGCTTCCTTGTAGTTGCGGAAGAGAGCCTTGTCGCCTTCGCCGATCGGCCAATCCCAGCCCAAGTGCCATTTGCCGATGGCCGCGGTCCGGTAGCCCTGGCGTTTGGCCAAACCCGGGACCGTCAGGCGGTCGGCGGCGATGAGCGGTTCCCCGAAGACGCCCACGATGCCGGACTGCAGGCGCGTGCGCCAGTGGTAGCGTCCGGTCAGCAACGTGTAACGAGAAGGCGAGCAGACCCCCGACGACGAGTGTCCGTCGGTGAACCGCATGCCTTCGGCGGCCAGGCGGTCAAGGTGCGGTGTCGCGATTTTCCCGCGGGCCGGATTGTAGGCGCGCACATCCCCATAGCCGAGGTCGTCGGCAAGGATGATGACGATGTTCGGCGGTCGGTCGGCGGCGAGCAGGGCGACCGGGAGCAGCAGGCAGAGCAAGGCGCGCATGGGCGATCACGGTTGCTGGAAGACGAACACGCCGTGCTTGTTGGCGGTGACGATGGCGGGCTTGCCCTTGGGGCGGAGCGGGCCGGTCCAGAATTGCGTGCCGATGCCGCTGTCGCGGTCGACCTGGTGCGTCACGTAACTTGCGCCGCCCTTGCCGTCGCGCTGCAGTTCGAACCAATAGACGACGGGGTCGGCCATGGGCTCGTCGTCGGCCTTGGGGCCGTGGGCCCAGCGGCGCTTGCCCGTGACGATGTCGAGGAGGCCATCGCCGTTGACGTCGGCGAGCTGGATCGCGTGGAGCTGGCTGAAGACCACGCCCTGAGGGTTTTCCGCGGGCGTGGCGCCCATGATCTTGCGCTCGGTGAAGGAGCCATCCGCGTTCTGTTCGAACCAGGAGAGCCCGTAGCCGTGGGCCTTGAGGCTCGTGATGACGTCGTTGCGCCCGTCGCCATTGACGTCCTGGACGTACATCTGCGCGCCGCCTTGGCCGAACTTCGCCGGGTGGAAGGCCCAGTCGGAGTCCTTCGTGGTGTCCTTCGGTTGCTCATACCAGCCGTCCTTTTCAAGGATGTCGACGCGCCCGTCCCCGTTCACGTCGCCGGCGCCGTAGCCGTGGGTGTACTTGAAGATCTTCTGATCGTTCGCCGGCGTCTTGGGGGTGATGGGACGGAAGCGCGCCTTGCCGAGCGGGTTGTTCCAGTCGATTTCGGCGTAACCGAACTGGCCGCCGGACTTTCCGCCCTTGGCGTTCTTCGCCTTCACCAGGTCGCTGGTGTGCACGAGGAGTTCGGGCTTACCGTCGCCGTTGATGTCGCAGAGGCTGGGTGATTCCCCGTCAGCTACATCAAAAATATTGTGTTGGGCCCAGTCGCCGCCCTTGCCGGCGGGATTGACGAAGAGGTAGGCTGGTTCGCCCGGCAGACCGTAGACGAGCAGGTCGGGCCAACCATCGCCGGTGAAGTCGTAGGCGAACTGGATGAAGTAGTCGGAGTAACCCGTCGCAGGGTTGTAGGGAGTCTTGCTTGGACCGCTGGCGTTCTGGCGCTCAGGGGTGTAGGTGACCTTCTCCTTGAAGTCCGGCCCCAGCCAGATGAAGCGGCCGGCGGCGACATCGAGTTGGCCGTCGTGGTTGAAGTCGGCGACCGCGCAGCCTTCGGCCACGAAGTCCTTCGTGATGGTTTGCTTGGTGAAGGCGACCTCGGCGGCGCCGACGGACGCGGTCGCGGCAAGCATGGCAAGGAGTGGGCGCATGGGTGGGGTGGGGCTTGCCTTTGAGACAAGCCTTCAGCCCTCCGGTTGCGAGGCAAATGGAGACCCGTCAGGCCAGGACCGCCTTCACCACGTGGCCATGGACATCCGTCAGGCGGAAATCACGGCCTTGGAAGCGGTAGGTCAGCCGTTCGTGGTCGAAGCCCAGCAAGTGCAGGATCGTCGCCTGGAGGTCGTGGACGTGGACCTTGTCCTTCACCCCGGCGAAGCCCATCTCATCGGTCTCGCCAAAAGAGAAGCCGCCTTTGACGCCGCCACCGGCCAGCATGACGGTGAAGCAATCGGGATAGTGGTCGCGGCCGAGGACGGCGCCGCCGGCGGTGCGGCCTTCGCGGAAGGGCGTGCGGCCAAACTCGCCGCCCCAGACGATGAGGGTGTCGTCGAGGAGGCCGCGCTCTTTGAGGTCCTTGATCAAGGCCGCCGCGGGCTTGTCCGTCTTCGCCATCTTCTTGGTCAGGCCATCCCGGATGTCTTCGGCGGGGTTCGTGCCGTGGAAGTCCCAACCCCAGTCGAAGAGGTGGACGAAGCGCACGCCCTTTTCGACGAGCCGCCGTGCGAGCAGGCAGTTGTTGGCGAAGCTCGCCTCGCCGGGTTTGGCGCCGTAGGCCTCGAGGGTCGCGGCGGATTCGCGCGAGATGTCCATCACCTCCGGCACGCTGGTCTGCATGCGGAAGGCGAGTTCATACTGGGCGATGCGCGTGACCGTCTCGGCGTGGCCCAGTTCGTTTTGTTGGCGCTGATTGAGTTCCTTGAGGGTGTCGAGGGTCGCCCGGCGCAGGTCGCGGGTCATCCCGGCCGGGTCGTTGGCGAAGAGCACGGGGTCGCCCTTGCTCCGGCATTGCACGCCTTGGAAGACCGAGGGCAGGAAGCCGCTGCCCCAGCAGCCTTGCCCGCCGCTGGGCTGGGTACCGCTGGAGATCAAGGTCACGAAGCCAGGCAGGTCCTGGTTCTCGGTGCCGAGGCCGTAGGTGGCCCATGAGCCCAATGATGGGCGGCCCTGACGGATGTGGCCCGTGAAGAGGAGCAGTTCGGCGGGCGCGTGGTTGAATTGATCCGTATGCATCGCCCGCAGGAGCGTCACGTCGTCGGCGACCGTGTGGAAGTTGGGGACGGCATCGCTCATCCACAGGCCACCTTTGCCGTACTGCTTGAAGGTGCGCGGCGAACCCATGAGCTTCGGAACGCCGCTCGTGAAGGCGAAGGTACGTCCCTTCAGGAATGAATCCGGGCAGGGTTTGCCGTTCTGCTCCACGAGGGCCGGCTTGGGATCGAAGATGTCGAGGTTGGGCGGGCCGCCCGACATGTGCAGGTAAATGACCCGTTTGGCGCGTGCCTTGAGCGGTGGTCGTTTCGGTGCGAGCGGGTGGTCGGCGTCGGCGGTCGCCGCGAAGGCGTTGCCTTGCAGCGCTTGCAGGGCGATGGCGCCCAAGCTGAACTGCCCCGCGCTGCTGAGGAAGTGCCGGCGGGTTTGCAGGCGAAGCTGCTCGGCGCGGACGGGATGCAAGGAAGGAGGGTTCATCGGATTAGCGGCGCATCAGGAATTCATCGAGGTTCATGACCACGCCGGCGACGGCCGTCCAAGCGGCCAACTCGGCGAGGTCGGCGCCCTTGTCGGCCGGACCGAGCGGCTGCGTCGCCATCTTGGCGGCGAGGGCGGGGTCTTTGCGGTAGGTGGCGAGGGAGCGTTGCAGCAAGGTCTCCAAGGCCTTGAGCTCATGGGCGTCGGCGGCGCGCGCCACGCAGAGTCGGAAGGCGTATTGGAGCCGTCCGGTCGTGTCCGCCGGGCCCTCCTTCAGCAAGCGCCGCGCCAAGCCTTGGCTGGCTTCGACGAAGACCGGGTCGTTCAACGTCACGAAGGCCTGCAGAGGCGTGTTGGAGCGATCGCGGCGGAGCGTGCAGGTCTCGCGGTTCGGGGCGTCGAACGTGGCGAAGCTCGGGTACGGGCTGTTCCGGCGGGTGTCGGTGTAGACGCTGCGACGATGGGCATCTTCACCCGAGCTGGTGGTCCAATCGTTGCTGCCACCGAACGCGGCACTGAGGCCGGAGGCGGGGCGCATCGGGCGGACGGGGGCGCCGTACATCTTGGTGCTGAGCAGACCGGCGACGGCGAGGGCTTGGTCGCGGAGGAGTTCGCCCGGCGGGCGGAAGCGCGGGCCGCGGGCTACCAGTCGATTGTCGGGATCGCGCTCATTGAGGGCCGGGTTGCTGGCGGAGGACTGGCGATAGGCGCGACTGGTGAACATCAAGCGCAGCATGTGTTTGGTATCCCAGCCGCTGCGGACGTATTCACCCGCGAGCCAGTCGAGGAGCTCGGGGTGGACGGGAAGGTCGCCTTGGCTGCCGAACTCCTCGCTGGTGCGGACGATGCCGACGCCAAACACCGTTTCCCACAGACGGTTGACTTGGACGCGCGCGGTGAGTGGGTTCTGTGGGCTGAGGAGCCATTCGGCGAAAGCGAGGCGATTGAGCGGGGCTTTGGACGGGGCCGCGTGCCAGGCCACGGGAACGCCGGGCGTGACTTCATCGCCCAGGGCCTGCCAATTGCCCCGCAGCTGCACGAACGTCTTGCGCTGCTTCGCCATGGGCAATTCCTCCATCACGGGGACGGTCGGTGGTTTGAGGTCCGCCAACTGCTTGCGGAGTTGGGCGGCGGTCTCGCGTTCCATCTTGGTTTCCGGGGCCACGTTGCGGACGTAGTAATCCTGGAGCTGCTTGAGTTGGGCCGCGGTGCGTTTGTCTTTCGGCAAGGCGAACAAGGCGGCCACTTTCTTTTCCGGAATGGTGGCCTTGGTGCTTAGCCATGCATCGAAACCGGTCAGCCAGGCGGCTTTGGTTTGCGCCAAGGCGGCGTCCGCCTGGGTCAGGCGTTGCTGGAGGGCGGTGCGGGCGGCCTTCTGCTCGGGCGGGAGGACTTCCATCGTGGGACGTTCGTCGGCCTTGTCCGAGTCGGCGGTCTGGTTGAGCAGGGCGTAGGAGCGGAAGTACTCAGTGATCGTGATCGGGTCGTACTTGTGGGTGTGGCACTGGGCGCACGCCATGGTCGTGCCCATCCAGACGGCGTAGGTCGTGTTGACGCGGTCAATGACGGCGGCGGTGCGGTACTCTTCGTCGTTCGTGCCCCCTTCGTTCTGGGTCATCGTGTTGCGGTGGAACGCTGTGGCGATCAGCTGGTCCTGCGTGGGGTTCGGCAGGAGGTCGCCCGCGAGCTGTTCGACGGAGAACCGGTCGAAACGTTGGTTGGCGTTGAAGGCGCGGATGACCCAGTCGCGGTAGGGCCAGATCGTCCGTCCAGGGTCGCTGGGGTAGCCGGCGCTGTCGGCGTAGCGCGCCAGGTCGAGCCAGCCCCGCGCCCAATGCTCTCCGAAGGTGGGCTGGGCCAGGTAGTAGTCGACGAGTTCAGTTGGGGTCGCTTGCGCGAGGCGAGTCAGCTCGGCGGGGGTCGGCGGCAGGCCCGTGAGGTCGAGCGCGGTGCGCCGAATCAAGAGGCTGCGGTCGGCTACGGGCGCGAAGCTGAGTTTCTCCTTCTTCAGTCGTTCGAGCAGGAACGCGTCGATCGGGTTGGCTTCACCGTTGCTCGGGACCTTCACCGTCGCCACGGGCTCATAGGACCAATGTTTTCCCCAGCGGGCCCCTTGGCGGATCCACGTCTTCAGCAGGGCCACTTGGTCGGGACTGATGACCTTATGCTGCTTCGGGGGCGGCATCACGTCGTCCGGGTCCTTGGATTCGATGCGTTGGATGATCGAGCTCAGCTCCGGCTTGCCTGGGACGATGGCGATGTCGCCCTCGCGGTTGGATTTGGCCGAGGCCTCCTCGTCGAGCCGTAGCTTGGCTTTCCGGGCTTTGTCGTCGGGGCCGTGGCAAGCGATGCAGTTCTCGGAAAGGATCGGACGGATCTGGCGGCTGAAGCTAATCGGTTCCTCCGCCTGGGCCCAGGGGAGCACCAGGATGGTGAGGATGGCGGTACGCAGGCGCATAAAGGGGTAGATGGGGTCTGGATAGGTTTAGTTCCGCCCGGCTTACTGCAAATCCATTCCGCCCGGCTATCCGGCTTGTCGAGGGTCGGTTGCGCGGGCTAAATGGTGATATCCCCATGCGCCTCCCGACGCTTTGCCTGTCACTTTTATTCGCCTTTACGGGGGTCCTGCCCGCGGCCGAGGCCCCGACGGTCCCGAAGGCCCCCGACGGCTTGGTCGTGCTGACTTTCGATGACTCGGTGGCCAGTCATGCGACCTTCGTGGCACCGCTCTTGAAGAAGCATGGTTTCGGGGCCACTTTCTACATCACGGAAGGTTTTGAATTCTTGAAGGATAAGGAGCATTACCTGACCTGGGAGCAGATCAAGGCGCTGCATGTCGCCGGGTTCGAGATCGGCAACCACACCAAGGGGCATAAAGCGGTGAGTGGCCAGAAGCCGGCGGATATCGCGGCGGACCTCGAGCACATCGAGAAGCGCTGCAGCGAAAACGGCATTCCCGTCCCGACGACGTTTTCCTATCCCGGGTATGCGACCAGTCCGGCTGCGACCGAAGTACTGCGCGCGCGCGGTTACCGCTTGGCCCGGGCCGGCGGCGCCCGTGTCTTTGATCCCGCAAAGGACGATCCGCTGACCTTGCCGCAGGCCTTCGACAGCAAGCCCGACAGCACCCTGGAGCAGTTCAAGGCCGCCATCGCCCAGGCGCGCGACGGCAAGATCGCGGTGCTTACTTTTCACGGGGTGCCCGACATCAAGCATCCGTGGGTCAATACCGACCCGGTGAAGTTCGCCGCTTACATGCAGGTGCTGAAGGACTCGGGCTGCAAGGTCGTCGCCCTGCGTGACGTCGTCCGCTATCTCCCGCCCGCGAAGAAGTAGTTGCCGGCGTCAGCGCGGCTTGGGCGCGGTCGTGCCGGTCGGGCGCAATTGGAAAGCGTCAAGAATCACGAAGCCGACCGTACCCTCGTTGGAGAGCGTCAGCGTGTAGTCGACGCCCGGGCGGAGTCTGAATTGGCCCAGCGGGCGGAAGGATTCACCCGCGGGCAGCGGCTGGGTCTGGTCGACCGTCAGGCGATGTTCGACGCCACCCCCGGCGATCGTGATGGGCAGTCGGGTGGTGCGTGTCGCGTGGGCGGAGTAAGCCATGCCGAGCTCGTAGTCGTCTTCCGTCGGAACCTTGAAGCGGAAGGTCGCGCGGCATTTGCCATCCGAACGCTGCTTGTCGTGGACATAGCCCTTGCCGATGTAGGGTTTGAAATTCGTGGAAGGGGTCCAAGCACCTTCAAGCTCGGCGACTTGGTCGTCGAGGATGAGCCCTGCCGGGGAGGTGGCCGGTGGCTTCTCGGCTGCTTTCGGGGCGGCCTTGCGGATGGGTGGGGCCGGGAGTTCGACGGTCTGGCCTTGGGCGAGTAACCGAGTGCGGAGCTCGGGGTAAGGTAGGTCTTGCACGTTGAGGCCGCGCTTGGCGGAGAGGGCCGCGGCCACGCCCGCCCCTTGGCCAATCGCCATCCATGCTCCCTCGATGCGCAGCGAGGACATCGCGACGTGGGTGCTGCCGAGGGCGACGGGGACGAGGAGATTGCCGCATTGCTCGGGCCTTGGCAGGATGGCGCGATAAGGAACCTGGTAGGCGTAGCCGACGCCGGTGCCCGGGACGCGGACCGGCAAGATGGTGCCCTCGTTGACGACGCCGCCGCCCTTGTGGGCCACGCGTTGGCAGTCGTGGGAGTCGATCGGGAAGGAGGAGATGGCGATGGGGTCATCCTTGCTGGGCGCATCGATGATGTCCTTCTGGCTCAGGACGTAGAGCCCTTGGAGCCGACGGGATTCGCGGACGTAGAGGGCGGGCGGAAAGTGGCCCGTCGCCGCGAACTCGTCCTTGCAGAAGCCGAGGGCGGCGTAGTCGGCGCGGGCCTTGGCCGGGACGGCTGGGTCGGTCCGCAGGAAGTGCAGGAACTCGAGCGTGTATTGCTTATGCGCCTCCCAGAGGCGGGCGCGTTCCGCGGCGTCGGCCGCATGCCACGTGGTGCTGCCGCCGACCAGTCCGAGGGAGACCTGACCGTAGATGGAGTTGTTGCCATCCAGTTTTTTCCCGGGGAGGGGATAGAGGTCGAACCCGATGCCGCGCACGCCGGCCTTGAGCGCCCGTCGCGCCAATTCGAACTTCGCGGGATCATAGTTCGCCGGCTGGGGGATCGGCACGAAGTTCGCCGGGTCGCGGGTGAGGCAGAGCCGGAAGCTGAACGTCATCACGTTGCGGTCGCCCGCCTCTTCGGCACCGGCATCGACGCCGGTAACCAGCGGGAGCGGTCGGCCCGTGGCGTCGAAACCATCGATGGCCATCGTCGGTTTGGGGTAGCGTTTGCCGGCCAGGGCTTCGCCGTAGTCCGCGCGGCCTTCCCGACCGATGACCCAAGAGACGCCGGCGCCAGCCATGAGGTCGCCCTCGTAGGTTCCGTCGATGTAGGTCTTGGCGGTAAACGCGCCTTGGGAGGTGCGGAGACCGGCGATCCGCGTTCCGGTCATTTGCACGCTGGTCAGCTGGCAGTCGGTGACGACCGTGACACCCGCTTCCTGGAGCATGGCTTGGGTGACGCGCAGCGCCACGTGTGGCTCGAAGACCCAGCGGATGCCGGGTGTCTTGTCCTTTGGGTCATAGGGCACGGGCTCTCCGCGATCGACATAGTCCTTCGCGATGCGGTGATGCCATTCCTCGAACAACCCGGTGAGCGCCTCGCGGCGCATCTGATTGGAATCGCAATGGCTCAGCCCGCCCGTGCTGAGTCCGCCGACGTGGCTCGTCGGCTCAAGTAGGATGACCTGCGCCCCCTCCCGGGCCGCCGCGATGGCCGCGCAGAATCCGCCGGGAGTCGCGCCGTACACGATGACCTCCGCTTCCTTGGCGCCCACGGGAAGGGCGACGAGCAGCAGGGTCAAGGCGAGGAGGGTGCGGAACATCGTTTATTTAACCTTATAGATCTTCACGTCGTCGATCCAGACGGTCGAGCCGATGAGGAAACTGAACCAGCGTTTTGTCGGGTGGGCGAAGCCCTCGGAGCGATGCCGCGCGACCACTTTGCCATCCAATGAACAGCGCAGCTCATCGCCTTCGGTGACGAGCGTCAGTTCGTGCCATTCCGTGTCGGCCTTGAAGGGGACGGTCGCTTGCTTGCCCTTCAGCAGGGCTTCCAGCGTGGGTGAGGGCTTGGCCTTGTTGGCGGTGGCTTCCGCCCGCTGTTTGCGGATGGCGAGGTTCATTTCACCCGTTTTGCTGTCCTTGAGGGTGAGGGTAGACTGAGACAGGATCGCGTAGCAGAGGTGGCCGGCGTGGATATCCTTCACCTCGCGGTCGACGAAGCCCAGCTGCAGCCCCTCGCCCTTGCTCAGGCCCGGGAACCTGAAACGGACGATGACCCCGCCGTCCGTGAAGCCTGCGTCGTGGTGAATGTGGGCGGCATGGCCGGCCTCCTTGGTGGCGCTGGTGACCTTCAGGATCCCGCCGTCGAGGTCGGCCTGCTTGAGCTGCGGCACGCGTTCGGCGGTGGCGCTCTCCCAGCCGTTGCCGATGGCCTTGAGCCCATTGCCCGTCTCCTCGCGCTCGAAGCCGTCGTGGAAGAGCAGGGTGCCCTTGGACTGCAGCCAGGCGGTATCGTTGGGCGGCGGGGTAGGCTCGGCGGCGACTGCGAACAGGCCGCTGCAAATTAGGGCAAGCAGGGTGCGCATCCCTTACTGAATCAACGCCTTCACGATCTTCGTCGGCAAGACGCCCACCAGCTTCTGGTCGAGGCCTTGATACTTGTACGTGAAGCGTTCGTGGTCGTAGCCCAGCAGGTGGAGCACCGTCGCATGGAAGTCCCGGATCGGCAGTGGATCCTTGACGATGTTGTAGCTGAATTCATCCGTCTCGCCGTAGATCTGGCCGCCGCGGGCGCCGCCGCCGGCCATCCACATCGAGAAGCACCGCGGATGGTGGTCGCGGCCGTAGTTGTCCTTCGTGAGGCCCCCTTGGCTGTAGATGGTGCGGCCGAATTCTCCGCCCCAGATGATGAGGGTGTCGTCGAACATCCCGCGCTGCTTGAGGTCCTCGATGAGCGCATGGCAGGGCTGGTCGACGTCCTTGCACTGGCTGGGCATGCGGCCGTTGACGTTGGCGTGGTGGTCCCAGTTGTTGTGGTAGATCTGGACGAAGCGGACGCCGCGTTCGACGAGCCGGCGCGCCATGAGCACGCTGTTGGCGAAGCTGCCGCGCTTGCGGGCTTCTTCGCCGTAGAGCTTGAAGATGTGCTCGGGTTCCTTGGTGAGGTCGGTGAGTTCCGGGACGCTCGCCTGCATGCGGAAGGCCATCTCGTACTGCTTGATGCGGGTGTGCGTCTCGGGGTCGCCCACGGCTTCGTAGTTGAGGCGGTTCAGCTGGTTGATGCCGTCGATGGTCTGCTTGCGCAGGTCGTTGGGGACGCCGGGCGGGTTGTTGATGAAGAGGATGGGGTCGCCCTTGCTGCGGAAGGAGACGCCCGCGTGTTCGCCCGGCAGGTAGCCGCTGGACCACAGGCGGCTGGAGATGGCCTGCTCTTGGTCGCGGTTCGTCGGCGTCGCGATGAGCACGACGAAGGAGGGCAGGTTGTCGTTGGTGGACCCCAGGCCATAGGAAGCCCAGGCGCCCAGGCACGGACGCCCCGTGATCTGGTTGCCGGTCTGCATCGCGCAGATGGCGGGTTCGTGGTTGATGGCCTCGGTGTTGAGCGAGCGCATCCAGCAGATGTCGTCGGCGTTCTTGGCGAGGTTGGGCAGCAGCTCGGTGTTCATCCAGAGCCCGCACTTGCCCGCTTGGCTGAACTTGTACTTGGACGGGGCGATCGGGAAACGCGTCTGGCCGCTCGTCATCGTCGTGAGGCGTTGGCCGTTGCGGATGCTGGCCGGCAGGTCCTTGTCGAACATCGCCTGCATCTCCGGCTTGTAGTCGAAGAGGTCCATCTGGGAAGGCCCACCGACCATGTGCAGGTAGATGACGCGCTTCGCCTTCGGCAGGTGTTGGGTGCTGATCGCGCCCGGCGCGGCGTGAGCGAGGGAGCGGCCGAGCAGGCTGGTCAAGGCGGCGGCGCCGAGGGCGTTGGCGCCTTGGCCGAGGAAGCGACGGCGGGTCTGGAGGCTATTCCATTCGTGAAGGATCGACATGGGGATTATTTATTGAGGACTTCGTCCAGGTTCAGGAGTTGGCTGCAGAGCATGGTCCAAGCGGCGAGCTCGGGCTTGGGTAGGGCGGGGTCGGCGGGCGAGTCGCCGACCTTCAGGAGCGCTTCGGCGTCGGCGGGTTGGGCGGTGTAATGCTTGCGCAGGTTGGCCAAGCTGCCCCGGACGATGGTGAGTTCGGCGTCCTTGAGCGGACGGGCGAGCAGGCGTTCGGCGGCGAATTGGAAGCGACGGTCGTCTTCCTTGCTGGCGGTCAGCGTCCGTTGGGCGAGTTGACGCGACGCCTCGATGTACTGGGGGTCGTTCAAGACCACCAAGGCCTGCAAGGGAGTGTTGGTACGGTCGCGGCGAACGCAGCTGACCTCGCGCGAGGGAGCGTTGAAGAGTTCGAGGCTGGCGGGCGGAGCCATCCGGCGCCAGTAGTTGTAGAGCGAGCGACGGTAGAGGTTCTCGCCCTTGTCGGGGCGGTAGACCTGGATGCCGACGCCGACGACTTCCCAGATGTTCTCCGGCTGGTAGGGCTTGGTGCCCGGTCCCCCCATGCGGGGCGACAGCGTCCCGCTGGCGGCCAGCGCTTGGTCGCGGATCATCTCGGCATCCATGCGGAAGCGTGGGCCGCGACTGAAGAGGCTGTTGTCGCGATCCTTCTCGATCTTGCCGGCGGTCTGCACGGCCGCTTGGCGGTAGGTGGCCGAGCTGAGCACCAGCCGGTAGAGCGCCTTCACATCCCAGCCGGAGCGACGGAACTCGACGGCCAGCCAGTCGAGCAGTTCGGGGTGCGTGGGGAGCGCGCCCATGATGCCGAAGTCTTCGGAGGTCTTGACCAGGCCTTGGCCGAAGAGCTCTTGCCACATGCGGTTGACGGTCACGCGGGCGGTGAGGGTGTTCTGTTCGCTGACCAGCCAGCGGGCGAGGCCGAGGCGGTTCTTGGGCGCGTCGGCGGGCAGCTTGCCCAAGGCGGCGGGAACTTCGGCGGCGACCTTTTCGCCCTTCTTGTCGTACTCGCCGCGGAGGAGGATATGCGCCGTCGGCATCATGTCTTTACGCTCTTCTTGGATGTGCGTGAGCGGGCTGCGGTCCTTGATGGCCTTGAGTTCCGCCTCGAGTTGCTGTTGGCGGGCGGCGGCGACTTGGACGTCGGTTCGGCTGACTCCGACGTAGTACTCCAGGAGCTTCTCCTTGGTCTTCGGCGTGGGCTTGCCGGCGAGCAACGCCCGAAGGTCGTCGAGCTTGGCGAGGACGTTGGCTTCGGCGCCCGTGAGTGAGCGATCGTAGAAGCGGACCTCTTGGGCGGCTCCGGTGAAGAATTCGCTGGCGCTGCGTTGGCCGAGGCGGGTAGGCGTCTTGGCCTGGCTGGAGGTGGTCAGCTTGTTGATTTCGAGGTTGAGCGGTGCCATCACGCCATCGACATAGAGTCTGATGCCTTCGGCCTTGCCGCTGCCATCGTAGGTGACGAGGACGTGCTGCCAGGTGTCCTTCTTGGCGAGCGCTTTGGTCGTCGTGACCTTGATGGCGTCATTGGGCCACTGGCTGATCAGGTAGAAGCCGTAGTTGGCGTTGGCGAGGAAGAGCGACCAGCCTTGGGCGGCCTTGGGGTCATCCATGCGGGCGACGAGCGCTTGAGCGCCCATCACGGCAGAAGGGCGGAACCAGCCGCCGACGGAGAACGGCTTCTTCGTGTCGAAGTTGCCGACCTCGCCGAGGTCGAGGTTGGAACCTTTCTTGAGCGCGACGGCGGAGCCGCGGCGGCCTTCCTTGACCCAGGTGGGGGCGGCACCGTGGGCCTTGGTCTGCGCCGGGATGCCGGCACCTTCGTTCAGCGCGAAACGGCCGAGCAGCCCTTGGGTCGGGATGTCCTTGTCGAGGTCCGCCGGCTTGAGTTTGGCGAACCAGCCCTCGAAGTCCTTGCTGGCCGCGTTACGGAGGTCGCCCGCTTGTTTCTTGGCGGCTTCGATCTCGGCCGGGAGCGCGTTCCAGCGTGGACGGTCGGCGTCGGCGGGCAGGTAGATCACGGGGCCGCGACCATCCTTCACGTTGCCGTCGAGGCCGGGCTGGGTCGTGTTGCGGAAGAAGGCGGACAGCGCGTAGAAATCCTTGGCCGTGAACGGGTCGAACTTGTGGTCGTGGCACTGCGCGCAGTTGGTGGTCAGGCCCAGGTAGACCCAGCCGATCGTCTGCACGCGGTCGGCGGCATAGTTGGCGAGGTTCTCTTCGACGATGGTGCCGCCTTCATTGGTCGTGGCGTTGCACCGCTGGAGACCGGTCGCGATCAACTGCGACTCCGTCGGATTCGGCAGCAGGTCGCCGGCGATCTGCTCGACCGTGAACTGGTCGAACGGTTGGTTCGCGTTGAAGGATTTGACCACCCAGTCGCGGTAGGGCCACATCTCGCGCGGGTTGTCGAAGTGCAGGCCGTGGGAGTCGGCGTAGCGCGCGGCATCGAGCCAATAGCGGGCGCGGTGCTCGCCGTACGCCGGCGTCGCCATCAGTTCGTCCACCAAGGCGCGGACCTGCGCATCCTTCAGGTGGGTGCCGTCCTTGGGGAGGTACTTGGTGAGGAGTTCGGGCGAGGGCGGCAGGCCGGTGACATCGAGCGCCAGGCGGCGGATGAGCGTGCGGGCATCGGCCTCGGCGGCGGGGGTGAGCCCGGCGGCCTTGAGCTTGGCGAGGACGAAGGTGTCGATGGGGTTCTTGGCCCAGCCGGTCGGATCGACGGGCGGCGTGACCGCGACGGGCGGGAGGAGGGACCAGTGCGGCTGCCACGGGGCGCCTTGCTCGATCCAAGCCTTGATCTTCGCCACCTGCGCGGGCTTCAGCGCCTTGTGGGTCTCGGGCGGAGGCATGACCTCGTCTTCGTCCTTGGAGATGATGCGCTGGAAAAGCGTGCTCTTGTCGGGCTGGCCTTTGATGATGGTCGGGGGCTCTTCCTTGCCGTCCTTATCCTTCCGCGCGGCGAAGAAGCCGGCTTCGGTGTCGAGACGCAGGCCGGCTTTGCGCGTGCCGGGGTCCGGGCCGTGGCAATGGAAGCAGGCGTCGGCGAGCACCGGGCGGATGTCGCGGTTGAACTCCACGGTGTCCGCGGCGAAGGCGGTCGTGGTGAGCAGGGGGAGCAGGGCAAGGGTCGGTCGAAGCATGGGCGGGGTACCGTTTCTAATAGCAGGTGTATGTAGGCAGACGGGGAATACCAACCCCTTGTTCCGTTCCTAGGGTGAAAATGAGTCACCCTTTTCCGCTCAATTAGCGTGGGGTGGGCGACAGGGGGTCTTTCGGGCACAAAAAAGCCCGCCAGACGGGCTGGCGGGCTCGATTAGACAGCTTGGGCGGACTTACTTCTTGGCCACGTCGAAGCGGTCCAGGTGCATCACCTTGGTCCAAGCGGCGACGAAGTCGTGGACGAACTTCGTCTTCCCGTCGGCGCTGGCGTAGACCTCGGAGAGGGCGCGGAGCTGCGAGTTGGAGCCGAAGACGAGGTCGACGGCCGTCGCGTTCCACTTCACCTGACCGGTCGCGCGGTCGCGGCCTTCGAAGAAGTGCTCGCAGATCTTGGCCTTCTCCCAGACCACGGATTGGTCGAGCAGGTGGACGAAGAAGTCGTTGGTCAGGACGCCGGGTTGCTTGGTCAGCACGCCGAGGCCTGGGAAGAGCACCGTCGTGTCGAGCACGCGCATGCCACCGACGAGCACGGTCATCTCGGGCGGCGTGAGCGTGAGGAGCTGGGCGCGGTCCACGAGGTTCTCCGCCGCGGGGCGGTCGAGCTTGCGACCGAGGTAGTTGCGGAAGCCGTCATACTTCGGTTCGAGCACGGCGACGGATTCGGCGTCGGTCATCGCTTGGGTCGCGTCGGTGCGGCCGGCGGTGAACGGAACCTTGACCGGCACGCCCGCCTTGGCGGCGGCCGCTTCGACGGCCGCGGAACCACCGAGCACGATGAGGTCGGCGAGGGAGACCTTCTTGCCGCCGGTTTGAGCGGCGTTGAAGGACGCCTGCACCTTCTCGAGGACGGCGAGGACCTTGGCGAGTTCGGCGGGCTGATTGACTTCCCAATCCTTCTGCGGGGCGAGGCGGATGCGGGCGCCGTTGGCGCCGCCGCGCTTGTCGCTGCCACGGAACGTTGCGGCCGAAGCCCACGCCGTGCTGACCAGCTGGGCCGTGGTGAGGCCGGAGTTGAGCAACGTTTTCTTGAGAGACTCCGCGTCCTGCTCATTGATCAACGCATGGTCGACGGCGGGGACGGGGTCCTGCCAGAGCTGGGCGGGGGGCACGTGCGGTCCGAGGCAACGGGCGTAGGGGCCCATGTCGCGGTGCGTGAGCTTGTACCAGGCCTTGGCGAAGGCGTCGGCGAACTCGGCCGGGTGGTCGAGCCAGCGCTTGGTGATCTTCGCATAGGCCGGGTCGGTGCGCAGGGCGATGTCCGAGGTGAACATCATCGGCGCATGGCGCTTCGACGCGTCGTGGGCATCGGGCACGGTGTCCTTGGCGGCACCGCCCTTGGGCGTCCACTGATGGGCGCCGGCCGGGGACTTCGTGAGTTCCCATTCGTAGTTCCAGAGGTTCTTCAGGTATTCGTGGGACCAGCGGGTCGGCGAATTCGTCCAAGCGCCTTCGAGGCCGCTGGTGATCGTGTCGACACCGTTGCCCTTGCCGAAGGTGTTCTTCCAGCCGAGGCCCATCTCCTCAAGCGGAGCGCCTTCGGGTTCGGCCCCGACGTGACCGACCGGCGTAGCGGCACCGTGGGCCTTGCCGAACGTGTGGCCGCCGGCGATGAGCGCGACGGTTTCTTCATCGTTCATGGCCATGCGGGCGAAGGTATCGCGGATGTCGCGGGCCGAGGCGAGCGGGTCGGGCTTGCCGTTGGGGCCTTCGGGGTTGACGTAGATGAGACCCATCTGGACCGCGCCGAGCGGGTCGGCCAGTTGGCGGTCGCCGGTGTAGCGCTTGTCGCCGAGCCATTCCGTTTCCGGACCCCAGTAGATATCTTCCTGCGGTTCCCAGACGTCGGGACGGCCACCGGCGAAGCCGAAGGTCTTGAAGCCCATGGTCTCGAGGGCGACGTTTCCGGTGAGGACCATGAGGTCGGCCCAGGAAATCTTCTGGCCGTATTTCTGCTTGAGCGGCCAGAGCAGGCGACGGGCCTTGTCGAGGTTGGCGTTGTCCGGCCAGCTGTTCAGCGGGGCGAAGCGCAGCGTGCCGTAACCGGCGCCGCCCCGACCGTCCGTCACGCGGTAGGTGCCGGCGCTGTGCCAAGCCATGCGGATGAAGAAGGGGCCGTAGTGACCGTAGTCGGCGGGCCACCAGGCCTGCGAATCCGTCATCAGCGTCGCGAGGTCCTTGCGCAGGGCTTCGAGGTCGAGCTTCTTGAACTCCTCGGCGTAGTTGAAGTCGGGCGCGAGCGGGTCACCCTTGGAGGAGTTCTGCCGGAGGATGTTCAGGTTGAGCTGATTCGGCCACCAATCGCCGTTGTTCATCGCGGCGGCGGCGGTGTGGCGGTTTTGTGGGGCCAGGTGGCCCATCACAGGGCATTTGGAGATGTCGGGCATGGTAGGGAGGGAGAGTGGGGGATAGGGGATGGGGGAGAGGGGATGGGGGATGGGAAGGAGATTAGGGGATGGGGGAGAGGGGATGGGGGATGGGAAAGGGTTTAGCGTTTCTTCTTTTGGCAGGCAGGGCAGGTGCCCCAGTAGATCACTTCGGCTTCATCGATTTTGAAGCCGTGATGCGCGTGGGCGGTGAGGCAGGGGGCTTCGCCGACGGCGCAACAGACGTCTTCGGTCTTGCCGCAGGTGCGGCAGACGAGGTGGTGATGGTTGTCGCCGATGCGGTCTTCGAAGCGGGCGGCGGAGTCGGCGGGTTGGATGCGACGGAGGATACCTTTATCCGTGAGCACGTTCAGGACGTTGTAGACGGACTGACGGGAGATGGAGCCGAGCTCGGTCCGGACCGCCTCGGCGAGCTCATCGGCGGTCGCGTGGGGATGTCGGGAGACGGCGCGCAGGACGGAGACACGCTGGGCCGTGACCGGGAGGTCATGGTGGCGCAGGGTGGCTTCCGGGTCTCGCATCTGGTCGGAGCGAAACCAAGATTTGGACTTTGTCAAAAACTCACCGACCTTATTTTTTGGCGGGCGTCGCCTTCTTCGTCGGTGGTGCCGTCCATTCCACGGGGAGTTTGGCTGTCTTGAGGAGGTCGCGCACGGGCGCGTAGGGCACGGCCTGCACGCTGCAGCCCTGTTTGATGGCGATACCGGCGGCCATCGCGGCAGCCTGGCCGAGTTGCATGAAGACCGGTTCCATCCGGATGGAGCCATGGGCCGCGTGCGTGGCGGACAGGCAGACCGGCACCAATAGGTTGGTGCACTCTTCGACCTTGGGCGTCAGGCTGCGGTAAGAGACGCCGTAGGGTCGAGGGGGTACGTTCCAGATGACGCCATCGCGTTCCAGGAAGCCGCGTTTGGTGACGAAGTAGCGGACGGCGTGGGAATCCAAGCCGAAGCTCGCCAAGGCGACGGGGTCATCCACCGTGCGCTTTCCCTTGCAGTCCTGCTCGGTCATGACGTAGGCCCCTTGCAGGCGGCGGGCTTCGCGAATGTAGATCATCGGCGGGAAACCGCCGCGGGTCGGGAATTCGTCTTTGCAGAGTCCATAGGCCGCGGCTTGGGAGCGGATTTCCGCGGGGACGCGGGGATGGTTCGCGAGCGTCCAGAGATGGCCGCGGATATAGAGCTCGTGCGCTTGCTCGATCTGCCGGCGGGTCGCGTAGTCGGCTTCGGGGTACGCCCAGTTGGCTCCGACGTAATCGGTCCCGACCGCGTGCATGGAGTTCCAGTCGGTTTTGCCGTTGGGCAGCTTATGGAGCAGGGCGGGGAAGCGCACGTCGCCCGCTTCCAGGTTGCGCAGCAGCATCTCGTGGTCGAGTTCGCGATAGCCTGCGGGCTTGGTGAAAGGCAGACGGTTGGCTGGGTCCGTCGTGACGCAGAGACGGTAGTTGTAGGCTTGGATCCGGTGGTCGCCTGCGCCCGTTACCGGATCTTCGGCGAAGACGAATGGCAGCAGACCGCTCGTGGGGTCGCCGGGTTTCACGTACGGGTCGACGTCCTTGATGAAATGATCCTTGTCCTTTTGCGTGTAGTGTTTGCGGGGCTTGTCGTCGCCCCGTTGCGCGCCGTTCAACGTCTCGGCGAAAAGCGCGTTCGGCTCGCGCCCGACGGCGTAGGAGATGCCGGCAGCGGCCATCAGGTCACCTACGTAGCTCGCGTCGATGAAGACCTTGGCGGCGAAGACTTTCCCGGAGAGCGTCCGGAAGGATTTCACCTGGGGGCCTTCCTTGCTCACGCCACCGACGCTGCGGTCGAGTTGTTCATTGAGGTGAACCGTGACGCCGGCATCCTTCACCATCGCATCCATGGCGGCTTGGGCCACGTGCGGCTCGAAGTAATCCACGTAGGCTTTCCCGTAGTGTTGGCCGATCCGGCCATAGAGTTCCCGGGCGACGCCGCCCACCGCATCGCGATGGAAGATGTCGCTCGCGGATAACCCGCTGCATGTCATGCCACCCAGGAAGTCGGTGGAATTGACCAGCACCACGTCGAGGCCTTGACGTTTCGCCTGGATCGCCGCGGCGACGGCGGCGGCGGAGTCCCCGTAGACCACGACGTCATGGGTGACCGGCGTCTGCGCGCAGAGCGCGCTGGTGCAAGCGGACCACGCCAACAGGATGAGGGGTCTCATGGGGTGTAATCTTACTAGCTCAGCCCGCCGTTTCCCTCCAAGCCCCGATTGAGGCAAGGAGAGGGAGGGGTGGTTTTCCGGACAAAGTGTTCCAGAGCTCTAGCTACGGAGCTCTGGGGTCGGGTACGGAGAGTTGTTAATCCTAGTTCCGTTAGTCGCCCTCGCGACTTGTGGCGTCCTTTATAAGGGAGGCGTTACCTGAGTTGAAATTGACTGGACGTACTATTCGCCGAACTGAGCTCGGTGTCAAGGGTTGGCACGAAAAAACCCTAAATAGCCTCATCCGGCCTGGTTGGAGGGCCTAAAGTGCCATATTTCAGGCCTTGGCCGTGTTGAGGACTTCCGCCGGGGCGGCGAATTATAGCGCCTTACCGTTGGCGATCGCGATGGCGCGGATCTCGCCGAGGGTGCGTTCGTAGTCCTTCAAGGCGGCGATGTATTTATCCTGCGCGAGCTGCACCTTCTCATTGTAAGGCAGCACGGCCTTCTGGGCTTCGGCCAACTTGAGTTGGGCTTTTTCTTCCAGGTCTTCGTAGCGCGCGAGGTTCAGCGTTTCGTTGGTGATGGCGGCATCCATGCGGAGGAGTTCCTGCAGGTCGATGCGATCGCTGGAACGGTAGGTGTTCCTGAGCTGCTTGAGGCCATCGAGGTTGACCCGGCTTTTCTCAACCTTGGCGGTCGCAAGGTTAAGAGCCGTCTGCGCTCGCGTCACGGCACCTTCAATCGGGGCACGTTCCGCGATGGTGCGCTTCAGCGCGTCGAAGAGGGCCTTGGTCTGCGCATAGTTGGCGCTGCCGAGCAACAGGGCCACGGCGTCCTTGAACTGGTTATCCAATTCGTAACGACGGTTATCGATGCGGAGGAGGAAGCATTTTGCCACCGGCTGTGGGTAGACGATGGGCGGCGTCTGTGGGGGCGTGAGCGGTGCCTCGGCGCCGAGGACCGCGACGGCCAGCAGAAGGAGGCAGGGGAGGGTCCTCATAGGGAAGGGGATAACAGCCTTAAGGGTAGGGTCAACCATCGGTGCGATTGACTTCACCCGCCAGCCGTCAAGGTTACCCCCATGACTAAAAGCCTCTTACCTCTGTTGGTCTTTGCTTTGGTCCAGGCGGAAGCACCGCGGCCACGCCCGGGCTTCGAAGGCCTCAACGTCCGGCTCACGGCCGCCACCGCCAGCGGCTCCAGTGAAGCCCAGGACCGCTCGACCGGCGTGGAAGTCACCGGCAATTTCGCCCTGACCCAAGTGGGCGCTTGGCGTTACGATTGGGGCTTCCGCGCCGCGGAGGTCCGCCATGATTGGACGAATGCCCCCGTGGACTTCTCCGCGGTGCATGGCTTCTCTTTGAATCTGAGCGGTTACGCCGCGAGCGAGGCCGGGCGGACGCGCTACGCCGTGCTGCAGCTCAATGCCGATGCCGCCACGGGTGCCTCTTTCGGCGATGCGTTGACCGTGCAGGCCCTTTATGGCGCCGACTGGCGTCTGAACGAAACGTGGACGCTCGGTTACCTCTTTCTGGCGGAGACCCGGGCCGTCCGCTCGCCGATGGTGCTCGTCGTTCCGACCTTCCGGTGGCAATTCGCCCCGGCTTGGTCCTTGGGTACTGGCCGTAAGTCCTTGGTCCTAGAGCGCCGCCTCGACGATGCATGGCGCGCGTCGCTTACCTTGGCGTTCCAGCAGGAAGAAGCCCGTTTGGCCGATCTAGGTGGGTATGCGCAGGCCTACGAAAGCGAGCGCGTGGCCGCGGTCTTCGGACTCCGCCGCACCGGGTTGGAGCGCAGCGATGAGTTGACCATCGGTTGGGCTTTCCGCGCCCGCGCCCGGCGTGACCTCGGTGGCGTCGAGACGACCTACGACCTCGCGCCCGGTGCCTTGCTCAGCTACGCTTCGCGCTGGCGCTTTTGAGGGTAACGGCCCGTCGACTCCGCACGTGCTGGGCGATCGCGGCGGCGGCCTGCCGACGGCAGAGTTTGCCGGTGGGGTCCGCCAGCCAGAGCTTCAGTATCCCCGTGTAGAAGCAGAGCGTCTCGAGCGCGGCGACCTCGGGGTCGAGCCATGCTGGCAGCAGCTTGGCCGCCTTGGCCTCTTGGTAGATCTGCTTGGTGTCGGCGAGGAAGGCGGCACCGGCCCCCATCAAGTCATCGCGCACGGCGGAGAATTCGCCGACATACTCGCACTTCCAGAGCATCACTTCATAGGAAGCCCGGGCTTCGGCGTCGTCCTCGAGTCGATGGAGCGCCGCCCGTAAGCCACGCTCCAACCGTTGCAACGCATCGCCTGGCCCCGTGCGTTCGAGTTTAAGTAAACGACCCGTCTCGGCGCGCACGGCGAGGAAGAGGTCGGCCTTGTTCTTGAAGTGCCAATAGACCGCACCCCGCGTCACGCCCGCTTCTTGGGCGACCTCTTCGAGGGAAGTGTTGGTCACGCCGGCACGACTGAAGACCTGCCGACTGCAGGTGATGATACGGTGACGAGTCTGTTCCGCTTCTGCTTTCGTCTTGCGAGCCATGGTGGTCTAGATACCTTTACATACATGTCTGTATGTAAAACTTTGCGTGTCGAGGTCCTTCTCCTTGGCGCCCTGGGCCTCGCCGTCAGTGCCTGCAAGCCGGCCGCGACCCCGGTCATGCCCCCGTTGCCGGTGAATACCCAGGTCGTGGAGGTCCGTCCGTTCCCGCAGACGGTGGAGGTCACCGCCCAAGTGGAAGGTACCCGCGAGGTCGAGGTCCGCGCCCGCGTGACCGGCATTCTCCTCGCGCAATCCTATCAGGAAGGCGCGCTCGTCAAGGCTGGCGATTTGCTCTTTAAGATCGACCCGGCGCCCTATGCCGTCGCGCTGTCCCTGGCGAAGGCCCAACTGTCCCAGGAGCAGGCTAAGTTCGAACAACTGGAAGCCGAGTCGCTTCGCCAAGACAAGCTCTTGAGCCAGAAGGCCACCAGCCCGAAGGAAGCCGCCGACGCCAGGGCCGTCGCCATGGCGGCGCGTTTCGCCCGTGACGTGGCCGCGGCCAAGGTGCGGGGCGCCGACTTGGATCTCTCTTATTGCGAAGTGCGCGCCCCCATCGACGGTTACACTGGACGCTTGGTGCGTTCCGAAGGTTCGTTGGTGAGCCCGGGGGCGGATAGCCTGCTCACGACCGTGGTGCAGCGCGAGCAGGTCTGGGTCCGTTGCGGCGTCTCGGAGCAAGACTTTGCCCGTCTCTTCCGTGGTGACGCCGCCCAGGCGACGCGCGCCAAGGTCGCGGTCCTCGATGCCGCCGGCAAGGTGCTCCCCAACGTCGGGAAGGTCAATTTCGTCGCCGCGCAGGTCGAAGCCCGCCTCGGCACGATCCAGATGCGCGCCGAGTTCACGAATGAGGGGAACCGGCTCCTGCCGGGCCAGTTCGTCCGCCTGCGGCTCGAAGGTCAGCCCCTGGATGGAGCCGTGACGGTGCCGGCGTCCGCGCTCATGCAGTCGGCGCAGGGTCGCTTCCTCTATGTCCTCGGTGAAGGCGACGTGGCCGCCATGCGCCCCGTCCAGATCGAAGTCATCGTCGGGCCCTTGGCCGTCGTCTCCGGCGGCTTGCAGCCCGGTGACCGCATCATCTTGGATAACCTCGTGAAGATCCGTCCGGGTGTGAAGCTCGCCCCGCGCGCTCCGGCCGCGAAGTAACGCCGATGTCCTGGGAATTCTTCATCCGTCGGCCCATCTTCGGGACCGTCCTCTCCTTGGTCGTCGTGATGGCGGGCCTCATGGCCTTCCGCCTGCTGCCTGTCGCGCAATACCCGCAGATCGCCCCGCCGACGGCGACCATCGCCATTTCCTATCCCGGCGCATCGGCGGAGACGCTCATGCGCACCGTCGCGGCGCCGATCGAAGACGAGATCAACGGCACCGATAACCTCCTGTACTTTTCGTCAAACTCCTCGTCGAACGGTCTTTTGACCATCACCGTGACCTTCGAGCCGGGCACGGATCCCGACCTCGCCGTCATCAACCTGACGAACCGCGTCAAGATCGCCGAGCCCCGCTTGCCTGAAGAAGCCCGCCGCCTCGGGGTGGTGGTGAAGAAGCGCACGAACGACATCCTCATGTCGATTTCGATCATTTCGAAGGACGGCACCCGCGACTCCGTCTTCCTGAGCAACTACGCCTCCGTCAATATCGTCGAGGAGATCAAACGCGTGCCAGGCGTCAGTGATGCCGGCATTTTTGGCGCGCGCGACTATTCCATGCGCGTCTGGTTGCGGCCTGATAAGATGGCGCAGTTGGGCGTGACCCCGGGCGATATCGCCCGCGCGATTCGCGTCTCGAATAATCAGTATGCCGCGGGCCGCCTTGGGCAGGAGCCCTCCACGGATGGCCAGGCCGTCGTCATTCCCATCATTACCCCGGGTCGGCTCGCCACTCCGGAGCAGTTCGGCAATATCGTCATCCGCGCCGACGGGGCGAGGGGCGTCCTGCGCTTGCGCGACGTCGCCACGGTCGAACTCGGCGCCCAGAGCTACGAACAACGCGCGAGCCTCGATAACCAGACCGCCGTCGGCACGCGGATCTTCTTGGCCCCCGGCGCCAACGCCCTCGACGTCGCCGCCGCCGTCAAAGCCCGTGTTGCGGAACTCGCGAAGCGTTTCCCGGCGGGCATCGACTACGAGATCCCCTTCGACACGACGCTCTTCGTCGCGGCTTCCATTCGTGAAGTCGAGCACACCCTCTTCGAAGCCGGGATCCTCGTCATCCTCGTCGTCTTCCTGTTCCTGGGCACTTGGCGGGCGACCCTGATTCCGATCATCGCCGTCCCGGTGTCGCTGATCGGCACCTTCGCGGGCCTCTGGCTCTTCGGCTTCGGGATCAACACCATGACCCTCTTTGCGATGGTCATCGCGATCGGCATCGTGGTCGACGATGCGATCGTCGTCCTCGAGAACGTGGAGCGCCTGATGGAAGAGAAGGGGTTGACCCCGTTCGAGGCCGCTTTGGCGTCGGTGCACGAAGTCTCGGGGGCCATCGTCGCGATCGTGCTGGTCTTGGTGTCGGTCTTCCTGCCGGTGGCCTTCCTCGGCGGCATCGCGGGGACGCTCTACCGCCAGTTCGCCGTGACCGTGGCGATTTCGGTCATCATTTCCGGCTTCGTGGCGTTGACGCTCACGCCGGCGCTCTGCGCGATGATCCTGAAGCCTCGGACCCATGCGCCCACCACGGGCTTCCTCGGTTGGTTCGAACGCGGTTTCCAGGCCTTGGCCGCCTGGCACGGTCGCACCGTCCGTTGGCTCTTGGAGCGCCCCCGGACGGCGGGGCTTTTCTTCCTGGGCATCCTCGCCGCCAACGCCGCGCTCCTCTGGGAACGCCCACGCGGCTTCCTGCCGGCGGAAGACCAAGGTTACGTGCTCGCCATGGTTTCCTTGCCCGATGGCGCCAGCGTGACGCGTACCCGCGACTACATGACCAAGATCGTGCCCTCGCTGCTGCAGGTGCCGGCGGAGAAGCCCGCGGTGTTCCATGCCTTCGCCATCAGCGGCTTTGACCTCATCGGGGGCGGCGAGAAGACCAATGCCGGCACCATCTTCCTGCCGTTGAAGGATTGGTCGAAGCGCGATGTGGGCGCCGAGCAACTGACCGGGGCGCTCATGGCCTCGACGGCGCACGCCACCGAAGGCATGTGCTTCATCGTCAACCCGCCGCCGATTCGGGGCATCGGGACCGCCGGGGGCTTTGAATTCTACCTGCAGGCGCGCGACGACGACGATCCCGTGCGCCTCGGCAAGGTCACGGACGAGCTGATCGCGGCCTTGGGCAAGGAGACGAAGGACGGGAAGCCGCTGATCGTGGGCTTGCGCTCGTTCTTGCGCACGACGGTGCCGCAGTATGCCGCCGAAGTGGATGAAGTCCGCGCCATGACCTTGGGCGTGCCGCTGCCGGAAATCTATGAAGCCCTCCAGGCGACCATCGGCGCCGCCTACGTCAACGACTTCAACCGGTCGGGTCGCACCTATCGCGTGCTGATGCAGGCCGAGCCCTCCGAGCGCATGGATCCGGCCGACGTCGGGCGCATCCATGTGCGCGCCGCCGACGGTCGGATGATCCCGCTTTCCACGTTGGTGCGGATCAAGCCGTCCTCTGGGCCCGAACAGATCGAGCGTTACAACGGCTTCGTCGCTGCCCGCGTGATGGGGAGCGGCGCCGAGGGCCTGAGTTCGAGCGAGGCCCTGCGCATCGTCGAGGAAGTCGCGGAGCGGACCTTGCCCGACGGTTATCAACTCGATTGGACGGCGCAGGCCCTGCAGGAGAAGCGCTCGGCGACGTCCGCCTTGCCGGCCTTCCTGATGGCCCTGACGATGGTCTTCCTGATCCTGGCGGCGCTGTACGAGAAGTGGTCGCTGCCCATCGGCGTCATCCTGACCGTTCCGTTCGCGTTGCTCGGGGCGCTCATCGCCATCTGGGTGCGCGGCACCCCCAACGACCTCTACTTCCAGATTGGTTTGGTCACGCTCATCGGTCTCGCGGCCAAGAACGCCATCCTGATCGTCGAATTCGCGGTCAAGGCGCGCGATGCCGGCAAGTCCGCGGCCGAGGCCGCCGTCGAAGCGGCGCGGGTGCGCTTCCGTCCGCTCGTCATGACCTCGATGGCCTTCGTGCTCGGCGTCATTCCGCTGGTGCTTGCGTCGGGCGCCGGGGCCGGGGCCCGTCGTTCGATGGGGACCGGGGTTTTCGGAGGCATGCTCTTGGATACCTTCCTCGCGACGCTCTTCATCCCTCTCTTCTTCAAGATCCTGACCGGCGACCGCAAGGAGCCCCGCGCATGAAAACCCCCGTCTCGTTGCTGCTGCCCGTGAGCTTCCTGCTTTCCGCCTGTGCGGTGGGCCCTGATTATGTTCGTCCGGAGACGCCGACCGCCGGCGCCTTTCCGGAGGCGACTCCGGGGGGCGTCGCCGTCGGCGAAAAGTGGTGGCAGGGCTTCGACGATGCCCAGCTGAGCGCTTTCGTCGAACAGGCTCTGGTCGCCAACGTCGATGTCCGCATCGCCGCCGGTCGCGTCGAGGAGGCCGCCGCCGGTTTGGCGGATGTCGCGGGCGCCCAGTTGCCGCAGATCGACGGAACTGCGGGGGCGGCGCAGAGCAAGGTCAGTGACAACGGCTACACGCCCATCAGCTCGACCAACGGACGTAACCGCACCGTCTATCGGGCGGGGCTGGCGACCTCGTTCGAACTCGATTTCTGGGGCAAGCTCCGCCGCGCCAGCGAAGCCGCGCGGGCTCAGCTTCTCGCCACCACCGAAGCGCGGACGCAGGTGGAACTCGCCGTCGCCACCTCGGTGGTGCGGGCTTACGCCTTGGCGCAGTCCGCCGCCGTGCAGCAACGTTCGGCGGAGGAACTCGTCGCCATCCGCACCGAGGAACGTCGCATCGTCGGCCTACGTTTCGCGGTGGGTGCCGCCAATGCCGCGGATCGCGCGCAGGCGGAGGTGAATGCGGCCGGTGCCGTTGCGGCGCTTTCGGATGCCCGCCGGGCGCGGGCTTCCGCTGAGCACCTGCTGGGTTTCCTGGTCGGTCGCCCCGACCTTATCCTGCCGGCCAAGGCCTCGGTGGCGTTGGCGTTACCGCCGCCGCCGGCGGCCGGCTTGCCTTCGGATCTGCTCCGCCGGCGCCCGGATGTGCGATCCGCCGAGCAGACGCTCGTCGCGGCCAACGCCCGCATCGGTTATGTTAAGGCCGCCTATTTCCCGACCTTCACGCTGACCGGCGCCCTCGGGAATGAGAGCCGCGATTTCTCCCAGCTCTTCACGGCCGCCAGCGCCACGTCGAACCTCGGTTTGGACCTGCGCGTGCCCTTGTTCGACTTTGGTCGCACCACCGCGCGCGTCGAGGGGGCCGTGGCGTTGCAGCACCAAGCGGCTGCGAATTACGAAAAGACCGTGCTCACGGCCTTCCGCGAGGTGCGCGATGCCTTGACCGACGTGCGCGAGACCAGTGCGGCGGCATCGGCCGCGGGGTTGCGTGAGGCCGCCGCCCGGGAAGCCTTCCGCGTCGCCGAGGCCCGGCAGGCGGCCGGTCAGTTGCCGCTCGTCGAACACCTCTTGGCCCGTCGGCTCTTGGCCGAATCCCAGGCCGCCGTCGCCCGGGTCCGCTACGACCGCATCGGGGCGCAGGTCGACCTCATCAAGGCCCTGGGTGGTGCGCGCATCGAAGCGGCCGCGAAGTAGGCCGACGCTCAGCGGGCGAATTCGATCTCGCCCATCAGGTTGCCCGCCAGCTTACCGTCCTTCGATTGCCAGAAGGGGGCATCGCGGTTGGCGAAGCGGACCATGTTGCGGGCGTCTTGCTTGTACTTGGCGCGTTCGAGTTCCGGGAACATCACGCAAATCTGGTATTTGCCGGGTTGGATATCCTTCGGGGCGGTGGCCTTGATGGTGATTTCGTAACCCGCTTCCTTGTTCTGGAGGACCACATACGGCGGTAGGCGGCGGATATCGAAAGCCTCTCCTTCGCCTGGCGACACCGTGTACTTCGTCGGACTATCCACGTACGCGAGGTCGAGGCCGCGCGGGGTGGGGCAGGGGGCGAAACCCCGGTTGGAGATCCGGATTTTGATGTCGAACTTCGCTCCGAGCTTAACTTTGTTCTGCCAGGAGGCGCTGAGCAGTTCGTAGCGATAGCCCACGTGGTCGCGCAGGTAGTCGAAGGCCGAACGGCTGACCGCGTTGCCCTTGGCGTCGGTGAAGTAGCCATCGGAGATGGGGAGTCCCAGCTGGGTGACCTCGGCCTGCGTCTTCAGCTGCTTTTTCCAGCCGTCGACGAGGCCCGCGGTCTTCGCCGGGTCGGCCTCGGACCAGCCGTGGGCCAAGCCGAGGGCGAAGGCGCGTTCATTCGAAGCCACTTGGGCGACGAGCCAGCCATCCGCCGCCGTCGGTTGCGTCGCCGTCTTGGCGGTGATCTCGGCGTCGTAGGGCACGAAGAGATTCTCCATGCAGAACTTCTGCCAATCCTCGTTGGTGCCCCCGAGCGGTTTTTCGAAGGTGGCGTCGTGGGTCAGGTCGAAGAGGAAGCGCGTGTTGTGGGTGCCGAGTCGGGCGGTGGGGTTGCCTTTCTCGAAGGCGTTTCCTTGGTTGATGCGCAACGGCCAACCCAGTTGCTTGCAGAGCCCTTCGCGCATGTCGGGCGATTGGATGAGCAGGGCCCGGTCATTCGGCAGGCTGCCGAACGCCTCTTTCAGGATGGCGCCATGGGCTTCCGGAGTCTCGGGAATCTTCGTGGCGTTGGCGCCTTCCCCGCGGCGACCGATGGAGCCGAGTTGGACCGCGACGAGCACGTCGGCATTGGCGGCGAGGACCTTCTTCAGTTGGGCCCAGTGGCCTTTGACCATCGCGAGGTCAGGGCCGCCCGATTTGCTGTCGTCGAGTTCGTAGGCGAAGCGCAGCTCCAGTTTGCACCCCGCCCGACGGAAGGTATCCAAGGATTTCTCGAGTCGCTGGAAGAGGACTTGGTCGAGGACGCGGTTATGGTATTCATCGAGCCAGCAGATGCCGAGGTGCGTGGTGATGCCCTTCAGTTCCCAGGCCTTGAGGGCTTCGAACATCTGGCGGTCCGTCCAGCCGTTGCGGCTGACATCGACGCCCAGGAAGGGGACGGGCTTCTCGTCTTTGGCGGCGGGGGCCGCGCGGCGCACCACGCGTCCATCGGCCCGCTGGACGAGCAGTTGACCATCGCCTAGACCGACGGGGCATTCCAGGCGGAAACCACGTTCCGGGTTGCGGAGCCCATTTAGGGCGGTGGGGTCGTCGGCGTACAGCCCGTGGAATTCTCGGTAGACGAGCTTGGGGGCTTCGTCTTTGGCCAGCAGGGAAAGGGTGCTGAGAAGCAGGAGGGGCCAGTGCTTGATCATGCGGCCATATTTTTGATGGGAGAGTTCCGAGGCAATCCCGATTCGGGTGGGAGCGAACTAACAGACTCGCCTCGGGCCCGCGGCGAGGCTCAATGGGCGGTATGTTGATGTCGGCCACATGGATGCAGACGCTCGCCGGGGCTGCGGCGCAGGACCCCTTTTTGCCGGCGGCCACGGTCTTGTTTCTTGGGGCGGTCGCGCATGCCCTCTGTGCGCCAATTTTCGCCCGGGCCGCCCACCGCCGCGAAGCTAAGCGCGCTGATTTCCGGTCGGCGGTGCTCCACCTTTTGGGTGAAGTCGAAGCGGTCTTCGGTCTCTGGTCCTTCCTGATGTTTCTGTTGGCCGTCTGTTGGCCGGGGAAAGGGTGGGCCTTCGCCGTCGCGTATCTGGAGTCGGGCGACTACGCCGCCGCCGTCGCCGGCCACGCGTACACGGGTTCTTTCAAGTACCTGGAGCCCTTGTTCGTCTTCATCGTCATGGTCATGGCCTCGACGCGACCGATCGTCGAAACCGCGCAGCGGATCATGAACGCCGTCGCGGGCTGGTTCGGCGGGAGTCCGGCGGCCCGGTGGTTCGTGGTGCTGACGTTGGCGCCGTTGGCGGGGTCGCTGATCACGGAACCAGCGGCGATGACGATCGCCGCCTTCTTGCTTTCAGCCCAGTTCTATTGCCTGAAACCATCGTCCGGTCTGCGCTATGCCACGCTGGCCTTGCTCTTCGTCAACGTGTCCATCGGCGGCGCTTTGACGCATTTCGCCGCCCCGCCGGTGGTGATGGTCGCGACGCGTTGGGGCTGGGGGACGGCGGAGGTTTTCCGGCAGTTCGGCTGGGCGGCGTTGACGGCCATCCTGGTTTCCAACCTCGCTTACTTCCTCTGGTTCCGCCGCGAACTCCTGGCCCTTCGTCCGGCGGATTCATCCGCGGATTCATCCGCTGAGCCGACGGTGCCACTCTGGGTGACCGCGGTGCACGTCGCGTTGATCGCTTGGACGGTCGTGATGCTGTCGGGCCACCACGCCTTCCTGATGGTGGCGGGCTTCCTCTTGTTCTTGGCCTTCAGCGTAGCCACTCCGCGATGGCAGTCCCCGCTTCGGCTCCGGGCGCCCTTGATGGTGGGGTTCTTTTTGGCGGGGTTGGTCGTCCTGGGCGGCCTGCAAGGTTGGTGGATTGGTCCGGTCATCCTGCAGATGGGGGAGACGGCCCTCTTGTGGGCTTGTGTTGGCTTAACTGCCTTTAATGACAACGCCGCCATCACTTACCTGGCGGCGCAGGTCCCCGCTTTGGCTGAGCCGGGGGCGGCCGCCTTGAGGCATGCCGTTTTGGCGGGGGCTTTGGCTGGGGGGGGTCTGACGGTCATCGCCAATGCCCCGAACCCAGCGGGACAGGCCATTTTGGGGGAATATTTCGAGGGCGGGGTGTCCGCAGGACGCCTGTTTCTGTGGGCTTTGCTGCCCACGGCGGTGGCCGTCGCCTGTTTCCTTTTCATTCGGTAACCGCCTTCGTCCGAGGGGGAAGGGGCGGGGTGAGGGGGGCTTGGAGCAGCTTTTTGACTGTTCAATCGATGCGGGCGGGGCTACATTTCCAGTCCCCTAAGTCTAGCCCCTTTACCCTATGCGTTCCCGTACCCGTTCAGGTTTCACGCTCATTGAGCTGCTTACTGTCATTGCCATCATCGGCATCTTGGCGGCGGCGCTCTTCCCGGCCATCAATTCGGTGCGTAAGAAGGCCAAGATTTCGACGGGTCAGACGACCTTCCAGCAGTGGTGCACCGGGGTGAGCCGCTATAAGTCCGTTTACGGGTTCTACCCGAACATCGGCACCGCCTATACCACGACCGCCGATGGTCTGCATAAGCTCGAGGCCGGCCCGGGCATCCCCTTTGTGAAGGCGCTGTACGGTAAGAACCCGACGGGCACCCCGCTCTCCGGGGCCGCCTCGGGCGACCGGGCGAAGTTCAACCGTAATGCCGAGGAATTCTGCGCCTTCGGCAAGGATGACTACGAGCTTTTCGACGCCAATGTGAACTCCACCGGCAAGCTCATGGACAAGTTCGGCAACATCAACATCCGCGTCATCTTCGACACCGACGGCAATGGCACGATCAAGGGCATCGCCACGCCTTTGCCTGACGACCTCGATGCCACCAAGAACGCCAATGGCATCAACGGTCCCACCGGTATTCCGGCCCGCGTGATCATCTTCACGACCATCCGCGATGTCGGTTCGACCGACGGTAGCCTTGGTCCGGACGACGTCGCCGACATCATCGCCATCCAGTGAGTCCCCGTTCCGCACTCTCCCGCGCCCGTCGCGGTTTCACGCTGATCGAGCTGCTGGTGGTCATCACCATCATCCTCCTCATCTCGGCGCTCTTCCTCAACATCTCCTCCGGCGACGGTGGCGGCCTGATGGGTGGGCAGCGCATGGTCGGGTCTTCGATTCGTTCCGTGCGTGCGATGGCTCTGATGAATCGCGGCGCCCAAGGCACGGGTGTCAGCTACAATGCCCGCTACCGTCTGCTGATCTTGAACGACCCTTCGGATCCGGTGAATCACCTCCACAAGTACATGATCGCTGTCGGGAGCGTGGATACCAGCACCATGTCGGCCGGCGTTGACCCAACCACGGTCACGAGCACCGCGGACAACCGGTACAAGTGGTACACGCCCGATGCCCCCACTTTGCTGCCCAGCGGCGTCTATTTCGTGCCGCCCACCAGCGATACTACCACCGTGGTCAATAAGCCCCCGGGCTTCACGGGCACCTGGCTTGGCCGCGCCAGCATCATCGGCCAGATCGCCGATAACGCCACGGCCAACTCGAACGACAACCCCGGCAGTCCGCCTTGGATGATGTTCGCGTCGCAGGGCGTGGTGGCTCCCACCAGCTTGAGCGCGATGTCGGGTCTCGACGCCAAGAAGTGGTATTACGTCGAACTCCAGACCGGCGGCACCTCCAATCACCTCGGTCGCGTCGTCCTCGTGCTCGCCAACGGCGTGCTGCGCCTGGATCCGGCGACCAACAAGGTCCAGCTCGACCTGGCCAACGAAAACCAGTTCGCCGCGCTTTCGCTCCGTCCGAGCGGGGATGTCGCGATGACCACCGACCCGGATGAGCTCAACACCAATCTCTTGAAGTAATGAATACCGTCCTTTCCCCGTCCCGCCGCCGCCCCGGCTTCTCGTTGATCGAGGTCACCCTCGCCATCGGCATCCTTGGCATGGCGATCCTCTCGCTCGTCGGCATCCTCGGTTCGACCTTCCAGCAGGTCGACGAAATCATGCAGACCAACCGGGCCCTCTCCGGGGTGACCCGCCTCATCGGCGCTCTCGATAACCCCCGCTCCATCGTCTATCTCGACGCCAGCGCCGACAGCAATCCCGCGAACACGAAGTACATTCACCAAGGCCTCCAATCGAAGCTGGACCCGTTCCCGACGGTGGCGGCTTCGAACTTCGACATCGCCTATCGTTTGCTGGCTCCGGCCAATACCACCAACAACGCGGTGTGGCTCTACGTGTACGACCGCAAGATGGTGACGGCCGTGGCGGACGCCGCTCCGGCCGGCTCGTCCGTGAACTACAACCTCTACTCCAACCCGTCGGCGATGGAAGTGGCCTCTTGCGCCGGCAATTCGGATAACTTCAGTCCGATCGCCGCCAACACGCGCAACGTCGTCGGGACCCCGATGCGCGTCCGCCTGACCCTCTCGAAGCTGCTCGTCGGCCAGCGCTTCCAGATCGATACCGCTACGGGCGAGCCCAGCGTGCAGAAGTGGGCGACGGGGACCGCGTTGCCGGTCGACCCCAACCTCTACGCCTTGGCCTACCTGCCGGTGGTCGCGGAGTTCTTCCCGCATGACTACGTGGACTCCTCGGTCTTCAAGGTCCGCGAAGAAACGCCCATCCTTGTGCAGAACATCATCATCAGCCGATGAAAACCTCTCTCCTTCGCGCCGCCCGACGCGGCTTCACCCTGATTGAAGTCATGGTCGCAACGGCGATCATGATCGTCATCGTCCTCGCGGTCGTGACGATCGCCGCCGACACCTTCAAGGCCTACGACCGAGCGGTGGCCGACCTCACGACGCAGTCCGAGGCGCGCGGTGCCCTCGATGCGCTGGAGAATGATTTCCAGACCGCGGTGATCCGTCCCGACGGCCGTTGCTGGATGGAAGTGATCCTGCCTGGTGCGACGACTCCGAACGGGGTCCCCAAGGCGGTCGGCAACCTCCAGCCGGTGGACCACCCGATGGTGATGCTCTTCTCGGCTCCGCCCGATCGCCCTCGCTGGTCTCCGGTGGCGACCAATCCGCGCACGGCTTTCAAGGGCGACGTTTGCGCCGTCGCCTATCGTATCGGCCAGCGCTCGCCGTTCGATGCCCCGGGTGACCCTATCCAGCAGGTCTACGGCATCTACCGGACGATCATCGACCCCGAGGCGACCTTCCGCGATGCCTTGCCGATCATCTTCGCTTCGACGCCCACCACGCCCACGTCGCCATGGAATTACTGGAACGGCGCGCGCCTCGTCCCGAATTATTCGGTGTCCGCCACGTCCGGTGGTTTCCAGACCCGCAACCTGATCGACCAAGGCTTGGTGCAGACGGGTGGGGCGACCTCCAATTACTGCTGGACGCTGGATGACCAGAACTTCATCGCCTCCAACGTCGTCTCGATGCACCTGACTTTCTGGTGCACGTCTTCCTTGCCGGCCTCCTCCACCGTGACCGGTGCCTTGGTCGATCCGCTCAAGCGCCCGGCCGAGATGCTGCGTCCGGTGGTCGTCGGTTCCGCCGACGCCTATAAGTTCGGCCCGCAGACCTTCGGTGGTTACCTCGGCGAATTCACCACGAACACCTCTTCTTCGACCACCAATGCGGCTCCGCTTCGTTACGGTCCCCCGAGCGGTGCTTCGACCCTGCCGGTGTCGGGCGTGACCTCGACGCAGCCTTTCGACGTCTACGGCGCTCGCCTCCGCATCTATTCGGATCGCATGTACCCCGACTCCCTGGGGCCCGCCAACGTGGCCACGGCGACTTCCCTGCCTTATCTTCCTTACTCGGTGAAGGCCGTGGAGGTTTCCCTGACGATCCTCACCCCCGAGGGCTCGAAGGAACTCCGCGCCCTCCAGAAGTTGACGGCCGCCCAAGGGGCCCAAGGCCTCAAGTTGCCTTCCGATAACGACTACAAGCGCATCGTGAACCAGTATGGTCGCAACTACACGCGTTACATCAAGCTGATGGCGAACGGCGGCTAAGCGCCTGGCGTTGTGAACAAGAAGGGCGTCCCGCGGGACGCCCTTTCTGTTTGATGGAGTCGGCTGATTACTCGGCGTACACGCCCATCTTGCGGAACTTGGCGTAGCGGTCGGCGATGAGTTTCTCGGGCTTGGACTTGGCGAGTTCCTTGAGGGTTTCGCGCAGGGTCTTGCGGATGTTCGAGCCGGTGGCGGCCGGGTCTTCCTGGGCGCCGCCGAGGGGCTCCTTCACGACGCCGTCGACGACGCCGAGCTTGAGGAGGTTGGGGGCGTCGAGGCGCAGGGCTTCGGCGGCCTTCGGGGCGTGGGCACGATCCTTGAAGAGGATCGCGGCGCAACCTTCGGGCGAGATGACGGAGTAATAGGCGTTCTCGAGGATGAAGACCTTGTTCGAGACGGCGATGCCGAGGGCGCCGCCGGAGCCGCCTTCGCCGATGACGAAGGTGATGATGGGCACGCCGAACTGGCTCATCTCGCGGAGGTTCACGGCGATGGCTTCGGCCACGTGACGTTCTTCCGAGCCGATGCCCGGGAAGGCGCCGGGGGTATCGACGAGGGTGATGATGGGCAGCTTGAAGGTGTGCGCCATCTTCATCAGGCGAAGGGCCTTGCGGTAGCCTTCGGGATTGGGGCAGCCGAAGTTGCGACGGAGGTTTTCCTTGGTGTCGCGGCCTTTCTGCTGGCCGATGACCATGACGGGCTGGCCTTCGAAGAACGCCGTCCCGCCGACGGTGGACTCGTCGTCCATGTAGAGGCGGTCGCCATGGAGTTCCTGGAAGTCGTCGAAGATCATCCCGATGTAGTCCAGGGAGTAGGGGCGGCGGGGGTGGCGCGCCAGCTGGACGCGCTGCCAAGGGGTCAGGTTGCCGTAGACCTCGCGGCGGGTCTGGGCCAGCTTGGCCTCCATGGAGACGGCTTCCTTGGTGACATCCATGCCGGCGGACTCGGACGACGCCCGGAGAGCGGCGATCTTATCCTCCAGTTCGCGGATGGGCTTCTCGAACTCGAGCGTGAAGCGGGGCTTCGTGACAGACATGGGGGACTTAATAGGGGATTTTTAGGCCGCAGGGCAACGGGAATAGGGGGCAGGGAAGTCCGACCGAGGCTAGAAAACGTCGTTTTTCGCTCTTTTCCACGAACCAAGCGTCTGACAGACTGTCAGAACCCTCACCCCACCATGCGCTCCCTGTTTCTCCTGACTTTGGCCGCCTCCAGCCTCATGGCTGAAGGCTACCTTGATACCCCGCTTATCCCGGGTACCCAGTGGCACGTCCACGACTCCACCCGCCCGCAGCCCCCGCGCGCGGACAAGGAGAAGCTGAAGGTCACGACGACCGCGGCTCCCGCCGGCGCGGTGGTGCTCTTCGATGGCAAGGATGCCGCCGCCGAATGGGAAGCCGATAACGGCGCGAAAGGCGTGACGTGGGAAGTGAAGGATGGCTCGATGGTCGCCCGCAAGAACGGCATCCATACGAAGAAGTCTTTTGGTGACCTGACGCTCCACGTCGAATGGCGCTCCGCCGAAGGCTACGACAAGAACGAGAAGAAGAAGGGGCAGGGTAATTCCAACAGCGGTATCTTCTTCATGCGCACCTATGAGCTCCAGGTGCTCGATTGTTCGAAGACCGAGACCTACGCCGATGGCATGACCGCCGCGATCTACGGCCAGTTGCCGCCGCTCTTCAATGCCTGCAATCCTTCCCGCGAATGGAACAGCTACGACGTCGAATGGACCGCCCCGCGTTTCGACCAGGATGGCAAGGTGCTCTCCAAGGCCCGCATCACGGTCGTGATGAATGGCGTGAAGGTGCAGGATAACGTCGAGTACATTGGCCCGAGCAGCCACAAGGTGAACCCGCCCTACAAGAAGCACGCCGATAAGTTGCCCATCGGCCTGCAGTTCCACGGCGATCCCGTGGAGTTCCGCAACATGTGGGTGCTCGAAAAGAAGTAAGCGTCTGGAGCACGCCCTGCAACGCCCCGGTTTCCCCGGGGCGTTTTGTTTGCGCGGGTGGCCCTCCCGTCGGTTATTTGGGTTGTTTTGACTTACCCATTTGCAAGGGGCGTGGTTCGTGGTAAGGTCGGGGCTTCCACTGATGTATCCCGCTGATCGACGCGACAACTGGCATGCCGGCCAAGGCCGATGGTCCGACGTGCCCGCGTCCGATTGGAACGACTGGCACTGGCAGTTGCGTAACCGGATCACGACCCTGGCCCAGCTGGAGACGCTGCTCGAACTTTCGCCCCAGGAGCGGGCGGGTTGCCTCTTCGCCGCCCATAAGCTGGCTTTGGCGATCACGCCGCACTTCTTCAACCTCATCGACCCGAAGGACCCGCATTGCCCGGTGCGCCGGCAGGTGATCCCGCACATCGATGAGTCGGTGGTCGCGCCCGGCGAGTCCTCCGACCCCGTCGGCGAAGAGGGGACCATGCCGGTCCCCGGCATCGTGCACCGCTATCCGGACCGCGTCCTCTTCCTGGTCACGGATCGTTGTGCCTCCTACTGCCGTTACTGCACGCGCAGTCGCTTGGTTTCCAACGCCCAAGCCTACGATTTCCATCCCGAGCTCGAACAGGGCCTGCAATACATCGCGGCGCATCCCGAGATCCGCGACGTGCTCCTCTCCGGCGGCGATCCGCTCTTGCTGTCGGATGCCAAGCTCGACGCGCTCCTCGGTCGCTTGCGCGCCATCCCGCACGTCGAGTTCATCCGCATCGGTTCGCGCATCCCGGTCTTCCTGCCGCAACGCGTCACACCCGAGCTGGCCGCCGTCTTCCGCAAGCACGGTCCGATCTGGATGAGCATCCATACGAACCATCCGAAGGAGATCACGCGCGAATTGGCGGAGGCTTGCGAACGCTTGTCTTTGGCCGGTGTTCCGCTGGGCAATCAATCGGTGTTGATGGCGGGGATCAACGACACCCCTGAGGTGATGACGTCCTTGGTCCATCGCCTGCTCATGATGCGGGTCCGTCCCTATTACCTCTACGCCTGCGACCTCATCGAGGGGTCGACCCATTTCCGGGCGCCGATCCAGAAGGGCATCGATATCATCCGTGCGCTCCGCGGGCACACGACCGGTTACGCCGTGCCGCAACTCATCATCGATACCCCCGGCGGCGGGGGGAAGGTCCCGATCAACCCGGAATACGTCCAGGCCATCCACGACGGCATCGTCGAGCTGCGCAATTTCGAAGACCGCGCCTACATTTACCCGTCAGGCAACCAGATGCCGGAGCCGAAGCCCGAGTTGAGGGCGTAAGGATAGGGGATAGGGGATAGGGGATGGGGGATAGGGGATAGGGGAGAGGGGATGGGGGATGGGTAGGGTTAGCACTGCGTGCTAACCTAGTTGGGTCTCCTATGGGTTTGGGGTGCTAGCGCTTGCTGAAGGGTGCGGCGAAGCCACAGGAATTGTCTTGGTTCCCGGCCCCCCGTTGCTGTGCTCGCAAGGTCGTGCCGCCGTCCCGATCCTACCTGGAAAAGCCCAAAAACAGAGCGAACCAGAAGGTTATTCTGGTTCGCCGCTCAAAGTGGTGGGCCCGTAGGGATTCGAACCCCAAACGTCTGATCCGTAGTCAGAAATGATATCCATTTCACCACGAGCCCGTTCCGAGACGATTGAAAGAACCATCCCGGACCCGAAAGGCAAGGAATTTTTCGAAAGCCTTATTTTTGGGCCCGATGGAGGGCGACCGTCCCGAACAGCATGCTTTCGTGGTTAACCTCGGCAAATCCTGCGTTTTTCAGTTCTTGCGACAGGCCAGCGGCATCGGGGAAGCCCGCGATGCTGGTGCCGAGGTACCGGTAGGCGCCGAAGTCACCGGTAAGGATCCCCGCCATGATTGGTGAGATCAAGCGGACGTGGACGAAGTGGAAGGGGGCGAACCAGGCGGACGGTTTCGAAAACTCCAGGATGAAGACCGAGCCGCCGGGCTTCACGACGCGGCGGAGTTCGCGCAAGCCGCGGGCACGGTCCTCGAAGTTGCGCACGCCGTAGGCGATGGTGACCGCATCGCAGGCATCGTCCGCCAGCGGTAGGTTCATGCAGTCGCCCTGACGAAACTCCGGAGCGTGGAGTGGGGATTTCGCCGCGCGCTGGCGGGCGACGTCGAGCATCGGCTCGCAGAAGTCGTAGCCGGTGACTTTACAGTCGTGGGGCAGGGCGGGCAGGAGCTCGAAGGCGACGTCACCGCTCCCCGTGGCGAGGTCGGCGACGTGCTTGGGCTGCGTGGCGACGACGGCCTGGATCAGGCGGTTGCGCCAGCCGACGCAGAGGCCGAAGCTGAGCACGCGGTTGGCGAGGTCATAGCGCGAGGCAATGCCTGAGAACATCTGACGGACTGCATTGCCTTCGGCCATGGGCTTACCATCCGCACAAAGCGCAGAAGGTCAAGTGGAGGGGATAGGGGATGGGGGATGGGGATAGGGGATGGGGGATCGACGATGGGGGATGCATAGGCGCGCAACTCCCTCGCACCGTTAACCGGACCGAGCTGAGAGTTGCCGTGTGGGTGGGTCGTTTACGTCTACCGGCGAACGGACGCGACGCAGTCGCGCGACTGCCACGTTGCCATCTCTCCTATCCCCAATCCCCTATCCCCCATCCCCTAGCCGCTAACCCCTCAAACAAACACCCCTCCGCCCAAGAGGACGCGGTCTCGGTAGATGGCCACGACTTGGCCGGGGGCGAGACCGCGTTGGGTTGACTGGAAGCGCAGTTCGACGGTGCCGTCACCGAGCGGTTTATAGTGCGTCGCCACGGCCTTATCGCGATACCGCACCCGCGCGAGGATGTCCTGTTCGCCTGCCAGCGGCTGGTTGATCCAGGTGAAATTCGCCGCGTGGGCCGAGTCGGTGTAGAGCCACTTGGTCTCCGGCAGGTCGAAGGCCACGTGCAGGGTCTGCGTGGCGAAATCCTTCTTCACGACGACGAAGTATTTCTGGTCGGTGTTGGAGGGAAGGCCGATGCCTTTGCGTTGTCCGATGGTGTAGCGGTGCAGCCCGCGGTGCTGGCCAATGACCTTGCCCGCGGCATTCACGATCGGCCCAGGGGCATCGGGGATGTGCCTCTCCAGGAAATCTTGCACCGGTACTTGTCCGAGGAAACAGATGCCTTGGCTGTCCTTACGGGCGGCGTTCGGCAGCGCGGCGTCTGCGGCGAGGCGACGGACCTCCGGCTTGGTGAGTTCGCCGATCGGGAAGAGCGCCTTGGCGAGCTGGTCTTGGCGCAGCAACGCGAGGAAGTAGGACTGGTCCTTGTTCTGGTCGAGGCCTTCGATCAGGTCGAACGTGCCGTCCGTATTGGCCCGGCGGCGCGCGTAGTGGCCGGTGGCGATGGCATCGTAGCCTTCGGCGAGGGCGCGGCGCAGGAAGACCCCGAACTTCATCTCGCGGTTGCAGACGATGTCGGGATTGGGCGTGAGCCCTCGGCGGTAGCCGTCGACGAGGTATTCGACGACGGTCTCGCGGTAGTCCTTCACGAGGTCGATGACCCGGAAGGGCAACCCGAGGTGGGCGGCGACGGTATGGGCATTCCGAACGTCGTCTTCCCAGGGACATTCGCCGGGGAAGGGAAGTCCTTCCTCGTTCATCCAGGTCCGGAAGTAGGCGGCATGCACCTCGTGCCCCTGTTGCTTGAGCAGCAGGGCGGCCACGGCGCTGTCGACGCCGCCGGAGAGGGCTACGAGAATCTTGGACATCCACGGCAAGGTTAGGGTCGCCCGGGGCTCGGGGGCGAGAATGGAAAGCCGGCCGTCCCACGGCCGACCAGTGGGTTTTCGGGCTTTTGGCGGGGGCCGGCGGGTTGGGAATGCTCGCTCCTTGCCTCCGATGCCTGACTTGTTTTGCTGGAGGGATGCGCTTTGGTCTCCTTTTCCTTCTGGCGGGCTTCGCCCCGCTCTTCGCCCAAAACAACCAACTGGCTGGGATGCAGCAGGACCTCTCCGAACTCCGCAACGAGGTCGAAAAACTGAAGCTCGAGAACGCGGATCTGCGCGATGCCCTCAATAAGCAACGCAACGCGACCGTGGGCAACAGCTCGTCCGCGGAAGCCTCGGCTCGCACCAAGGCGGAAGCCTTGGCCGAAGTCGACCGTCGCCTCAAGCAACAGACGGCCGATGTGAATGCTGCCTTGGCCGAACTGACCCGCCGCGTCGACGCCGCCTTGGCAGGCCGTCAGCCCACCACTCGTCCGACGACTCCGTCGACTTCACCGACCAAGCCGGTTGGCGCGCCTCCGGGTGCCAATCCGCCGGCCGCCCCCGATGACGGCCTTCCGACGGACATTCCCCGCACGGGTACGACCTATAAGGTTAAGCCGGGTGACACCCTGATCCGCATCGCCCGCCAGTTCGGCTCCAAGCCCGAATGGATCATGCAGGCGAACAAGCTCCCGAGCGCAGGCGCACTCCGCTCCGACGTCGAGATCTTCGTGCCGCAACCCGAAGCCCGCTAATTTCATGGCCCTCCCTCCCAAAAAATCCCTCGGCCGAGGACTCAGTTCCCTCATTGGCGGCGGCGTCGCCAAGCCTGCTGCCGCAAGCCCTGCCCCCGTCGCAGCAACGGCGCCCGCCGCTCCCGCGCCCGCCCCCGTCGCGCCTGGCCTGGCCCTCATCGAGATTCCGCTCGGCGCCATCGTGCCCAACCCGCGCCAGCCGCGCCGCGAATTCGACGACGCCGGTGTGAAGGAGTTGGCGGAATCGATTCGTTCCGAAGGCCTCCTGCAGCCCGTCACCGTCCGCAAGGTGAAGGACGGCTATGAACTCATCGCCGGTGAACGCCGTTTCCGTGCGTTCAAGCATCTCGGTCAGAAGACGATCACCGCCCGCGTGCTCGACGCCAGCGACAACGCCAGTGCGGTGCTCGCGCTCGTCGAGAACCTGCAGCGCGCGGACCTCAATCCGGTGGAAGAAGCCTTGGGCGTCGCCTCGCTCATGCGCGACTTCACGCTGACCCAAGAGGCCGTCGCCGATCGCCTCGGCAAGCCCCGCGCCAGCATCGCCAACCTCGTCCGTCTGCTATCGCTCGACCGCGAGATCCAAGGTTACCTCGGCAAGGGCCAGCTTTCGACCGGCCATGCCAAGGTCCTGCTCGGCCTCGAGAACCAGGCACACCGCGTGCAGGTCGCACGACTCGTCATCGAGAAGGGTCTCTCCGTCCGCGCCCTTGAAGCCGAAGTGAAGAAGCTGGCCGCCACGAAGAAGGGCGACCGTAAGCGCACGGAAAAGTCCATCGTGGAGGACGTCCAGAAGCGCCTCGCCTCGCATCTCTCCGCCCGCGTCCAAGTCGTCCAGAAGGGCAAGAAGGGTAGCATCACGATTGCCTACGAAGGCGACGATGACCTCGCCCGCCTGCTGGAGAAGTTGGGTGTGAAGACCTAAGACACAGGGGATGGGGGATAGGGGATAGGGGATAGGGGATAGGGGATGGCGGGTGGGGGATAGGGGATGGGGGATGGAGCTCCGCTGCTTCAATAGGTAGGGGCGTGGCTTCGCCGCGCCCTCCACTTTCGGAGTGCAAGGCAAAGCCTTGCCCCTTCCTAAGTTCGCCCGGCGGCGAACTCCTAGGGCAGCACGCAGTGCTGCCCCTACCTCGAGGCACATCCCCCATCCCCCATCCCCTCTTCAGTCTACTAATGCTTAAAGTGGCGCATCCCGGTGAAGACCATCGCCATGCCCCGGGCGTCCGCGGCGGCGATGACTTCGGCGTCCTTGACGGAACCGCCGGGTTGGATGGCGCAGGTCGCGCCAGCGTCCGCGGCGGCGAGGAGGCCGTCAGGGAAGGGGAAGAAGGCGTCCGACGCGATGGCCGAGCCCTGTAGCGAGAGCTTGGCTTCGCCGGCCTTCCAGACCGCGATGCGGGAGGAGTCGATGCGCGACATCTGGCCGGCGCCGACGCTGAGGGTTCGTTCCTTGCCGGCGTACACGATGGCATTGGACTTCACGTGGCGGACGACGCGCCAGCCGAAGAGCAGGGCGGTCATCTCGTCGGCGGTGGGCTGGCGCTTGGTGACGACCTTGAACTCGCGCACGTTGACGGGCTTCTGGTCGCGGTCCTGGACGAGCACGCCGCCGATGACGGCGCGGACTTCGCGGAGGGTGTCGGCGCGGAGGCCGACCTTGGCGCGCATGAGGCGGAGGTTCTTCTTCTTGCCGAAGATGGCGAGGGCGTCGGCGTCGAACTCCGGCGCGATGATCACTTCGGAGAAGATCTCGGCGATGGCCTCGGCCAGGCCCTTGTCCACCGTGCGGTTGGCGACGATGATCCCGCCGAAGGGCGCCTGCTTGTCCGTCTCGAAGGCCTTGTGCCAGGCTTCGAGCAAGGTGTCGGCCGAAGCCACGCCGCAGGGGTTGGTGTGCTTCAGGATGCAGATCGTCGGGCGCTCGAACTCGCCGATGAGGTAGGTCGCGGCGGTGATATCGAGGATGTTGTTGTAGCTGAGTTCCTTGCCCTGGAGCTGGTCGAAGGCTTCATGGAACGAGCCGTAAAGCGCGGCCTGTTGGTGCGGGTTTTCGCCGTAACGGAGGCGCTGAGCGAGCGGCAGGGTGGTCGTGAAGCGGGACGGGAGGCCCAGGACGTTGCCGAGGCCAGGCTGGGCTTGGGACTCGAGGTAGTTGGCGATGGCGGCATCGTAGGCCGAGGTGCGCTGGAAGACCTTGAGCGCGAGTTCGCGACGGAGCTCGGCGAGGGCGGCGGGGTTGCCCATGGCAGCGAGGACGCGTTCGTAGTCGGCGGGGTCGGTGACGACCGAGACGGAGGCGTGGTTCTTCGCGGCGCTCCGAAGCATGGACGGGCCGCCGATGTCGATGTTCTCGATGGCGTCTTCAAACGAGCAGTTGGGCTTCGCGACGGTGGCCTCGAAGGGATAGAGGTTCACGACGACGAGGTCGATGAGCTCGATGCCGTGCTTCTTGGCTTCGTCGAGGTGCTCATGCGAATCGCGGCGGCAGAGGAGGCCACCATGGACCTTGGGGTGCAGGGTCTTCACGCGACCTTCCATGATCTCGGGGAAGCCCGTGTGCTCGCTGACGTCCGTCACCGGTAGGCCGGCGTCACGGAGCATCTTCGAAGTGCCGCCCGTGGAGAGCAGCTTGTAGCCGTGGTTCTTGACGAGCGCCTGGGCGAAGGGCAGCAGGCCAGTCTTGTCGCTGACGGAGAGGAGGGCGATAGGCATGGTTGAAAGGAAGGGCAAGGGGTAGGGGCAGGGGGGAGGGTGGTCAAGGAAGCAGGAGGCGAGGCATGGGAGGGGATGGGGGATAGGGGATGGGGTTACGGAGTACAGAGTACGGATTGCGGAGATTAGACGGCATCCCCGAGAGGGCTTTCGTGCTTTATTTATCTGCAATCCGTCATCCGTACTCTGCACTCCCTCTCTATCCCCCATCCCCAATCCCCACTAACCGAACCTGCCTCTCTTTGGCATCCTCTTGACCCTCCCCCTGTTTTTCCCCTCTTTTGACCCATGTCGACCGCTCTTCTGTTCTCCGGCCAAGGCGCCCAAGTGGTGGGTATGGGGAAGTCCTTGTACGATAACTCCGCCACGGCCAAGGGTCTCTACGACCGTGCTGCCGCGGTCCTACCTTTTGACCTCCGTAAGGTCTGCTTCGAGGGCCCGGCCGAGGTCCTCACCGAAACCCGGGTCTGCCAGCCGGCCCTCTACGTTCAGGGCTACGCGATCGCCCAGATCCTCCGCGAGCGCGGTAAGCTCAATGACCTCAAGGCCTGCCTGGGTCTTTCCTTGGGCGAACTGACCGCCTACGCCGTCGCCGGGGTCTGGGACTTCGAAACGGGCCTCAAGGTCGTCGCCGAGCGCGGCCGTCTTATGCAGCAGGCCTGCGACCAGACCAAGGGCGGCATGGCCGCGGTCATCGGCGGGTCCCGCGAGGAAATCTTCAAGCTCTGCGCGGCCTTCGACATCGATGCCGCTAACTTCAACTGCCCCGGCCAAGTCGTCATCTCCGGCGAGTCGGATAAGGTCGCCCAAGCCGTCGCCCGCGCCAAGGAGTTCGGCGCCTTCAAGCTCGTGAAGCCCCTCGTCGTCGCCGGAGCCTACCACAGTCGCCTGATGGAACCCGCCCGCGCGGCCTTCGAGGCCTTCCTCCAAGGCATCGAGTTCAATCGCCCGCAGGTCACCGTCTATTCCAACACCACCGGCGGCACGCTCTCCGAGCCCGCAGACCTCCGGGCGGCCCTCGTTAAGCAGGTCGTGTCCTCCGTGCTCTGGGAAGATGATTGCAAGGCCGCCGCCGACTCCGGCATCGCCCAGTTCTACGAATGTGGCCCTGGCGGTGCCCTCGCCGGCATGATGAAGCGTACGGCCCCCACGGCCCCGATCGCATCTTTGCACGAGTTTGCCGATATTCCGGCCTAATCCGCCTTCTGGTGGGGCTAACGCTGGACAAGCGCCCCCTCCACCGTCCTAGTAGCCCTTTCCGCCTGTCCCTCTCGACTCCGCCCGCCCTCTCGCCCTCGATCCTGTCCTCGATCCTGCCCTCGACGCTATCATCGACTCTGTCCTCGATTCAGCCCTCGACCCTTCCTTCTCCTCCTTCCCGTGTCCCTAGACCACATCCGTAACTTCTGCATCATCGCGCACGTCGACCACGGCAAGACGACGCTGTCCGACCGCCTGCTCGAACACACGAAGACCATCGAGAAGCGCCAGATGAAGGAGCAGCTGCTCGACGCGATGGACCTGGAGCGCGAGAAGGGCATCACCATCAAGTGCCACCCGGTGACGATGAACTTCACCGCCCCGGATGGTAAGCAGTACATCCTCAACCTCATCGACACCCCGGGGCACGTCGACTTCGCCTACGAAGTTTCCCGCTCCCTCGCCGCCTGTGAAGGCGCCGTGCTGCTGATCGACGCTTCGCAAGGCGTGGAGGCCCAGACGGTCGCCAACGCCACGCTCGCGATGAACCAGGGCCTCGAGATTGTCCCGGTCATCAACAAGGTCGACCTCCCCAGCGCCCGTCCGGAAGAAGCCCGCCGCCAGGTCGAGGACATCCTGACCATCCCGGCGCAGGACGCCGTGCTGGCTTCCGGCAAGTCCGGCATCGGCATCGACGAAATCTTCGCCGCCATCATCAAGCGCGTCCCGCCGCCCCGCTGGTCCGAATACCCGCAGCACCGCGCGCTCGTCTTCGATTCGCTCTTCGACTCCTACAAGGGGGTCATCAGTTATGTCCGCGTCTTCTCCGGCACGTTCAAGGCCGGCCAGACGATCGAGCTGATGTATAACGGCGTGCGCTCCGTCATCAAGGAAGTCGGCATCTTCGCGCCGAAGATGAAGCCGCAGGACGAACTCGGTCCAGGCACGGTCGGTTACATCGTCATCAATATCCGCGAAGTCGCGGACGTGAAGGTCGGTGACACCATCACGCTCGCCAGCGACCCCGCCAAGGAGCCTGTCCCGGGCTTCAAGGAGGTCCGCCCGATGGTCTTCAGCGGCATCTACCCGCTCGACACGGCCGACTACGAAAAGCTCAAGACGTCGCTGGCGAAGCTGGCGATCAACGACTCTTCCCTGACTTACACGGCCGAAAGCTCGACGGCCCTCGGCTTCGGCTTCCGTTGCGGCTTCCTTGGTCTGCTCCACATGGAAATCGTCCAGGAGCGCCTGCGCCGCGAGTACGACTTGGACATCCTTTCGACCTACCCGTCCGTCGTCTACAAGGTCTTCACCACCGACGGCGTCGAGCACATCCTGGATAACCCGGTCGTGATGCCGGACCCGTCGGCGATCGAGCACGTCGAGGAGCCCACCATCCGCGCCCATATCCACATCCCGGGTACCTCCATCGGCGACATGCTGACGCTCGTCCAGGAGAAGCGCGGCATCTGCGAGCGCACCGAAACCATCGACGGCGACCGCGTCGTCCTGGTCTGCCTGCTCCCGCTCAACGAGATCCTCGTCGACTTCAATGACCGCATGAAGTCCATCACCCGCGGTTACGGTTCGATGGACTATGAGTTGGGTGAATACGTCACCTCGGACCTCGTGAAGATGGATATCCGCGTCAACGAAGAGCCGGTGGACGCGTTTTCGTCCATCGTCCACGCTTCCAAGGCCGAAGGCCGCGGCCGCGCGCTCTGCGAGAAGCTCAAGGAACTCCTCCCGCGCCAGCTCTTCAAGATCGCCATCCAGGCTGCCATCGGGTCCAAGGTCATCGCCCGCGAGACCATCGGTTCCGTCGGCAAGGACGTGACGGCCAAGTGCTACGGCGGTGATATTTCCCGTAAGCGCAAGCTGCTGGATAAGCAGAAGGAAGGGAAGAAGCGCATGAAGCAGATCGGTAAGGTCGATATCCCGCAGGAGGCCTTCATTAAGATCCTCAAGAACGAGGGCTAAGCCCCGTTTCTGTCCTTTCCAGCGACCGTCCGTCGGCTTAGGTTGGGCATAGGTCCGCCATGCTCACCCATCTCCCCGGCATCATCCCTCTTCCCAAGCACTACAGCTACCTGAGGATCGCAAAGCAGATTCTCGAGTTTGCCCACAAGGTGAAGCTTTACCGCGGGGACGTGCTGCGTGCCGAGGACCTCGCCGAACAGGATCGCCTGGCGGCCCAGCTGCTCGCGCTCGTCAAGCGTTCGGCTCCGCCCGCAGAGACCGAGCCCGCCATTTCGGCCCTGCATGAAGTCCTCGTCCGCAATGGCGGAAAGATTTACCCGGTGACGACGGCCGCTGACTATGTGGAGATGGTCGTGATGGCCGCCATCGTCGCGGGCGCGATCCGCAGCTTCCTGCTGCAGCCTTTCAAGATCCCGACGAATTCGATGTGGCCGACGTACAATGGGATGACTTCCGTGGTCCGTGCGCCCGACGCCCCGATCCCTGATCTCGCGACGCGGGCCTTGGACAAGTTCCAATGGACTTGGACCTACGTGGAGCGCGCGCCGGTGGATGGGGAAGTCAAAATCCCGTTGGAATACGCGGGCTTCGACGGCAAGGACAAGCACTACCGCGTGCGCGGCCGTACGCCCGGCGAAGGCTACGTGCTGGTCGTCGGCAACACGCCGATGGCCATCGACGTTCCGACCGACTTCGGCCTCGAGGGCGTGATGCTCCGGACGTATTTCCCCGACTACGCCAAGCTGCCGTTACGTCGTCAGGACGCCGAGCGCTGGGACAAGCTGCTCGTGCAGGCGGGCCGCGATAACCGCATCGAGACGGGCCCCAACGGTCCGATGTTGCTCACGGGCTATAAGGCCAAGGTTGGCCAGCCGGTGCTCAATTTCGACATCCTCACGGGCGACATGCTCTTCGTGGACCGGGTGTCTTATAACTTCGTCAACCCGTCCCGCGGCGATACCTTCGTCTTCAAGACGAACAACATCCCCGGCCTCGCGGACCGCAACGGCAACCCCTCGCAGAATTATTACGTCAAGCGCCTCGCCGGCGTCCCGGGCGAACGCCTCTTCGTTGATGCCGACGGGCGCCTTTACGTGAACGGCAAGGTCGTGACCTCGCCCGAGCCCATGGTGCTGAACTCCGAGCGTGCGACCGATCGCGGCTACTACGGCTACATCGCGGACCTCGGCGACTACGCATATGCGTTGCCTTTGAGCAAGGAGTACACCGTCACCGACCGCCACTACTACGCCCTCGGTGATAACTCGGCCAACAGCTTCGACTCGCGCGGTTGGGGCGAAGTCCCCGAAAAGGACGTCGTCGGCAAACCGCTCTTTATCCTGCACCCCTTCACCTCGCACTGGGGCGCCGCGAAGTAGGCGGCGGACGCTGTCACTCAGGGTTCGGGTATCGGGTATTGGGTTTCGGAATGGTAGGGACAGCACCACGTGCTGTCCTTCTTTTCGTTGGGTAGGGAAGTGACGGCGTCGCGTCCGATTACCGAGGATAGGTTGGGGAAAGTGAACCGACCGTCCAGGCAATCGTGGGCGCCTCCGCATCGTTGACAGGCAATCGCGGTCAGGCAGGGTGGTGGCCTCGCCCTTCGGTACCCTGTGCGTTTGCCCACCCCGCCCAACTTCTACGGCCTCGCGACTTTTTGCTGCAAGGCCAACCGGCTCTACCGCGTCTACCTCAAGCCGGACGAGATGATCTTCATCTGGGCAGGAAAGGGCGGCGAAGGGGTGGCAGGGGCGTTGGCGGTCGCGAAGGGCGGTCACGGGCCGAAGGCGGCGATGGGGGAGGCGTTGGCCCGGCGGCTGGACCCGACCGACGTCAATCAAGCCCGCTTGGAGGTGCTGGAGCGTAAGACCCTCGAGGAATTGGTGGACGACCATCCGTTGAACCTCCGGGCCCCGCTGGCTGGTTTCGAGGAGGTCCGCATCCGAGCACGCTCCGATTTCCATGCGCGCGCCTTCTCCGACCACGGGCATCAGGCGCTGCTGCATCTCCGCCATCGCTCGCACGGCAAGCTGCGGCTCGGCCTCGCCATGGTGGAAGACGTCAAGGTGGCCATCAGCGAACTTCCGCGCTTCCTGGGCGCGCGTGGGGTCGCATTCCGTATCGAGACGACGGTCCCGGAAGTCGAGCTGCCCTGTGGCTGTGTTTTCTGTCGCCGTAACCGCGGCGAAGTCATGCTGCCCTGAGCCTAGGATCCTCACTGCCTCGGATAGGGACAAGGCGAAGCCGCGCCCCTACCTGTGCACTCAATGCTGGCTATGGCGTTCTCTTGGTGGTGGGTTTACACTTCACCCAATCACGAATGCCCCGCCATTCCCAGAGGGCGACCCAGAGGAGAAAATGCAGGATCAGGCCGACGGGCACCAATGCGAAGTCAACGTTACAAGGGTTGAACTTAGCCAAGCTCATCGGCAGCCACCAACTAGGGATGGCGATGATGGTGATGAGCCAGCCGAGGTCGGCGGTGGATTCAGCGACTTGGAAGAGCGCCAGCATCATCACTCCCGTGAGCAGCATGAACAAGGTCCAGCCACCGAGGCGTTTCGTGAGCCACCATGAGAGATTCTCTTTCGCCTTGGGCGTCATAGGAACAGTTGCATCCCAAAGAAGACTCTAGATTAGGACAATGAAGACAGCGCTGACGACGGCGACGCATCGGTAGCGCCAATCGTCCATATTCCCGTTCTCAAAGGGGCCGAAGATCGCCTGCGCCGCGATGGCGGTCGTCGGGACGAAGAAGAACACGATTTTGGCCAACCTGAGGAAGGAGATGCCGGAAGCCATGTCCTTAGGAGGTTAGCTGGAGTCCTTGCCTGATGGGCTCGCTCAGCTTCAGCCAGAATTGCGTCGGGCTGTCCGCCTGGTAGGCGACGGCCGCGACCAACGACAAGACCATGCCAAGTGTCGCGACGATGAACCCAGGCCTCACCCAGCGATGGTCCGGCAAGGAGGCTTTCGCGATGCACATGACCACGGCGGCATCCAAACAGAGCTCATAGCTTTTGAATAGTGGGCGGGTCCAGCCGGTCATCCCTATGCGGAACGGGTGCGGCAAGGCCCAGATGATGAGAGCCAGGATGCCGAGGCCGAAGGCCATTTCGATGTAGGGACGGAACTCCGGGGATGTGTCCTGCATTTCGCTCATCTGCTTGGGTCCTGTGGGTCAGTTGATGGCGAGCCTGAGTGCGCCGATCGGGCCGTTTAACGAGTGTAGGGCGAAGTAGACCCGCCACAGAGGTAGCAGGGTCGACGCAAGGATGACGTAGAGCGTTATGGAAACGAAGAATGTCCGCTGAATGGCCGGGAACTTGCGCGAAAGAGGCATCGCGACGCAGGCCAAGGTGGCGACTATTCCCGCCATCCCCGCGGCCTTCTCCAGCAGGACCTTAATCCGTGCTTGGGCGTCGGTTGGCGCTCCCTGCAGAACGGGTATGCCTAATAGCACCGCCACCACCAGTAGGAGTGCGAAACAGCCGATGGTCTTCAGCGCCAGCCCGAGGACAATCCGTGCATTTCCTGATTGGGCGGGGCGTGGGTGCACGGGTCTGGGTTGACCGAAGGATGTCGCGACAGGTCCGTGTCGTCAATCATCCTTCAGATGCGTCGGTGGCCCTATCCCGGTTTACCCCAATGGGTCGTACCTCAGAACGGTGCCCCCTTGCCATGATTCCCATGTCTGCTCTACGGTCCGGTCGAGTTGAGGCTCCAGGCTGCAGCGGAGAGCCCATACTCGTCTGGTACCATGTTTGCCGTATCTACGCCGACGGCGGTGAGCTGGATGGTGATTGAGGCCGGTCGGCCTTCCTGAAGGCGCTCCACCTGCGAATCTTAGGGCGTAATATTGCCCCGTTTTTTGTCTAAATGTACGATGTATTCCAGCCTCTTGATTAGGTCGGAATATCGACAGTGATCAACGATGCCGGCTAAGGGGTGCCGCGGGATTTCCGATCGTGTCATCACGACGGCATTGAGTGCAATTTCAACGTTCTTGCGTGCCAACGCGTGTTCACCGCGGGCTTCATAGATGAGGGTGCGGACGCTACAGTCGATGAAGAGATCCGAGGGGAACAAGACGACTGATTTGAATTCGTCCAGCACTCCAAGGGCCTCGTCGTAGAGATGGGGTAGCGGCTCGATGGCGCTAAGGTATCCGAAGGTTAGGTGGGCCGTAGTTCGGAATTTCTTGAATCGGCGCTGAAGTTCGAAGGTCGTGCGGAGTCGTTCGATGGCCGCATCTTTATTGCCCAGGATCAGTAGGCACTCCGCGTATTTTAGGTTGGCGGAGGCAAGCTCTGACTCCGTTGGCCAAAGGTTGATGACCATCTCGAGTAGCTCTATGGCGGACGCGGAGTTTTCGGATGGGGAGCCGGATGGTGAACTCAGAATGTGGCTGGCTTGAATTCGCGCGTATTGGGCCTTGTTTGCGGAACTGCGGCATCGCCCGAGCCTGGCGTGGAATTCACGCCTATCGGCTGCCGACCAGCTGGTGCGCCTGAACCATTCTTCTTCCTGCATACCTCGGTTTATGCTCAGTGAATGGTCGCCCGCAAGAGGTGAATGCCGATGATGCTTCCGCATCTTTCACGCGGGTGTAGGTCTGCCTGTGGGCGCTTGGGGGGCGATGTTGGGTTCCATCCCGTCCTTTACAACATTCCTCTAGGGGGTAGGGTGGGGTGCTCGAAGCTTAAGTAATGGCCACACCTAAGTCATACATCTGCCCTGTTTGCGGATACGCAGGCTTAGGTGAGTCTCCCTATGATGCAACTAGTTGTGCGTCCTTTGAAATATGTCCATGTTGTGGTGTCGAATTCGGCTACGACGATTTTACGGCTTCGCATGCCGAATTGCGCCACAAGTGGATTGCTTCCGGTATGCCTTGGTTTGTCGTTATTAAACGGCCATCTAATTGGAGCGCGGATCAGCAGCTCTTGAATTTGCGCCCTAAGCCAAGCGATGCCTAGGGTGCGGTCGCGCTTACTTCGCGCGAACGAAAATACATTGTAGTTTTTTTGCGGGCTATTTATCGGTCTCCCGGATCTCGTAACCTTGCCTCTGCTGGCTTTGGTCTCGTTGCTCCAGTCCATTTCTGGATCGTGCGGGGCGTGTTGCGTTGAGTATTCAGGTGGCGGCTCTAGTCTTCTGCGTGCTACCATCTTTGCCTTATCTACGCCGACAGCGGTGAGCAGGATGGTGATTGAGGCCGGTCGGCTAGGTCGGCGCGTAGTATTACCGTGCCTGGTGTTCGAGGTGGCTTGCGTCGGGACGTCAGCTGAGCCATCGATACCCCATCCCCCATACCCAACCCCCTCGTCCACCCCACATGTCCTGGACCCTCTATCGTCACTACAAGGGCAACCACTACCTGCGGTTGGGGGTGGCGGCGCATTCGGAGGATCTTTCGCCCCACGTGGTCTATCGCTGCCTGTACGATAATCCCGAGGCGCGCACGTGGGTGCGTCCGCAGGGGATGTTCGAGGAGACGTTGGAAGATGGCCGTCCTCGCTTCACGCCAGTCGCTCGCGTGCGCCTCGTTCAGCCTGAGGATAATCCCGTCGTCTTGGCTTTTGGTTACGATGCATGGGGCGAAGGCAAGACCCTCCCAGACTTCATCTCCGGTTATGAGCAGAGTCGGAATCACCAGCGCGGCACGCGTTACCTCTTGGAGACCTTGGAGGGTGTTCCGGTGGCAGGCCTGAATACCTTACGTTTTCGTCGCGGGCTGATGGGCCTCGCCTCCGTCGCGACCGATCCACTGCAGCGGGGCAAAGGTTACTCGGCTCTGCTGGTACGTGCCGTGATGGAACTCCTGCGATTTTCGCACGGCGATCTCCGGTTCCTGCTATTCTCGGAAGTTCCGCCGTCCGTCTACGAACGCCTCGGCTTCCGCGTCCTGCCGCCGGAGCATCAGCGTTTCCTTCCCTCTGTGGCGATGGCCACTGGTGACATGCCGCTGTCCGAAGAGGAAGCCGAGCCCCTAAAGACGTATTTCTGAGCCGAATCGACATGTTGAGCAAGATAGGTCGATGCACTTGGACCTAAGTTATTCCTCCCACAAAAGGGGTCAGGCCGTTAGCCTTAGGTGCTGTTAGCTAGGACGGCTAAAATTGGCCTCTAAGCTAACAGGCTCGGGCACTAACGGCCTGACCCCTTTTGTGGAGGTGTTCTGAGCGGCAACCCTTGGGGCATCTCGGAAATCGTGCGTTGACTCGCCTTGCTTCAATTAAGCCCCCATGTCCCGCCGTCTCCGCCAACTTTCGAATCAAGGCGTCTACCACGCCTACAATCGAGCCGAAGGTGGCGCCTTCATTTTCCGTAAGCCCGCCGCGAAACGTCTTTTTATCCAAGCCCTTTTCGATACCGTCGAATTGCATCAGTGGATCCTTTATGCGTACGCCGTCATGGATAACCATTTCCACCTCGTGGTTTCGACGCCACTGGGGAATCTGGACAAGGGTATGCATACGTTGCAGTCGGATTTTTCGAACAAACACAAAGCGTTTCGCCAGGAGGTTGGCCATGTGTTCCAGTCTCGCTATAGCGCGTCGCATTTTCGGTTATTGGCTTCGGCGACCAAAGCGTTCGATTACGTGCATCTCAATCCCGTGCGGGCAAAGGTGGTGAGCCTGGAGGAGTTAGACCGATACCCGTGGACTAGCCTGAGATGCTTGCGTCACCCGAAGGGGCGAGGGTGTGTGTCGCTCGGTGATGCTCTTGGTTATTTCCATGGGTTGAAGGATGACGCCGATGGCTGGTCGGCCTATGTGGAGAAACTCAGGGTAAGCCTGATTATGGACGATCGATACATGACGGATGAGGAGCTGGCAGGGTTGGTCCGGAAGGTCCGCAAGGGTAGTCTGCGTGAAGCCAGGCCAAGGCCGATGGCGGTCAATCAAACCAGGGAAGAATTGCTTGCGGCTCAGAAGGACGGCTGGACCAAGGTTTTCGACCAAGTGTTAGCCGCGGAAGGCTTGGTTGGCGTGGATTTCTCCGTGATGACCAAAAGCGACGGCAGGAAGGTTCGAGTGGCAGCCAAGGTGCGGAAGCTTTGTCCGGCTACGTCTGTTTGGTTAGCGGAGCGTCTTTTCACGGGTTCGGCTAGCAACTTGCGGCGGCTTATGGCCGCGACCAAGGGTAGTACCGACAGATGTTTTCCTCCCACAAAAGGGGTCAGGCCGTTAGTTGTGGTGCTGTTAGCTAGGAAGGGCGAAATGGGCCTCTAAACTAACAGGCTTAGGCACTAACGGCCTGACCCCTTTTGTGGAGGGTTTCCTTTAGGAGCGGAAGGACTTAAGGCGCCAGGCGGCGTCGGCTTCGCGATCCGTGCGGAACTCGATTACGCGGACGCCCTTGCCGCGGCGTTCGAGCTGACGGGCGAGGGCGGTCCAGGTCTCGGCTAAGTCATGGCGCACGCCATGCGCAGCGCAGAGCTTCCCGAGGTCGGCCGCCTGCGGGGTGCCCCAGAGCTGTTCGAAGCGCTTGGTCTCCTTCGCGACGGCGAGGTGGTTGAAGATGCCGCCGCCTTGGTTGTTCACGACGACGATGGTGAGGTCGCCCGTGTGGCCATAGGCGGAGAGCAGGGCATTGCTGTCGTGCAGGAAGGTCAGGTCACCGCAGAGCAGCACCGTGCGCTTGCCGTCGAGCGAAGCGCCGAGCGCGGTCGAAACGGTGCCGTCGATGCCGTTCGCCCCGCGGTTGCAGAGCACCTCGGGGCCCGGGCCGGGAGGGTGGTAGAACCACTCGAGGTCGCGGATCGGCATGCTGCTGCCGATGAAGAGGCGGTCGTCGGGCCCGAGGGCTTCCTCGAGCAGCGTTACGACGCGGCCTTCGAAGTTCCAATCCACGCGGGCGATGCGTTCGAGCTTCGTGCGGGCGTTCTTCTGCGCCTTGCGCCACGCCACCAGGCGAGCATTGTCCGCCGCCTTGGCGCGTTCGCCGCTCGGCGTGAGCGTGCCGTCGAGGCGCGTCCAGCGTCCATGGGTCGGGTCGACGTTCTCGCCGGCGCGGTTCACCTGCAGCGCGAGGACATCGGCGTACTTGAGCCAAGCGCGGAGCACCTTGCTCGTCGGGAGCGGCCCGACGAAGATCGCGGCCTCGGGGCGCAGCGTGCGGGCCAAGTTGGCGTCGCGGAGGATGAGGTCGTAGGCGGAGACGAGACGCCCGCTGCCAGCAAGGTCACCGCGCAGGGTGCCCGCGCCATCGGCGAGGATGGGCCAGCCGGTCAGTTGGGAGAGCTCCAGCAAGCCATCCGCGAACTCTTGGCGATCGGCCGGCGCATGGGGTCCGACCACGATGACCCCGCGGTCGCTCTTGGGCAGAAGGGCGGCCACGGAGGCCGGGGTGAGCAGCGAGTCCACCTGGGCACAGACGGGTAGGGTCGTGAAAGCCGCTAAATCGAGCCCCGCAGGCGCCTTGTAGCCCTTTTCTGGCTCCGAGGGCGGTAGAGGGTCCCGGAAGGGCAGATTGAGGTGTACTGGGCCGGCTAGAGGCCCTTGGGCATGCTGCCAGGCGTCCACCAGCAGCTGTCGCCAGTAGCGGAGCTGCCAGAGGTCAGCGGATGGCACGGCAGCTTCGGTCGCCCAGACCGGGTAAGCGCCAAAGAGTCCGTTCTGGGTGATCGTCTGGCCCGAGTGGCAATCGCGAAGCTCGGGCGGGCGGTCAGCGGTGAGCACGAGTAGCGGGGTGGCCGAGAGGCGGGCCTCGATGACCGCCGGCAAGTAGTTGGCGCCCGCGGTGCCTGAGGTGCAAAGCAAGGCGACGGGTTCGCGGCTCGCCTTGGCGAGGCCCAGCGCGATGAAGCCGGCTGAGCGTTCGTCGAGCGCCACCGTGGTCGCGATATCTCGGCTTTCGGCGAAGGCGAATGCCAGCGGGGTCGAACGCGAGCCCGGCGAGATCACCACGTGGCGGAGGCCGAGGTTAGCCAACGTGCGGACCCCGACGGCCGACCAGAGCGCGTTCGTGTTGGCGAATTTCGGCGAGCGGGCCATGCGTCCATCCAAACGGACGGCGAGGCCTCCGCAAGAGGGAAGGGGGTGTCGATGGGACGTATTCCACACAGAAGGCCCGCTTCTTGCTCCCATCATGGGTTGAAGTCGTCTCAAAGGGCGGTAGTTTCTTGGCTTAGGTATGTCCGTCTTTCTGCACCTACTCCCCCTGTTGGCCGTTGTCGCGGCCTTGGCCTTCGTGATCCACGCGGTCTTTTGGGGCATGACCTTCCGGGTAGACGATGCGCACGTGCGTGTGGTCGTCTACGGTTTCACGGTCCGTAAGGTCGCGTTGGCCGACATCGCGTGGGCCGACCGCAGCTGTCCGTTGTGGAATGAGCACTACACGTCCTCGCTGAATCGGAAGAAGGTCGTCCGACTTCGCCGCCGGACCGGGGTCATCAAGAATTTTATTCTCACGCCCTCCGACCCCGACGCGTTCTTTGCGGAACTGCGTGAGCGCGGGGTGGAGGTGAGGGAGTGAAGTGAGGGGGTAGGGGATAGGGGATGGGGGATAGGGGATGGGGGATAGGGGATGGGGGATGGGGGTTTTATGTGCATTAGGTAGGGTCAGGACTGCGTGCTGACCTAGGGCTGCGGCTGCTAGGTTGGCACGCAGTGCCAACCCTACCTCGATACAGGCGACGCAGTCCCGGTCCTATCGTATCCCTCCAGCGCCGGGTCCCCTGATTTCTGTACTCTGAAATCCGTACTCCGTGCGCCGAGAGGTCCTCACCTCGATACAAACTTGCGGGTTGTGGGCTGTGGTGGATGCTTGGGTGCATGAAGACGCTCCTCGGTCTGTTGTTCGCGTTCACGTCGGTCTACGCCGCGGAGGCGCCGGGTTTCTTTGCCATGGATACCGCCGCGCACGGTAAGCCCGAGGAGGTCGCGCCTCTGCTGTCCGAGTTGGGCTACGCGGGCTTTGGTGGCCGTCCCGCCACGGCCAAGGCCTACGCGGGCGAGCTCGCTAAGCGCCAGGTGGCGTTCACGAACGCCTACCATGTCACGAAGTTCTCGCACGAGACGACGGACCTCCCGGCGGACCTCGTCCAGGCGATTACAGCCCTCGAGGGTCTGGACACCACGTTATGGCTGGGCATCCAGCAGGTGCAGTTCCCCGTCGGAATCAAAGCCGGCCCGACTTATGGTGACACGATCGTCGTGCCCGCGCTGAAGAAGGCGCTGGTGCTGGCGAAAGCGAAGCGCGTGAAGATTTCGTTGTATCCCCATGCCGGTTTCTGGGCGGAGAGCGTCGATGTTTGTCTGCGCGTCGCCAACGCGGTCGACGACCCGGACCTCGGCGTCACTTTCAATCTCTGTCACTGGCTCAAGGTCGAGGGCTCCGAGCGCGACCCGTTGCCGGTCATCAAGGCCGCGCTGCCGCGTCTGAACTTCATCACCATCAACGGCGCCGATACGGGCGATACGCGGAAGCTCGGATGGGATAAGCTGATCCAGCCATTGGGTCGGGGCACTTATGACGTCAAAGCCTTCGTCGCTAACGCCCGCGGCGCCGGTTACCGCGGTCCCTTTGGTTTCCAAGGCTACGCCATCAAGATGGACCCGAAGGAGCTGCTGAAGGAGACGATGGAAGCGTGGAAGGGGATGAGGTAGAGCGAGGTTGGTGGGGATAGGGGATGGGGGATGGGGGATGGGGGATAGGGGATGGGGGATGGATTGAAAAGGGGCACCGGGAACCGGGTGTGAGGTAGGGGCGTGGCTTTGCCGCGCCCTCCTGCGGTGGAGTGCAAGGCGAAGCCTTGCACCTACCCGATACATAAAAATGCGTTCGGGTTGGCGAACGGAGGCAACTAGGACCGCACGTGGTGCGGTCCCTACCCCAACAAAGAACCCCGGAGGTCCGGGGTTCTTTCGGGGGCGGTCGGCGTTTACTTGCCGTGCGCTTCCTTGAGGTGCTGCGCCAGCGGGTCGTAGCCGAAGTCCTTCTTGAGGTCGCGCCAGGTGGCGTGCACGTGGTTCGCATCGTTCTGGGTATTGTCCAGTTCGATGAGGAAAGACGGACCCTGGATGCTGTAGTAGTGGCCTTGGCCCACTTCGGTGCCGCCGGCCCAAGCGAAGAAGATCTGGTCCTCGGGCAGCTTGGAGATCTCGACGATTTCCTTGGCGGCGAAGTCATCGCGAGCCCGGCCGACGAATTCGTAGATGATGAGGCCGAGGAGTTTCTTCTGCTCGGGGTTGAGGGCGGAGAGGGCGATACCCTTGTGCTTCAGGAGGCCGTCGGCCTTCTGCTTGTTGCCGGTGATGATGTCGGCGGGCACTTTACCCGGAAGGACGGCGACCTTGCGCTGTTCGGCGGTGAGGGAAGCGGCCAGTTGACGGCCGAGGCCGTCTTCCTTGTCGAGGAGTTCGAAACCGACGAGGCCGGGGTTTTCCGTGCCGACGTGCTTGGTGGTTTTCTGCACTTGGCCGGGATTCGTGCCGAGGAACGAAGGCGTGGAGCCGACGAGTTCGCCGTCGACGATGGTGAAGTTCTGCGAGCAGTGGTGGCCTTCCCAGCGGAAGCCCCAGGTACCCTTGGCGGCGGGCTGACCGAAGATGGACACGAGGTAGTTCTCGGCGTCGCGCTTGTTGGCGCCCTTGCCTTCTTCGATGACGAAGAGTAGGTACTCGAGGGCCATGACGGATTCGACCTTCATGTGGCCGCGCTGGCTGAGGGAGACCGAGAGGAGCGCCTGGGCGAAGTGGCGCTGGCCGGGATTCATTTCCTTGATCGGCAGACCCTTGCGGACGGCGGGTACGAAGATCCAGTTGGTGCGCTCCGCGTTGTCGAAGGCGAACGTCGCCTTGGCGCGCTGGGCATCATCAAGCGAGCCGAGGAAGGCGTTCGCGGCCTTGGACATTTCTTCGCCGGCGCCATGACCAAAGGCGACCGAAACGGTCAGGGCCAAAGCGGCCAAGACGGAGAGGAGACGGGGTAAGAGACGCATGGGGCCTAATTAGGGGGAAAGGGGAGCAGGGGGCAAGGGTAAGGAAGGGGAAGGGGATAGGGGATGGGGGATAGGGGGGGAGGGGATGGGGGATTGGAGGATTGGGGGTGGGAGGTAATGTCTGAGAGGAAGGGTGCGTCGTCTGCGGTTCTGGAGTTCGTAACCTTTGCGGACATGGACGAACCGAACCGGAAAGTTCAAAACTATCAGGAGTTGCAGGCTTGGCAGCATGCTCGTGCCTTGGTCGGCATCGTCTACGCGGCGACCCGGTCATGGCGTGCCCAAGACCCGTCGTTGTCCGACCAGATGCGACGTGCGGTCGTTTCCGTGGTCAGCAATATCGCGGAGGGCGATACTCGCGGTACGAATCGGGATGCGCTGCGATTCCTGCAGATGGCCCGTGGTTCCTTGGCCGAACTGGAGACGCAAGCGGTCCTCTGCGTTGATTTGCGCTACCTGGAGCCTCGGGTTCAGCAGGAACTGCAGGAGGCCTTCGATCTCGCGGGTAAGTTATTGGGTGGCCTGATCCGCTATCGGGCCAAGAGGCTTAAAGAGGAAGGCTGAGTGTGCCCATCCCCCATCCCCAATCCCCACCGATGTTGTTTAACCCTCCGCTTCGCTGAGCTTCTGGGCCGCCAGTTCCCAGGCAGCCGTGGCTGCTTGGAGGGCGTTGATGGTATCGCGAAGCTGGGCGTTCAATTGCTGGACGTTGACGCCGCCGGTGTAAGTGGCTGGGTCGGCGAGTTCAGCCGTGATCTTGGCCTGCTTGGCTTCAAGCTCCGTGACCTGCTGTTCGCACTTGGTGACTTCGGCCTTTAACTTGCGGATGTCGGACGCCGAAGGCTTGGCCGGGGCGACGGGCTTGGCGGCTGCGGACTTGGGCGCTTCGGCCTGCTTGGGACGGGCGTCGGTGAAGCCAGCGGTCAGCGCAGCGCGCTCGTTGCCAGCCTTGGACTTCTCGAGGTAGTAGCCGTAGTCGCCCGCATAAGGCGTCAGGCGGCCGGAGTGGACGTGCAGCACCGTCTTGGCGACTTCACGGATAAAGTGCACGTCGTGGCTGACGAAGAAGAGCGTGCCTTCGAAGTTCTTCAGGGCGGCGATGAGCGCGTCGATCGACATGATGTCGAGGTGCGTCGTCGGCTCGTCCATGAGCAGGAAGTTCGGTGGGTTGATGAGCAGCTTGACCAGCGCGAGGCGCGACTTCTCGCCGCCCGAGAGCACGGAGACTTTCTTATGAACGTCGTCCTTGCGGAAGAGGAACGTCCCGAGCATCCCGCGGGCCTGCTGTTCCGTGAGCCCGTTCTCCGTGGTGCGGAGTTCCATGACGTTCTCGAGGACCGTCAGCTTGGGGTTGAGGTTGTCGACACGGTTCTGCGCGAAGTAGCCCGTGATGACGTTGCCGCCGAGTTCGCGCACGCCGCCGTTGATCGGGATGACGCCGGCGAGGATCTTAAGCAGGGTGGACTTGCCGGCGCCGTTGGGGCCGACGAGCACGGTACGCTGGCCGCGCTCGCATTCGAAGTTGAGGTCCTGGTAGACGACGTGTTCACCGTAGGACTGCTGCACGTGCTCGAGCTTCATGACCTTCAGGCCGGAGCGTGGCGGCTGCGGGAAGCGGAACTGGATCTTCTTCAGGTCGTCCTCCGGCTCGTCGATGGCGACCTCCTCGAGGCGGGCGATCTGCTTTTCCTTGGACTTGGCGCGGGAGGCCATGGACGCCTTGGCGCCGAAGCGGTCGACGAACGTCTGCAGGTGGGCGATTTCACGCTGCTGGTTCTTGAACATCGCCTGCTGGCGATCCTTACGGGCCACGCGCTCGACGAGGAAGTCGTCGTAGTTGCCGGTGTACTCGTGTAGGCGCTGGCCGCGGAGCTCGATCATCCCGTTGCAGAGCGCGTTGAGGAAGGCACGGTCGTGCGAGATGACGACCAAGCCGCCCGGGTAACGGGTGAGGTAGTCCTGGAACCAAAGCAAGGCCTCGAGGTCGAGGTGATTCGTCGGTTCGTCGAGCAGCAGGAGGGTCGGCTCGCTGACGAGCAGGCGGGCGAGGTGCGCGCGCATGACCCAGCCGCCGGAGAAAGTCTTCGCCAACTTATGGTGGTCGTCTTCGCGGAAGCCGAGGCCGGCGAGGATCTTCTTGGCGCGGGGCTCGAGCGTGTAGTCGATGTCCCAGTCGTCGTCGTTCTCGGGCTCGAGCTTGCCGCCGCTCGTCGCGATCTGGAGGATCGTCTCATCGCCGACGGGGGCGCTTTCCTGCGGGAGGAAGCCGAAGTTCGCGCCCGTTTCCCATTCGATCAGCCCTTCGTCCGCCTGGTCCTTGCCGAGGATAAGGTTGAACAGCGTGGATTTCCCGGCGCCGTTGGCGCCGACGAGGCCGAGACGATCATTGCGGGCAATGCTCAGCGAGACCTCCGCAAACAAAGTGCGGGGTCCGTAGGACTTGGAAACATTGGCAATCGTCAGCATCGAGGAGGGGATAAAGTGAGGTGAGGGGAGAAAGACAAGGGGATAGGGGAATACGAGGGGATAGGGGATGGGGGATAGGGGATAGGGGATGGGGGATAGCACGAAAGGGGATAGGGGATGGGGGATAGGTGGGGGTGGGGGATTGGGGGAAAGGGGATGGGAGGTAATGTCTGAGATTAAGGGGGCGTCGTCTGTGGCTCTGGAGTTCGTGACCTTTGCGGGCATGGAAGATCCAAACCGGAAAGTTCAAAACTATCAGGAGTTGCAGGCTTGGCAGCATGCGCGCGCCTTGGTCGGCATCGTCTACGCGGCGACCAGGTCATGGCGTGCCCAAGACCCGTCGTTGTCCGACCAGATGCGACGTGCGGTCGTTTCCGTAGTCAGCAATATCGCGGAGGGCGATACTCGAGGCACGAATCGGGATGCGCTGCGATTCCTGCAGATGGCCCGTGGTTCCTTGGCCGAACTGGAGACGCAAGCGATCCTCTGCGTTGATTTGCGCTACCTAGAACCTCGGGTTCAGCAGGAACTGCAGCAGGCCTTCGACCTCGCGGGTAAGTTATTAGGCGGACTCATCCGTTATCGGTCAAAGAGACTTAAAGAGGAAGGGTGAGTGAGCCCATCCCCCATCCCCTATCCCCAATCCCCTATGGCTTTGCTCGGCTACGCCCACTTCAGCTTGCTGCGGAGGACGTCGAAATGGGAGAGGTCCTTGGGACGGATGAGGCCGAGTTGGACCTTCGCGGTGCGGATGACGAGGGGGAGGAGGGTCTGGGCGCCCAGGGTAGGGCGACCGTCGACCGAGAGGCCGAGGTGCGCGCCGTCTTCGCTCGAAACCGAGAGTTCGGTTTCACCGTCGAAGATCACGCTGCGGTTGGACATCGTGTGCGCGCAGATCGGCGTCAGCGCGATGACCGAGGCGGCGGGATCGACCAGCGGTCCCCCCGCGGCGAGGTTGTAGGCCGTGGAGCCCGTGGGCGTCGCCAAGATCAGCCCATCCGCCCGGTAGTCGTTCACCTTGGCGCCATCGGCGTGGACGGTGAAGCGTCCCATGCGGAAGACGTCGCAGGTCTTGATGACGACGTCATTGAGCGCGAGGGCGAAGGTGCCGTCGGCGAAACGCACCTCGAGCAATGCGCGATTCTCGCGCCGGAAGTCGCCGGCGAGGATGGAGCGGAGGGAGGCGCCGACGTCTTCGCTGGGGTAGGCCGCGAGGAAGCCGAGCTTGCCGCGGTTGATGCCGAAGAGCGGAACGCCTTCAAGCGCCGCGGGCTCGGCCACACCGAGGAAAGTACCGTCGCCGCCGACCACGCCGCAGGCGTCGCAGCCGCGGAGGCTTTCGCGCGAGATCGGCCAACCATCGACGACGGAGACCGTCACGCCGGCGGCTTGGGCGGTCTCTTGGACGGCACGCACGATCGCCTCCACCCCGGGCTTGGTGCGGTTGACGACAAGGGCTAAGCGACGGATGGACATGGGACCGAGGATTGACGCTAGGCCAGGGTCGGCCTGAGGGGAAGGCTGGAAAGGCTTATTTCTTGGCCTTTTCAGGCTCCGGTGTGACGAAACTGATGGAATAGGGGAGTTCGAGGAGGAAGCGGCGTCCGCCCAAGGAGCTCACTTTGACGGGCTTTTCGAGTCCGGGGACTTGGAGGCGGTACTCGCCGTTGCCCGGGAGGTGCTTCTTCACTTCCTCGAAGTCGTCCTTGATGGCTGCGAGCAGGTCGTTGCGGTAGCCTTCGGCGTCACCGATCCGGAACTTCGGGTCGCCGACGGTTTGCTTTTCGCCCTCGGTCTTGGGGTTGATCAACCCGTCCGCCTTGGCGCGGAGAATCTCCAGTCCCTTCGAGCCCTTGTCGGCTTGCGTCACGAGGTCCCAGGAGGCCGATGCTTCGAAGGTCACGTCGCCCTTGTCGTCTTCATCGCCGAACAGCGTGCTCTTCGAAACGGAGGAAGAGCGGGCATAGGTCTGGTAGACGCGGGTGTAGGTGAAGGACGTCTCCTGGGCTTCCCAGCCATCTTGGTTTTCGAAGCGTTTCAGCAACGACGCCTTGAGGGCGTCGAGGCGGGCGTCCAGCGCCGCGCGGTCCTTGCCGCGGAGCACGACGCGTACCGGGATCACGAGCTGGTCGGCCTCGACCTCCATCTTCACATGATGAGCGGCGGGCGTCGACTCGGTGTAGTCCTCGCGGATGCTTCCGCCCGCGAGAGCGGCGAGCGGCGAAAGGGTCAGCAAGGCGAGGCAGACGGCGATACGCATGGGCTCATTTCATTGTAAGCCAATAAAAAGGGCAAGAACCGAGGAGTCGGTCCTTGCCCTTGAAAGGCGGTGGAAACGCCGCTTAGGCCACGGTGGCGAGGGCCTCGCCGAGCTTGGCGACGTCGGTACCGCCGCCCATGGCGGAGTCGGGCTTGCCGCCACCCTTGCCGCCGAGCTTGCCGCAGGCATCCGTGACGATCTTGCCGGCCTGCTTGCCGGCCTTGACGGCGTCGGCGCCGCAATTGGCGACGAGCGAGACCTTGCCGGCGATGACGGCGGCGAGCACCACGACGGCGGCGGGGCCGACCTTCGCGGCGACCTTGGCGCCGAGTTCGCGGAGGTCGTTCGGGTTCTCCATCGAAACTTGGGCGATCACGTATTTCAGGCCCGCGCGGTCAGTGGCTTGCGCCGCGAGGGTCTCGGCCAGCGCACCGGCTTCCTTGTCGCGGTAGGACTTCAGTTTCTTTTCAAGCGCCGCGGACTGCTCCATCAGGGCGTCGAAGCGCTTGGCGAGGTCGCCGATCGGCGTGTTGCTGGCGGCGGCGAGCGTCTTGAGCAGTTCGGCGTCGGCGCGGGCGCGGTCGTAGGCGGCGAGGCCCGCGACGGCTTCGATGCGGCGGACGCCGGCGGCGATGGCGTTTTCGCCCGTGATGCGGAAGAGGCCTATTTCACCGGTGCGGCGGACATGCGTGCCGGCGCAGAGTTCCATGGACCAGCCATCGAGGCCGGTGGCCTTGCCGCCGACTTGGACGACGCGGACGAACTCGCCGTACTTGTCGCCGAAGAACTGCATGATGTCGGGACGGCCCTTGACGTGGGTGTACTTCACTTCGGTCGCGGAGACGATGTCGTCGGCCAGCACGCGTTCATTGACGAGGCGCTCGATGTCGGCGAGCTGGCCCGGCGTGAGGGCTTGGCCGTTGAAGTCGAACGTGAGCTTGGACGGGTCGACCGCCGAGCCCTTCTGGGAGGCCTCCTTGGAGACGACCTCGTGGAGCGCCCAGTGCAGGATGTGCGTCACGGTGTGGTGGCGCTGGATGGCGTCACGACGTGCCTGGTCGACGGTGATCTCGATGGCGGCACCGGTTTCCGGGGCGTCATCGCCGTCGAGGAAGTGGAGCCACGTCTGCCCGGATTTCTGGGTATCGACGACGCGCCAGGAGCGGCCGCCGGCGGTGAGCAGGGCGGTGTCGCCGACCTGACCGCCCATCTCGGCGTAGCAGGGAGACTGGTCGAGGATGACGGCCGCGCGGTCCTTGACCTTGGCGACTTGGGCGACCTTGGCTTGGGCGGAGAGGGCGTCGTAGCCGACGAAGGTGGTCGGGTGGTCGGAGCCGATGTCGGACAGCGTGATGACTTCCTTCTTCTGGGCCGCGCGGGCGCGGGCGCGCTGTTCTTCCATCAACTTCTCGAAGCCAGCACCATCAACGGTCAGACCGCGTTCGCGGGCCATGAGCTGGGTGAGGTCGAGCGGGAAGCCCTGTTCGTCGTAGAGGCGGAAGGCGATGGCGCCCGAGATGGCGCCGCCGGCCTTGAGCTTGCCGGCTTCGTCCTCGAAGAGCGCGATGCCCTTATCGAGCGTGCGGTTGAAGGATTCCTCTTCGATGCGGATGACGTCGGCGACCACCGAGCGGCGGCTGCGGATTTCGGGGAAGACATCGCCCATGGTGTCGGCGAGCACGCCGACGAGCTGGTGGAAGAACCCGTTCTTCAAACCCAGCGTGCGGCCGTAACGGACCGCGCGGCGCAGGATGCGGCGGAGGACGTAGTTGCGGTCGGAATTGCCGGGCTGGATGCCGTCGGCGATGGCGAACGAGAGCGTGCGGATGTGGTCGGCGATGACGCGGAAGGCCACGTCGTCCTTCTCCTGCTGGGTGTCGCCGGTGGAGCCAGCGACGGGCAGGGTGGAGCCATACTTCTTGCCCGAGAGTTCCTCGAGGCGGCGGAAGAGCGGGCTGAAGACATCGCTCTCGTAGTTGGAGATCACGCCGGAGAAGTCCTTGAAGTTCTTCGTGCACTGCATGATGCCGGCGACGCGCTCGAAGCCCATGCCCGTGTCGACGTGGCGGGCCGGGAGCGGGCTGAAGGTGCCGTCGGGGTTGGCGTTGAACTGGATGAACACGAGGTTCCAGATCTCCATGCAGCGGGCGTCGCTGCCGTTGACGAGCGTGCCCTTCGTGTCGCCTTCGGGCGTCAGGTCGACGTGGAGCTCCGTGCAAGGGCCACAGGGGCCGGTCTCGCCCATCATCCAGAAGTTATCCTTCTTATTGCCGTTGACGATGTGGATGGCGGGGTCGAGGCCAGCGGCGCGGAACTTCTCGGCCCAGACGTCCCAGGCGTCCTGGTCAAACTCGGAGGGGTCGCCCTTGGACTTATCGGGCTTATAGACGGTGGCGTAGAGGCGGTGCTTGGGGAACTTCCAGACCTCGGTGATGAGCTCCCAGGCGAAGTCGATCGCCTCGCGCTTGAAGTAGTCGCCGAAGGACCAGTTGCCCAGCATCTCGAAGAACGTGTGGTGGTAGGTGTCGAGGCCGACGTCTTCGAGGTCGTTGTGCTTACCACCGGCCCGGATGCACTTCTGGGTGTCCGCCGCGCGACCCGGGGTGTAGGGGCACTTCGTCTGGCCGAGGAAGATCGGGACGAACTGGTTCATCCCGGCGTTCGTGAACAGGAGGTTCGGCGAATCGGGCATCAGGCTCGACGACTGGACGATCGAGTGCTGCTTCGACTTGAAGAAGTCGAGGAACGATTGACGGACTTGGGCGGAGGTCATGGACGGTAAAGGGGATGGGAAGGGGTCGTTTTAACCCTCTAAAGGGGGAAAAGGGAAGGGTGTTTTAAGGGGATTGGTGATAGGGGATGGGGGAAGGGCTGAACGAGGTGGCATGTGGGCACGGTGACATGTGGCCACGGGGTTGTGCTGCGGCCTTCGGCCGCGAGTGGGGCACGTGGTGCCGACCTAACATGGATGGGGTGTTCGCCCAATCCCCAATCCCCTTTTTACTGCCCTCTGCCGCTATCGGTCACCTTCCGTTCACTTCCCCTTCGGCAGGCGGATCTCTGCGTGGATCCAGAGGAGGGCGGCGACGGCTTCGGCGGCCCAAGGGGCGAGGCGATCGATGAGTTCGTTGCCGTGCCAGGAGACGATTTGGGCTTCGATCTTGAGCGTCGCTTCGCTGCACTCCGGGGGTAGTTCGGGGTCGAGGACGTGTTCGAAGACGAGCTTCTGTTTCACCTTCTTCAAAAGACGCTCTTCATCGCGGAGGAAGTTGGCGACCACGGTCATCGCCTCGGGGCCTTCGGCCACCAGTTCGAAGCGGAGGTAGCCGGCGATGCGGCCCTCGCGCGGTTGGTAGGAGGCATGGAGCGTGCACCAGTCATCCTTGAGTTTCGCTTTGGCGCGGAATTCATCGAGGGCCCGCAACTTTGTCGTCGAGCCGACCACCTTGAGTTGGGCGTTGAGCGCTTTCCAAAGGGGGTACTTGCTCGACATAGGAGGGACTATGACGGGACTGGCCAGGCTTTCAAGTGGCCGCCCTGTCATATTATTCACAGGCCCTCAGCGCGATGCCGGCTTGGGCGGAAGCACGAATTCCCCGACGAGGGGGAGGTGGTCCGAGGCCAAACTATTGAGCACGGTGACCTTCGTCGGCTTGATCAGGCTGGGCTTCGTCCAAAAGAAATCGATGCGCGAGGTCGGCTTGTCCGCCGGAATCGTGAAGCCTGACTCGCCGGGGTAGAGTTCCAACCAGCTGTCCTTGAGGGCGGCGGCGAGGAGCGCGTAGGCTGGCCCCTTGGGGGAGTCATTGAAGTCGCCGCAGAGCACGAAGGGTCGGTCGGCGGGAAGCAGCCCGACCGCCGCCAATACGGCGGGAGCTTGCCGGAGGCGCTCATCGTCCCGGCGGTCGGCATCGAGGTGGGTGGTCAGGATCTCGACGTCGCGGTCCTGGAAGCGGATCGTGGCTTGGAGCAGGCCACGTGGTTCCGTCGGTCGACCCTGCGGGAGCACGGTGTTCTTCCAGGCGGACACCGGGAGGGCGGTGAGCAAGGCGTTGCCGTATTCGCCGCCATCCTTTGTCCGGAGGTTGGCGGAGAAGTACGCTTTCCATCCTAGTTGCTGCGCCAGCTCGCTGGCGAGGTCGGCGCGGCGTGTGCGGCTCATGTTGCGGTCGACTTCTTGCAGGGCCGCGACGTGGGCACCGGAGTCCTTGATCAGCTGGGCGATGCGGCCGAGGTCGACCTTGCCATCCATACCCTCGCCGTGGTGGATGTTGTAGCAGAATACGCGCAGCGGCGCGGCGGCGGGGGCGGCGGCCGCGATTCCGGACAGGGTCGCGGCAAGCAGCCAGGCAAGCGACAGGAGGGGCTTCATGGTTCGAAGCTAGGGCGCGCGCCTCGGGGTGCAACCGCACAACAAAAAGGGCGTGCCGAAGCACGCCCTTGGTCGGGAAAGCCGCGCAGGGCTTACTTGCCGGCGGGGAGGGGGTGTTCCTTCAGGATCTCCTCGGGCGTGTACATCGCCGTACGGCCCTTGGTTGCTTCGCGGACCTTCTTCACCTGGGCCGGCGAGACCGGAGGCAGGTTGTTGCCCCAAGACTGACGGACGTAGGTGAGCACCCCGGCGATTTCGTCGTCCTTCAGCATCTGGCCGAGCGGGGTCATCGCGGCTTGGCCGGCGGCGACGTCGCCGTACTGCTTACCTTGGAACGTCATCTTGCCGTACATACCGTTGAGGATGAGTTTGATGGCGCGGTCCGGTTCGCCGTCGATCCAAGGATTCGTCGGGTAGCCGGTCATGCGGGCGAGGGACGGGTAGGTGCCGAAGGTCGGCTTGGTCTTGTCGGGGAAGCTTTCGATGCCCTTGCCGTCGGCCTGGTGGCAGGTGACGCAGAGAGCTTCGCGGAAGTAGACTTCCTTGCCGAGGTCGTAGAGTTTCTTGTCGGCCTTGGAGAGCTTCTTGTCCGTCGGGCCGTAGGTCGTTTCGGCGGGCTTCTTGATCGTCGCCATGTTGAAGTCCTTGCCTTCAGGGAGGGACGACAACTGCTTCATCGTTTCGCGGAAGCAGTAAGCGATGTACTGGTCCTTCTCGTCCTTGACGACGAGGGCGGCGGCGATGGCGCGCTTGGTGTCGGCACCATTGAAGAAGCTGAGGGCGCGGACGGCTTCGAGGCGGACGCGCGGGTGCTCGTCCTTGATGGCGGCTTCGACGATCGCGAGGGCATCAGGGATGCGGTCGCGCTGGTAGCAGACGACGCGGACGGCCTGGGCGCGGGCGTTGTGCTCGGGCGACTTCAGGAGGGCCTTGATGAGGTCGAGGTTGACGACGTTGTGCCACTGGTGGACCCAGAGGGCCTCGAGGATGTGGTGGGCGTCCTCCTTCTTGGTGGCGTCAAACTGCTTCACCCAAGCCTGGGTGGCGGCGATGACCTTGGCGCTGTCGTGCGTGTGCAGTTCGATCTTGGCGCGTTGGCGGACGTTGTCTTCGTGTTCCTTGAGGAGTTCGAGCAGGTTGGCGATCGACTCGCCGTGGATCTTCTTCGGCGTCAGCAGCGGACGGCCGGGGAAGGTGATGCGGTAGAGGCGGCCGTGCTGGTGGTCGCGGTTCGGGTCACGCAGGTGGTGCTGGAGGTGGCCGATGAGCATCTGGGACCAGTCCATGATGTACAGCGAGCCATCGGGGGCGACGGCGACGCCGGAGGGGCGGAAGTTGCCGGCCTTGGTGTTGTCGGTCTTGATCAGGCCCGGTTCGACGGTCGTTCCCTTGATGCCGGAACCTTCTTCGGTCAGCTTCGCGCGGAAGATGCCTTGGTAGGTGATGACGTTCGTGTTGAGGAACGTGCCCTGCCAGTCATCGGGGAAGTGGCGGCTGCTGAGGATGGCCGTGCCCGGGCAGGGGCGCGACGGACGGTTCCACATCTGGGGGTAACCCGGGTGGGCACCGGTGTCGAGGTGGCCGGAGAAGCCTGGGCCGAAGTAGTTGGCGTTACCGGTGGCGTCGGTGATGATGTCGTTGCCCCAGTAGTCGAAGACGCGGCCGTGCGGGTTGGCGAAGCCGTAGGGGACGTAGCGCGAGAACTTGTAGGTCATCGGCTCGAAGCGGTAGATGGCGCCGTTGGTGTTGCGGACCGGGCCCTTGTCGAAGGTCTCGACCTGGGTGCGGTGGAACACGCCGTCGGAGAAGTACATCGCACCACCCGGTTCATAGCAGATGGAGTTCGTCTCGTGGTGGGAGTCCGCGGCGTCCATGCCGGTCAGGAACTTTTCCTTCCAGTCGGCCTTGCCGTCGCCATCCGTGTCGCGCACGAACCACATGTCGGGCGACTGGATGAGGATGACGCCATCCTTGTAGAATTGGAAGCCGGTCGGGCAGTTGAGGCCGTCGAGGAAGACGTGGGACTTGGCGACCTTGCCGGTCTTGGGGTCGAGGTCGAGGACGAGGAGCTTGTCGAAGTTCTTGGTCTTCGGGGAGGTCTCCGGGTAGTTGGGCCAGACGGCGAGCCAGAGGCGGCCCTGGGTGTCGAAGTTCATCTGCACCGGGTTGATGAGCTCGGGGATGGTCGTCTCGTCGGCGATGAACTCGACCTTGCAGCCCTCGGGAACGGTCAGGTACTTGAGCTGTTCGTCGCCGGAAAGGTAGGGGACGGGTTCCTTGCGGTTCGGCGGGACGGCGATGTCGGGGAGGAGGTTGTCGTCCTTCACGGTGAAGGCCTTGCCGTTGGCGGCGGCCCAGATGGCCTGGTCGCGGTTGGCGGTCTTGATGTCGCGGTTGGCGAGCTCACGGCCGATGACGGTGGCGTTGTCGATGCCCTCGTACTTGATGCGCGAGCGCTGACCGTAGATGTTGAACTGGTCGACGGTGCGGTAGCGGCGGTGCCACTGGGTGGACTTCTCGTTCACGGCGGCGAGGAGCGCGGCGTCGATGGCCGGGGCGGCCTTGCCGAAAAGGGCTTGGAACTGGACGGCGGCGAGGGCCGCGTCGCCGGCGTCGTTCAGGTGGATTCCGTTGATCGTCAGCGGGGACTTGGCGGCGGCGTAGAGTTTCTGCGAAGCGGTGAAGAGGTCGACGAACTGGACGCCGTTGGCCTTGGCGACTTCGCCGAGGGCGATGGTGTAGGCGGCGAGGTTCTTGTTGTTGCGGGCGACGATGGCCGGGTCGAAGTGCGCGGACTTCAGGTCTTCGTGGGCGATCGGGGAAAGGAGGACGAGGCGGACCTTGCCCTTGCCGTAGTCGGCGGCGAGCTGCTTCTTGACCCACTCATCGATGTTCTTCTTGAAGGCATCGATGCCTTCCGGGCCGCGGAAGCTTTCGTTGAAGCCCCAATAGGCGAGCATGACGTTGGCGTGGAAGTCGGTGCCGAAGTGGTAGGTGACGGCGGTGTTGCCGGACTTCGTGGCGAGGTCGCCGGGCTTCATGTTGAGGAAGAGCTCGAGGGCGGGCACTTCGTCGGAACGGTGGCGGGTGTTCACTTCGTCGCCGGAGAAGCCGAGGTTACGCACGACGAGTTCCTTGTCGGCGTTGGCCTTATGGATCAGCGCTTCGAGGTGGCCGAAGTGCTGCTGCCGGTCGGCGAGGCCGCCGCCGACGAAGGCGACGTTATCGCCTTTCTTCAGCTCGAGGGTTTGGGCCTGGACGCCGGCGAAGCCGAGCATGGCGAGGAGGAGGGTGAACAACGGACGCATGTGGGTGTGTTGGATGAAAGGAAAGGGGAACCCTAGGACCACCGGCCTGGATGGGCAGTGGAAAAGAAGGGGATTGGGCAAGGTGTGGTTTTTTCGACCCCCTGCCAAGGGCAATGTTCCCAGCGGGCCGCCGTTTAGACCGCCATTTCCCGCCAATTAGCGCCTCCCGCCAAACGGCACCTTCACTTCAGCTTGGTGATGGTCGCCGGTCCTAGGGTCATCATGGCCGGCGCAACGCCGTGGCCGAGGATGCCGAGCCGGAGCAACCCGTCGGCCATGGCTGGTTGGCCTGCCTTCTGGGAGTCATGGACAAGGACGCCGTCGAGGTACCAACGGACGAAGCCGTTGCGGACTTCGACGCGGCCAGTGCCGCCTGTCGCCTTGCCGTCGGCCTTGGGGTGGTTCTTGGGCAGGGAAAAATAGGTTGGCTCCGACCAAGGGTATTTCTTGCCGGGTGCGAAGAAAGCACCGCCGGGTTGCATGTGGGTGCGGATACCGGAGAAAAGCACGCGGGGGTTGTCTTCCGGGTCTTCTAGCCAGAGGCCGAGCAGCGCGAAGGGTCTCTTGCCCACCGGGCCTTCGGGGAACATCTCATGCGAATGCTCGAAGGTGAACTCGATGGCATAGGGTTGCGGAAGCGGAGCCCGGAGCTCGACGAAGTTGAAGCCCTTGTAGAGGGTGGGCTTGTGGCGACTTTGCTGCAAGCTGCCGAGGAGCAGTTTGTTGCCGCCCTCGGAGACGTGGAAGAAGTTGTTCTTCTGCCGCCAGACCGGGCTGGACCAGGGTAGGCGCAGCACGCCTTTGGCTTGGAATTCGCGCGTGGCTTCGGCGGTCTGCCGCAAGATCTCGAGGCGGTCCTTCGCCGGGTCGGACAACGCCGGTTTGTCCGCGGCGACTTGCTTGATGGTTTCGAGGACGGAGTCGAGCTTGCTGGGCTGGGACCAGGATTCGATGAAGGAAGCTTCGAATTGGGGCTTTTCCTCGGAGGCGGCCGTCCAGCCCCACCACTCGTTCGTCAGGGATGGGCGTTCGAGCAGGAGCAGCTGGACGGCGCAGTCGCGGTGCGGGTATTCGCCCTCGGCCTCGTTTTTGTCGCGGCAATAGAGGTGCCGGTTCGTCAGGAGCAGTTGGGCGGTGTCGATCTTCCCGTCCGGGCCATCGGGCACCGCGTTCAGTTGGCGAAGGGCCGCCAGTTCTTCTTTACTGTTGTGCGCGTAAATGGCGAAAAGGGCGTAGAGGATTGCCTTCGGGTCGATGAAGAGGCCGCGAATCGCCGGCCGCTCCTTGCGGCCGACGCCGGCTTTCTGGATGGCTGCGATCATCGTGACCATATTGGCGTATTCCTTGTCCATGGCCGCATGCAGGCGGCGACGGATGTCTTCGCGACTCTCGCGGCCGTTGGGGCTGACGCCGTTGAATTCCAGCCAATGGAGCAAGCCGTTCAGATAGACGGCGGTATCGGGCTTCTCCTTGGCGTGGGCCGCCTTCATGAAGCGGTCATCGATGGCCGCGTTCGGCCCGCTATAGGAGTAGCGGAACATCAGCTCGAGAATTTCGGCGCGTTCGACGTCGCTGCGGGCGAGCGCGAGGCATTCTTCCCCGAATTTGGTGCGTACGGTGGCGTTGGCGTTGTTCCGCAGCACATTGGGGTCGGCAAGGACCTTGGAGCCGAGGTCGTAGACGGCCATAATGAACGGGGTGAGGTTGCAGTTCTCCGCGGACGCGGTCGCCCGCGCGAGACGCAGTTCCTTCTCGGTGAGGCCCATGTATCGGAGGTAGCTGGTGCGCTCCACTTCGGAAAGTTCCTGGGCGAAGCCGTTGGATTTTTCGTTCCAGGCGAGGTGGCGGTAGATCAGGCCGAGCAGGATGTGGCGGGAGGCGGCAGGCTTGAAGTCCTCCGCCTGCGTGAGCGCAGCCACCAGCGGTTCGTATTCCTTGGCCGTCACCAGACGCATGTGGACGGTGCCGCGCAGGTCGGCCATCGGGAGGAGCAGCGCGAGCTGGTTCCATTGGCGCGGCGTCAGTTGGGCCCGGTCCTTGACGGCTTGGGTGACTTCCTTGAGGAACCCGATCTTGGCGTTATTCGGCGGGCTGAGGACGACCTGGAGGTTGAGGTCCCAGAGGCACCACTGCCACATGATCTTCGTCAGCGTCGGGGCGTTGGCGGGTAGCTTGACGTTCGCGACGACGACCTTGCGCATCAGGACGGTCGGGATGGAGAAGTTCCCGTTCATGTTGTAGGCGGTGCTCCGCTCGCACAGCTGCGAAAAGAGGATGAGGGCCTCGGGCTTTTGCCACTCCGCGCGGTCGGCCGCCTTCGGGGAGCTGCGGATCCACTGGTCGTAGAGGCGCACGGCGTCCACCTCGAGCCAGGCCTCGCCGTCGAGGGCGCGGGCGGACCGCTGCGCCCAGAGCTTGAGCTCCGGCGAGCCTGGACCGGCGGCGATGGTCTGGGCCAAGCCCTCGAACAGAGACGCTCCGTGGGCCTTGGAGTTGTCGGGCGCGGCGGCGAAGGCCGTCAGGGCGGAGGCAAGGAAGGCTAGCGCGAGGGTCAGCAGTCGCATGGAGGGGGTGCGTGAGATTCACCCGTGCCGTCGCCCGCCCGCAATCCTATTTACTTGTTCAATAATCGCTTGGTCACCTCGGCCATGTCGACCTCGGGCTTGGCGGTCCAGTGCGGCTTGTAACCGGCGGGGGCTTCGACCTTGGTCCGGAAAACGACGGTGTTGTCGAGGTCAAGATCCGCGGTCCAGATGAACTTGGCGCCGGCGAAGCTTTCCTTGGCTTTGGTGTAGGACTCCTTGGGGTTCACGCGTTCTTCGGTGAACTCGCTGGCCTGGGCCCAGCTGGAGTCGTCGAAGTCGACGGCGTACCAGTTGGCGGGAATGGGGTCGTGCTGGACCTTGGGGTTGTTGACGTCGCGGTTGAGCGGGCCTTTGAAGAAGCTCTTGGCCTTCCACTTCGCGTTCGTGACGGTGCCGTCGGAAAATTTGATGATCAAGCCGGCGTCCCCGATGTGGTTGCCGTATTCGAGTCCGGTCTTGGGGTCGGCGTTGTCCATGGCCATGACGGCGATGGTCATCGGGTACTCCGGCATGATGTCGACCGAGACGACGTTATGGGGCATGTACTCGATGGGGTCGACGACGCGAAGCTTGCCGTTGATGAAGAGGATGAACCAGTTGTCAGCGTAGACATTCAGTTTCAGGGCGTCGGCAGGGGAGGGCTTGATCAGGCCGGGAGGATCGCCTGGGCCACCTTTGCCGCCCTTGCCACCTTTACCTCCTTTGGGACGGTCACCCTTGGGGCGGTCGCCTTCGGGGGTTCCTGGTTGGGACTGCTCACCGAGGTCGCCGGTTTCGCCTTTGGCGCCTTCCGGCTCGGCGGGCGGACGCTTACCACCCTTGCCCCCTTTGCCGCCTTTGCCTTCGCCTTTCGGTCGATCGCCACCTTGGCCACCACCGCCGGGTCCGCGATCGTTGGGCTTGTAGGTCTCGACGACGGGGGTGCCGTCGGGACGGCTATACGTGAAAGTCCACGTGCCGTCTTCGTTGGCGATATACTTCACGCTGAGCGCCTTGCCGTTAAGGGTGTAGCGCAACTCGTAGGTCTTGCCGTCGGGAGACGCGGTGAAATCCTTGATCAGCGCTCCGCGGAGCGGCGACTGAGAGTAGGCCGAGCCTTCCTTGCGCACGTGGCTGGCGGAGGGCTGTGGGTCGACCTGACCGCCGATCTCGGTGACTTCGCCATGGAAGCCGCCGTTGATGTACGGGTAGACCTTCTGCGCGTGGTAATGGTAACCGAGGACCTTGGTCTCGTGGCCACCGAATTCATCGAGCTTACCGGGCGCGGAGCCATCGGGCTCGTTGTAACCATAGATGGCATAACCATCGAGGGCCACGGCGATAGCTTTACCTTTGCCGAGCGTTTTTTCGAGGAAGACCGGGGCGTCGTGGTAATGGTAGTCGTCGCCCTTGCCGCAGTGGCCGCCGAAGTCGTCGAGCTCGCCGAACTTCTTGGCGTCGTCGCCGCGGTTGTTCAGCGCGTTGAAGATCGGGATGCCGTTCGCGGCGAGCGCGATGGCGCCGCGCATGAAATGGGTCTTCGCGGACATCGGTTCCTTGGCGGGCACGGGATGGAGCGGAATCCGCCACGCTTTGTCGCCCGCGTAGGTCTGCGGGATCGGGACCTGTTGCTGCCACGATTTGATGCCGGCCATGAGCGGGTGGTCAGGCAGGCCCTTGGCTTCGACGTACAGGTACTTCTCGTCCCAGCGCACACCGACCTTCGGAGCGAAGGCTTGGAAAGGCACCGCCAGGGCCGGCGGGGTACCGTTGGTCGTTCCGGCGGCGAGGGTCGTGAAGTTCAGGTAGTACTTCGCCGACGGAGCCACGAGGGGCGTGGTCGCGGCTTCACGATACTTAGCGTCAATCGGCGGGATGTGCGCGTCGAGCGACGGTGCGGCGTAGGCTGCAGCGAGCAGGGCCAAGAGGCGGACGGCGGGACTCATGGGATAATTATAGGGGAAGCTGGGTTAAGGGGAGATTAAGCCCGAGGTGACTCAGCGGAGAGGGGATGGGGGATAGGGGATGGGGATGGGGGATAGGGGATGGGGGATGGGGGATAGGGGATGGGGGATGGGGTCGGGGCGCGACTGCGTCGCTGACCTAGTCATCCTCTAATCGATAGTCTGCTAGGTTAGCACGCAGTGCTAACCCTACCTGGGCTATGTGCTCAACCCAACGCTTTCGCGATTTCGGCGAGGGTGTCCGCGGGAATCTCGAGGCGGCCGCCGCCGATGGTCTCGGTGATCTGGCCGGGCTTACGGGCGCCGACGATGGCGGCGGTGACGCGCGGCTGGCGCAGGACCCAGGCGATCGCGAGTTCGGCGGGCGTCGTGCCAAGGCGCGTCGCGACCTGGCGCAGCACATCATTCAGCGCGATATTCTTGGACAGCAGGGGTTCGTTGAACTGCGGGTCGCCACGGCGGTGGTCGGTGGCGGGCAGGGCGTCGACCCAAGCGCGGGTGACCTTGCCGCTGAGCAGGCCCTTCTGCATTGGGCTGTAGGGGATGAGGCCGATGTCGTTCGCCTCGCAGTAGGGGATGATCTCCGCTTCGATGCTGCGGTTGATCATGCTGTACGGCGGCTGCAGGAAGGCGACCGGATGGATCGGCTGGAGGCGCTTGAGTTGCGCGACGCTGAAGTTGCTCACGCCCGCCCAGCGGACCTTGCCCGCCTGCACGAGCTCCGCGATGGCCGACCAGCCTTCTTCGATATCCTCGTCGGGCTGGGGCCAGTGGATCTGGTACATGTCGATGACGTCTACGCCGAGACGGCGGAGGCTGTCATCGATCTCACGGTGGATGCTGGCGCGCTTGAGGCGCGGCACGATGGTGCCGTCGGCTTCCCAGCAACGTTCGCACTTCGTCGAAAGGATCGGCCGACGACCCTTGAGTTCTTTGAGCGCGCGGCCAACGACGTCTTCGCAGTGCCCCAGGCCGTAGACGGGGGCCGTATCGAGCCAATTGATGCCGAGGTCGAGCGCTTCGTGGATGGTGCGCACGGATAGCGCGTCATCCTGCGGCCCCCAGCCGAATTTCCAATCGCCACCGCCCATGGCCCAGGTGCCGAGGCCGACGGGCGTCAGATGGAGGTCCGAGCAGCCCAGCTTGCGGAGTTTCATGGTCACTTGGATTCCGTCTTGCGGGCCTTGTTCGCGTCTTGGAGCTGCTTCTGCGTCCGCATCGGCCATTCCGGGTGGTCGACGTGCGCGTCCTTGAAGATCGTCAGGGCCTTGGCGACGAGTTCCGGGCGTTGGGCGGCGAGGTCGTTCTGCTCGGCGGCATCGGCCTTCAGGTCGTAGATCTCCACTTTGGCGGCGGGGCCGTTGCGCACCGCTTTCCAATCGCCCCAGCGGGCGGCTTGCAGGGACTGCGCTTCATGGAGTTCCCAGTAGAAGTAATCGCGCTTCGGGGCGGGACCGCCCTGCAGGAACGCCGCGAGCGAAAGTCCATCGGTCTTCAGGCCGGCCGGTGCCTTCGTGCCGGAGAGTTCCAGGGCCGTCGGCAGGTAATCCCAGAAAGCCCAAGGCTCGTCGCTCACCCGCCCCGCGGGCACCTTACCGGGCCAACGGGCGAGGGCGGCTTGGCGCAGCGCACCTTCGTAGAGCCCGCGCTTGTAGCCGCGCAGTCCGTTGGACGCTTGGTCGAAGAGTTTGCCGAGTTCGGATGCCGGCGCGAATGATGAACCGTTGTCGCCCGCGGTCATCACGAGGGTGTTCTCGTCGAGCCCGAGTTCCTTGAGCAGCTTGAGCACCCGCCCCACGTCGGCATCGAGGCGCGTCACTTGGGCCGCATAGGCCTTCTGGGTGGGCGTCCACGGCTTTTCCTTGTAGATCCCGACGTCGTCGATCTCGTGGCGCGCGTGGGGCAAGGTGATCGCGTAGAAGAGGAAGAACGGTTGGTCCTTCTGGGCGCGGATCCACATTTCGACTTCCTGTTGGATGAGGTCCTGTGCGTAGGTCTTGCCGACGCCCTTGCCGTCGTTGCCGGGCAGTTCGATGCGCTGGTCGTCGCGGTAGAGGTAGGTCGGGAAGTAGCTGTGCGCGTGGCGCTGGCAGTTGTAGCCGAAGAAGCGATCGAACCCGTTCTTCAACGGACTGCCGGTGGTGTCGAACATCCCCATGCCCCATTTGCCCATGCAGGCGGTCGCGTAGCCGTTGCCCTTGAGGGCCTTCGCGACGGTGATGGAGTCCGCCGGAATCGGCAGTTGGCCTTCGACCTTCAGTTCGCGGTTGGCGCGGATAGGGCTATGGCCGGTGTGTTGGCCCAGCATGAGCGACGTGCGGCTCGGCGCGCAGACCGAAGTCCCGCAGTAGCCCTGGGTGAACCTCGTGCCCTCGGCGGCCATGCGGTCGAGGTTGGGCGTCTGGATGAGCTTTTGACCGTAGCACCCCAAGTCGCCCTGCGCGAGGTCATCGCTCAGGATGAAGATCAGGTTCGGTTTGCGCGGTTCAGCGGCGCAGGCGACGGCGGCAAGGAGCAGGAGGAGGAGGCGGGGCATGAACGAGAGAGGGGATAGGGGATAGGGGATGGGGGATGGGGGATGGGCAGGGCCGGACGGGCGCTAGAAAAGCAAAAGGGGATCGGGGTGGAAATGCATAGCGGCCTTGGGCCACGGCACAATCCAATCCCCAGTCCCCAATCGCTATCACCATCCCCCATCCCCCATCCCCTATCCCCCAGCCGCTAGCCTTACTCAGCCTGGTCCTTCAGCCACTGCTCGTACTGGGCTTCGGTCTGTTCCTTGGTCAGCTTGCCGCTGTGGATCAGGATGCGGAAGCGGAAGGTCTCGGACTTGCCGGGCTGGATGGTGAAGTTGAGGGTCGTCTTGCCCTTCGTGAATTCCTTGGCGCCGAACGGGTTGGCGGCGAAGAGGCCGTAGCCACGGTTATGCCAGTAGGTCGGGAAGGTGGTGTTCTTGGGGTGGTCGAAGATGCCGATGCACACGTCTTCGCCCTTCACGTTGCCGGAAAGGGTCATCCACTTCGCGCGGGTGCTCCAGCTTTCCTTTTCGCCGACCTTGCCTTCGCTGCTGAGGTAGATGCCGTTGACGCCGGTGTTGTCGAGCTTGGCGACGGCGGTGGGCTTGCCGGCGTCGTCGGTGAAGATCTCCGCCTTGGTGGAGGGCTCTTCGAGGGAGCGCGTGACGCGGATGGCGATGACGCCTTCCTTGGAGTCATGGAAGACCGCGGGCTTGTCCTGGGCGGTCAGCGTGACGATGCGGTCGATGATGCGGAGGCCCTTGGCGGCGCGGAAGACGAGGGTCTCGTCCTGCTGCAGCACCTTGGAGCCGTCGGCGAGGATCCAGTCGGAGGACACCTTCAGCGAGGCGACGCCTTCGCCGCTCTTCATGGCGAGGATGGCCTTGTGCTTGACGCTGCCGTAAGGGATCTTGCTGTCGCGCGAGTAGCCCTCGGGCGGGGAGTTCCAGAAGTCGGTGCCGTTGACGTTCCCGTAGTTGAACCACGACGAGATGTGGTGCGGGTGGTCGGTGCGTTCGCCGGCGACCTTCTCGAGCGGGAAGCCGCGGGTGAAGATGTTGCCGTTGGCCGTGCGCAGCGGGGAGAGCAGGGGTTTCTTCTGGTCGGCCCAGAAGACGTAGGACGTGAACGGTTGGCCGTCGACGAGGACGTCGACCTGCTTCTTGTCGGCCTGTTCGACGAGCTTGACCTCGGCGGCGGACGCGCAGGCGGCGGCGAGGACGAGGGCGAGGAGGGAGAGGGGCTTCTTCATGGTTTTGGGAATTACGGAGCTTTGGGACGAGGTAAGGGAAGTGGAGAGGGCGATTTTTAAGGAGCAAATCCCACGGGAGGCAATCGAGATGATGCCTACCCCCTCAGGGACTGCCTGCCAAGGGAGTAAAAAGACTAAAGACTAATATGAGCTATCTGGATGGCCTGGGGCGCTGGCCAAAGGATGGCCAGCAACATGACAAAACTGCCGAGAGAGAGATAAGGGGCGTGGGTCCAGAACTGGCGGTGCAGTTCCATGGCTTCGTCCAGGTGCTTTCCGTCCTTCGAGAGTTTCCGCCCGCAGCGGTGAAGTTTCAGGCAGGCCCAGAGGCCGTAGGCGCCTAAAAGCGCCCCGAACAACACGTTGCCTTGGAAACTTGGGTCTGCGACGAGGGCCCATAGG
>Ga0222712_10000179_pt1 | contig 92205 bp, 95 predicted proteins | sample C33_657DmetaG_FD_165043 | JGI IMG/M metagenome (GOLD analysis project Ga0222712, IMG submission 165043) | Estuarine water microbial communities from San Francisco Bay, California, United States - C33_657D | ecosystem: Environmental > Aquatic > Marine > Unclassified | place: USA: California... | reverse complement strand
CCTTCGCCTGCATCCGCTGGCTGATGCGCTACGTGGCCAGTCACGACTTCCGGCCTTTTGCCTGGTACCGCATCGGCTTCGGGCTGTTTATCCTGATCAGCGCCTGGGCCGGTTGGGTGCGCTGGTGATTTCCTGCTGATGCCCGGTTTTAACCCTGGACCCACGGTAGGCCTGCAGCACGCCAGCCGCCGACGGTACTGCGGTGACCCTGGGCATCGCGGTCTCCTTCAAAACCTTCGAGCACGTTGTAACAATCGCCATAACCGGACTGCATCGCGACCATTGCTGCGTTGTGAGAGCGTCCGCCGCTGCGGCAGATAAACAATACCGGCGCATCGGCGGGAACCTGTTCAGCCAGTTGATCGGCAAACGCGGGGTTGGGCCGGTTGCCGGGATAGCTCAGCAGCTCGATTTCAACAGCACCGGGAATGCGCCCCACCCAATCCTGCTCGGCGCGGGTACGGACATCGACCAGGCGGGCGCCCGGCAGAGACTTCCACAACTCAAAAGCTTCGGCTGGCAGCAGTGCGCCGCTGTAGGGCAGGCCCATCTGGCTGGCACGTTCGGCGGCGGCGTCTAGAATGGCTTTGGTATTGCTCATTAGGGATTCCGGTGAAAAAAGCAAAGACAGGATTTTAACCGAGTGCGCAAACCATAACGTTGCACTATAATCGTGCACAATCTGCCTTGACGCACAATATCGGTGCATCTTTTTGGGGCGCATGGATTATTAGCTGTTTATATTCAAAAACCTAGGGATGCACCGCCTTGGTACACATCCTGCTCATACGGGGGCCGGAGCAACAAACTAAACCCCTTTCAATCATTCGCAATCGTTAGGAGAGTTAGATGGGAAGCACTGCCGATGTCATGAAGATGCTCAAGGACAACGAAGTCAAGTTCGTTGATCTCCGTTTTACCGACACCTTGGGCAAAGAACAGCACGTGTCCGTGCCGACCAAGATGTTTGGCGACGACAAGTTTACCGACGGCCACGCGTTTGACGGTTCGTCCATTGCCGGCTGGAAAGGCATTCAGGCTTCGGACATGCTGCTGATGCCGGATGCGGACAGCGCGCGCATGGACCCGTTTACCGACGAAGCGACCCTGATCCTGACCTGCGACGTAATTGAGCCCGCCGACGGCAAGGGTTACGACCGCGATCCGCGCTCGATCGCCAAACGCGGCGAGGCTTATCTGAAATCGACCGGCATCGGCGACACCGCCTATTTCGGTCCGGAACCTGAATTCTTCATTTTTGATTCGGTGACCTGGAAAATCGACATGTCCGGCGCTTCGGCCCGCGTACATACCTCGGAAGCCCCGTGGTCGTCCGGTGATGATATGGACGGCGGCAATATGGGCCATCGCCCGGCGATCAAGGGCGGTTATTTCCCCGTGCCGCCGGTGGATTCGCTGCAGGACATCCGTTCGGCGATGTGCCTGGCGCTTGAAGAACAGGGCGTGCCGGTTGAAGTGCATCACCATGAAGTGGCGGCGCCGGGTCAGTGCGAGATCGGCACCCTGTTCTCCAGCCTGGTGAAACGCGCCGACTGGAACCAGATTCTCAAGTACACCGTGCACAACGTTGCCCATTCCTACGGCAAGACCGCGACCTTCATGCCGAAGCCCATCGTCGGCGACAACGGTTCGGGCATGCACGTGCACCAGTCGCTGTGGAAGGGCGGCCAGAACCTGTTCAGCGGCAACGGGTATGCCGGCCTGTCGGAACTCGCGCTGTATTACATCGGCGGCATCATCAAGCATGCCCGCGCGCTGAACGCGATTACCAATCCGGGCACCAACTCCTACAAGCGTCTGGTTCCGGGCTTTGAAGCGCCGATCAACCTCGCTTATTCCGCGAAAAACCGTTCGGCCTCGATCCGTATTCCGCACGTCGCCAATCCGAAAGCGCGCCGCATCGAAGTGCGCTTCCCGGATCCGACCGCGAATCCCTACCTGGCATTCACCGCGATGATGATGGCCGGCATCGACGGCATCCAGAACAAGATTCACCCCGGCGACGCCGTGGACAAGAATCTGTACGACCTGCCGCCGGAAGAAGCAAAAAAAGTGCCGAACGTGTGTTCGTCGCTGGACCAGGCGCTGGAATACCTCGACAAGGATCGCGAGTTCCTGACTCGCGGTGGTGTGTTCTCGAACGACATGATCGACGCCTACATCGAACTGAAGATGGCCGAAGTCACCGCGTTCCGCATGACCACGCATCCGCTCGAGTTCCAGATGTATTACAGCCTCTGATCGCATGTGCTGCGGCGAAAGGGCGGGCCAATGCCCGCCCTTTTGTTTTTCCGCAATGCAATTGCGAAATTTCCTTTGCTGACATAGACTTAGCCCGCTACCGTTCATGCTGCCCGTCAACCACACGGCTGATGCTTCCGTTGCAATCAACGGCGGCATGCGCGCTGAATTAACCGGGGCAATCGATGCGCTTGTTTGTGAGTTTTCTGTTGCTGATGGGGTTTATGAGTTCCGTGCACGCGGAGATCTACGAGTGCGTGGACAAAAGCGGCAACAAACGCTTCACCAACGTCAAATCCGAAGCAGGCGGCTGCAAGCCGATGAATCTGCCCGCGGTATCGAGCGTACCGGCGCCGAAAACCGGCGCAAAAGCGGCGGACGGACGCTCTGCAACGCCCGAAGGTTTTCCCCGGGTCGATCCGTCGACGCAGCAACAGCGCGATACCGGACGGCGCAAAATCCTCGAGCAGGAACTGGCCAACGAAGAGCAATTGCTCAACCAGGCGAAAAAGGAGCTTGCCGAGCAGGAATCCACCCGCTTGGGCAACGAACGCAATTACCAGCGTGTGCTCGAACGTCTGGAGCCGTACAAGAAAAAAGTGGCGCTGCACGAAAGCAATATCGCCAATCTGCGCAAGGAAATGTCCTCGCTGCGCTAGTCCCTCTGGCGGTGATCCTCCACAGCAGCATTGCATGTCCGGTCTGCCGCGAAAAAAATCGCGCTGAACGGCATGCTGGCCTGCATCTTGCTCTTGTCACGGGCAGGAACACACCATGAAGCCATCGGCGCTCAACGGTCTGGATTTGCTGGCCACCGCCGTGGTTGTGGTGGATCAAAACCAGGTCGTGCTTTACATGAATCCAGCCGCAGAAAATCTGTTTGAAGCATCGCATACCAGCGCCAGCGGCCTGACGCTGGAACGTTTGCTCGGCGAAAACGCCGTGCTGGATGCGGCCATTGTCTACTCCCGCGTCAATCAGTCGAGCTATACCGAACATGAAATCGAAACTGCCGGCGGCAGCCGGCAGCGGCTGAATCTGGCCTGCACGGTGAGCCCTGCGGATTTCGGGTATGGCGAAGCCATGCTGCTGGAGTTCCGCCAGATTGATCAGCAATTGCGGGTGGAGCGCGAGGCGCGGCTGCTTGAGCAAAGCCAGGCGCATCGCGAACTGATCCGCAACCTCGCGCATGAGATCAAGAATCCACTCGGCGGCATCCGCGGCGCCGCACAGTTGCTCGACCGTGAATTGGAGCGGCCGGGGCTACATGAATACACCCAGGTCATCATCAAGGAATCGGACCGGCTGCAGGCTTTGATGGACCGGTTGCTGACACCGCACCGGCTGCCTTTGCCGGGACCGGTCAACATTCACGAAGTGCTCGAGCGCGTGCGCAGCGTGATGCTAGCCGAGTTCCCCGACATTGCCGTGCGTCGCGACTATGACATCAGCCTGCCCATGCTGACCGGTGACCGCGAACAGCTGATCCAGGCCGTGCTCAACATCGTGCGCAACGCAGCGCAGGCGATCAAAAGCTCGGGCATGGATCTGGCTCAGGGTGAAATCCGGTTGAAGTCGCGGGTTGCGCGGCAGGTCACGCTGGCACGCCGGCGTTTCCGCCATGCCGTGCAGATCGAAATCAGCGACAACGGCCCCGGCATCCCGGAAAACATGCGTGAGCGGGTGTTCCAGCCGCTGATTTCCGGCCGCGAAGGTGGCAGCGGTCTCGGGCTGACTATCGCCCATAACTTCATTACCCAGCACCGGGGAGCAATTACTTTCGACAGCGTCCCCGGCCGCACCTGCTTCACCCTGTTGTTGCCGGTGCAGGACGATCCGCGTGCCGGCACTCCGGTGCAACCTCACTGAGTGTGAAATAACATGAAACCTGTCTGGATCATTGACGACGACCGTTCGATACGCTGGGTATTCGAAAAGGCGCTGACGCGCGAGAACATTGCGTTCAAGGCGTTTTCTTCCGCGCGTGAAGCGCTGACGGCACTCGAAAGCGAAGTGCCGCAGGTGGTGGTCAGCGACATCCGCATGCCGGGAGAGTCAGGCTTGGAATTGCTGCAGCACGCAAAAATGCTGCATCCCTCGCTGCCGGTGATCATCATGACAGCCTACTCTGATCTGGAGAGTGCGGTGACCGCCTTCCAGGGCGGCGCTTATGAGTATCTGCCGAAACCGTTTGACGTCGATCATGCGGTCGAACTCATTCGCCGCGCGATGGATGAAAGCGTGCGTCAGGACACCGCGGGTGAAGTCAGTGAAGCTGTTCCGGAAATGCTGGGGCAGGCGCCGGCGATGCAGGAAGTCTTTCGTGCCATCGGCCGGCTGTCACAATCGCATGCGACGGTGATGATCACCGGTGAATCGGGCACGGGCAAGGAACTGGTCGCCAGCGCGCTGCACCGCCACAGCCCGCGTTCAGGCCGACCGTTTATTGCCATCAACACGGCTGCGATTCCGAAAGAATTGCTGGAATCCGAACTTTTCGGTCACGAGCGCGGCGCATTCACCGGCGCGCAGAACACGCGCCGTGGCCGTTTTGAGCAGGCCGAGGGCGGCACGCTGTTCCTCGACGAGATCGGCGACATGCCCCAGGAATTGCAGACGCGCCTGTTGCGCGTGCTGTCCGACGGCCATTTCTACCGCGTCGGCGGTCACCAGCCGATCAAGGCCAACGTGCGTGTCATTGCTGCAACCCACCAGGACCTGGAGTCACGCGTCAAACTGGGGCTATTCCGCGAGGATCTGTTTCACCGCCTCAACGTAATCCGCCTGCGCCTGCCGCCGTTGCGTGAGCGCCGCGAGGATATTCCTTTGCTGGCGAAATACTTCCTGCAGAAAAGCGCGCGCGATCTTGGCGTCGAATCCAAGCGTCTGTCGGATGCGACGCTGAATTACATCGCCATGCAGGATCTGCCGGGCAATGTGCGTCAGCTGGAAAACCTGTGCCACTGGCTGACGGTGATGGCGCCTGCAGCGACCATCGAGGTCAAGGATTTGCCGCCGGAAATGCGCGCCGAATCCACTGTGGCCGGTGCCGAAGACTGGATTTCAGCGCTGGGCCGTGAAGCCGAACTGCGGCTGCATCGCGGTGAAACTGCGATCATGGACGAGCTGACACGCCAGTTCGAGAAAACACTGATTCTGAAAGCCTTGACCCAGACTGGCGGCCGGCGCATCGAGGCCGCGCAACTGCTCGGACTCGGACGCAACACGCTGACGCGCAAGATCCAGGAACTGAAAATCGAGCCGGGCCGCAGCGACGAAGCTTGATTTGCGGTTACGCGTTCCCGGTGTTGAATTCCGCAATCACCGGTGCGTGATCTGAAGGCCGCTCGTTAGCGCGTGGTTCGCTGTCGATGATTGATGAAGTGCAGACTGCAGCCAGTGCCGGCGATGCGAGTATGTGGTCGATGCGCATGCCCATCTTGCGGCGGAACGCGTTCATCCGGTAATCCCACCACGAATACGAACGTTCCGGCTGCGTGAACAGCCGGAAGGTGTCTTTCAGCCCCAGTTCATTCAGCCGCGCCAGTGCGGCACGCTCCGCATCACTGCATAACACCTTGCCTGCCCAGGCCTGCGGGTCATGGACATCGGCATCCGCCGGCGCGATGTTGTAATCCCCGAGCAAGGCCAGCGAAGGATGCTGCGTAATTTCCGCACGCAGCCACTGCGTCAGTGCATTCAGCCAGTTGAGCTTGTAACCGTATTTTTCGGATTCAACGGATTCGCCGTTGGGTACATAGACACAGACCACGCGCACGCCGTCGAGTGTTGCCGAAATCACGCGTTTCTGCGGGTCTTCGAATCCCGGAATGCCGATGCTAACAGCGCTGGCCGGCTTGCGCGAGAGGATCGCCACGCCGTTATAGGTTTTCTGCCCGCTGTATGCCACCTGATAGCCTGCGGCCATGATTTCTCCAGCAGGAAATTTTGCGTCTTCAGTTTTGGTTTCCTGCAGACACAGCGCATCCGGCGAATGTTTGCCCAGCCAGTCCAGCACCTGAGGCAGGCGGACTTTGAGTGAATTGACGTTCCAGGTGGCGAGTTTCATGGCGGACGGACCGGCGGGTTGATGGCAATGGTAATCATGGTACATCCCTGCTGTCATTTGGTACATAAGCGCATGTTTTATTGGTTTTATTGTTTCGCCCCGGCATTCCTGCAGTGCTGTTGCACCCGAATTGACTTAAATCAACACGGGGGCGGCCCGATTATTCAAACTGCAGTTTATAAATCGCATCAGTGATGCATCTTTGAGGCTTTCAAGGGGGGGGCGTATGCATATTTCCAGTCTGATTGTTCACGCCAGGCCCGGCATTGAAGCGCGTTTCCGCGCGCATCTGTCGGCGCTGGAGGGTGTCGAGCTTCATGCCGTTGCAGATGACGGCCGGATGATTATCACGATGGAAAGTGCCGATGACGCGGCAATCCGCATTACTTACGAGGCTATCGAGCGCCTTGATGGCGTGCTGTCGGTGGCCATGGTTTATCACCAGGTCGAATCCGATCCTGACAAGGAGATCTGACATGCAGCAGTTGACTCGTCGTGACTTCATCAAGGCCAGCGCGATCAGTGCGGCTTCCACAGTTGGAGGCATCAGCGTTCCCGGTGCCGAGGCGCTGGCACAGACCGCGGCGACGGACGGCGTGCGATGGGACAAAGGCGTCTGCCGTTACTGCGGCACAGGTTGCGGGGTATTGGTTGGCGTCCGCGACGGTCGCGTGGTGGCGACACAGGGCGACCCGGATGCGCCGGTCAACAAGGGGCTGAACTGCATCAAAGGGTACTTCCTGTCGAAAATCCAGTACGGCAAGGACCGGTTGACCCGGCCGATGCTGCGCATGAAAGACGGCAAGTTCGACAAGAACGGCGAGTTCCAGCCGATCTCCTGGAAGCAGGCGCTCGATATCATGGAAGAGAAATGCAAGGCGGCGCTGAAAACCAGCGGACCGCGCGCGATCGGCATGTTCGGTTCCGGGCAATGGACGATCTGGGAGGGTTACGCGGCTGCCAAACTGTTCAAGGCCGGTTTCCGTTCGAATAATCTAGATCCGAATGCGCGCCATTGTATGGCCTCTGCCGTTGCGGGCTTCATGCGCACCTTCGGCATCGACGAGCCGATGGGCTGTTATGACGACATGGAGCATGCCGATGCCTTCGTGCTGTGGGGCTCCAATATGGCGGAGATGCATCCGATCCTGTGGTCGCGCATTACCGACCGCCGGCTGACCGCCAAACACGTCAAGATGCACGTGCTATCGACGTTCACCCACCGCTCCTGCGATCTGGCCGACAGCGAGCTGATTTTCAAGCCGCAGAGTGATCTGGCGATCCTCAACTACATCTGCAATTACATCATCCAGAACGGCGCGGTGAACGAGGAGTTCGTCAAGCGCAACGTCAATTTCCGCAAAGGTGTCACCGACATCGGCTACGGTCTGCGGCCCAATCATCCGCTGGAACAGGTGGCCAACAACAACGGCTATCCCGGTGCTGACGGCAAGCCCAAGGGCAATCCGGACAACTCGGCGCCGATGACCTTTAACGAATTCAAGCAGTTCGTTTCCGAGTACACGCTCGACAAGGCGCATGAGATTTCCGGTGTGTCCAAGGACAAGCTGGAAGCGCTGGCCAGGGTCTATGCCGATCCGAAGACCAAGGTGGTGTCGTACTGGACCATGGGTTTCAACCAGCACACCCGCGGCACCTGGGTGAACAACATGATTTATAACGTGCACCTGCTGGTCGGCAAGATTTCCGAGCCGGGCAACGGGCCGTTCTCGCTGACCGGTCAGCCCTCGGCCTGCGGCACCGCGCGCGAAGTCGGCACATTTGCGCATCGCCTGCCCGCCGACATGGTGGTGGTTAATCCCAAGCACCGCGCGATCAGCGAGAAGCTGTGGAAACTGCCCGAAGGCACGATCCCCGACTGGATCGGCCTGCACGCGGTCGCCCAGAGCCGGGCGCTGAAGGACGGCACACTCAAGTTCTATTGGAACACGACCACCAACAACATGCAGGCCGGTCCGAACATCAACGGTGAAATCTGGCCGGGATTTCGCAACCCCGCCGCGTTTGTCGTGGTCTCCGATGCGTACCCGACAGTGACCGCACTCGCGGCCGACCTGATCCTGCCTTCGGCGATGTGGACCGAAAAGGAAGGTGCTTTCGGTAATGCCGAGCGCCGCACCCAGTTCTGGCGTCAGCAGGTCAAGGCACCGGGCGAGGCGAAATCGGATCTCTGGCAATACGTTGAATTTTCCAAGCGTTTCCGCACCGAAGAAGTATGGCCGGCGGAGTTGATCGACAAGGCGCCGCAATACAAAGGCAAAACGCTGTACGACGTGCTGTATGCCAACGGCGCTGTCAACAAATTCCCGTTATCAGAAATCCAGAATGGATTTGATAACGATGAGGCAAAGGAATTCGGCTTCTACCTGCAAAAGGGCCTGTTCGAGGAGTACGCACAGTTCGGTCGTGGCCATGCCCATGACCTGGCGCCCTTCGACACCTATCACCGCGCGCGCGGTTTGCGCTGGCCAGTCGTCGACAACAAGGAAACCCTGTGGCGTTTCCGCGAGGGTTATGATCCTTACGTGAAAAAAGGCGAAGGCGTGAGGTTTTACGGCAAGCCCGACGGCAAGGCCTGGATTTTTGCGCTGCCGTACCAGCCGGCCGCCGAACAGCCGGATGGTGAATTCGATCTCTGGCTGTCGACCGGTCGCGTGCTGGAACACTGGCACACCGGAACGATGACCCGGCGCGTGCCTGAGCTGTACCGTGCGATGCCGGATGCCTGGCTGTACATGCATCCGGACGATGCGAAAAAGCGCGGCCTGCAACGAGGTGATTCAGTGAAGGTGATGACCCGCCGCGGCGAGGTGACCACGCGTGTGGAAACCCGCGGCCGCAACAAGCCGCCGGAGGGTCTGGTGTTCATGCCCTTCTTTGACGAGCACCGGCTCGTCAACAAGCTCACGCTGGATGCCACTTGCCCGATCTCCAAGGAGACCGATTTCAAGAAATGTGCCTGCAAGGTGGTGAAGGTTTAAGGGCCCATGTCCCGTCGCGTGCTGCGACGGGACCGTAAACGCAACGCCAATGACCTCACCTGAACAAACCCGCCGCAGCGAGCGCCGGGAATTCATGCTGGACACTGCGAAGATGGCCTGCGGTGTCGGCATGCTCGGTCTTGGCCTGGGTCTTTACGGCAAACAGGCGCGCGCTCTGCCGCCGGGAGCGATCCGTCCGCCGGGCGCGCTGAAAAAGGATGATTTTCTCGGCGCCTGCGTGCGGTGCGGCCTTTGCGTGCGCGATTGCCCGTATGACATTCTGTCGCTGGCGCGTCCCGGCCATGAAGTGGCGACCGGCACGCCGTTTTTTGTCGCCCGCAACAAACCCTGCGAGATGTGCGAGGACATTCCCTGCGTCAAAGCCTGTCCGACCGGCGCGCTGGACCCGGCACTGACCGACATCACCAAGGCGAAAATGGGCCTGGCGGTACTGGTGGATCACGAAACCTGCCTCAATTTTCTCGGGCTGCGCTGCGATGTCTGTTATCGCGTGTGCCCGCTGATCGACAAGGCGATCACGCTGGAACTTCAGCACAATGAACGCACCAGCAAACACACACGTTTCCTGCCGACCGTGCATTCCGACCAGTGCACCGGCTGCGGCAAGTGCGAAGCGTCCTGCGTGCTCGAGGTCTCCGCAATCAAGGTCTACCCGGTGGCGCTGGCCAAAGGTGAGCCGGGTAGCCACTACCGCATTGGCTGGGAGGAAAAGCGCAAGGCCGGCAAATCACTGGTCGAGGATCGCAACATCATCGATTTACCCGATCGTCTGCCGGAAGGCGTGAAGCTGGAAGGGCACTCCGATCCCGGCGGCAGGCTGAAGAGCCGCATGTCTGACGAGGCGCCGCGATGACCGCCATCGGCATCGAAGCGATCCAGGCCAAAGGCTGGTGGGCCACGCATCGCTGGTTGCTGCTGCGCCGCCTGTCGCAGCTGTCGGTGATGGCGCTGTTCATGGCTGGACCCTGGCTGGGCCTCTGGCTGATCAAAGGCAATCTTAATCACAGCCGCACGCTGGATGTGCTGCCGATGACCGATCCGCTGGTGCTGATACAGTCACTGGCCGCCGGACATGCCGTGGAACGCAATGCTCTGCTGGGTTTGGCTGTGGTGCTGCTGTTTTACCTGATCATTGGCGGCCGCGCGTACTGCTCATGGGTCTGCCCAGTCAATGTCGTAACCGATGCTGCGGCATGGTTGCGCCGGCGTATCGGCATCAGGGGTAGCGCGCATATCTCGCGCAGCGCGCGTTACTGGATACTGGGCATGACGCTGGCGCTGGCAGCGATTACCGGCAGCATTGCCTGGGAAATGATCAATCCGGTGTCGATGCTGCACAGGGGACTGATCTTCGGCATGGGCGCCGGCTGGATGGTAATCCTTGCGGTGCTTCTGTTTGATCTGTTCGTGATGAGCCGCGGCTGGTGCGGCCATCTCTGCCCGGTGGGCGCCTGTTTCAGCCTGATCGGCCGCTGGAGTTTGCTCCGCGTATCGGCGGAGCGCCGCGACAGCTGCAACAACTGCATGGATTGTTTCGCCGTGTGCCCCGAACCGCAGGTGTTGCGTTCGCCGCTGAAGGGGGCGGCCAAAGGCGCCGGTCCGGTAGTGATGTCGCCGAACTGCACCAATTGCGGCCGCTGCATTGATATCTGTTCCAAGGATGTTTTTACCCTGAGCAGCCGATTCAACAATCCCGTTTCCATGGCCGGCGTTTCTGCAACAGCGCCGAAATAATCATTCCATTTTTTCCGGTGAGGACTGCAACATGAAAAAGACCACAACAATAATCGTGCTGGCGCTGCTGTGTTCCGCCATTCTGGGGTGTGTCGGTGTCCAGCAGCTGCAGACCATGCGCGGCGCCGATGTGCCGGAGGCCGATCAGGCGCCGCAGGATCTGGCCTATCAGGGCAAGCGGCCCGGAGAGCTCAAGCTGATCGAGCGGACTTTCGAGGGTCAGCCGCCGCTGATCCCGCATGCAATTGCCAACTATGACGAAATCACGGTGACTGAAAACCCGTGCATCGAATGTCATATCAGCAATGATTTCAAAGGCAAGAAAATGCCGCGCGTCAGCAACACCCATCTTGTCGCGATTCCCACGGCGGCCGATCCCGAGCCGGTGCTGCACATGAACCGCTGGCAATGCAACAGCTGCCATGTGCCGCAGGTCGATGCCAAGCCGCTGGTCGAAAACAGCTTCCAGGGCCGCAGCGCCCGCTGAACGGGCGAATTGCGATCAGGGTGCCGGCGGGGGTGCAGCCGGCGCTGGCGCCGGAGTTGCATCGGGCGTCGCCGGCTGGGGTGGCGTTACGACCGTTGCCGCGGCCGGTTTGGCCGGCGGCCGTGCACCCGGGACGCTGCGCGGATAACCGGCGCCGTCGAGTGCGGCATCCCAGGTTTCTTCGCGGTAACCCCTCAGGGCTTCGCGGCCGACAAACAGCAGCGGTACTTCGAGCCGGCCGTTGGTGAGTTTTTTGTAGGCCTCAATGTCTTCCTGCGGATTTTTTTCAGTGTAGGGCAGGCCGCGGCGGTTCAGGTGGGCGCGCGCCTTGCTGCAGCTTTCACCGCAATCGGTGACATAAAAGGTCAGGGGAAAATCGCGCATCGCGCGTTGGACGCTGAAAGGCAGTTCGTTGGTTTCGATGACGCTGCCGCCGACGCTGCGTTTTTCCACCTTCTTGGCATTGGCTGGCGGCGGCGTGTCGCGCCATTCGACGCGGCCCTTGTCATCAACCCAGCGGTAGAGCTGCGCACCCTGCACGGTTCCGGTAGCCAGCAGTACCGCAATCAGAAAAACGATTCTGTTCATCAGCACCCCTCGCAAATTTGCATTCGGCTCAAGGCATCAGCAGCAGTACTGAATGATACCGCGTTGCACCGTTTATGCAGCCTGGAGCGCCATGCCGTTGTGCCGGAGCAGCGCGTCGATCTTTGGCGTCCGCCCGCGGAAGGCCACAAATGATTCCAGCGCAGGACGGCTGCCGCCGACCGCAAGGACCTCGTTCCAGAAGCGCATACCGGTAGCCGGATCAAGCACGCCGTTTTCCTCAAACAGGCTGTAGGCGTCGGCCGACAGCACTTCCGCCCATTTGTAGCTGTAGTAACCCGCGGCGTACCCGCCGGCGAAGATGTGCGAGAAATTGTTGGGAAAGCGGTTGTACTCGGGCGGGAACAGCACGGCGACTTCGCGCCGTACCTCGTCGAGCAACTGTTGGGGAGTTTGTTTTCCCGAAGGATCGAAGTCGTAATGCAATCGCAGGTCAAACAAAGAGAATTCGATCTGGCGCACAGTTTGCAGGCCGCTCTGGAAATTCTTGGCGGCGATGATCTTTTCGAACAGTGCGCGCGGCAGCGGCTGGCCGGTGTCGGCATGACGCGTCATCGGCTGCACGACGCCCCATTCCCAGCAGAAATTCTCCATGAACTGGCTGGGCAGCTCGACCGCGTCCCATTCAACGCCATTGATGCCGGACACGCCGAGGTAATCGACGCGGGTCAGCAGGTGATGCAGGCCATGACCGAGTTCATGAAAAAGCGTGATCACTTCGTCATGGGTGAACAGCGCCGGTTTACCGCCGACCGGGGGTGAGAAGTTGCAGTTGAGGTAGGCCACCGGCGCCTGCGTGCCCGTGGGTGTGGAACGGCGGGTGATCGCATCGTCCATCCATGCACCGCCGCGTTTGCTATTACGGGCGTAAAGATCCAGATAGAACTGCCCGACCAGTTCACCCTTGCGATCCCGGATCGAGAAAAATTTGACGTCCCCGTGCCACTGCGGGGCCTCGGTCGGTGTAATGGTCAGTCCGTACAGCGTTTCGATCAGCTTGAACATGCCGGGCAGCACGGTGGTTTCCGGGAAATACTGCTTCACTTCGTTTTCCGAAAAGGCATAACGGGCGGCGCGCAGTTTTTCTGCGGCATACGGCACATCCCAGGCATCCAGCTTCGGCATGCCCAGTTCCTTGCGCGCGAATTCCTGCAGTTCAGCCAGATCGCGTTCGGCGTAGGGCTTGGCGCGTGCCGCCAGTTCGCGCAGGAACTCCAGCACCTGCGCCGGCGTTTCCGCCATTTTTGCTTCCAGTGAATATTCGGCGTAATTGGCGAAGCCGAGCAGCTGTGCCATTTCACGGCGCAGCCTGACGATGTCGGCGATCAGCGGCGTGTTGTCGAGTTTGGCATCGCCGAATTCGGAAGCACGCGTCACGTATGCGCGGTACAGGCGTTCGCGCAGTGCACAGTCGTCGGCGTACTGAATGACCGGCATGTACGACGGGGCGTGCAGGGTGAATTTCCAGCCTTCTTTGCCATCTGCAACTGCGGCTTCACGCGCCGCTTCTTTGGCATCGTCCGGCAATCCGGCAAGGCCGGTTTCATCGGTGACAAAATGCGACCAGGCATTGGTGGCGTCGAGCAGGTTGTCGCTGAAGCGTGAACCCAGCATCGACAGTTGATCGCGGATTTCGGTGTAACGCGGGCGTTTGTCCGCAGGCAGTTCTGCTCCGCCAAGACGGAAATCGCGCACTTCGTTGTCGACGATTTTTTTCTGCGCGGCACTGAGGCTGGCGTAAGCCGGGCTGGCACGCAGCGCCTTGAATTTGGCGTAAAGGCCTTCGTGCTGTCCGAGCTCGGTGTAGTACTGGGTGATTTTCGGCAGTGTCGCGTTATAGGCCTCACGCAGTTCAGCGCTGTTGACCACGGCGTTGAGATGGCCTACCTGTCCCCAGGCGCGGTGCAGGCGTTCGTTGGCGTCTTCCAGCGGACCGACGAAGTTCTCCCAGCCCGGCGCCGACGGGTCGGCGGCAACGCGGGTAATCAGCGCACGGTTTTCGATAAGCAACTGTTCAACGGCCGGCGCGACATCGGCGGGTTTGAAATCGGAAAAGCGGGGCAGCCCCGAAAAATCGAGTAAAGGATTCATGAGTGGTTTTCTGTTATCGACAGGGGGTGGCCGGTTCGACCACGGGAAACACGCTTAGTTTAACAGCAGGGCGCGGCTTACGGCGCAGCCTGAAGATATAACTTATTGATTTTAAAGTTATTTCTTTTCGTAAACCAGATTGCCACTGACCAAGGTGTGGGTCACGCGACCGCGCATCTCAAAACCGGAGAATGGCGTGTTCTTGCCCAGGCTGTACAGTGCTGAAGGCTCGACGCGCCAGTAAGCTTCGGGATCAAAAACGCAGACGTCCGCAGTCGCACCCGTCGCGAGATGCCCTGCATCAATGCCGAGGATGGAAGCCGGTTTGGCGGTGATGCGGTCGATGGCGACGGACAGCCCGAGCGACGATTCGGTTGCCCACTTCAGCGCCAGCGGCAGCAGCAGTTCAACGCCGGTTGCCGGGTTCGGCTTCGGAGAAGGGCAGTTGTTTGGCGTCTTCATCCACCGGCGTGTGGTCGGAACACAGCGCATCGATGGTGCCGTCGGCCAGTCCGGCGCGCAGCGCGTCGCGGTCACGCTGGCTGCGCAGCGGCGGGGTCAGATTGCAGTTCGGATCAAAGTAGCCGATGTCCATTTCCGACAAATGGGCGTGATGGATGCCGATGTCACAGGTTACGCGCAGGCCGCGGGCGCGGGCATCGCGCACCATTGCAACCCCTTCCGCCGATGACAGGCGTGCAATGTGTAAACGGGCGCCGGTTTCACGCGCCATGATCAGGATGGTCGACAGTGCAACCGTTTCCGCAGTGACCGGAATCGACGGCAGGCCGAGGCGGGTCGAGACCTCACCTTCATGCGCCACGCCGTGTTTCGCCAGTGCGGGATCCTGCGCACGCAGCCACACCGGGAAGTCGAAGGTTGCCGCGTACTGCAGAGCATGCATCAGCACCTGGGTGTCGGCGAGCGGCGCTTCGGCCTGCGAAAACGCGACGCAGCCGGCATCACGCAACTCAGCCATCTCGGTGAGATTGGTGCCTTTGAGCGCGGTGGTCAGTGCGCCGATCGGGTAGACATGCGCCTGATTCAGATTCTTGGCGCTGAACTTGAGCATTTCCACCAGGCCCGGCTCGTCGAGCGGCGGATCGGTGTCGGGAGGGCAGGCCAGGCTGGTGACGCCGCCGGCAATCGCCGCTTTCATTTCGGTTTCGAGTGTCGCGAGATATTCAAAGCCCGGCTCGCGCAGGCGTACCGCGAGATCAACAAGGCCGGGGCAGACCACGCGGCCGGTGGCGTCGATGACGCGGTTGGCAGTGAAGCCCGCCGGGGCGTCACCGATGGCGACAATCTTGCCGGCGGCGACAAACACGTCACGTTTGGCGTCGATGCCGTTTTTCGGATCGATCAGGCGGCCGTTTTTGATATGGATTTTCATCGCGATCAGTTCCCGGCGAGGATGCTCATGACCGCCATGCGGATGGCGATGCCGAAGGTGACCTGGGGCAGGATTACCGACTGGCGGCCGTCGGCAACACTGGAGTCGATCTCCACGCCGCGGTTCATTGGCCCCGGATGGAGCACGATGGCGTCGGGTTTGGCCAGCGCCAGTTTGTCCTGGGTGAGGCCGTAGTATTTGAAAAATTCCTGCGCCGACGGCAGCAGGGCGCCTTTCATGCGTTCGTTCTGCAGGCGCAGCATCATCACTACATCAACATCCTTGAGTCCCTGACGCATGTCGGCATGGACCTGCACGCCGAGGCGGTCGACGTGAGCGGGCAGCAGTGTTTTCGGGCCGATGACGCGAATCTCGGGACAGCCCAGCGTGGTCAGCGCGTGGATCTGCGAACGCGCGACGCGCGAGTGCAGGATGTCGCCGATGATGGCCACACGCAGCTTGGTGAAATCGCCCTTGTAGTGGCGGATGGTGTACATGTCGAGCAGGCCCTGCGTCGGATGCGCATGGCGGCCGTCGCCGGCGTTGACGACATGGATGTCGGATGCGACATGTTTGGCGATCAGGTATGGCGCGCCGCTGGCGGCATGGCGCACGATGAACATGTCGGCCTGCATCGCCGACAGGTTGGCGACGGTGTCCAGCACGGTTTCGCCCTTGCTCTGCGAAGACACATTGATCGCCAGATTGATGACGTCGGCCGAAAGCCGCTTTGCGGCGATTTCGAATGTCGTGCGCGTGCGCGTGGAGGCTTCAAAGAACAGGTTGAACACTGCTTTGCCGCGCAGCAGGGGTACTTTCTTGACCTCGCGCTGGGTGACGCCGACAAAGGATTCCGCAGTATCGAGGATCTGCCGCAGGATGTCCGCAGGCAAACCTTCCAGCGACAGCAGGTGATGCAGTTCGCCGTTTTTGTTGAGTTGCGGATTTGCCGGATCAAGCCACATATTCAGTCCCGGGTCAGTTTCAGGGCTAGCCGGCCCTGGGGATCGCGTGTCAGTTCGATGCTTTCGCCGGGCGCCACGCTGACGTCGGCGCCGGAGAAATCAGCGGAAATCGGCAATTCGCGCCCACCGCGGTCGACCAGCGTTGCCAGACGGACGCGAGCGGGGCGGCCGTAGTCGAACAGCTCATTGACGGCGGCGCGGATGGTGCGTCCGGTGTAGAGCACGTCATCGACGATGATCACGTCGCAGCCGTCGATGTCGAAGGGGATGTCCGAGCTTTTCACGTTGCGCCGCAGACCCTTCTTGTTGAAGTCGTCGCGGTAAAACGAAACGTCGAGGGTGCCGAGGGGAAGTTGGAGGCCCAGCGCCTGATGCAGGCGTTCGGCGAGCCACACGCCGCCGGTATAAATACCCACTAGCCCGGTGTTCGGCCCGACAGCGGGCCGCATCCGGTCTGTCAGTGATGCGAGCAGTTGCTCGGCATCTGGGAGCGGGTTACCCGGCATGGCAGTGGCACATATGCGGGCGGTAGCCTAACACAATCACCCCGCTGTTAAAACGCCGTGGCACGGTTCAAGGCAGGTTTTTTTGGGGCGGCGTTTCGAACCAGCTGCGCAGGATTTCCGCGGCAGCCGCGGCATCGAGCATCGCCGCCCGGCGGTCCGCCTTGGTGCCGCCTTCACGCAGAGCGGCGTCGGCGGCATGTGAGGTCAGACGCTCGTCGATGAATTCAACCGGCAGATTGAAGCGGCCGTGCAGGCGCTGGCCGAAACGCCGGGCCAGCCGCCCGGTTTCGTGGACGCCGCCGTCATCGTGGCTGGCGACGCCCACCACCAGCAGCACCGGTTGCCACTCGGCAATCAGCGCGGCGATTTTGGCGAAACGGGTGTCGTTGTCTTCGGCGGCGATGACCGTCAGCGCATGGGCAATGCCCAGACTGATTTCACCGGTGGCGACGCCGATGCGCTGTTCGCCGAAATCGAACGCCAGTACTGAACCCTGCGCCGGTCGCGGATTCACGCGTGGCCGGCCACGTCCGACAGATTGGCGTAATCGACGCCGAGCAGCTGCATCGCCGCCGGCAGCCGCTCTTCGGCCGGAATGTCGAACAGGATGTCGTTGCGCGCCGGTACGGTGAGCCAGGCGTTCTGCGCCAGCTCATGTTCCAGCTGGCCCGGTGCCCAGCCGGCGTAACCCAGTGTCACCAGAATCTGTTCCGGGCCGTCGCCGCGGGCGAACGCCTCAAGGATGTCCTTGGATGTGGTCAGGCCGATGCTGTCGCCGATGGTCAGCGTCGACTGCCAGGCACCGACGGGACTGTGCAGCACAAAGCCGCGATCCACCTGGACCGGTCCGCCGAAATGCACGGGCACCCCCTTGAAGCCGCCGCGGTCCGGCAGAATTTTGACCTGCTCCAGCAGGCCCTGCAGATTCATGTCGGTCGGGCGGTTGACGACGATGCCCAGGGCACCGTTTTCGTTATGCTCGCATACCAGGGTCAACGTGCGCGCGAAATGCGGATCGACCATGGCGGGCATGGCGATTAGAAAGTGTTGGGTGAGGTCGACGCTGGTCATAAGTCGATCTATTGTAAAGCCGGGCCACGACAGCGACAATTGAAGTTCCATTTCATTGCACCGTCGCAGCATTCATCAGTTACCGATTTCCCTATGAGCCAGTTTGATGCCGCGCTGATGTGGTTCCGCCGCGATTTGCGCAGCGAGGACAACGCCGCGCTTTTTGCCGCCTTGAAAGACAGCCGGCGCGTTTATTGTGTCTTTGTCTATGACACTGAAATCCTGGATACCTTGCCATCGCGCAAGGACCGTCGCGTGGAATTCATCTGTCAGTCGGTGACGGAACTCGGCGAAGCGCTGGAAAAGGCCGGCGGGCAGTTGATCACACTGCACGGCGCGGCGCGGACGGAGATTCCGCGACTTGCAGCGTCGCTCGGAGTGCAAGCGGTTTACGCCAACCACGATTACGAACCGGCGGCGTTGACGCGCGATCAGGCGGTGACGCGTGCGCTGCAGGACGCAGGTATTGCTTTTCTGACCCGCAAGGATCAGGTTATTTTCGAGAAGGACGAAGTGCTCACTCTGGGCGGCACACCGTTCTCGGTGTTTACACCTTACAAAAATGCCTGGCTGAAAAAACTGGAGCCGTTTTTTGTAAAGGCGTATCCGGTCGAGCGTTTTGCAGCGCATCTCGCCAAAGCGCCTGTGCAACAACGCATGCTCGGTCTCGCCGACATCGGCTTCGAGCCGACCAATCTGCAGGAGCTGGGCATCAGCGGCGGCGCGGCGGCGGGGAAAAAACTGCTGGACGATTTTCTGCCGCGCATGGGGCGTTATCGCGACAGTCGTGATTTTCCGGCGAAAAAGGGACCGTCCTATCTGTCGGTCCATCTGCGTTTCGGTACGGTGTCGATCCGCGCGCTGGCGCGCGCTGCCTGGCCCGGCACCGGCGGTCCGTCCGGCGAAGGCCCTGCAACCTGGCTGTCGGAGCTGGTGTGGCGCGATTTTTATTTCATGATCCTGCACCATCATCCTCACGTGGTGTCGCGCGCATTCAAGCCGGCTTACGATGCCATTCAGTGGCCCAATGATGAAAAGCTGTTCGCGGCCTGGTGCGAGGGGCGAACCGGCTATCCGATTGTCGATGCAGCGATACGACAGCTCAACCAGACCGGCTATATGCACAACCGGCTACGCATGATCGCTGCGTCCTTCCTGGTCAAGGATCTGCATGTCGACTGGCGATGGGGTGAGAAATACTTTGCCGACCAGCTCAACGATTTTGATCTGGCCGCCAACAACGGTGGCTGGCAGTGGGCTGCTTCAACCGGTTGCGATGCGCAGCCCTATTTCCGTATTTTTAATCCGGTATCGCAGTCGGAAAAGTTCGATGCGGAAGGTGCATTTATCCGCCGCTATGTTCCGGAGCTTGCGGGCTGCGACAAACGCGCAATCCATGCGCCCTGGAACATGACGCTGCTGCAACAGCAGGGCGCCGGCGTGATCATCGGCAAGGACTACCCGGCGCCGGTGGTTGACCATGCCGCAGCCCGGCTGCAGACGCTCGAAATGTTCAAAGCCGTAAAAGGTTGAAGACGGGCCGAGCGCGTTTATTTGCGCCAAAAGGTCGGTGTAAGCACAACCAGTAGCGCAAACAGTTCCAGTCGTCCCAAAAGCATTGCGAATGAGCAGACCCAGGTCTGGAAATCGCTCAACACCGCAAAATTGGTGGCAGGCCCCACTTGATGCAGACCGGGACCGATGTTGTTAAGCGATGCAACAACAGCAGAAAAAGCCGTCATCGCATCAAGCCCGGTCAAGCTGAGAATCAGGGTCATCGACACCAGAAGCACGATCCAGATGAAGAAAAACCCCAGCACGGCAAAGACCACTTTGTCGGGTACAACTTGCCCTGCAATTTTCACCGGATTGATGGCATTCGGGTGGGCAAGCCCCTTGATTTCACGGTATACCTGTCGGTAAAGAATCATGGCCCGCATCATCTTGATGCCGCCGCCTGTTGATCCCGAGCAACTGAGAAAAGTGCCGAGGAAAAGAATCCACAGCGGAGCGAAAACCGGCCAGAGGTTGTAATCAGCAGTGGCGTAGCCAGTGGTGGTGCCGACGGATACGATGTTGAATGTGGCGTAACGTATGGCTGTCAATAGATCCGGATATACGTCGGCACTGTAAAGCAGCCAGGAAATGCCGGCGACGCTGCTTAGAATCACCAATATGAAATAGCGGGCCTCTGTATCGCGCGTATAAGGCGACAGGCTGCGCGTTCGCCAAACCACGAAATGAGTGGCGAAGTTGAGGCCAGCGAGCATCATGAAAATGATGGCAACAGCTTCTAATGCTGCAGAATTGAAGTGTCCGAAGCTGGCGTCATAAGATGAAAAACCACCCAAGGACAGCGTTGTGAAACTGTGGATCAGCGCGTCGATGGGCGTCATGCCTGCGGCGTAGTAAGCCAAGCCGCAAGCCAGGGTGAGGCCTGCGTAAATCAGCCAAAGTCCTTTGGCCGTTTGTGTCATACGGGGTGTCAACTGCTCATTTTTAATCGGCCCGGGGATTTCTGCCTTGGAAATCTGCCGGCCGCCGACGCCCAGCATGGGCAGAATGGCTACGACAAGAACGATCACGCCCATGCCGCCCAGCCACTGTAATTCGGCGCGCCACACGTTAATCGACGGCGGTAGCGTGTCCAATCCGATTAGCACAGTGGCGCCGGTTGCGGTCAAACCCGATACGGCTTCGAAATAGGCATCACTGAAAGACAGATCAGGTATGGCAAGCAGAAGAGGGACTGTTGCGAAAAGGGCGCCGCCCGTCCAAACCGCGATCACCAGCAGAATCCCTTCCCGCAAGCTTAATTCGTGTTTGTAACGCCGGGTCAGCAACCAGATCAGGGTGCCAACTGCGAAATTGAGGGCCATTGGGATGCCAAAGGCTTGCGCTGCGCCGTCATCTAAAGCGATCGAAATGGCGAGTGGAAGGGCGTGTGTCAGACTCATCGCCATGGCAATAAGTGCGGCCACCGGAGCTATTGAGAGCAGCCAGGACATTAACGAGGCCGTGCGGTGTATCTGGAAAGGAGTGTGGCTGTCGGCATTACAGGAAACCGACGCTGACCTGAAACAGGCGTTCTACTTTTGGCACTATTCGCTTGTTGATGGCGAATACGATCACGTGGTCATCGGTTTCGATGACCGTGTCGTGATGGGCGATCAGCACCTGATGTTCCCGCGTTACTGTGCTTCCGGACCCGGCTTCACGCTCGTGGATACGCACGATTGCGCCAATGGTTGCGCCTTTGGGTAAATCAATTTCTTCGATGCGGCGGCCGACGACCTTGGAGGATTTTGCGTCGCCGTGGGCGACGAGTTCCAGGGCTTCGGCTGCGCCGCGGCGCAGGCTGTGCACCGCGACGCAGTCGCCCTGGCGCACATGGGCAAGCAGCGTGCCGATGGTGGCCTGAGCCGGCGAGATCGCGATGTCAATCTGTCCGGCCTGCACCAGATTGACGTAGGAGCCGCGGTTGATCAGCGCGACGACGCGGCGTGCCCCCATACGTTTGGCGAGCAGCGACGACATGATGTTGTTCTCGTCGTCATTGGTCAGCGCGCAGTAAATGTCCATGTCACCGATGTTTTCGGTCTGCAGCAGTTCCTCGTCGGTAACGTCACCGACCAGCACCAGCGACTTGCCCAGGTCTGCGGCAAGGCGTTCCGCAGCGGGTTTGCTATATTCGATGATTTTGACGTCGTAACGGCTCTCGATGGCGCTGGCCAGGCGCCGGCCGATGTTCCCGCCGCCGCCGATCATCACGCGTTTCACCGGTTTGTCCATACGTCGCAGTTCGCGCATGACGCCGCGGATGTCTTCGGTGGCCGCAATGAAGAACACTTCATCGCCGACCTCGATCACGGTTGTTGCATTGGGAATGATCGGGCTGTCCTGGCGGAAAATTGCCGCCACCCGAGTGTCGAGGTTGGGCAGGTGCTTGCGGATGGTCTGCAGTTCCTTGCCAACCAGCGGTCCGCCGTGAAAAGCGCGCACCGCAACCAGGCTGACGCGGCCCTCGGCGAACTCCAGTACCTGCAGCGATTCCGGAAATTCGATCAGCTTGGCGATGTAATCGGTCAGTACCTGTTCCGGGCAGATTACGGTGTCAACCGCGAAATTTTCCGGCCTGAACATTTCCGGATGCGACAGGTAATCCGTTGCGCGGATGCGCGCGATCTTGGTCGGGATGTTGAACATCGTCGCCGCGAGCTTGCAGGCGACGAGATTGGTTTCGTCGCTTTGCGTGACGGCAAGCAGCATGTCGGCATCGCGCGCGCCGGCGCGTTCGAGGATTTCAGGGTGCCCGGCGTTGCCGATAACGGTGCGCAGGTCGAGACGGTCCTGCAGCTTGCGCAGGCGGCCGGCATCGGTATCCACCACGGTGATGTCATTGGCCTCGGACACCAGATTCTCGGCGACGGAGCTGCCGACCTGACCGGCTCCCAGGATGACGATGCGCAAAGCAGATTCTCCCCAGCGGATGGTCAAAGGCGCAAAGGCGCCGCAGTTCATCCGGAAAAAGAGCGCAATTGTATACCTGCAGCCCTGCAGGAGTGGCTTTGGCCGGGCGCTGCTATGGCATAATTCCGGTTTGGAAAAGACGTGCTAACCCATTGACTAGAATATATTTTCCGGACCTGATCCCGGACCACGGCCTGTGCCAGCTGCCGGTCGCCAAAGCCCATCACGTGGCCCATGTGCTGCGTCTGGCTCCGGGCGACGCGGTGACGCTTTTCGACGGGCAGGGCAATGCCTGGGATGCCGTGATCAGCAAATGCGCGCGCGGGGATGTCAGCGTGCAGCTGAAGGGCCGTCGCGGAGAAGACCGTGAATCACCGCTGCAGCTGACATTGGCGCAGGCGGTGTCCAGCGGCGAGCGCATGGACTACACCATCCAGAAAGCGGTCGAACTGGGTATCAGCGTCATCCAGCCGCTGATTGCCGAGCGCTGCGTGGTGCGGCTGTCGGGCGAGCGCGCCGCCAAGCGTGTGGCGCACTGGCAGGGCGTGGTTGCTGCATCCTGCGAACAGTGCGGTCGCAATCGGGTGCCGGTGGTCAAACCCCTGCTGTCTCTGCGCGACTGGCTGGATGAGGCCGCGGCGGCGGGCGGTACGCGGCTGCTGCTGGCGCCGGACGGGCCTGCGTTGCTGCGGGAACTGCCGCGACCTGCGAGCATGGTGACCGTGCTCGCCGGACCGGAAGGCGGATTTACCGCCAGCGAAGCGGCGGACGCGGTACGTTTTGGCTTTCAGCCGCTGCAGCTGGGACCGCGCATACTGCGTACCGAAACCGCGGCTGTGGCACTGCTGGCGGCGATGCAGGCGCTATGGGGTGATTTTTAGCATGCGGCTTTCCGCGCACCTGGAAACCGCATACCATCGATTGAATCAGGCGGTGCTGATTTGAAGACGCTGCAAGGGGAGACTTCCATTTCCACCCAGAAAGAACAGACCCGGGCCCGGCGGGATGCGGACAAACGGCAGGCCGCGCGTCCCAGGCTGTCCGCGCAGGACCGTTTTATTGACTGGTTCCAGTCGGTCGCGCCGTACATTCACGCCTTTCGCGGCAAGGTATTCGTCATTGCCTTCGGCGGCGAAGTAGTGGCCGACGGCCGCTTTTTCCACCTGACGCACGATCTGAACCTGCTCGCGGCGCTGGGCGTGAAGCTGGTGCTGGTTCACGGGTCGCGGCCGCAGATCGAGGCCAAGCTCAAGACGCAGAAGGTACGCAGCCGTTTCGCCGGCAAGTTGCGCATCACCGACGGGCTCGCGCTGGAAGCGGCGATGGAAGTCGCCGGCAAGCTGCGCGTACAGATCGAAGCGCTGCTGTCGATGGGGCTACCCAATTCACCGATGGCCGGCGCGCATATCCGCGTGGCCGGAGGCAACTTTGTCACCGCGCGTCCGATCGGCGTGGTCGACGGTGTTGACCTGATGCATACCGGTGAAGTCCGCAAGATTGATGCGGTCGCCATCGAGCGCCGGCTGAAGGATGATGATCTGGTGGTATTGCCGCCGCTTGGTTACTCGCCGACCGGTGAAGTGTTCAATCTGGCGATGGGTGATGTGGCCGCTGCGACCGCGGTGGCGCTGAAAGCCGACAAACTGATTTTCCTGATGGAATCCGCCGGCGTTGCCGGCCGCCGCGGTGAACTGTTGCGCGAACTCACCGTGCGCGAAGCGCAGGGTTTGCTGTCGAAGGGACGGGTGCAGTCCGAGGAAATGCAGTCCTATCTGCCGGCAGCGGTGCGCGCCTGCGAGCAGGGCGTCGGTCGCGCACATCTGATTTCCGGGCATCTCGACGACAGCCTGCTGCTGGAGCTGTTTACGCACAAGGGCGTCGGCACGCTGCTGACGCCGGACCCGATTGAAACGCTGCGCCATGCCAAGATCGACGACATCGGCGGCATTTTGGGTCTGCTGGAACCGCTCGAAGCCGACGGTATTCTGGTCAAGCGCAGTCGCGATCTGCTGGAAATGGAAATCGACCGCTTCTGGGTACTGGAGCATGATCGGATGATCATCGGCTGTGCCGCGCTGTATCCGTTTTCGGATGAGCGGGCGGGTGAACTCGCCGGTCTGGCAGTGCATCCGGATTTCCGCGGCCGCGGCGCCGGCGAGCGGCTGATGGAGGCCATTGAAAAGCGTGCCAAGGGATTGCGGCTGAAGCAGCTGTTTGTTCTGACCACCCGCGCCGAACACTGGTTCGTCGAACGCGGTTTTGTCGAAACCGGGGTCAGCGCCCTGCCGCAGAAAAAGAAAGAACTCTACAACTACCATCGCCGTTCGGTGGTGTTGACCAAGCGGCTCTGATGACGTCTGATCTATCGCAACAAATCCGTAATGTTTAAGTTTTATGATGGGAGCATAAGATGGCGCGTCAGGTAATGTGTGTGAAACTGAAGCGGGAAGCGGAGGGGCTGGATTTCCCGCCCTACCCCGGCGACCTGGGGCGGCGCGTGTTTGAAAACGTGTCGAAAGAGGCCTGGAAAAACTGGCTTGAGCAGCAAAAGATGCTGGTCAATGAAAACCGGCTGAATCTGGCGGACAAAAAAGCCCGTGATTATCTTGCGCAACAGATGGACCGGCACTTTTTCGGCGACGGCGCCGATGCTGCGGTGGGGTACGTTCCGCCGAAGCCCTGACCGTGGCCAAAGACCGTTCCTGTGAACGCGTCCTTGCGCCCCCGTCGCAAACCGGGCAAAACCGGATTTGCCCCCGAGTTCTACCTCAACCGAGAGCTCGGCCTGCTGTCGTTCAACCGCCGGGTGCTGGCGCAGGCGGAACACCGCGAACATCCGCTGCTGGAGCGTCTGCGCTTTCTGTGCATTGTCAGCAGTAATCTGGATGAATTCTTCGAGGTTCGCGTCGCCCGCCTGCATGCCGAGATCGAGGCGGGTACCGCGCCTATCGGTCCCGACCAGGCGCGTGCGGAACAGGTTTACCGGCAGGTGGCGCGCGAGGCGCATGAGCTGGTGGCACGGCAGTACGAGCTGCTCAACGAGGAAATCCTGCCCGGCATGGAACGGGAAGGCATCCGTTTTCTGCGGCGGAGTGAATTCACGCCGCAGCAGAACGAGTGGATCCGCAGCTATTTCAAGCGTGAAGTGATGCCGGTACTGACGCCGATAGGCCTCGATCCGGCGCATCCCTTTCCGCGCGTGCTCAACAAAAGTCTCAACTTTGCGGTCGAGCTGGAAGGCAAGGATGCCTTCGGCCGCAACTCAGGAATCGCCATCGTGCAGGCGCCGCGGGTGCTGCCGCGGGTGATCCGCCTGCCGCAGAGCGTTGCCGGCGTCGAATATGACTTCGTTTTTCTGTCGTCCGTGCTGCATGAACATGTCGGTGAACTGTTCAGCGGCATGAAGGTGCTGGGCTGTTACCAGTTCCGCCTGACGCGCAACAGCGAGCTGTTTGTTGACGACGAAGAGGTCAAGGATCTGCGCACTGCGCTGCGCGGTGAACTGCCGCACCGCCATTTCGGTGACGAGGTGCGTCTGGAAGTGGCCGACAGCTGTTCACAGTCGATTTCGCAGTTCCTGCTGCGTCAGTTCATGCTCGACGAGGAGGATTTCTACCGCGTCGACGGACCGGTGAATCTGGCCCGTGTGATCAGCGTGCCCGAATGGGTGGATCGTCCCGATCTCAAGTTCCCGCAGTTCCGGCCCGGCCTGCCCGAGCGCCTGCACCCGCAGTGCGACTTGTTCGAGGTGATCCGCGGCGGCGATGTGCTACTGCACCATCCCTATCAGTCCTTTCAGCCGGTGATCGCATTGCTGCAGCAGGCGGCGCGCGACCCCGCAGTTGCCGCGATCAAGATGACGGTGTACCGCACCGGCGCCGAATCCGAACTGATGGAAGTGCTGATCAGTGCCGCACGCAGCGGCAAGGAAGTGACTGTTGTTCTCGAACTGATGGCGCGTTTTGACGAGGAAGCCAACATTAACTGGGCGCAGCGCCTGGAAGAGGTCGGCGCTCACGTCGTCTACGGCGTTGTCGGTCACAAGACCCATGCCAAGATGCTGATGGTGGTGCGACGCGAAGGTGAAGGGCTGCGCCGGTATGTGCATCTTTCAACCGGTAATTACCATCCGCGCACCGCACGCATCTATACCGACTTCGGGCTGTTTACCTGCCATGAGGAAATCGGCAGTGATGTCGCCGATGTCTTCATGCAGTTGACCGGACTCGGCCGCGCTTCAAAACTGCGTCATCTGCTGCAGTCGCCGTTTACGCTTCACCGCGAAATGCTGCGTGCGATCGAAAACGAAACGGCAATCGCCACCGCCGGCCGCAAGGGCCAGATCATTGCCAAGATGAACGCGCTGCTCGAGCCGGAAGTCGTCGGCGCGCTGTACCGGGCTTCGCAGGCCGGCGTGCAGATCGACCTGATCGTTCGCGGCGTCTGCGCACTGCGCCCCGGCGTTGCCGGGCTTTCGGAAAACATCCGTGTACGGTCGGTGATCGGGCGTTTTCTCGAGCATACCCGCGTGTTTTATTTTCACAATGAAGGTGCTGAAAAGGTTTATCTGTCAAGCGCCGATTGGATGGGGCGTAATTTCTTCGGTCGCGTTGAAGTCTGTTTCCCCGTTCTCGATGCCATACTGCGCCAGCGCGTGATTGACGAAGGCCTGCGACCTTATCTCGATGACAACACGCGGGCCTGGGTCATGGGCGAAGACGGCCAGTACAGCTGCCAGATGCCGGCCCGCAGCAAGCCCTTCGGCGCGCAGGATCTGCTGCTCGAATCGCTGTCGCACAAACCCAGCGCATGAAACGGCGCGTCCGCGCGGCGCCGGCTGCTGCGGCCGGGCAGGAAATCGAACTCAAGCTGCGGGTACCGCCTGCGCGATTGCGCGCGCTGCTTGCATCACCATTGTTGCGCGCTGCGGTCACTGCACGCACCGTGCAGCTGGCCGCGACCTATTACGATACGCCGGAACTGCAGTTATGGCGCAAACACATCGCATTGCGGGTGCGGCGCGAAGGCCGGCGCTGGGTACAGGCCCTTAAGGGCGGCGGCAGCGTGGCTTCCGGTGTGCATACCCGGATGGAATTCGAGTCGGTGCTGCGCAGTGCACAGCCTGATCTTTCCGTGTTGCCGCGCAATGCCCTGACCAAAGTGCTGCGCGACGCAAACATCGCATCGACTTTGGTTCCGGTGCTCAGCACCGACATCAAACGCAGCCTGCGGCTGTTGACGCCAGCGCCGGGAGTCCTGATTGAAGTGGCCATCGATTTCGGCGAGATTCGCAGCGGCTTACGCCGAGAAAAGCTGTGCGAACTGGAACTCGAACTCAAGCAGGGGCCAGTGACGGCGTTGTTCGATCTGGCGCTGCAGTTGGCGGAACTGCATCCGCTGGAACTGGAGCAGCACTCCAAGGCCGAGCGAGGTTATGCGCTTTATGACGCGCAGTTCTCCGTGCCACAAAAGGCAGCGGCGGTAAGGCTGACGCGCCGCATGAGTGCGGGCGATGCGTTTCATTGCATCGCAGTCTCGACGCTGGCCCATATACAGGGCAATGCACGCGGCGTGCTGGATTCAGAAAATCCGGAGTATCTGCATCAGATGCGCGTCGGTCTGCGCCGTCTGCGTTGCGCGCTGGATCTGTTCCGCGAGCCGCTGGGTGATGCGCTGGCTGAACCCGCAGCGAAGCTGCGCACGATCAGCCAAGGCTTGGGATTGGCGCGGGACTGGGATGTACTGATCACCGAGACGCTGCCGCCAATGGCCGCAATGCCGAGCATCGCTAAACTGGCTGCAGCTTGCGCGCTGGCGCATCAGAATGCCCGGGGAAAAGCTAAAAAAACAATAAAAACAAATAGTTATACAATGACGATGCTGACCATCGGGCGCTGGCTGGTGACGCCGCGGACGATTGCCGATGCGTCATGGCGGGTTCCCGTTCGCCAAGCCGCCGCGCAAATCCTGTCGGCACGCCATGCGCAGGTAATCAAGCGCGGCCGGCGTCTGGCCGGACAATCGCCGGCGCAATTGCATGGTCTGCGTATCGCCGTCAAAAAACTCCGCTACGCCGTGGAATTTTTCAATCATTTGTTTCAGGTCAAGGCGATGGTGGAGCAACGTGCACGGCTGGAAAAACTGCAGGATATACTGGGCCGCATCAATGACGCGGTGACGCTGGAATCGCTGTTTGCAGCGGCAAGCCGCAATGCGCGTCGCTGGCCGGCCGCAGCGGCCGATGCGGTGATGCAGCAGCATCAGCAACTCGCCCTGCAGCAGCGCGAGCATCTGGCGTCAGCGTGGCAGCGTTATCGTGCGGCAGCGCAGCCGTGGACAATATCAAAGGGGCGCTGACAGTGCGTGTCCCCTGATCTTTCGGAGCTTGAATACGGTGGGCATGAATCTGATTCTGTGGCGGCATGCAGATGCCGAAGACGGCATTCCCGATGAACATCGCCGGCTGACGGCGAAGGGCCAAAAACAGGCGAAAAAAATGGCTACTTGGCTGGAGGCACATCTGCCTGCAGGCTGGCGGGTGATGGTCAGTCCCGCAACGCGTACCTGTGAAACGGCAGGGGCGCTCACTGCGGATTTTGTGATTGATTCCGCACTGTCGACTTCGGCCACACCGCAGGGCCTGCTCAAGGCCGCCGGCTGGCCGGACGGCCGCGGCACGGTCGTGGTGGTCGGTCATCAGCCGACGCTGGGTGCAGCGGCAGGTTTGGCGCTGACTGGCGTTATCCAGCCCTGGAACGTCAAAAAAGGCTCGATCTGGTGGCTTTCGCGCGACGACGAAGGCGGCATGACGGTGCGCGCCGTGCTGGCCCCGGGCATTCTCTAGGAGTGGCCATGTTTGAATCAGCCAGTCTTTCCCATCGCATTGAAAAAGCCGTCTACAAGCGCGAAGAACCGAAGCTGCGCCAGGCCTTGCTCAATGCCCAGTACGATCTCAAGCAGAGCGGCAAATTCGCCACGCTGATCCTGATCGCCGGCGTCGAGGGTGCGGGCAAAGGCGAGATGGTCAATCTGCTCAGTGAATGGATGGATCCGCGTCACATCGAGGTCCATGGATTTGCCGAGCCTTCCGATGAGGAAACTGAACGGCCGCGGGTCTGGCGCTACTGGCGCGCTTTGCCCCCCAAGGGAAAAATCGGCATTTTTTTCGGCGCCTGGCATACCCAGCCCATCCTCAACCGCGTGATGGGGCTCAGCAGCGAAGGGCAGTTCGACCAGGAAATCAGCGAAATTCTCCGGCTCGAACGCATGCTGCTCGACGAGGGTGTGTTGTTGCTGAAATTCTGGTTTCACCTGTCCAAGCCGCAGCAGAAAAAGCGGCTCCGCGAATTGGAGAAGGATACGGTAACCAGTTGGCGGGTCACCAAACAAGACTGGACCCTGTTCAAGAATTACGACAGTTTTGCCAAAGTTTGCGAGCCTTTCGTGCGCAAGACCAGCACCGCCGAAGCGCCGTGGCTGGTGGTGTCCGGTGCCGATGCGCGCTACCGCAGCCTGACTGTTGGCCGCACGCTATTGGCGGCGATGCGCGAGCGGCTCGATGACAAGCCAGTACCGCGCCTTCCGGATCGCACGCCGCCGCTGCTGCCTGCCATCGACAAGCTCAATGTACTGCGCGCGCTGCAGCTCGATCAGGAATTGTCGAAAAAGGCTTATACCGGTCAGCTGGAAGAACTGCAGGGGCGGCTCAACCGCCTTTTCCGTGATCCGCGGATGAAACAGATGACAGTGGTCGGTGTATTTGAAGGCAATGACGCGGCGGGCAAGGGCGGTGCCATCCGCCGCATTACCGCGGCGCTGGACGCACGCGCCTATCAGACGATCTCCGTCGCCGCACCGACCGAAGAAGAACGCGCGCAGCCTTACCTGTGGCGATTCTGGCGGCATATTCCGCGGCGCGGCCGTTTTGCGATTTTTGACCGTTCCTGGTACGGTCGTGTTCTGGTCGAGCGCGTCGAGGGTTTCTGCAAGGAAGCCGACTGGATGCGTGCCTATTCCGAGATCAATGATTTCGAACAGCAGCTCGCGCAGCACAACGTGCTGGTGGTGAAATTCTGGCTGGCGACCAGCAAGGAAGAACAGTACCGGCGCTTCAAGGAGCGGGAGAAGGTCGCCTTCAAGCGTTTCAAGATCACCGATGAAGACTGGCGCAACCGCAAGAAATGGGATCAGTATGAAACGTCGATCTGCGACATGGTCGACCGTACTTCGACGAATGTGTCACCGTGGACGCTGGTCGAAGCCAACAACAAGTATTACGCGCGGCTCAAGGTCCTGCGCACGCTGGCGGATGCCGTTGAAGCCGCGCTGGATCGAATCGAAAAGCCCAGAAAAAGCCGGGCAAAAAAAGGCGGAGCGGGCAAAAAACGCAAGTGACGGCCTGTGACCGCCTGTGACCGCCGTTACTCAGTCGGCGAGCGCCGCCTCCTGCGCCAGCACGATGTCGTCGAGTCCCGGCACACGGATGTCATGACCGATACGCGTCCATTCGGCGATTTCCTCGCGCAGCGCCGTTGCCGTCAGTGGATTGGACTCGAGCCAAGCCGCATCAAACACCAGCCGCAGCTTATCCCGCTGGATTTTGACCTCCAGCGGCGGGAAACGGGTATCCCGGCGGGCACGGCACAACACCGCGGCCAGCCGCAGCGCCAGCACCATGGCGCGTTCCTGCTCCGGCAGGATTTCCCAGGATTTTTTCAGTGAGCGCCGGTGGCTCAGCACAAGTGAGGCGAGGCGCTCCTGCTCGTCCCGTGAAAACCCCGGCATGTCGGCGTTGCTGACGATGTAAGCCGAATGTTTGTGATAACCGCTGTAGGCGACCGGAATGCCTATTTCGTGCAGGCGCGCGGCCCAACCCAGCATGCGGGGTGCCTCTTCGGTGATCGTATTACCGGCGAGTTTTTCGTACAGGGTCGCGGCAAAAGCGGCGACCCGCCGCGCCTGATGCGCATCGACGTGATAACGCTGCATGAACTGCTCGACGGTGACATCGCGCATATCGTGGTTGTGAAAGCGGCCGAGCATGTCGTAAAGGATGCCCTGGCGCATCGCGCCGGTGGCCGGCGTCATTTCGTCGATGTTCAGCTCGTCGAGTACCGCGTAAAGAATAGCCAGTCCGCCGATCAGAACCGGTTGGCGGTCGGCGCGCAGTCCGGGCAGTTCGATCGCCGACATGTCGCCGGCACGCAATAAGTGGCTGCGCAGCTTGTCGAGTCCGGCCAGCGTGATCTGTCCGTCGCTGTGGCCGCAGAGCTGCAGGATTTCGGCCAGCGAGCGGATGGTGCCGGAAGAGCCGACGGCCTGTTGCCAGTTGCCGCGGATATAGCTGCTGACAATGGGTTCGAGTTCGGCGCGTGCTGCCAGATCGGCTTCCTTGAGTGAGGATTTGGTGACACGGCCGTCGCGGAAATAACGCAGGCTGTACGACACGCAGCCCATGAACAGGCTTTCCAGCTTCAGCGGCTTGTAGCCGGTGCCGATGATGCACTCGGTGGATCCGCCGCCGATGTCGATGACCAGCCGCTTGTCGTGCGAGGGCGGCAGGCTGTGCGACACCCCCAGATAAATCAGCCGCGCTTCCTCGCGGCCGGCGACGACTTCGATCGGGAAGCCCAGCGCAGCACGCGCGCGGCGCAGGAATTGTTTGCTGTTCTTGGCAACGCGCAGCGTATTGGTACCAATGGCGCGTATGCCGTGCGGATCGAAGCCGCGCAGACGTTCGCCGAAGCGGGCGAGGCAGGCCAGCGCGCGTTCCTGCGATTCATCGTCAAGTTTTTTGTCCTTGCCGAGGCCAGCGCCCAGACGCACCGGTTCGCGCAGCGAGTCGAGCGGGAAGAACTGTTCGCCGGCAACGCGGGCGATCTGGCAGTGGAAAGAATTGGAGCCCAGATCGACAGCGGCAATGGTGGACTGCTCCGCCATTCAGAGTGATCCCTGCCGAATGGTTGTCCGAGTGTTCCGCATGGCCGCCCCGATTCGCAATATGCAAACGAGTGTACCACGCGGGCTTGTCAGCCGAGGGCTTCGCGTTCGAGTGTTTCGACGCTGGTGTGGCGGACGTCCTTGCCCTTGACCAGATAGACCACGTATTCGGACATGTTCTTCGCGTGGTCGCCGATGCGCTCGATCGATTTGGCGATGAACAGGATGTCGAGTGCGTGCGAAATCGTCCGCGGATCTTCCATCATGAAGGTGATCAGCTGGCGCAGGATGGCCTTGAATTCGGAATCGACCTGTTCATCCTGGCGCACCACTTTGGCGGCCACTGCAAGGTCCAGCCGGGCGAAGGCGTCGAGCGCATTGCGCAGCATGCCCAGCGCGATATCGGCGACATGCTGGATCTCCGCGGCACGCGGTATGGTCGGACGGCCGGCGCCGTACAGCGACAGCGTCATGCGTGCGATTTTTGCCGCCTCGTCGCCGATGCGTTCGAGATCGGTAATGGTCTTGACCACGGTCATGATCATGCGCAGGTCCTTGGCGGCGGGCTGGCGCCGCGCAATGACCGTACTGCATTCCTCGTCGATGGCCACTTCCAGCGCGTTGACGCGGTGGTCGTTGTTCATCACTTCGCGGGCGATGCCGACATGGCCTTCGGTCAGCGCCTGGATAGCGCGAATGATCTGTTGCTCGACCAGGCCGCCCATCTGCAGCACCCGCGAGCGGATTTCTTCGAGCTCGGTATCAAACTGCTTGAGGGTGTGGTCGGGCATGGTGGACTCCGCGGCGAAAGGGTGAACTTATAACGCTGAATTATGACAATTTGATGGCGGCCGCCGGGCGCAGGGTTTCCACCCCGTTTTTTCCCGCCAGCAGCAGCACATCGGCGGCGCGGCGTGCGAACAGGCCGTTGGTGACCACGCCGGTGATCTGGTTCAGCCGGGTTTCGAGGTTCGGCGGGTCGACGATGGTCAGATTGCGCACATCAAGGATCACATTGCCGTTATCAGTCACGAAATTGCTGCGCCATTCCGGCTGCCCGCCGAGTTTGACGATTTCGCGGGCAACGTAGGAGCGCGCCATCGGGATCACTTCCACCGGCAGCGGAAATTTGCCCAGGACATCCACCAGCTTCGAGGCATCGGCGATGCAAATGAACTGCCGCGCGACCGCGGCAACGATTTTTTCGCGGGTCAGCGCGCCGCCGCCGCCCTTGATCATCATCAGGTGGCGGGTAATTTCGTCGGCGCCATCCACGTAAACCGGCAACTCGCGCACGCTGTTGAGGTCGAAAACGGCTATGCCGGCCGCTTTCAGGCGCTGTGCGCTGGCTTCGGAGCTGGAGACTGCGCCTTCGATGCGGCCTTTCATTGTTGCCAGTTCATCGATGAAGAAATTTACCGTGGAGCCGGTGCCGACGCCGACGATGGCGCCTTCCGGCACCAGTGCCGCTGCGGCTTTGGCCGCTGCCTGTTTCAGTGCGTCCTGACTCATTTGCTGCTCCACAAAGAAGGTTCAATCGAATATACATCATACCGCCGCAAGGCCCTGTTTTGCCCTCTTATTTGTGTGCGGAGCATCGCTTGCGACGGTCATTCCTGATAACCTTTCACCCATGAAATTCTGCTGATAAATCAGAGCTGAAAGCGCATGGCCAAAACCGATTATCTGGAACGTATCCTCAACGCCCGCGTTTACGACGTGGCAGTCGAAACACCCCTGGAGCCCGCGCCAAATCTGTCGCGGCGCACGCACAACCGCATCCTGCTCAAACGCGAGGACATGCAGCCGGTGTTCTCGTTCAAGCTGCGCGGCGCTTACAACAAGATGGCGCAGCTCAAGCCCGATGCGCTGGCCCGTGGCGTGATTGCGGCTTCCGCCGGCAATCATGCCCAGGGTGTCGCGCTGGCGGCACAGCGCCTCGGTTGCACGGCGACCATCGTCATGCCGCTGACCACGCCGGATATCAAGATCAATGCCGTACGTTCGCGCGGCGCCAAAGTGGTGTTGCACGGCGACTCTTACGCAGAGGCTGCCGATCATGCACACGTGCTGGAAAAACGCCAGGGCCTGACGTACGTCCATCCCTACGACGATCCGGACGTGATTGCCGGGCAGGGCACGATCGCGATGGAAATCCTGCGCCAGCATCCGGAGCCCATTGACGCGATTTTTGTCGCGATCGGCGGCGGCGGCCTGATTGCGGGCATCGCCGCTTACGTCAAACGTTTGCGGCCTGAAATCAAGGTCATCGGTGTGCAGCCGGTGGATTCGGATGCGATGTACCAGTCGATCAAGGCCGGACGCCGGGTCAAGCTCGCGCAGGTCGGGCTGTTTGCCGATGGTGTGGCGGTGAAGCAGGTGGGCAAGGAAACCTTCCGCCTGTGCCGCACGCTGGTCGATGAAATCGTCCGCGTCGATACCGACGCGATGTGCGCGGCGATCAAGGATGTGTTTGAAGACACCCGCGCGATTCTCGAACCGGCCGGCGCACTCGCCATTGCCGGCGCCAAAGCCTGGGCGGCGCGGCGCAAGGTTCGCAACGCCACGCTGGTGGCGGTGGCCTGCGGCGCCAACATGAATTTCGACCGGCTGCGTTTTGTCGCCGAAGAAGCCGAACTCGGCGAACACCGCGAAGCCATTCTGGCGGTGACCATTCCCGAGAAGCCCGGCAGCTTCAAGACTTTCTGCGAATTGCTGGGGCCGCGCAACGTCACTGAATTCAATTACCGCTTTGATGATCCGCAAAAAGCGCGGGTGTTTGTCGGCGTGCAGGTGCGCAACCGCCAGGAAACGGAACAGCTGGTCAAGACGCTGCGCCGCAAGGGCCTGCAGACGCTGGACCTCAGCGACAACGAGTTGGCCAAGCTGCATGTGCGCCACATGGTCGGCGGTCACGCGCCGGGGGCAAAAAACGAAATCCTCTATCGTTTCGAGTTCCCGGAGAAACCGGGTGCGCTGATGCGTTTCCTCACCAGCATGAGCCGCGGCTGGAACATCAGCCTGTTCCATTACCGCAATCACGGCGCCGATTACGGCCGCGTGCTGGTGGGCATGGAAGTGCCGCCGAAAGACAAAGCCAAGTTCAAGGCTTTCCTCGCCGAGGTCGGTTATCCCTGCGCGGACGAGTCGCGGAATCCCGCCTATCGCCTGTTTCTCTCATGAAATCATTTTATAATCAAATGGTTATGATTTATAGCCGGATGGCACGGTAATCCATGGGTATGACCCGTAGTGTTTCCGCGGCGCTGACAACGGTCCTTTTCGGGGCAATCCTGCTGCAACCCGCGCAGGCCGTGGCGCAAAGCGCTGCTCTTGACGACGCCTTTCTCGCCGCACGCGATGCGGCGCGCATCGGCGACAGCAAAAAACTCGACCAGATCGCATCGCGTTTCCAGGGACATTTACTGGAGCCCTATGTGCAGTACTGGCGGTTGAGGATCCGCTTCGAAGCACGCGACGCCGAAGAGATCCGCCGCTACATCAATACCAACCGCGATACCCCGCTGTCCGACAACGTGCGCCGCGACTGGCTCAAGGTATTGGGCAGAAACGCGCAATGGGAAACCTTCAACGCCGAACTGCCGGCGCTGGCCGGTGAGGATATGGAAGTGACCTGCTACGCCCTGCAGGCGCGTTCGCGTGTCGACACTCTGGCCTTGCGCGAGGCGCGGCCGCTGTGGTTTGTCGCCCGCAACCTGCCCGACAGCTGCAACACGCTCTTCGATGCGCTGCTGGAGGCGCAGCAATTGTCGGAAGAAGATGTCTGGACGCGCGTAAGGCTGGCGCTGGAAGCCGGACAGGTGGGACTCGCCAACCGTGTTGCCGGCTGGCTGCCCAAAGGACAGGCGCCGGATGCGCGGACGCTGACGGCCATTTCCGGCAATCCTGCTGCCTACCTCAATGATCTGCGTTCGGATCTGAAGACGCGCGCGTCCCGCGAAACCGCCATTTTTGCGGTACACCGCCTGGCGCGTACTTCACCGTCGCAGGCGGTCGCGCAATGGTCCAAACTTTCCTCGCGTTTCACGGATGAGGAGCGCGGTTACGTCTGGGGCATGCTCGGCTACTTCGGTGCGATGCGCCACGATCCTGCAGCACTCGACTGGTATGCGCGCGCATCCGGCATGAGCGACCTGCAACTGGGCTGGAAGGTGCGCGCGGCATTGCGTGCGAAACGCTGGCCCGAAGTGCAGGCGGCGATTGATGCCATGACGCCGAAAGAAGCCGAGGACCCGGCCTGGCGGTACTGGAAGGCGAGGGCGCTGAAGGCCTCCGGCCGTGAAACCGAGGCTGTCGCATTGCTCAAGCCTTTGTCGGCCGAATTCAATTTTTACGGCCAACTCGCGATTGAAGATCTTGGCGGCGGCGTGCAGTCCCCGCCGCAGGCGTACAAACCGGTCGAGCAGGATATTGCTGCTGTCGCGGCGCGCCCGGGCATCCAGCGTGCGCTGGCTTTGTTCCGTCTCGATGTGCGTCTGGAAGCAGTGCGCGAATGGCTGTGGGCGATCCGCGGTATGACCGACCGCCAGTTGCTGGCGGCGGCGGAAGTGGCGCGGCGCAACGCGGTGTATGACCGTGCGATCAATACCGCTGACCGTACGGTGTTCGAGCATGATTTCGCAATGCGTTATCTCGCACCCTACCGTGACCAGCTGAAGGCCGCGGCACGCCAGGTCGATCTCGACGAAGCCTGGGTCAACGGACTGATCCGTCAGGAAAGCCGTTTTATCGCGCAGGCCAAATCGCGCGTCGGCGCCGGCGGGCTGATGCAGCTGATGCCGGCCACCGCGAAATGGGTCGCCGGCAAGATCGGACTGAAGGACTGGCACTGGTCGCAGGTCAGCGATGTCGAAACCAATCTCAGTCTGGGTACTTACTACCTGAAGCATGTGCTTGATACGCTCGACGGCAGTCCGGTGCTGGCGTCTGCCGCATACAATGCCGGCCCCGGCCGCGCCCGCGCCTGGCGCGCCGATCAGGTGATGGAGGCTGCGGTTTATGCCGAGAGCATCCCGTTCAACGAGACGCGGGATTACGTGAAAAAGGTGATGGCCAATTCCAGCTATTACGCCAACAATTTCAGCCAGCAGATGCAGTCGCTGAAAGCGCGCATCGGCGTCATCGAGCCGCGCGTGCGCGATCGCGAAAAGCCGCTGGGTGATACGCCCTGACACCGGGCGCAACAGAAGTACAACGGAGAATTACCGGAAATGATCATCGAAAAAGTCTGTGTCATCGGCGGGTCGGGTTTTGTTGGCCGTCATCTGTGCCAGCAGCTGGCAGCGTGCGGTTTTCGCATGGTGGTTCCGACGCGCGACCGCGAGCGCGCCAAAGCGCTGATTCTTTTGCCTACGGTCGATGTGGTCGAGGCCGATGTGCACACGCCGGCCGTGCTGGCGAAGGTGGTGGCCGGTTGCGACGCCGTGATCAATCTGGTGGGTGTGCTGCATGACGGCGGCGGCCATCACGGTTTCCGTGCCGCCCATATCGAACTCGCGCGCAGCGTGGTTGAAGCCTGTCGTACCGGCGGCGTCAAAAGGCTGCTGCAGATGAGCGCGATCGGCGCTGCGACCGACGGCCCGAGCGACTACCTGCGCAGCAAGGGCGAGGCTGAGCGTGTGGTGATGGAGTCGGGGCTGGATGTCACGGTGTTCCGGCCTTCGGTGATCTTCGGACCGGATGACCGCTTCCTCAATCTGTTCGCCGGACTCGCGCGGCTGCTGCCGGTGCTGATACTGGCGCGGCCGGATGCGCGTTTCCAGCCGGTATACGTCGGGGATGTCGCTGCAGCTTTTGTTCATGCCCTGACCGACATCGCTACCTACGGGCGCCGCTATGATCTGTGCGGACCGCAACGTTACACGCTGCGTGAGCTGGTGGCGTTCGTGGCGCGGAACATCGGTCGCTCGCGTCCGATCATCGGCCTCAACCGCACGCTGTCCCTGTACCAGGCGTTTGCGATGGAGTGCCTGCCGGTGAAACTGATGTCGCGCGACAACATCCGTTCCATGGATGTCGACAGCATCAGCGACTCGGTGTTTCCTTTCGGCATCCGGCCCCAGGCACTGGAGGCGCTGGCGCCGTCCTGGCTGTCGACCAACGCGCCGCGAGCGCAATACGATCTGATGCGCAGCCGCGCCGGCCGCTGAACAACGCCATGGAAACCTACGTCGTCGGTGGCGCGGTACGCGACGAGATGCTCGGCCTGCCGGTGCAGGACCGCGATTATGTTGTTGTCGGTTCGACGCCGGAAGAGATGGTGAAACAGGGGTTTCGTCCGGTCGGCCGCGATTTTCCGGTTTTTCTTCATCCGCAGACGCACGAGGAATATGCGCTGGCGCGGACCGAGCGCAAGACCGCGCCCGGTTATCACGGCTTTGCTTTCCATGCCTCGCCCGATGTCACGCTGGAGCAGGATCTGCAGCGCCGCGATCTGACCATCAATGCGATGGCGCGCGACGGCAGCGGCCGGCTGATTGATCCATATCACGGCGCCGATGACCTCGGGGAAGGGGTGTTGCGCCATGTCAGTCCGGCATTTGCCGAAGACCCGGTACGCATCCTGCGCGTCGCGCGCTTCGCCGCACGTTTTGATTTCACCGTTGCTCCGGAAACCCATGCGCTGATGGTGCAGATGGTGCGGGACGGCGAAGCCAATGCGCTTGTCGCCGAACGCGTCTGGCAGGAGCTGGCGAAAGGCCTGATGGAAAAAACGCCGTCGGCGATGTTCGCGATCCTGCGTGATTGCGGGGCGCTGGCGCGCGTATTGCCGCAGATTGATGCGCTGTACGACGACGGGCAGGCCGGTGAGGCGATGATTGCACTGGATGCCGCCGCTGCAGGGACGGCGGCGCTCGACGTTCGTTTTGCGGCATTGCTGCGCGTGCTGGAGCCTGAGGCCGTCGAGGCCCTGTGCGCGAAACTGAAGGCGCCCGCCGCCTGCCGCGATCTCGCCCTGCTTGCGGCTCGACACGGCAACGCCATTGCCGATGGCGCGGAACTGGATGCCGAAGCGCTGATGCAGGTGCTGGAGGCGACTGACGCCTGGCGCCGTCCCGAGCGTTTCCGTGATCTGATGGAAGCGGCGCTGGCCGGCGTAGCCGATGCGGGTGCTTCGCGCAAACGTTTGTGCGTCGCGCATGACGTGGCGCTGGCGGTCGATGCGGGTGTGGTGGCCCGCACGCAGAAATCGCCGGATGGCATCAAGGCGGCGGTTGCCGAGGCGCGCCTCGCCGCGATTCGAGCCGCGATCGGATAATCAACCCCCCAATGGAGTTTGCGATGATCGATCTTTACACCTGGACCACGCCGAACGGCCGCAAGATTTCCATCATGCTGGAGGAATGCGGACTGCCGTACCGGACTCATGCGATCAACATCGGCAAGGGCGACCAGTTCAAACCGGATTTCATCGCGATCAATCCCAACAGCAAAATCCCGGCGATTGTTGATCCCGATGGTCCGGATGGGAAACCGATAGCCCTGATGGAGTCAGGTGCGATACTGATTTACCTGGCCGGGAAAACCGGAAAATTCCTGCCGCAGGCGGTGCGCGGCCGTTACGATGCCCTGCAGTGGTTGATGTTCCAGATGGGCGGCGTTGGTCCGATGTTCGGCCAGGTGCATCATTTCCTGCGTGCGGCGAAGGAGCCGGTGCCTTATGCGATCGAACGTTATGTCACTGAGACCCGCCGGCTCTACGGCGTGCTCGATGCACATCTGGCAAATAATGAATGGCTGGCCGGTGGCGAGTACACCATCGCCGAAATGGCAACCTATCCGTGGATTGCCCGCCATGAGTGGCACAAGACCGATCTGAATGATTTTCCGAACGTGAAGCGCTGGTATGACCGCATTTCGGCGCGGCCTGCCGTGCAGCGTGGCATGGCCATACCCAAGGTCTGACGCGGTGATACGCCTTGCGCGGCGGCGCCTGATGCTGGCTGCGGCCGGCGTACTGGTTGTGCCCGCGCATGCAGTCGCCGTGTGCCGGCCCACACCACGCGACGCATTGGGGCCGTTTTACAAATCCGGTGCGCCAGCAGTGGCTGAATTGTGTGCGGCGGCGGGCAAGGGTGCGCAGCGGCTGACGGTGACCGGCCGGGTGACCGGACTGTCCGACTGCCGTCCGCTGTCGGATGCGCGCATCGAGGTCTGGCAGGCCGATGCGCAGGGGGATTACACGATGGTCGGCGGCACTCGCGACGATCCGCGCTGCCTGCTGCGGGCAACCCTGACTAGCGATCGCGAAGGCCGATACCAGTACAGCACCTTGTTACCCGGCGAGTATCCGGGACGGCCGCGGCATATTCATTACCGTGTAACGCATGCAAATTACGCCGAGCTGGTGACCCAGCTGTATTTCGATGGCGGTCGAGGCATCGCCCCGCCATTGACGTCAACTTTGAAGCGCGATGGCGATAACTGGGTGGCGGTGTTCGATATCACCTTATCCCGCCGATAGTCGCAATCAACCGCGGTTATCACGGCGGGCGAATTGCTGCAGCAGGCGCAGGATTTCAGCCGTATCGAGTTCGGGGTTGGTGCGCAATTCGCGTACGCCGACAATGGTGGTGGCCCAGGCCATGTGGCCCTGCATGCGTTTGACGACCCGGGCCCATTCCTCAGCGGTGTGGCGTTGCGGGTCGGGCAGCGCATGGCACTGCGAACAGGCCAGGCTGTAAATTTGTCCGGCGCGGGTCTGCAGCGCAGGGTGTTTGGGATCAATTTCCCGCTGTGCATGTTTGCGCAGGTAAGCCGAAAGCGTCGCGACTTCGGCCGCCGATGGCGCAGTGACATTCGCCATCATGTCTTTCATCAATGCGCCCATATTTCCCTGGCCGCGCATGCGCCATACCATGCGATCGACCACCGAAGGCCAACGCGTTGCAGCATGCATTTGCGGGCTGGGCAGGTAATGGCATTGCACGCAATAACGCGACATCAGTTGCGCACCTTCGCTGCGGGGTTCCGGCAACTGCTGCGGTTCCAGGGCCGGCGGCAGGATGCGTTCCAGCATGGCGCCGTGCGGGCTTCGTGTCCAGTGGGTGCGGGCCTGCGAGGTTTCCGGTGATTCGGCGCCATGCGCGATGGCGCTGCCGTACAACGACAGGATCAGCATCAGGATGGGGTGTCCGGCAACCATGGCCCGGCCATGATAGCGGAATGGCAGGCCCGGTCAGAGGGTGTGGGATTTGTCGCCGCGGCTGAAACCCGACAGCGGCGCGGCGATGCCGCGGCCCATTGCGATGACCTTGAACAACTCGCCCATTTCCGCTGGCGACAGCAGTTGCTGCGCCTGTGCGGCGAGGGGCGCGTAAAACGCGACATCGGAGGCGGGGATTTCAGCGAGCAGCCCGGTGATGCCGCCGTTGATCAGGTATTGTGCCTGGTTGCTGTAGCCGAGCAGATCCAGCGCTGCGCCGGCCTGTGCGACGGCGCTGAAATCGACATGCGCGGTGATGTCCTGCAGGCCCGGCCAAAGGAAAGGGTCATCGTGCGCGTGGTGGCGGTAATGGCACATCAGCGTGCCGCGGTTACGCTGCGGGTGGAAAAACTCGCGCGCCGGAAATCCGTAGTCAATGAACAGCAGCGCGCCGTGGTCGAGGCGGCTGGCGAGATCACTGACCAGCGCAGGGGCGACAAGATTGATTTCGGTTTCGTAATCGTCGGGCAATGACAGTTGAGCGGCTGCAGCAGCGACTGCAGCACTTGCCGGTCGCGTGGTCCAGGCATATCCCTGCGCACCGGCAGTGACACCGAGTTCTTCGACACGGCTTTGGTTGCTGCGGATGCGATGCACCGGCAGGGCGTCGAGCACTTCATTGCCGATGACTACGGCATTGAGATGATCCGGAAGACGTTCCAGCCATTCGACACGATCAATATATTGCGGCAGACGTGTCCGCAGTCTTTGCTGTTGCCGTTCACGCAAATCGGCGCTGACTTCGAGGATGCGATAACGCTGCGGCAGTTGATCCAATGCCGCGAGTTCTTCGAGCACCACGGCGGCGAGTGCGCCGCTGCCGGCGCCGAGTTCGATGATGTCATGAACTCCTTGTGCCAGCAGTTCGGCCAACTGGCGTGCCAGTGTGCGACCGAACAACGGCGAGAGTTCCGGCGCTGTGATGAAATCGCCGGCCGCCCCGATTTTACGGCTGCCGGCGCTGTAATATCCCAGACCCGGCGCATACAGCGCCATTTCCATATAACGCGCGAAACTGATCCAACCGCCGCCTTTTGCGATTTCGGCATGGATCAGGGTTTGCAGTTCCCGGCTGACGGCCAGTGCATCGGCATCCGGTTCAGGCAGGGCGGATTTCTCGGGCTGAAAAGTCACGGCGGGATAATACGCTAAAATAAACAATCATTTACGTCAGGTCTGCCAATTGGAAATGCCCCGATGAACGGATCACTGCAGGACAAGACCGCGCTGGTTACCGGCGGCGCACGTCGCGTCGGCGCAGCGATTTGCCGCCGGTTGCATGCAGCCGGCGCGAACGTGCTCGTGCATTGCAATCGCTCCCAGCATGATGCGCAAACACTGGTGCATGAACTCAACGGCATGCGGCCGGGATCCGCCGTGCTGGTGCAGGCCGATTTGCTCGAAGCCGGTGCGCCCCTCGCGCTGATCCAGCGAACGGTATCCGCTTATGGCGGACTGGATGTGCTGGTCAACAACGCTTCCAGTTTTTACGCGACGCCCCTGGGACAGATCGACATGAAAGTCTGGGATGACCTGTTGGGTACTAACCTGAGGGCTCCGCTGTTCCTGTCGCAGGCATCGGCCACTGAACTGCGCCGCGCGCAGGGCTGCATCGTCAACATCATCGACATTCATGCCGAGCGGCCGCTGGCGGATCACATGGTCTACACCGCGGCGAAAGGCGGCCTGCTGGCGCTGACGCGATCACTGGCGCTTGAGCTGGGGCCGGAGGTGCGCGTCAATGGGGTGTCGCCTGGCGCCATCCTGTGGCCTGACGGGCCGGAATGGCAGAATGAGGACGAGCGTCAGCGCATACTGGACCGGTCGGTGCTGAAGCGCACCGGCGAACCCGACGACATCGCCGGCGCGGTCGAATTTCTGGCCACCGCACCATATGTGACGGGGCAGATCATTGCCGTCGACGGCGGCCGCAGTATCGTTTTGTAAGTTGCGCTGAACACCATTCAATGTATCAACAGGCGCGTTTCATTCTGCGCCGGAGTTAAACGCCATGGATACCCAGGTCATCAACATCACGCCGCGCAGCAACCGCGAACGCCGCGATCATTACGAGTCGAACAAGCTGGTCAAGCGCCTGCGCCGCCAGGCGGGACAGGCCATTGCCGATTTCGACATGATCCGCGAAGGCGACAAGGTCATGGCTTGCCTGTCCGGCGGCAAGGACAGCTATGCGCTGCTCGACATCCTGCTGCATCTGCGCAGCCATGCACCGATTGCTTTCGATATTGTCGCGGTCAATCTTGACCAGAAGCAGCCGGGATTTCCGGAACATGTGCTGCCGGATTACCTGAGCAAACTCGGCGTGCCTTTCCACATCGAGAATCAGGACACCTACAGCATCGTCAAGCGGGTGATTCCCGAGGGCAAGACGATGTGTTCATTGTGTTCGCGGCTGCGCCGTGGCGTGCTTTACCGTGTGGCGCAGGAACTGGGAGCAACCAAGATTGCGCTGGGTCACCATCGCGATGACGTTCTCGAGACCTTCCTGCTGAACATGTTTTATGGCGGCAAACTGAAAACGATGCCGCCCAAGCTGGTGTCGGACGACGGCCGCAATGTGGTGATCCGGCCGCTGGCCTATTGCGAGGAGACGGACCTTGAGGCGTATGCAGCACTGCGCCAGTTTCCGATCATTCCGTGCACGCTGTGCGGGTCACAGGAAAATCTCAAGCGCAAGGAAATGAAGGCCATGCTGCGCGAGTGGGAGAAACGCCAGCCCGGCCGGGTGGAAACCATACTGACCAGTCTGCAGAATGTGCGGCCTTCGCACCTGATGGATCGCACGCTGTTTGATTTTGCCGCGGTGCGCGCCACCGGCGAGCCAGTGGCCGACGGCGATACCGCGTTCGACAGCGAATAACGCAGGTTCAAGGCGGGCGCGCGCTGCGCCCGCCGCCAACACCAACGGCGCTTAAAAGTCCGGCTGGATGTTGTATTCCTTGACGGCCTTGCTCCAGCGCGCGATTTCCTGGCGCGTGAATTTGTCGAATTCCTCGGGTGTCGTCGGTACCGGCTCATAACCGCGGTCACGCAGCAGTTTGCCGGTATCGCCGTTCAGCACCTTGGTCACCGCCTTGTTGAGAACGGTGACGGCTTCTTTCGGCATTTTCACCGGACCCATCAGGCCGTACCAGCCGCTGATCGCAAAACCCTTGTATCCGGATTCGCCCAGTGTCGGCAGGTCCGGCAGCTGCGGCGTGCGTTTGGCGGTGGTCACCGCGAGTCCGCGCAGTTTGCCGGACTTGATCTGCGGAATTGCCGCGCCGGGGCCGGAGAACAGGGTCTGCACTTCACCGCCGACGGCCGCTGCCACTGAAGGACCGGAGCCACGGTAGGGAATATGCGTGAGCTTGATCTTGGCGGTCTGGAAAAACGCTTCCTGCGCAACATGCGCGGTGACGTTGCCCGAACCGAAGTTCATCGAGTTGGGTTTGCTTTGTGCGAGTTTGACGAATTCCGCCAGCGTCTTTGCCTGCACGCTGGGATGCACGGTCATGATGTACGGTTGCTCGATCAGCTGGCTGATGCCGACAAAATCCTTGGCGACGTCGAAGCTGAGTTTGGACATCAGCGCTGGCGCTACGGCGGTGGCGCCAATTTCCGAAATGACCAGGGTATATCCGTCAGGGTTGGCTGTGGCTGCAATGGCGGTACCCAGCGTACCCTGGGCGCCGCCGCGGTTGTCGATCAGGATCTGCTGCCCGAGTTCGGTACTCAGCGCCGGCTGCATGATCCGCGATACCAGATCGGTGCCGCCGCCGGGCGGGAAGGGCACGACCAGGCGGATTGGCTTGTTGGGGTAGGCATTGCTTTGGGCCGCCATCGCGGGGGCCGCCAGTACCGCACAGGCGGCTGCCAGTGGCAGGCAGATCAGTCGTTTCATGAGTGGTTTTCCTCGTTGTCAGTATTTTTAATGCCCCACATTATCATGACTTTACGGCAGAAAACATAGCCGAATCAGTGGCAGCGCATATAAAAAACATCATTTAAAACAATTGGTTACGATGAAATTCTGACGACAATATAGTCTTGTCAAATTAAATTGGTCATGATAAATTGCGGTCTGTTTCCGTCATCGTTCGCGGCATTCCGCGGCCCCGTCACTGAACATGAATTGCGCAACCCGTCTCGTTGATCTTTTTGGCAGCCAGGCCGAAGTCGCCCGTCGATTCCGCCTTGACCGTGCCGTGGTCAATCACTGGGTCAAGTCGGGTTATGTGCCGGCGCGCTGGGCCATGGAAGTCGAGCAGGTCACCGGCGGCGAGATTGCCGCTGTTGATGTGCTCAATGAAGCCACCGCGCGCAAGCCGCTGAAGCTGAAGTCGCGGCCGGACGGAGAAAATTTTTCAGCCAACGCCACCGCAGGGAGTGAATTCAACATGGACAGATACGCGCCGAGCAAACGCATCAATTCGTTCCACCCGCCGCAACGCACCTTGATGGGTCCCGGCCCGACGGAGATTCATCCGCGCGTGCTGACCACGATGAGTCAGCCGGCCATCGGTTATCTCGACCCGGTATTCGTCGAGATGATGGAAGAACTGAAATCGCTGCTGCGTTACACCTACCAGACCAAGAATCCGCTGACCTTCCCGATTTCGGGTCCGGGTTCGGTGGGCATGGAATTCTGCTTCGTCAACATGGTGGCGCCGGGTGACAAGGTCATTGTCTGCCGCAACGGGGTGTTCGGCGGGCGCATGATCGAAAACGTCGAACGCTGCGGCGGCACGCCGATCATCGTCGAAGACGCCTGGGGCGAACCGATCAGCCCGCAGAAACTTGAAGACGCGCTGAAGAAGAATCCTGATGTACGCCTGGTGGCCTTTGTGCACGCCGAAACCTCCACCGGCGTGCTGTCCGACGCCAAGACCCTGGTCGAGATCGCGCACAAATACAACGCGCTGACCATTGTCGATACCGTGACTTCGCTCGGCGGTTCGCCGGTGCTGGTCGACGAATGGAAAATCGACGCCGCTTACTCCGCCAGCCAGAAATGCCTGTCGTGCACGCCGGGACTGTCGCCGGTGACGATCTCCGAGCGCGTGGTTGAGCGCGTCAAGTCGCGCAAGGACAAGATCCACTCCTGGTTCATGGACATGAATCTGCTGCTCGGCTATTGGGGCGAAACCACCCGCACCTATCACCACACTGCACCGACCAACTCGCTGTTTGCGCTGCACGAAGCGCTGCTGCTGATCCGCGAAGAAGGTCTGGAAAACGCCTGGGCGCGTGTTGATCGTCATCACACTGCGCTCAAAGCCGGTCTCGAAGCCATGGGGCTCAAGTTCCTGGTGAAGGAGCCCTACCAGGCGCCGCAGATGAACGCCGTACTCTGCCCCGAAGGCGTCAACGAAGCGGAAGTGCGCAAGACACTGCTCTCCGAATTCGGCCTGGAAATCGGCGCCGGCCTCGGACCGCTCGCCGGCAAGATCTGGCGCTTTGGCCTGATGGGCTACTCCTGCCGTCCGGACAACGTCATGCTCTGTCTGTCCGCGCTGGGTTCGGTGCTCGAAGACATGGGTTATGCCGTGCACGTGGGTGATGCTGAAGCCGCTGCGCACGCGGCGTACGCGTCGATGCACGCCACCGCGGCACAAGCCAAGAAACGCAAGCCGGCCAAAGCCGCCTGATCGGTTCAGGGCTGAAAAAAGGCCGCCCGCGGGCGGCCTTTTTCATGGCTGTGACCCGTCCTATTCCAGGTTGACACTTTTGAAAGGGGTGTCAGATGGACAGAGGGAAGAAGCGCACACAGTGCGACTACACGCTGGCTTTTAAACGGGTGGTGGTGGATGAAGTGGTGGGGATTTGAGCTACAGGCAGGCACAGCGGCGCTACGGCATCCAGGGGCGCTCGACAGTGCTGACGTGGCTGCGCAAGCACGGCCGCTGCGACTGGGTTAGTGTGAGCGGTGGGAGTCCATTACGGAGCGGTTACATGAGTCGAGTACCCCGAGAGGTGAGCCGGCAAGGGTATTCCAGCAAAGCATGAATCATTGCAGACCGAAGAGGTTGCCCAAGCACTCAAAGCGGCGCTGGGCCAGCGCCGTGGGCGTGGGCCGCTGGTGCATCACTCGGATCGGGGGATTCAATACTGCGCGAGCTACTATCAGTCCATTCACACCCGGCACGGGCTGACCTGCTCCATGACCGACGGCTACGACTGCTACCAGAACGCGCTCGCGGAGCGGGTCAATGGCATTCTCAAGGTTGAGTTCCTGATCAGTCGTCCCCAGAACCTGGAGGAGGCGCGGCGCATGGTTGATCAGTCGGTGGCGATCTACAACGGCGAGCGGCCTCACCTGTCGCTACAATACAAAACGCCCGATGCGGTGCAACGGGCGTCTCAACAGTTTCAACTAAAATCGGCGATTCGTACTGCTTAAAACCGTCAACCTATTTTAGGACTAGTCACTGCGTTATTTCAGATCAGCAGCGTGGCCAGTCCCAGTAACAATCCCATACTGACCACATCGGTCGCCGTCGTCAGAAAAATACTCGAAGCAGTCGCCGGGTCAAAGCCAAATCGTTTCAGAGTCAGCGGCACCATGGCCCCTGAAATGCCGCTTGCGACGCAACTGCCGACAAGCGCAACCCATACCACCAGGCTGAGCATCAGAGCGTTCGGGTTGTGCTGGAGGGTGGCGACGATGTACATCCCCAGCGCGGCCACCACGCCGGTGAAGGCGCCGTTCAGTGCACCCAGCGAGGCTTCCTTGATCACCAGCGCGCGTTCGGCACCGGCTTTGAGTTCACCCAGCGTCATGCCGCGCAAGGTGACGGCCAGCGCCTGGCAACCGGTGTTGCCGGACTGTCCGGCGAGTACCGGGAGGAACAGCGCGAGAATCACCAGACGGTCAACGGTGTCCTGGAAAACGGCGACGACTGCACCGGCGACAAAGGCGGTGGCGAGATTGATCTGCAGCCAGGGATGGCGGAACTTGAAGCTGTTCGGCAAGGGCGTGGCCAGCCGTTCTTCCTTTTCGACACCGACCATGCTGCCGACCTGTGCGGTGATTTCAAACGCCTGTTCTTCGAACATGGTCTGACCGCGGATCAGCCCGAGCAGTTTGCCGTTGTCGTCGCAGACCGGATACACCGGGTAATGCCGGTCGAGTACCAGTTTCATGGCATCGGCCAGTTGCAGATCGGGCTTCAGCGTAAACGCGTTGCGCAACATCACTGACTCCAGCGGCACATGATCGTCGGCGAACAGCAGGTCGCGCATGGTGATGATGCCAAGCAGCTTGCCGGCTTCATCGGTGACATAACCGTAGGTGATGAACGCGGTGCGCACCAGCGGGCGCAGCTGCTCGACGGTATCGCGCACGCTGATATCGGGACGGAACACGGCGCGCGGCGGCACCATCATCCGTCCGATGCTGCCTTCCGGGAAGCGGCTGTTGGTTTGCCATTGCGCGGCGATTTCACCGGACACGGCATGCATCACGCCGTCGACCAGGCCGCCGGGCAGTTCACCAAGGACATCCTGGGTCTGCGCCGGGGCGAGTTCCTGCAGTACCGCGGCAATGACAGTCACGGGATATTCCGCGAGCAGCTCCGCGGCTTCTTTGGGTGAGCGCGCCTTGGCGGCGAGCGTCAGTTCGCGGTGTTCGTGGTTTGCCGTTACGGCAGCCTGAAGCTGTTTGTCTTCCATCGCAATTCTCCTCGTCAGCCACGGGCGCGGGTGCGCCTGCGGGGAGTATAGCGATGGTTCGCGCCGGATGGCGCGTCTTCAGGAGGGCAGAGGTCTTACAGCCCCAGACGTTGCCAGATCGCGCTGGTCAGGCCTGCCTGGTTCATCGTGTAGAAATGCAGGCCGGGTGCACCGGCGGCGAGCAGGTCTTCGCAGAGCCGGGTCACTACGTCGAGGCCGAACTCGCGGATTGAATCGGAGTCATCACCGAAGCCTTCCAGCTTGCGCCGCATCCAGCGTGGAATCTCCGCACCGCAGGCGTCCGAAAAACGCGCCAGCTGGGAGAACTTGCCGATGGGCATGATGCCCGGGACGATGGGCAGATCCAGACCCATGGCTTCACATTCTTCGACAAAGTGGAAGTAGCAGTCGGCGTTGTAGAAGTACTGGGTGATCGCGGAGTTCGCGCCGGCTTCGACCTTGCGCTTGAAGTTCAGCAGGTCGTCCCGCGCGCTTTTCGCCTGCGGATGGTATTCCGGGTAGGCGGCGACTTCGATGTGGAAATGATCGCCGAATTCGCTGCGGATGAAAGCAACGAGTTCGTTGGCGTAATGGAATTCACCGGCGGTCGCGGTGCCCGAGGGCAGATCGCCGCGCAGCGCCACCAGGTGGCGGATGCCGTTCTCGCGGTAGCCGCGCAGGATGTCGCGGATGTCGTCACGCGAAGAGCCGATGCAGGAAATATGCGGGGCCGCGGCGTAACCGGCGGCGCGCAGATCGAGCACTGCACGCAGCGTGCGTTCGCGGGTGGAGCCGCCAGCGCCATAAGTGACCGAAAAGAATTTGGGATTCAGCGGGGCCAGCTGCTTCGCCGTTTGCGCGAGCTTGGCCAGTCCTTCCGGCGTGTTCGGCGGGAAGAATTCAAAGCTGAAGCTGCGGGCGAATTTTTTCTGTGATTGCATGGTGTCGCTGGCTGACTGCGCTGCCGGGGATTTTACGCCCCGGCAGCCGTTGCCGTCCTTGATCAGTAGCGGTAGTGATCCGGCTTGTACGGGCCTTCAACCGGCATTTGCAGGTAGTCGCACTGTTTCTCGCTGAGTACGGTCAGATCGACGCCGAGTTTTTTCAGGTGCAGGCGCGCGACTTTTTCATCGAGGTGCTTCGGCAGCACGTAAACCTTGTTCTGGTACTTGCTGCCTTGGGTGTACAGCTCCAGCTGCGCCAGCGTCTGGTTGGTGAACGAGCTCGACATCACGAACGACGGATGGCCGGTACCGCAGCCCAGATTCACCAGCCGGCCTTCGGCGAGGATGATCAGGCGTTTGCCGTCTGGGAAAATCACATGGTCGACCTGCGGCTTGATGTTTTCCCACTTGTACTGCTTCAGCGCTGCGATTTCGATTTCCGAATCGAAGTGGCCGATGTTGCAGACAATGGCGTTGTTCTTCATCCGCTTCATGTGATCATGGTTGATCACGCCGAGGTTGCCGGTGGCGGTGACATAGATGTCGGCCTTGTCGGCGGCGTAGTCCATCGTGACCACGCGGAAACCTTCCATCGCCGCCTGCAGCGCGCAGATCGGATCGACTTCGGTGACCCAGACCTGGGCTGACAGCGCACGCAGCGCCTGCGCGCTGCCCTTGCCGACGTCGCCGAAGCCGCAGACCACGGCGATCTTGCCGGCAACCATCACGTCGGTGGCGCGTTTGATGGCGTCGACCAGCGATTCGCGGCAACCGTAGAGGTTGTCGAATTTCGACTTGGTGACCGAGTCGTTGACGTTGATCGCCGGGAAGGGCAGGCGGCCTTCCTTTTCCATCTGGTACAGGCGGTGCACGCCGGTGGTTGTTTCTTCGGTGACGCCTTTGATGTTTTTCTCGATGTTCGAGTAGAAGCCGGGCTTTTCTTTCAGCGTCTTGCGCATTGCGGCGAAGAGCACGACCTCTTCCTCATTCGTGCCTTCGGGCGGCTGCGTCTTGTTGCGCTCGTGCTGCGCGCCCAGCGTGACCAGCAGCGTGGCGTCGCCGCCGTCGTCGAGGATCATGTTCGGCGTGCCGCCGTCCGACCATTCGAGAATGCGATGCGTGTAATCCCAGTAGTCTTCCAGCGTTTCACCTTTGTAGGCGAACACGGGGATGCCGCGTGCAGCGATCGCCGCCGCGGCGTGATCCTGGGTCGAGAAAATGTTGCAAGAGGCCCAGCGGATGTCGGCGCCGAGATCGGCCAGTGTTTCGATCAGCACGGCGGTCTGGATGGTCATGTGCAGCGAACCGGCAATGCGCGCGCCTTTCAGCGGCTTCTTGCCCTTGTATTCTTCGCGGATGGCCATCAGGCCGGGCATCTCGGTCTCGGCAATGGCAATTTCCTTGCGGCCGAAGTCGGCCAGTGACATATCGGCGACTTTGTAGTCGGCGGCTTTTGCGTTCATTTCAGACTCCTGGATAGTTTGGCGGGCGCCGTTCCCAGCATGCCGTCCGAGCCTGGCCGGTGTGTGGATCAAACCTCAAGACCCACCCGGTCGCAGCGCCCCTCGGGAGCACGTTTTAATTGCTACGTAATCGTTGCTGCAAAAGCAAAGCGCCCGCACCGTTTCCGGTGCGAGCGCCGTTGATATCTTTGCTGAGCCTGGCCGGGGCTTACACCCGGTCGCAACGCTCCTCAGCGGGGCGGATTATACGCTTTTTATTTGATACCCGCGTCCGCCTTCAGTGCAGCTGCCTTGTCGGTGTGCTCCCAGGTGAATTCCGGCTCATCGCGGCCGAAATGGCCGTGGGCGGCGGTCTTGGTGTAGATCGGGCGCAGCAGATCGAGCGACTGGATGATGCCTTTCGGACGCAGGTCGAAGTGTTTCTCGACCAGCGCGCCGATCTTGTCGTCGCTGATCTTTCCGGTGCCGAAGGTGTCGACCAATACGCTGACCGGACGCGCGACGCCGATGGCGTAGGCAACCTGGATTTCGCACTTGGTGGCGAGGCCGGCGGCAACGATGTTTTTCGCGACATAACGCGCGGCGTAAGCAGCTGAACGGTCAACCTTCGACGGATCCTTGCCCGAGAATGCGCCGCCGCCGTGGCGCGAATAACCGCCGTAGGTGTCGACGATGATCTTGCGGCCGGTGAGGCCGGTATCACCCTGCGGGCCGCCAATGACGAAACGGCCGGTCGGGTTGATCAGGAACTTGGTGTCCTTGGTGACCATGTTCTTCGGAAGCACAGGCTTGACCACCTGCTCGATGATCGCTTCCGACAGTTCCTTGTGGCCGATGTCTTCGCGGTGCTGGGTCGAGATCACCACGGTGTCGATGTGGTGCGGCTTGCCGTCGACGTAACGGACCGAAACTTGCGATTTCGCATCGGGGCGCGCCCACGGCAGACGGCCGTCGCGGCGCAGCTCGGCGTGACGCTCCATCAGGCGGTGCGAGTAATAAATCGGCATCGGCATCAGCTGCGGCGTTTCGTCGCAGGCGAAACCGAACATCAGGCCCTGGTCACCGGCGCCCTGGTCGAGGTCCAGCCCTTTGCCTTCGTCCACGCCCTGCGCGATGTCGGGCGACTGTTCGTCGTAGCACACCATGACGCCGCAGCTCTTGTAGTCAAAGCCGATTTCGGAATCGTCGTAGCCGATCTGCTTGATGATCTTGCGCGCAACCTTCGCGTAATCGACGCGGGCGCTGGTGGTGACCTGACCGGCAAGCACGACGAGGCCGGTGTGGGTCAGCGTTTCAGCGGCGACACGGCCGTTCCTGTCCTGGGCGAGGATGGCGTCAAGCACCGCGTCAGAAATCTGGTCGGCGATTTTGTCGGGATGGCCTTCGGAAACGGATTCGGAAGTGAACAGGAAGTTGCTCATGACGTAGTGTGTGATCGCAGAAAAGTTGAAAAGGTTGAAAGGTTCGCGGCAAAAAGCCCACAAGGGCCGGCAAAAAGGCCGTTAGAATAGCACATAACCCTTGATTTATTAAAGGATTTCCCGGTCTGATGCCCCTGTTGTCCGCATTGATGCGCCTCGGTGCACGTATGCCCTTGGCCGCACTGCATTTTTTCGGTGCCGGTCTGGGCTGGCTGGTCTACGGGCTGTCACCGACCTACCGTCGGCGCTGCCGCGAAAACCTGCGGACCAGCGGGCTTTGTGCGGATAAAGCGGCGTTCCGCAGGACCCTGCATGGCGCGGTCGCCGAAACCGGCAAAAGCATCAGCGAGTTGTGCCGGGTGTGGTTCGGCGACGACGACGAGATCGATCACATCGTGCGCTGTGATGACTGGACCGTGGTCGAAGAAGCCTGGCGCGGCGGCAAGGGACTGATCTTTCTGACTCCGCATCTGGGCTGTTTTGAAATTTCCGCCTTGTACGGCGCACGCCGTCTGCCGCTGACCATTTTGTACCGTCCGCCGAAACGCGCCGGGCTCGAAGCCCTGATGCAGGCCGGCCGGCAGCGCGCGCAGGCGAAACTCGCGCCGGCGAATTTGCAGGGCGTACGCCTGTTGATTAAAGCGCTGCGCCGCGGCGAGGCAATCGGCGTATTGCCCGACCAGGCGCCGGGCGCCGGTGAAGGCGAGTGGGCGGATTTTTTCGGACGCCCGGCGTACACCATGACGCTGGTGTCGCGCTTGCAGGAATCAACCGGTGCTGCGGTGGTGATGGCTTTTGCAGAGCGGCTGCCGCAAGGCGCCGGCTACCGGCTGCATCTGGAGCGGGTGTCCGCCGATCCGCTCGATCCTGCCGCACTCAATTGCGCCGTCGAGCGCATCATCGCCCGCTGTCCCGCGCAATACCTGTGGGGTTATAACCGTTACAAGGTGCCGGCGGGCGCAGAACCGCCGGTGACCGCCGCATGATGACGCGCGCCGGACTCGGCCTGATCTGGCTGCTGCACTGGCTGCCCTTGTCGCTGCTCGCACCCCTGGGCCGTACCGCGGGATTGCTGCTCTATGCACTGGCGGCTGAACGGCGGCGCGTAGTGCTGACCAATCTGCGAGTGTGTTTTCCCGAGCTGCGCGAACAGCAGCTCGTGCAACTTGCGCGCAATCATTTCGCGGTGTTCATGCGCAGTCTGCTCGAGCACGGCATCTTGTGGTGGGGCAGCCGCGAGCGCGTGCTCGACATGGTACGCATTGAAGGTCTGGAGCACTGGCAGTCGGTCGCGAACCGTCCGGTGATTTTCCTGGCGCCGCATTTTGTCGGGCTCGACATGGGTGGCATCCGCATCGGCGCGGAGTATCGCGTTGTGTCCGTGTACAGCAAGCAGAAGAATCCGGCCTTCGACGCCGTGCTCTATCACGGTCGCACGCGGTTTGTAATGCCCGATCTTTATTCACGCCAGGACGGCATCCGGCCGGTGGCGAAGGCGATCAAGAAGGGTTTGCCGTTTTATTACCTGCCGGATATGGATTTCGGCGAGCGCGATTCCATTTTTGTGCCGTTTTTCGGCGTGACTGCGGCCACAATCACCGGTCTTGCGCGGATTGCCGCGCTGACCGGTGCAGTGGTGGTGCCAGCAGTGACCACGCAGTTGCCGGGTGGGGCAGGTTACAGGCTGCGTTTTTATCCCGCCTGGGATCACTACCCGAGCGGCGATCTCGCCGCGGATACGCGGCGCATGAATGCTTTCATCGAGGAGCGCGTGCGCGAAATGCCGGAACAGTATTACTGGCTGCACAAGCGCTTCAAAACGCGGCCGCCCGGCGAGCAACGGTTTTATTGATGGCGGCCCTTATATAATCGCGACACGCATGTTTACCAATCCCGACCAGCAGGCGCGCTGTGCGCTGCTGAAAGCCGTCAAGACCATCGCCGTGGTCGGCCTGTCGCCGAACGCCGCGCGGCCGAGCTACGGCGTGTCAAAGGCGATGCAGGAATTCGGCTTCCGCGTGATTCCCGTACATCCTGCGGCGAAAGAAATCCTCGGCGAAAAGGTTTATCCGTCGCTGAAAGACCTTCCGGAGCCTGTCGATCTGGTGGATGTATTCCGCAGCGCCGAATTCATTGACGGCGTTGTCGATGAATGTCTGGCTCTGGGCCTGAAGGCGATCTGGATCCAGGAGGGCATCGTCAATGAGCCAGCCGCGGTGCGTGCATTGGCCGGCGGCATGACCGTAGTGATGGACCGCTGCATCTATCGCGACTACCGGGATCAGTGTCGCTGACCACGGCGCCGGACAGAATAAATAAAACCGTGAAACTCAAATTCACCAAAATGCACGGCCTCGGCAACGACTTCGTCGTGCTCGATGCGACAGCGGCGCCGGTTGTGCTGACGGCCGCGCAGCTGCGTTTCATCGCCGACCGTCATTTCGGCGTGGGCTGCGACCAGCTGTTGATGGTGGAGCCGGCGCGTACGCCCGACACCGATTTTTACTACCGCATTTTCAACGCCGACGGCGGCGAAGTGGAGCAGTGCGGCAACGGTGCGCGCTGTTTTGTGCGTTTCGTTCATGAACACGGGCTGACGAAAAAAAACGTGATTCGCGTCGGCACGCAATGCGGCGTCATTGAACCGCGACTGGAAGCCGATGGGCAGGTCACGGTGAACATGGGGGTGCCGCAGTTCGAGCCCGCGCGCATCCCTTTTGATGCCCCGGCCCCGGCACCGCTGTATGATCTGGATGTTGCTGGAAAATCAATAAAAATCAATGCTTTATCGATGGGTAACCCGCATGCGGTGCAGATCGTCGCCGATGTCGATGCGGCACCCGTGGCGAGCGAAGGCCCGCTGATTGAATCCCATCCGCGCTTTCCGCAGCGCGTGAACGCCGGCTTCCTGCAGGTGCTCGACCGCAGCCGTGTGCGATTGCGTGTTTATGAGCGCGGTGCCGGCGAAACCCTGGCCTGCGGCACCGGCGCCTGCGCCGCTGTGGTGTCCGGTATCCTGCGCGGATTGCTCGATGCGCGCGTCAACGTCGCGACGCGCGGTGGCGACCTCGTTATAGTATGGGCAGGCGCCGGCCAGCCGGTGCTGATGACCGGCCCGGCGGTTACCGTATTCGAAGGCGAAATTGAAATACCCCACTGAACAGCAAGCAAGGAATTTTTACTGATGAATCCCAACGACGTCGCGGCCTACCTGAAAGACAACCCGGATTTTTTCGAGAACTACGCCGACGTGGTTGCCGACGTGATGATTCCGCACCCGCACGGCGGGCGCGCGATCTCCATCAGCGAACGCCAGATCCTGACGCTGCGCGAACGTGCCAGGCAGCTGGAAGCGAAACTCAGCGAACTGATCCAGTTCGGCGAAGAAAACGACGTCATCAGCGAAAAAGTGCACCGCCTGTCGCTGGCGATGATTGCCGCACGTGACCTGCCGGCGATGCTGCATGCGGCTTCGTTCAATTTGAGCGAGGATTTTGCGGTACCGCATGTCGCGCTGCGAATCTGGCATGCAGGCGCCCCCGCGGGTGCACCGGAGTCCGGCGCGTCCGAAGCCACGCGGTCATTTGCCGCCGGACTACAGCATCCCCATTGCGGTCCGCTGGCGATGGCCGATACCGCCGGCCTGTTCGGCGAAGCGGCGCCGCTGCTCAAATCCTTCGCCTATGTCGCGCTGCGCGGACAGGACACTTTCGGTCTGCTGGCGATGGCGAGTGAGGATGCCCAGCGTTTTTATCCCGAAATGGGCACGCTGTACCTGACGCGCATCGGTGAGGTGGCTGCGGCCTGCCTGCTGCGTTATCTGGAACCGGCGTGACCGCCCGCGGGCGCAAACAAACGCCGGCAGAGCCGGTTTCCGTTTCAGGCCCCGCGCAAAAACTGCTGCAGGGTTATATCGAACACCTGACCCACGAGCGCAGGCTGTCCGCGCACACCACCAAAAACTACAAGCGCGACATCACGGCCCTGCTGCTGATTGCCGGCGATACGCCACCGTCGAAACTGACGGCGCACGACATCCGCCGCGCCATTGCCCAGCTGCATGGCCGCGGTCTTGATGGCCGCAGCCTCGCGCGCATGCTCTCGGCCTGGCGCGGTTTTTATCACTATCTCGCGCGTGATCACGGTTGCGCGCAAAACCCCTGCATCGGCATCCGTGCGCCGAAAAGCGCCAAGCGCCTGCCCGATGCGCTGTCGCCGGATGATGCGCAACAGCTGGTTGAAGTCTGTGACGACGATGCGCTTGCGGTACGCGACCGCGCGATACTGGAACTGTTTTATTCCTCCGGGCTGCGATTGGCCGAGCTGACCGGCCTTTCGCCGGAAGACATCAATTTCGCCGATGCAACGGTGCGCGTCACCGGCAAGGGCGGCAAGACCCGTATCGTGCCGGTCGGCAGCCACGCTGCAACGGCATTGCACGCCTGGCTGGAACAGCGTGATGCGCTGCCCGTTGTCGATGCCCATGCGCTGTTCGTCAACCGCCAGGGCCGGCGTCTCGGACCGCGCGCCATACAGTCCCGCGTACAGCAGCGCGGATTGCGCCAGGGGATTGCCAGCCGCGTGCATCCGCACATGCTGCGCCACTCCTTTGCGTCGCATGTGCTGCAGTCGAGCAGCGATTTGCGCGCGGTGCAGGAAATGCTCGGTCACTCGAGCATATCGACGACCCAGGTGTATACACAACTGGATTTCCAGCATCTCGCCAAGATTTACGATGCCGCGCATCCGCGCGCCAAACGCAAAGACAAATGATGCGACTGATTCTGAAGCCCGGCCGCGAGAAATCGCTGAAGCGCCGGCACCCGTGGATATTTTCCGGCGGCATTGCCCGCATCGAGGGTAAACCGCAACTGGGTGATACGGTTGAAATCTGTTCGGCCGACGGCGTGTTTATGGCGGTGGCAGCCTACAGTCCCGAATCACAGATCCGAGCGCGGGTGTGGGACTGGAAGGCGGTCAATATCGACGCGGACTTTTTTGCGCTGCGGATCGCCCGCGCTGCCGTAAGACGCAGTGATTTCGATGTCAGCGGTGTCAGGCTGGTGCATGGCGAATCCGATGGATTGCCCGGTGTTGTCGCCGACCGCTTCGGCGATACCGTGGTCGTGCAACTCCTCAGCGCCGGCGCCGAACGCTGGCGTGGCGCCATCGCCGATGCGCTGGCGGCATTGCCCGGCGTTACCCGTGTGGTCGAACGGTCTGACGCCGACGTGCGTATGCTGGAAGGATTGCCGCCGCAGTCGGGTTTGTTGCGCGGTGTTGCCGCACAGGAGCCGCTGGTTGTCACCGAACACGGGCTGCAATACGGCATCGACGCCGAGCATGGCCACAAGACCGGCTTTTATCTTGACCAGCGCGACAACCGGTTGATGCTGCGCGGCATGGTCAAAGACAAGGCCGTGCTGGACTGCTTTTGTTATTGCGGCGGATTTGCGCTAAATGCACTCGCCGGCGGTGCGAGTGCGGTGACGGCCATCGACAGCTCGGGGTCGGCGCTGACGGCGGCGCAGGCCAATGCGCAGCGCAATCAATTGCCGGCGGCCGAGTGGATTGAAGCCGATGTGTTCCAGACGTTGCGCAAATACCGCGATGCCGGCCGGAAGTTCGACGTCATCGTGCTCGACCCGCCGAAGTTTGCGCCGACCGCCGCACATGCAGAAAAAGCGGCGCGCGCTTACAAGGACATCAATCTGATCGGTTTCAAGCTGCTCAATCCGGGCGGCGTGCTGATGACTTATTCCTGTTCGGGCGGCGTCAGTCCCGACCTTTTCCAGAAAATCGTTGCCGGCGCCGCCTTGGATGCCGGTGTCGATGCGCGCATTGAAGGCTGGCTGCACGCCGCTGCGGATCATCCGGTCGCGCTGAATTTTCCTGAAGGGGAATACCTTAAGGGCCTGCTTTGCCGCGTCTAAAAGTTGCTTAGTGCGGCGGATGCCGCGGCGGTACATTATCGATGCCGCCTTCGTGCCAGGGGTGGCATTTGCCGATGCGGCGGATGGTCAGCCAGGCCCCTTTGATCGCGCCGTGGGTTTCAAGGGCTTCACGGGCATAAGCCGAACAGGTCGGATAAAACCGGCACTGCGTGCCGAAGAACGGCGACAGCAGCAGGCGATAACCATCAATCAGGAAAATGAGCACGGTTTTCATGGAATGTGGCAAGTATATCTTGGGCCGTTTGCGCGAGTCGCGGCGCTCTGCTTAAATCGCCGCCTGGATTGCAACGTTAACGGGAACCCCTTTGTTTGAACTCCGGCAGCTGACACACCACTACGACGGCAGCGAAGTGCTGCGCGTGGATGCATGGGCCGCAGCCCAGGGCGAGCAATGGCTGCTGCTGGGGCCGTCAGGAAGCGGCAAATCCACACTGTTGCATATTCTCGCCGGCATTCTGCGGCCTGCGGCAGGAAGCGCTGGTATTGCAGGACAGGATCTTTCCGCACTCTCCGCTATGGCGCTCGACCGGTTCCGCGGCCGCAACATCGGCATCGTGCTGCAGCGACTGCATCTGCTGCCCAGTCTGACCGTGGCCGAAAACGTGCAGCTTGCACAGTATCTCGCCGGCTTGCCGCAGGATGCTGCGCGCGTGCAGGAAGTGCTGGCCGGCCTCGACCTTGCTGACAAGGCCGATGCCCGGCCGCATGCCCTCTCGCACGGCCAGGCACAGCGCGCAGCGATTGCGCGTGCCGTGGTCAACCGCCCGCGCCTGTTGCTCGCCGATGAGCCGACTTCGAATCTGGATGACAGCCGCTGCGCACAGGCGCTCGATCTGCTTCTCACGCAGGCGGCTGCCTGCGGTGCGACGTTGGTCATTGCAACCCACGACCAGCGCGTGAAGTCGCGTGTCGCCAAACACCATCAGCTCGGGGTGGCGTGATGAATCTGGTCAGACTGTCCGCGAGTTATCTGCGCGCGCGCGCCCTGAACACGACATTGCAGGTGCTGCTGTTCGCGCTGGGCATCGGCACGATAACCCTGCTGTTGCTGGCAACAACCCAGCTTGACCAGCGCATGCGCCGCGATGCACAGGGCATTGATCTGGTGATCGGCGCCAAGGGCAGTCCGCTGCAGATCATCCTGTCCGCGATTTATCACCTCGATGTGCCGACCGGCAATATCGCCTACAAGCAGGCGAAGGAAATTACCGCGCACCGCGCTGTCAAAAAAACCATCCCGCTGGCGCTCGGTGACAGCTACCGCGGTTTCCGTATTGCCGGCACGACGCACGATTATGTCGCGCACTACGGTGCGACGATGGCCACGGGGCGCCTCTGGCAAAAACCGCTGGAGGCGGTCATCGGCGCCGAATTCGCGGCACGTACCGGGCACGCCGTCGGCGCGAAATTTGCTGGCGCACATGGTCTGGGCGATGGCGGCGATGCACATGAAGATGCTGATTACACCGTGGTCGGCGTGCTGGCGCCCAGCGGCACCGTGCTCGACCGTCTGGTGCTGACTTCGGTGGAAAGCGTCTGGGCGGTTCATGCTCAGCATCAGGGCATTCACGATATTGAAAATGCCGCCGCTCAGATGAAGGACGAGGAAAAGGAATACACCGCGTTGCTGGTGCAATATGCGAGCCCGCTGGCGGCGGCGATCCTGCCGCGCTATGTCAACAACAACAGCGAGATGCAGGCGGCCTCGCCGGCCTATGAAACCGCGCGGCTGTTCAGCATCATCGGCGTCGGCACCGACGTACTGCGCGGATTCGCGCTGGTGCTGGTATTTAGCGCCGCGCTGTCGGTGTTCATTGCGCTGTACAACGCGCTCGAGGAGCGCCGCTATGATTTGGCGATCATGCGCACATTGGGCGCCTCGCCGTCACGGCTGATGGCGCTGCTGCTCGGCGAGGGTATGCTGCTCGCCGGCATCGGCGGCCTTTGCGGTATTGCGCTGGGCCATTTGTTCACCGAATTGACCGGCATGGCGATGCGCGCGGCTCAGCAGGGCACGATCACCGGATGGATCTGGCTGCCCGAGGAGTTCTTTGTGCTTGCCCTGGCCGTCGGCGTCGGCGCACTGGCGGCACTGTTGCCGGCGTGGCGGGCGTATCGAACGGATATCGCGGGAACGCTGGCGCGGGGCTGATGCTCCAAAAAAATCCAAGCCGGTCTTCCGGCATTCATGATCCAGGAGATAGCGATGAAATTCACTGGGATGTTTACTGCAAGTATGATGACCCTCTCACTGCTGGCCTTGCCTGCCGGTGCGGCTGAAAAGGGTAAAGCCCATGGCGCAGCCGAAGCCAAAAAAGACATTGCCGATCATCGCGCGATGGCCGAGGCGCATTTGAATGCCGCAAAATGTTTTGAAGACGGAAAATCCGAGAAGGTTTGCCATGAACAGCTGGCCAAGGATTGCAAAGGATTGGCAATCGGCAAATACTGCGGCATGAAGCACAGCCACTGACCGTGCGCGGTGCCGGCCATTTTCGATAACTAATTGATTTAATTGAATATTATGAGAATCCATTGCGGAATCATGCTGATGGCCCTGGTCCTGCCGCTTGGCGCCCAGGGTCTTCAGGGCTCGGCATCCAAGGACCTGATGAGAAAGCCGGTGGAGGCGGAAGCCAATCTGCCGCCGTCGCCGTATGCCTCGAAACCGCTACCGGAACTCAAAGGCGTGGTGTCGTGGAAGACGCTTGCCGACGTCAAAACCGTGAAGCAGAAAGACCGCTTCATGCCCGAGTTCGGTAAAAGCGTCGCGACCCTGGATAAAAAGGAAGTCAAAATCCAGGGCTTCATGATGCCGCTCGACATGGGCGAAAAACAGGCGCGCTTCATTCTCGCCGCGCTGCCACCGACCTGTTCCTATTGCATGCCCGGCGGGCCCGAGCAGATGGTCGAGGTGCAGACCAAGACGCCGGTGAAATACGGCTTTGAACCCATCGTCATCTCAGGCCGCTTTTCCGTGCTGCGCGATGATTCGATGGGGCTCTACTACCGGCTGACCGATGCGGTCGCGGTGACTACGCCGCGCTGATTCCGTTTCGAGCACGGTCCGTCCGCTGTTCAGCAGGGCCTTGCGCGCCATCGCTTTGCGTTGGGCGCTGGCGTTGCTGCTGGTGGCGTAGCAGGGCGCACTGATATAAGCACTCGGTCATGCCGCCGGGCATGCGCATTAATCCGTCGCAGCACTGCCTGTTCATGATCATTCTGCGTCAGTGCAGGCGGATGATCGGTCGCATGAACCAGTGGTGCGGCTGGCTTCCGGGCAAAGTGTATTTGACCTGGTCTACAGCAAGGTGCTGGGTGCTCTGCATGCTGGTCACCGGCAATCCCCTCGGCAGCGATTTGTTTGAAATGACTTCACCGGCTTCTGTGGTGCAGGGCCAAGAATTGTTTGGCCTGCACAGCTCCACCCTTGGCGACACGCTGGACGGTTTGCCCGGTGTGGCGTCAACCGGTTACGGTCCCAATGCCAGCCCCCGGTGATCCGCGGCCTTGATGGTGACCGAATCCGTATGCTGCAGAACGGCAGCGGCACGCTCGATGGTTCATCACTGAGTTATGACCACGCCGTATTGATGGATCAGCTGGTCATCGAGCGTGCGGAAGTGGTGTGCGGGCCTTGCACTGTTTTGCGGTGGCAGCGCCGTCGGCGGTGTTGTCAACGTCATCGACAACCGCATTCCTCAGGCTGCAGTGCAGGGCGTGACCGGCCGCGTCGAAGGTCTCTTTGATAGCGCCAAGAGCGAGAGAGCAGGGGCCGCGTTTTGATTCGGCACAGTCGCGCAACTTCAATGGCAACAGCGGCGCGTTGGGAGTGGTCTGGAATTTCAGGCCGGGGCTGACTCTCGCCGTTAACGGGGCTTACACCGAACGCGCACCGACTTATTACGAGCTGTATGCCAACGGTCCTCATGCCACGACCGGCGTTTACGAAACCGGCAATACGGCATTCGGCAAGGAAAAGTCGAAAACGCCGGATGTCACGCTGCGCATGAAATCCGGAAAACATTCGGGCAGCGTCGGCGTATTCCAGAACCACTTCGACAACTACATCACGCTGATCAATACCGTCAGCACCTGCGGCGCCGACGGCGAGCTCAATCCGCCGGATGCCGGCGACGGCAAATCACTGAACACCGGTTAGGAAATCCTGCCGGAGTTTGCCTATCGTATGGTGCCGGTGCAGTTTCGCGGGATTGAAGGCGAGGGCCGTTTCCGGGTGATGGAGTGCGGCGGCATCATGGATCTGCTGGTCAATGCGGGTTATGTGCGTGCCTGAGATCAATCGACCGGACTACCGCTACCGCGCATGGCACCGCTGCGCTACGGCTTCGGTGCGGATTATCGCCAGGACCGTTCCGGCGCACGCGTCGATGCGAATATTGTGGCCGGGCAGGACCGCGTCGCGGCCGGCGAGTTGCCAACGGATGGTTACACCATGCTCAACGCGTCGGTCAGTTACCATCTGCCGGCGCCGGGGGTCCGGCTCGAGACTTTCCTGCGCGGACAATTCTGAGCCCTGACCGGTTGCCGCCGCAGATGGAAATCCGTTCGCGGCGGCAGTGAAACCGGGGAATTTGTCCGGCGCTTGCCGTTTCGCCGATAATGCCAACCCTGCTGCTTTGAACCTTTATTGTCATCACCATGCATTTCGCCGCAGCCGCACCGTCAGTATCTGATCGCGCCGACCCGATCAAAGGGTCGCCGCGGCTGCTGGCCGCCTGTTTGTTCGGCAGCGTGGCGCTGCATGCAATGCTGCTGTTGATGTTGCCCGGATGGTGGCGCACGACGCCGCCCGAAATTCCCGCGACGCTGGATGTGGTGCTGGTACCGGCTGAAGTGCCGCAACCGGTGCCGCCGGCACTGCAACCGCGGGAACGCACGCCTGTCGCCAAACCCGCGCCTGCGGCAAAACCGGTGGCGAGCAGCGCGCGTCCTGAAATTGCCGTTGCGCAAACGACGGCAGAGTCTGCGCTTCCGGCAGTTGTTGAAACCGCGCGGGCTCCTGTTGCCGCCGCACCGGTTGCCGCACCGCGCGTCGAACCCGCGCTGACGCCGCCGTTATTCAATGCCGCTTATCTGCGCAATCCGCCGCCGCGTTATCCGCTGGCTGCACGCCGCAGCGGCGATGAAGGTACCGTCATGCTGCGTGTGCTGGTGACGATCGAAGGCACGGCGGCGCGTGTCGAACTCGACCGTAGCAGCGGCTCGGCATCGCTGGATGGCGCCGCGATGGAAGCAGTACGTAACTGGCGTTTTGTGCCGGCGCGTCGCGGCAGCCAGAATGTCGAGGACTGGGTTCGGGTGCCAGTGGTGTTCCGTCTGGAATCCTGATCGGGCGAGGCGTCCGGTTTGACGCTCATTGCGGGCAGCGCGTAACATTCCCGCCCATGCGCCTGTTCATGCACCGCCGCATCATTTCAGGAATCTCCCTGCTGGCATTCCTGTTCGGCATCGCGCTGCCGGCGCTGGCCGTTGCGCAGCAGGCCATTGATCCCACGGCTTTTGCGACGATCTGTCGTGTGGATACCGGTGCGACTGACGATGCCGGAATTCCCGGTGCACCGCACTCCAAGCTCAAATCCTCGCATTGCATGTCGTGCGTCGGTACCGTGCCGCCGCCGCTGGGTTCTCATGTCGTACCCATTGTGGTTTCGATTGTTGCCGAACTGCTATTGCCTGTTGATCGCAGCCCCCTCGTGGCCGGCGATCCTGCGGCGCTCCAGCCGCTGAATCCGCGCGCCCCTCCGCGCGCTTAATTTCCCCGCTGTTCCGTTTGACGCGCGTCCTGCGACGCGTGTTTGCATGCTGTTACCTCGCCTCGACGGGTCATTTAAACAATTGTTATTAAAGGATTTTCCATGAAGAGCTGCCATTTCTTTCAACAAACGCTTTGTGCACTGTCGCTGCTGATGGCCGTTCCGGTGTTTGCGCAGGAAGTCAGCGTGAAGAACGCCTGGATCCGTGGCACGGTGCAGGGTCAGAACGCGACCGGCGCCTTCATGGAACTCACCGGAAAGTCGAATACGCGACTGGTCGGTGCGGCGAGTCCCGCGGCAAAAAGCGTCGAGGTGCACAACATGAAAGTCGATAACGGCGTCATGAAAATGTTTCCGGTCGACGGTGTCGATCTGCCTGCCGGCAAACCGGTGAAGCTGGCCCCGGGCGGTTTCCACGTGATGCTGATGGACCTGCAAAAGCCGCTGAAAGCCGGTGACAAAGTGCCGCTGAAGCTGACGTTTGAAACGGCAAACAAGAAACGCGAAACCCTGGACCTCAACGTTGAAGTCCGCGATCTCAAAGGGCAGCCCGCGCAGCACCAGCACTGACCGGACAGTGTCCGGCCTCTTTGCGCGAGCCATTCAATCGATGGTCAAAAAACCATCGCGCGCCGTTTGCATATTCATGGGGATCACATGTATCGCCGACGGCTATTACGACGAGTTCGTGCTGCTGCTGCAATTGCCCAATCGCAGCGGACCGCTGTACTTCAAGATTTCGTAACAGTGCGCAAGCGGGCGCAACGATTGGGTGGAAATCCCGATGGCGGGACAGGGCCGGCAGCAGTGCTCGATGTGCAGCCCGCCGCAGCGGCACATCACCACTGAGCGCAGCGGCTAGCGGTTGACGACGACCGGTTTGCTTCCCAGCAACTGCGTGGCGCGCTCGGCAGCTTCGCGTGCCGCCGCTTCGCTCGGGAACGGGCCGGCCTGGACGCGGAAAACACCGTCGTTGCTGTGGACCCGCAGCGTCCCGGCAAGCCAGTCGGCCTGCGACTGCAGCCGTGCGAGATAGCTGTCGGCATTGGCCTGCACGCCAAACGCACCGAATTGCAGATAACTGCCGCTGGCTGCAATTTTGGTGGTGGAAGTCGCCGGTATCGCGGGAGCAACAGGCGCTGCAGCGGCAGGTGCCACGGGTGGTAACGCAGTAACTTCAATCGTCGGCGCGGCCAGCGGCTTTGCAGTTGCGACCGGCGGCGGTTCTGCCGCCGGTGTGGTACCGGGGATGATGGTTTCGACATCGACCAGACCGCTGCCGCCAGCGACGATACCCAGTTTCCAGGCAGCGGTATAGGACAGATCGATCAACCGGTCACTGATGAAGGGGCCGCGGTCATTGATGCGGACAATAACGGATTTGCTGTTGCTGATATTGGTGACGCGGACATAGCTGGGTATGGGCAACACGGTATGTGCGGCGGTCATGCCGTACATGTCGTAGAGCTCGCCCGAGGAAGTCTGCTTACCGTGGTAACGGCGGCCGTACCAGGAGGCGACACCGCGGGCCCGATACGGTTCGACGCGTGTCATCGGTGTGTAGTTGCGGCCCATCACCGCATAGGGACGCATTGTGGCGCGGTTCAAGGGTTCGTTTTTTGGCACAGCATCCGGGATGGATTCGAGATTGGCCGGGGCGTTGGCTCCGGGACCGTCATCCAGATAAAAGCCGCCGCCTTTTGTTGCCGGCGTACTGCTGCCAGGTGCGCGGTCAATGCCGCTGCTGCGCTGCGGCGCGCTGCCGCAGGCGGTGAGTGCGGTGGCAGCGATCAGGGTGGCTGCGATGCGCAGGTTCATCATCAGGTCTGCACCAGTTTTTTGTGGGTGTTGATGCTCATCAGGATGCCAAAACCGAGACAGATGGAAACCAGGGAAGTTCCGCCATAACTGATCAGGGGCAGCGGTACGCCAACCACGGGCAGGATGCCCGAGACCATGCCCATGTTGACGAAAGCATAGGTAAAGAACGTCATTGTGATGGCCCCCGCGAGCAGGCGCGTGAACAGTGTCGGCGCGTTGGCGGTGATGACCATGGCCCGGGCAATCAGGAGCAGGAACAGCACCAGCAGGATGGCGTTGCCGAGAAGACCGAACTCTTCGGCATAAACCGCAAAAATGAAGTCGGTAGTACGCTCGGGGATGAAGTCGAGATGCGTCTGGGTGCCGTTCATCCAGCCTTTGCCCAGTATGCCCCCGGAGCCGACGGCAATGGTCGACTGGATCGTGTGATAACCGCTGCCCAGCGGATCGGTAGTCGGGTCGAGCAGCGTCAGTACGCGCTGGCGCTGGTAGTCATGCATCACCGACCACAGGAATGGCAGGCTGGTCAGCCCGGCAACACCGAGTGCAATGATGATGCGCCAGGGCAGGCCGGCGAGGAAAATCACGTAGCAGCCGCTGGCCATGATCAGGATCGCGGTGCCGAGATCGGGCTGGCGGGCAATCAGCGCAACCGGCGCAACAAGCATCAGCGCGGCGATGACGTAGTTGCGCAGTTTCAGCGAGGCTTCATTGCGGTTGAAATACCAGGCGAGCATCAGCGGCAACGCGATTTTCATCAATTCGGAAGGCTGGATGCGAGTGACGCCGATATGCAGCCAGCGCCGCGCCCCGTTGACGATTTCACCGAACAACGCAACGCCGATCAGCAGCGCGCAGCCGAGCGTGAATACCGGCAGCGCCAGCCGTTGCAGGTAATGCGGCGGGATATTGGCGAAAAGCCACATCACGCCGAGCGCCACCAGCATGTTGCCGAGCTGTCCCGAGGTACGCACAAGGTTGCCGTTGGAAGCGCTGAGCAACACCAGCAGTCCGGTGAACATCAGCAGCAGGATTGCCGACAGCAGCATGCCGTCAATATGCCGGGTCAGGAACAGCACCAGTCGTCGTAGTGCGGGAGGCATCAGTCGTCCGTTTCCGCCGGTTTCCGCGGCACCTTGCCGAGCAGATAGTAATCCAGCACCTGGCGCGCGACCGGTGCTGCAGCGCGTGCACCAAAGCCGGAGTTTTCGGCGATAACGGCGAGCGCGATGGTCGGTTTGTCGGCCGGGGCGTAGGCGATGAATAGTGCGTGGTCGCGATGGCGTTCGGCGACACGGCTTTCGACATATTTTTCGTTCTGCTTGATGGCAATGACCTGTGCCGTGCCGGTTTTTCCGCCGGAGACGTAAGGGGCATCGGCAAACACGCGGGCCGAAGTACCTTCCTTGTTGACGCCGATAAGCGAGTCCTTGATCACCTTGAGGTGCTCCGGCTTGAGTGCGAGGTCGCGCAGGGGCTTGGGCTCGATCAGCGATTTTTCGAGGGTGCGGATATCTTCGACGTAGTTGACGATATGTGGCCGGAACATCACGCCATCATTGGCCAGCGTCGCCATCGCCGAGGCCAGTTGCAGCGGCGTGTAGCTGTTGTAACCCTGGCCGATGCCGACGCTGATGGTTTCGCCGGGATACCACTTCTGCTTGAAGCGGCGCATTTTCCATTCGGAAGAAGGCAGTATGCCCGCCGATTCGCCGCCAATATCGATGCCGGTACGGCTGCCGAATCCGAACATCGCCATGAAACGCGAGATCGGATCAATGCCCAGATCATTGGCGAGCACATAGTAATAAGTGTCGCAGGAGACGACGATGGATTTGTACATGTCGACCATGCCGTGGCCGCCGACCTTGTCGTCGCGGAAACGGTGGCCGCCGAACATGTAGAAGCCGGGATCGCTGATTGCCTGCTGCGGCGTGCGCTTGCCGTAAAAGAGCGCCGCAAGTGCCATGAACGGCTTGAAGGTCGAACCCGGCGGATAGGTGCCGGCCGCGGCGCGGTTGAGCAGCGGCTTGTCGATGGATCCGTTCAGTTCCCCCCAGCTCTGCGGATCGATGCCATCAACAAACAGGTTGGGATCGAAGCCGGGTTTGCTGACGAAGGCGAGTACTCCGCCGGTGGTGGGGTCGATGGCGACCAGTGCACCGCGACGCTCGCCGAAGGCGTTGTAGGCGATTTCCTGCAGCTTGGCGTCGAGGTTGAGCACCAGATTGTTGCCTGAAACGGGAGGCGTGCGCGACAGCGTACGTACCGCACGGCCGCCGGAGTCGACTTCGACTTCCTCGACGCCGGTAGTGCCGTGGAGGAATTTTTCGTAACTCTGCTCAAGCCCCGTCTTGCCGATGTAGTCACTGCCGCGGTAATTGGCGAGTCGATCTTCCGACTCCAGTTTTTCGACTTCTTTTTGGTTGATGCGCCCGATGTGGCCGACGACATGCGAGAACATTTCGCCCTGAGGATACTGGCGGAACAGCCTTGCTTTGGCTTCGACGCCGGGAAAGCGGTAGCGGTGAGCGGCAAAGCGCGAGATTTCCTCGTCCGAGAGCCGGGTACGGATTGGCAGACTTTCGAAGCGTTTGCTTTCCTCGAGCAGCTTGCGGAAGCGGCGGCGGTCGCGGGGCGTGATTTCCACCACCTCGGCAAGTTCGTCAATTGTTGCGTTCAGGTCAGGTACTTTACTTGGCGTGATTTCGAGCGTGTAAGCGGAATAGTTATGTGCCAGTTGTACGCCGTTGCGGTCAACGATGATTCCCCGATGCGGGGCGATGGGTTGAATCGATATGCGGTTGGCTTCCGCAAGGGTGCTGTAGTGGCCGTGCTGTATGACCTGCAGGTAGAAGAATCGCAGCAGCAGCAATCCAAACAGTGACAGCAAGAAGATGCCGAGTATCGCGAGACGGCCGCGGAAACGCTGCAGTTCGCGTTCCGAGTCGCGGATCTCGATGCCGGGGTTGATCGAAAGATCAGACACGGTCCGGGTCTGGGCGAGGGCGCTGGGGCAGTTTCAGCAGATGGGTGAGCGGCGGCCACAACGCTGCGCCGGCGAAGCTGCCGAGGAAGTAGGCATATCCGGGGAAATCGGCGCCGGCGAGCGCACGCACCAGCAGCACCGCGCAATCGGTGAAAAGCAGCAGCGGGATCACGTGCAGGATCTGTGGCGCCATCGAGAAACGCTGTACGCGGCGGTGCAGAGCCATGCCGGCGTAAGCGAGGATGATGTAGGCCAGCGCGTGTTCGCCGAACAGGCTGCCGTCGGCGATGTCCATCAGCAGGCCGAGCAGCCATGCTGCGAGGAAGCCGATTTTGCGCGGCTCGTGAATGCACCAGTAAAGCACCAGCAGCGCGACAAAATCCGGCACGAGCCAGGCCATCCAGCCCGACCATGACAGCAGGTTGGCGAGCAATGCCGCCACCAGCGTTACAAAAATGAAGCCCGGGCGGACCGGCAGCAGCAGTTCCTGCGGTGTCATCGAGGAGCCGCTCATCAGGATTTTTTCCTTTTCTTCTGCAGCGTGATTTCCTTCGTTTCTTCGGGGCGTTCCGGCGCCGCCGGCATCGGCCCCAGCACCAGCACCTGCGCATGGTTGTTCACGCCGGCGACCGGTTTGCAGGTGATTTTGGCGAACAGGTAGGCGGTGTTGCGTTCGACATTGGTGACTTCGGCCACCGGCAGCCCCGGGGGGTAGACGCCGTCGATGCCGGAGGTCACCAATTTGTCGCCGTTCTGGAAGTCAGCGGCCAGCGGAATGAAGCGGAGTTCGAGTTTGCTGTCGTCCCCCGTGCCGGCGAGCACCGCGCGCAATCCGGTGCGCACGTTCATCACCGGCACCAGATGGCCCTTGTCCGTGATCAGCGTGACTTCCGAAAGCCAGGGATAGACGCGGGTCACCTGGCCGATGATGCCGACATGGTCGACCACCGGACGTCCCGCTTCGATGTCGCGCTGCAGACCCCGATCGATCATCACTTTGCGCGCGAAGGGATCGCGCGCGGCATAGAGAATTTCAGCAGCGGTTGCAGGCACCGCGAGTTTTTCCCGTGCGGCGAGCAGGCCGCGCAGATGGGCGTTTTCGAGCTGCAGCGCGCGGGTCTGCTGGGTTTCACGCGCCAGTTCGAGGTTCTGCTGGCTCAGCCGCTGATTGTCACTGCGCAGCGAACTGTGCGTGACAAAAAAATCCGAGATGTGTCCGCCGATTGCCGCCGGCGCCGCGGCGAGCCGCTGCAGCGGGTAGACGATGACGGCGGTGACCTGGCGCAGGAAGGTCAGGTAGTTGAAGCGGGCGTCGGCGATCAGCAGCACGACCGACAGCATCGAAAAAATCATCAGCCGCGCGAGCGGCGTCGGTCCGGTACGGAACAGGGGCGGTGGCGTGTGTTCCATCGGGGGTTACGCGCGCGAAGCCGGCGCCGGTCCCGATTCGCTGCCGTTACCGGCATGGGTGCGAACGCGGGACGGCGGTTGCTGCATCAGTCGTTGGCGAAGATGCTGCCGAGGTGTTCCAGTTTTTCCAGTGCCTTGCCGGAGCCGCGCACGACGCAGGTCAGCGGGTCTTCGGCGATGATCACCGGCAGGCCGGTTTCTTCCATCAGCAGACGGTCGATGTCGCGCAGCAGCGCGCCGCCGCCGGTGAGCACCATGCCTTTTTCGGCGATGTCTGCCGCGAGTTCGGGCGGCGTCTGTTCCAGCGCTGATTTCACCGCGGAAACGATGCTGTTCAGCGGATCGGTCAGCGCTTCGAGGATTTCGTTGCTGGAAATGGTGAAGCTGCGCGGGATGCCTTCGGCGAGGTTGCGGCCTTTGACTTCCTTTTCCCGCACTTCGGAGCCCGGGAACGCAGAGCCGATTTCCTTCTTGATCAGTTCGGCGGTGGTTTCACCGATCAGCATGCCGTAGTTGCGGCGGATGTAATTGATGATCGCTTCGTCGAACTTGTCGCCGCCGACGCGAACCGAGCCCTTGTAGACCAGGCCGCCCAGCGCGATGACGCCGACTTCGGTGGTGCCACCGCCGATGTCGACAACCATCGAGCCGGTGGCTTCACCGACTGGCAGGTCTGCGCCGATCGCGGCCGCCATCGGTTCTTCAATCAGATAGACGCGTGAGGCGCCGGCGCCGATGGCCGCGTCGCGGATTGCTCGGCGTTCAACCTGCGTCGAGCCGCAGGGCACGCAGATAACGATGCGCGGCGAAGGCGAAAAAAACTTGCTGCGGTGAACGCGCTTGATGAACTGCTTGATCATCTGTTCGGTGATGATGAAGTCGGCGATCACGCCGTCTTTCATCGGCCGGATGGCAGTGATGTTGCCGGGCGTGCGGCCGAGCATCTGCTTGGCGGCGAGGCCGACTTCCTGGATGACTTTCTTGCCATTGGGTCCGCCTTCCTGGCGGATCGCGACAACGGAGGGTTCATCAAGCACGATGCCCTTGCCGCGGACATAAATCAGCGTGTTCGCGGTGCCGAGATCGATGGCGAGATCGTCGTTAAAGTAACCACTGAGGAAACCGAACATAAAGCCTTTCGTATCAACGGATTTTTCTGCCTTCCACGGCCCCGGTATGATACCCTACGCAGCCCTTGTTTTTAACGGTTTTTTCATCCTTTTCATGGCCCTGACCCTCGACGATGTGCGGCGCGCAGCGCACCTGGCGCGGATCGCGATTGACGACGCCGAAGCGGAGGCCGCACTGGCCCAGCTGACGCGTGTGTTCGGGCTGATCGAAGAGATGCAGGCTGTGGATATTTCCGGCATCACGCCGATGGCGCATGCGCAGGATCTGATGCTGCGATTGCGCAACGATGCCGTCACCGAGGGTGATCAGCGCCAGTTGTTCCAGTCTGTCGCGCCCGAAGTCGAAGCCGGACTTTATCTGGTGCCCAAAGTCATCGAATAGTGATCGAATAATCCAAGCCAGACCTGTTCCCGCAGGCCGACACCCCAGCAATGTCCAACGCCACACTTAAAGAACTGTCCGCGCAGCTTGCCGCCAAGGCCTGCTCCAGCGTCGAGTTGGCGCAGGATTTAATCAATAAAATCAATATTTTGAATAAAGACCTTGGCTGCTATGTCACGGTCGATGCCGAACGCACCCTGGCCCAGGCGCAGGCGGCCGATGCGCGCCGTGCTGCGGGAGATGCCGACGTGCTGACCGGCGTGCCGCTTGCGCACAAGGACATCTTCTGCGCCAAGGGCTGGCGGACCACCTGCGGTTCGAAAATGCTTGCCAATTTTGTCGCGCCTTATGACGCGCATGTGGTGGAGCGTTGCGATGCCGCCGGCATGGTGACCCTGGGCAAGACCAACATGGACGAGTTTGCGATGGGCTCGTCCAATGAAACCTCCTTTTTCGGTCCGGTGCGTAATCCCTGGGACCGCGAGCGCGTACCCGGCGGCAGTTCCGGCGGCTCGGCGGCGGCGGTCGCTGCGCGACTGGCGCCTGCTGCAACGGGCACCGACACCGGCGGTTCGATCCGCCAGCCAGCTGCGCTGACCGGCATCTGCGGACTCAAGCCGACCTACGGCCTGGTGTCGCGCTACGGCATGATCGCATTTGCGTCGAGTCTCGATCAGGCGGGGCCGATGGCGCGTACTGCCGAAGACCTCGGCCTGCTGCTCAATGTGATGGCCGGCCACGATCCACGGGATTCGACCAGCCTTGAGCGGCCCGCCGAAGATTACAACCGCGATCTGGTGAAACCGCTCAAGGGTCTGCGCGTCGGATTACCGAAGGAATTTTTTGCCGCGGGCATGACCGCGGATGTGCAGAAGACCATCGAAGCCGCGATTGCCGAATACCGGAAACTGGGGGCGACGGTGGTCGACATCAGTCTGCCCAATATGGGGCTCTCGGTGCCGGTGTATTACGTGCTGGCTCCGGCGGAGGCGTCGAGCAATCTGTCGCGGTTTGACGGCGTACGTTACGGTCACCGTGCCGCCGAATACACCGATCTGCTCGATATGTATAAACGCAGTCGCGGCGAGGGTTTCGGCGCGGAAGTGAAGCGCCGCATCCTGATCGGCACCTATGTGCTGTCGCACGGCTACTACGACGCCTATTACATCCGCGCGCAGAAGCTGCGCCGGCTGATCGCGCAGGATTTTGCCGCGGCGTTCAAACAATGCGATGTGATCCTCGGGCCAACCAGCCCGACCACGGCGTTCAAGCTGGGTGAAAAAAGCAGCGATCCAGTGCAGATGTACCTGTCCGACATTTATACCATTGCGGTGAATCTGGCCGGACTGCCTGGCATGTCGATCCCCTGCGGTTTTGACGGCAGCGGCTTGCCGGTCGGTCTGCAGATCATCGGCAACTATTTTGACGAAGCGCGCATGCTCAACGTGGCCCACCAGTATCAGCTGGCCACCGACTGGCACCAGCGTGCGCCGCAGGGGGTGGCCTGACCATGCAATGGGAAGTGGTCATCGGGTTGGAAACCCACGCACAGCTGTCGACGGTATCGAAAATTTTTTCCGGTGCATCGACGGCTTTCGGTGCCGAGCCCAACACCCAGGCCTGCGGCGTTGATATCGCGTTGCCGGGGGTTCTGCCGGTGCTGAATACCGGTGCGGTGGAGCGCGCGATTCGTTTCGGTCTCGCTGTCGGTGCCAAAATCAATTCACCGTCGATTTTTGCGCGCAAGAATTATTTCTATCCGGATCTGCCCAAGGGCTACCAGATCAGCCAGTACGAGTTGCCGATTGTCGAAGGCGGCACGCTGACCATTCAGGCGGGCGATGCCGGGAAAACCGTGCGCCTGACCCGTGCGCACCTTGAAGAAGATGCCGGCAAGTCGCTGCACGAGGATTTTCAAGGCCGCACCGGCATTGACCTGAATCGTGCCGGTACGCCGCTGCTGGAAATCGTTTCCGAGCCTGACATGCGTTCGGCAGAGGAAGCCGTGGCTTACGCCAAGGCGCTGCATGCGCTGGTACGCTGGATCGATGTCTGTGACGGCAATATGCAGGAGGGTTCCTTCCGCTGCGATGCCAACGTGTCGGTGCGCCCGGCAGGGTCAACGACTTTGGGTACCCGCCGCGAGATCAAGAACCTGAACAGCTTCCGTTTTCTGCAGCAGGCGATCGAATACGAAGTGCGCTGGCAGATCAACGAGCTGGAAGACGGACGCGCGATCCAGCAGGCCACTGTGCTGTTCGACCCGGACAGCGGCGAGACGCGGATGATGCGCACCAAGGAAGATGCGCATGACTACCGCTATTTTCCGGATCCCGATCTGTTGCCGCTCGAAGTCACTGCCGAACGTCTGGAAGCAGTGCGTGCGGCGATGCCGCCGCTGCCGCAGGCGCGACAGGAAAAATTCTGTAACGAGTACGGACTGACGCCTTATGACGCCGGACTGCTGACGGCGAGCCGCGAGCTGGCGGATTATTTTGAATCCGTGGTCGCGGGCGCCGATGCAAAAGCCGGGAAACTCTGCGCCAACTGGATCAACGGCGCCCTGAGTGCGCGGTTGAATGAGGAAGGTCTGGAGATCACGCAAAGCCGTGTGTCGGCCACACAGCTTCGCGGGCTGGTCGACCGTATTGCCGACGGCACCATCTCCGGGAAAATCGCCAAGGATATTTTCGATGCGATCTGGGCCGGCGAAGGTGATGCCGACGCCATTATTGCCGCCAAGGGACTGAAACAGATTTCGGACAGCGGCGAGATCGAAAAAATCGTCGATCAGGTGCTTGCCGCCAACGCCCAGCAGGTTGCCGATTTCCGCGCGGGCAAGGAGAAAGCCTTCAATTCACTGGTTGGCCAGGTGATGAAGGCCTCGCGCGGCAAGGCCAACCCCCAGCAGGTCAACGACATCCTGCGGCGCAAGCTCGCGCCTTAATCAGTTTATTTCTTTGCGGCTGGCGCCGGTGCGGCTGCTGCAGGGGCGGCAGTGCTGCCGCGTAGTTCGATATAACGCGCTTTCTGGTCGGCGTAACGCTTGTTGATCGCGGCCTTGTCGGCTTCCTTTTCCGCCACCCGCGCTTCAATGCGTTTGCGTTCATCGGCAGTGCGGGCCAGATCGTCCACCATCGAAGGGGATGCCGTCTTGCCGGATTTGACGATTTCCGCGTTGCGTTTCTGGGAGGCAGCTTCCGCTTCGGCGGCGGTTTTCAGCGACGCCTTCAGCGGAGTCAGCTGCAGGTCGACAACCTGCAGTTCGCGATCGCGGCGCTGGTCGATTTCCTTTTCCGAGGTGTAGGTGTTGATCAACGCTGAATCCTGGCGACGCTGTTCGGCGATCTTGCGGTCTTCCTCAGCCTTGAGGGCGGCTTTTTTCTCGGCTTCCTGTTTCAGGCGCGCAGCTTCTTCTGCCGATACATTGGTTTGGCGGGTGATGCCGCGGTTGTCCAGGGTTTTGGATTCGTTTTGCTGGAATTCGGGTGGTACGCGATCGCCGCAACCCACGACTTTGCCGGACTTGTCTTTCCAGCAGACGATTTTCTGGGCCTGCGCTGCTGGCGCCAGGGCCAGCAGCAGCGCCAGGCCTGCGAAGAGGCCGGCCGCAGACAGAATCCGGGGACGCTCAACCATGTTGTTGCACTCCATACTGTTTACGATAAGCGGCGACCGCGGCCAGTTGGGCTGCCATCCCCTTTTCGTTTTCGAGGAATCCAACCAGATCGTCGAGAGTGGCGATGCTGACCACCGGAATGCCGTACAGCTGCCCGACCTCCTGTGTTGCCGAGAGTTCACTGCTGCCGCGTTCCATGCGGTCGAGCGCGATCAGCACGCCGGCCGGCGTGGCGTTGGAAGCGCGGATCAGGTTGACCGATTCACGCACCGAGGTGCCGGCGGAAATGACGTCGTCCACAATCAATGCCCGTCCGGTCAGTGCGGCACCGACAACATTGCCGCCTTCGCCGTGATCCTTGGCTTCCTTGCGGTTGTAGCTGAACTTCACGTTGCGCCCGGCTTCGGATAGCGCCACGGCTACTGCCGCCACCAGCGGGATGCCTTTGTAAGCGGGTCCGAACAGCATGTCGAAAGGCACATCGGCCACGGAAATTGCTTTGGCGTAAAATTGTGCGAGTTGTCGTAGTGAATTGCCGTCGCAGAACAGGCCGGCATTGAAGAAATAGGGTGACAGGCGTCCCGCCTTGGTTTTGAACTCCCCGAACAGCAATACCCGGGTGTCAATGGCGAAGCGGATGAATTCGTGTCGGAAGCTGGCAGCCATGGCTGAAATCTCAAGGGAAAAATGTTCAAGTGGAAGATCGGCGGTTTGCCGGTTTTTCCCGGAGCGAAAACAATGAAAATTATAACCCTGAATCTCAACGGCATCCGTTCTGCCTCAAGTAAAGGTTTCCTGGATTGGCTGCCGCAACAGCGCGCCGACTTGATCTGCGTGCAGGAGCTCAAGGCACAGGCCGCCGACATGACCGAAGAACTGCTGGCGCCGGCCGGTTATCACGGTCATTTCCATTACGCCGAAAAAAAGGGTTATAGCGGCGTCGGCATTTATTCGAAAACCGCGCCGGACCGGGTAAAAGCGGGTTTCGGCATCGCCGAGTTTGATGACGAAGGACGTTATCTGCGCGCTGATTTCGGCGAACTGTCAGTGATTTCACTGTACCTGCCTTCGGGCTCCAGCGGCGAGCACCGCCAGGCCTCCAAATTCCGCTTTCTTGACGCTTTCCTGCCGCATCTGAAGAAGCTGCGCAAAGCCGGGCGCGAGGTCGTGCTCTGCGGCGACTGGAATATCGCGCACCGGGAAATCGATCTCAAGAACTGGAAGGGTAACCTGAAGAATTCCGGTTTCCTGCCGGAAGAACGCGCGTGGATGACGCAGATCTTCGGCGAACTCGGCTGGGTGGATGTCTACCGCCGCCTGCATCCGGAAGCGACGGATGCCTCCTATACCTGGTGGTCGAATCGCGGGCAGGCCCGCGCCAAGAACGTCGGCTGGCGCATCGATTACCAGATTGCCACGCCCGGGGTCGCCCAACGCGCAAAGGACGCCGCAATCTATAAAGACGAATGGTTTTCCGACCATGCGCCGCTGACCATCCGCTACGACGGGAAGTTCGTTTGACCGGCGACCGCCTGTCCTGGCGCGAAACGCTGCGGGCCGTTTTCAGCGGCCGGATGTTCATCGCGCTGCTGATGGGTTTTTCTTCGGGACTGCCGCTGCTGCTGACCGGTTCCGTGCTGCAGGCCTGGCTCAAAGATGGGGGCATTGATCTGACGCGCATCGGCCTGTTTGCGCTGGTGGGCCTGCCCTACACCCTGAAATTCCTGTGGTCGCCGCTGTTTGACCGCTATGCGCTGCCGCTGGGTCGGCGTCGCGGCTGGATGGCGCTGATGCAGCTGTCTGTGGCAGGCACCCTGCTGCTGCTCAGCATGACGCAGCCGGCTGCCGATCATCTGTGGCTGGTGATGCTGGCCGGCCTGCTGGTGACTTTTTTCGCGGCGTCGCAGGATATCGTGATCGATGCCTACCGCCGTGAAAGCATGGCGGAATCCGAGCTCGGGCTGGGCTCGGCGCTGTACGTCAACGGCTACCGCATCGGCATGCTGCTCGCCGGCGGCGGCGGACTGATCCTGGCCGACTGGATGTCGTTTGAAGCGATGTACCGGCTGATGGCGGTATTCATGGCGGCCTGCGTTGCGGTGACGCTGCTGGCGCCCGAGCCGCCGCTGCCCGAAGGCCGGCCACGCAATCTGCGCGAGGCCGTGGTACTGCCCTTCCGTGATTATTTTTCCCGCGACGGCGCCTGGCTGATTCTTGCCTTCATCCTGCTCTACAAGCTGGGCGACACCATGGCTTCGGCGATGACCACGCCGTTTTATCTGGATCTCGGTTACAGCAAGACCGAAATCGGCGCGGTGGTGAAACTGTTCGGTTTCTGGGCGACTCTGGCGGGCGGCACTCTTGGCGGTTTGTGGATGCTGCGCGCGGGCATGCATCGTGCGTTGTGGCTGTTCGGGTTTGGTCAGATGATTTCAACTTTCGGGTTTGTCGTGCTGGCTCAATTGCCGCCCAGTGAAGTAGCTCTGGCCGCGGTGGTGGCTATCGAGAATCTGACTGCGGGCATGGGCACTGCGGCGTTTGTAGGATTCATGGCGGCGCTGACGGACCGCCGTTTCACCGCGACCCAATACGCGCTGCTGTCGAGCCTGATGGGCGTACCGCGGGTGCTGTTGTCGGCACCCACCGGCTGGCTGGCGCAGACGCTGGGATGGTCGGGATTTTTCCTGCTCTGCGTACTGATCGCGATCCCGGGTCTGCTGATGCTGCGCTGGGTGACGCGGTTGGCGGCCAGTCCTCAGCCGCCGAACTGATAAACCGCGAGTTCCCCGAGCAGATTCGGCAGCGAGGTCACCGGCCGGCCGCCGGTGAGCAGGGTGCGCGCAACAATCCGGATGCCGCGTTCACCGCAGAATTTTTCGAAATCGGCGACCGTACACAGATGGATGTTCGGCGTGTCGAACCACTCGAAGGGCAGGTTTTCCGATACAGGCATATGGCCGCGCAGCACGTGCAGGCGGTTTTTCCAGTAACCGAAGTTCGGAAAAGTCACGATACCGCTGCGGCCGACGCGCAGCATTTCACTTACGATGTGCTCGGTATTGCGCATCGCCTGCAGGGTTTGCGACAGCACGACAAAATCAAATGAACTGTTGTCAAAATCCGCCAGCCCGCGCTCCAGATTGCTCTGGATGACGTGTACGCCGTTTTTGACGCATTCGAGCACGTTGCCGTCATCGATTTCGATGCCGTAGCCGCTGACGCCCCGCGTCTGCTGCAGGTATTTGAGCAGCGTGCCGTCGCCACAGCCCAGATCCAGTACGCGGGCACCCTGCGGAATCCACTCGGCGATGGCCGCGAAGTCGGGGCGCTGGTTTCCGCGCCGGCCTTTCATGATGCAATCTCCGCGTGCACGCGTTCGAAATAGGCCGCGACCAGCCGGTGATAACGCGCGTCATCGAGCAGGAAGGCATCGTGGCCGTGCGGTGCGTCGATTTCGGCATAAGTGACCGGGGCGCGGTTCTTGATCAGCGCATGGACGATTTCGCGTGAGCGTTCTGGCGAGAAGCGCCAGTCGGTGGTGAACGACACTATGAGCATGCCAGCGACCACGGATTGCAGGGCTTTCGCCAGATCGCCGCCGTTTTCCAGCGCCGGATCGAAGTAGTCGAGCGCCTTGGTGATGCGTAGGTAGGTGTTGGCGTCGAAGTAATCGGCAAACTTGTTGCCCTGATGACGCAGATAGGACTCTATTTGGAATTCGGTGTCGAAGGTATAGCCCGGCTTGCCGTTTTTCAGCTGGCGGCCGAACTTGTTGGCCATCTCGTCATCCGACAGATAGGTGATGTGGCCGACCATGCGCGCCACCCGCAGGCCGCGTTTCGGCGCGGTGTTCAGCGCACCGTAGTTGCCGTCATTGAAATCCGGATCGGTGATGATGGCCTGGCGTGCCACTTCATTGAAGGCGATGTTCTGCGCTGACAGATTGGGAGCGCAGGCGATGACGATGCTGTGGCGCAGGCGCTGGGGATACCGCGCCGACCAGGCCAGCGCCTGCATCGCGCCCAGACTGCCGCCCATGACTGCTGCAAATTGCTGAATGCCCAGGTGATCGGCCAGACGCGCCTGCGCGTCCACCCAGTCTTCGACGGTAACCACCGGAAACTCACCGCCCCAGATACGGCCGGTGTCCGGGTTGATGCTCTGCGGGCCGGTCGAGCCGTGGCAGCCGCCGATATTGTTGACGCCGATGACGAAAAAGCGGCGCGTATCCAGCGGCTTGCCGGGGCCGATCATGTTGTCCCACCAGCCGGTGTTGGCGGGGTCGTCGGCGTAGTGGCCGGCGACATGGTGCGAGGCATTCAGGGCGTGACAGACCAGTACCGCATTCGAACGCTCGGCGTTCAGCGTGCCGTAGGTTTCGTAAACGAGTTCGTAATCGCGCAGGGCCGTGCCGCAACGCAGCGCCAGCGGCGCGGCAAAACGGGCGCGCTGCGGCGTGACGACGCCGACTGAACGGGAGGGATCCTGAATTTTGTCTGCAGCCATAAAAAAACCCCGCAGCTTGCGCTCCGGGGTTACGAGAATTCGTTCATCTCTTTAGCCGGATTTATTACGCGCCCGCAAGCTGACTCAAATCGGCGCGAAAACTGTGGACCTACGTTACCTGCGGCCAGCGTCCTTGTCAAATTTCCCTGAAAAATCAGGCGTTGAGCTTGCCGAGCAGGCTGCGCAGCTTCATCGGATCCGTGGTGCGCAGCATTTTGCGCGCCAGAGGATGGGCATCGGCAAGATCGGTTTTGAGCACCCGCTGTTTGACGTCCAGCAGATGCGCCGAATGCATTGAAAAGCGGCGCAGTCCCAGCGCCAGCAGCAGCCGTGTCAGGTCGACGTCGCCGGCCATTTCGCCGCAGACGGCAACTGGAATCTGCGCTTTGCTGGCGGTCTCGAAGATATGCGAAAGCACAGTCAGCACGGCGGGATGCAACGGATCGTAGAGATGGGCCACGGTATCGTCGGTGCGGTCGATGGCAAGCAGGTACTGGATCAGGTCGTTGGTGCCGACCGACAGGAAATCGAGGCGTTTGGTCAGCAGGCCGAGCGCGAGTGCGGCCGCGGGAATTTCGACCATGCCGCCAATCGGTATTTCACGGTCATAGGTGATGCCTTCGTCATCGAGACTGCGTTTTGCCTGCTCGACCAGTTGCAGCGACTGATCCACTTCCGCGGCATTCATCAGCATCGGAATCAGGATCTGCAGCTTGCCGTAATTCGAGGCGCGCAACATGGCGCGCAGCTGGGTGATGAAACGTTTGGGCTCGGTCAGGCACAGCCGGATCGCGCGCAGGCCCAGCGCAGGGTTCGGTGATGCGCGCGCGGAGTCGTCGATCTGTTTGTCGGCGCCCAGATCGTAGGTGCGGATGGTCACCGGCTTTCCGCGCATTTCTTCGAGCACCTTGCGGTACGCCTCGAACTGTTCATCTTCGTCGGGCAGATCCGGCCGGTTGAGAAACAGGAACTCGGTGCGGAACAGACCGATGCCGGTGGCGCCGCTTTCGACCGCCAGCGCCACGTCGCCCGGCAGTTCGATGTTGGCGTGCAGTTCAATCTGTGCACCGTCAAGGGTGCGCGCCGGCGTGTCGCGCAGCCGTTTGAGTTTCTGCCGTTCCAGCCCGAATTCGCGCTGGCGTAACTGGTATTCGGCGAGAACCTGCGGGTCCGGATCGACGATCAGCACGCCCTGGGTGCCGTCGACAATGAGCATTTCGTTTTCGCGCACCAGCTGCCGTGCCTGGTGCAGCGCGACGATGCAGGGAATGTTCAGGCTGCGCGCGACGATTGCGGTGTGCGAAGTCGAGCCGCCGAGGTCGGTGACAAAGCTGGCGAACTGGTGCTGCTTGAACAGTACGACGTCGGCAGGCGACAGGTCGTGCGCCACCAGCACCAGATTCTCTTCGGAGTCTCCCGCCGGCGGCGGTGCATAACCGGGCTGGCCGGACAGCGCTTTCATTACGCGCTGGGCGACCTGGATGACGTCGGCGCGGCGTTCCCGGAGATAGTTGTCTTCGATGGCATCGAACTGCTGCAGCAGTTCGTCAGTCTGCATTTTCAGCGCCCACTCGGCGTTGCAATGTTCGGTCCCGATGATGTCCCTGGGGATGCCCGAAAGCGTCGAGTCGTTGAGAATCATCAGGTGCAGGTCGATGAAAGCCGCGAGTTCCGTGGGTGCCCCCGCCGGCACGGCGCCGCGCAGATGGTCGAGTTCGCCGCGCACGGTGGCCACGGCGAGATCAAAACGCACCACTTCGTCGGCGACCTGCTCCGGCGGCACTTCATAGTGCGCGACTTCGAGTTTTGTGTGCGAAACCAGATGGGCGCGGCCGATGGCGATGCCACCGGAAACGCCGATGCCGTGGATGGTGAAACTCATGGATGTCGGGGCCGGAAGGTGCTGCGATTAGTGACGATGGAACGTATTCTGCCCTTTGCAGGCTGGCCTCTCAATCCTTGACGGTCATTCTCCTTCGCCGAAACGGTCGGCGATCAGCGATAGCAGCGCTTTCATCGCCTCGGATTCATCCGGGCCATCGGTTTCAATGGTGACTTTTGAACCTTTGGCCGCGGCCAGCATCATGACGCCCATGATGCTCTTGGCATTGACGCGGCGGCCGTTGCGGGTCAGCCAGACGCTGCTGGCATAGTTGCCCGCCGCCTGGGTCAGTTTCGCCGAGGCCCGGGCGTGAAGCCCGAGCTTGTTGATGATCTCAGCTTCCTGTTGCTGCATTGGGAACGGTGGTGAATGTCGGAGGCACCCGCAGCACGCCTTCGCAGCCGCCGCTGATGGCCTTGGTGATCATCGTCTGCAACGATTTGTCGCGGTAGGTCAGCGCGCGGATCAGCATCGGCAGATTGAGTCCGGCGACGCTTTCGATTTTGCCGGGAATGACCAGCTTGGCGGCGATATTGGATGGAGAGCCGCCGTACATATCGGTGAGCACCAGCACGCCATCACCTTCGTCGAGCTCCTTGATCATCTTGCGCGCCTGGGGCACCAGTTGCACCGGGTCATCCTGGGCGGTGACGCCGATCTGGCGCAGCCGCGGCGGCCGCTTGTTGAGCATATGGCTGGCACAGTGGATCAGGCTTTCGCCCAGAGTGCCGTGGCTGATAATCAGGATGCCGATCATGTGGTGGCGCTGCTGCTGTCATGAAAGCGCCATACTCTACGCCCCCTTTTCTTGCGCTGCAACATAAATACCGGGGCTGGCGACGTTGCTGGGTTAAGTCAATTTTTCTAATTTATTCAATAACATACCGGCGACGTTAAAGCCAGTCTGCTGGGTGATTTCCTGGAAACAGGTCGGGCTGGTGACATTCACTTCGGTCAGACAGTCGCCGATGACGTCGAGTCCGACCAGCAGCAGGCCGGCGGCAATCAGTTGCGGTCCCAGGGTTTCTGCGATTTCACGGTCGCGCGCAGTCAGTTCACGTGCGACGCCGGTACCGCCGGCGGCGAGATTGCCACGGGTCTCACCGGGCTGTGGAATGCGCGCGAGACAGAATGGTACGGGTTCGCCGCCGATGACCAGCACGCGTTTGTCGCCGTTGCTGATTTCCGGAAGATAACGCTGCGCCATGATCGTACGCGCGCCTTGGCTGCTCAGTGTTTCGATGATCACACTGACGTTGGGATCGCCGGCACGCACCCGGAACACCGAGGCGCCACCCATGCCGTCCAGCGGCTTGAGAATGATGTCGGCATGTTCGCCGAGGAAGTCGCGCAGCAGGCTCTCGCGACGGGTGACCAGAGTCGGCGCAGTGAATTGCGCAAAGCGCGCGATAGCCATTTTTTCATTGTGATCGCGGATCGCCTGCGGACGGTTGAACACCCGGGCGCCGCGTTTTTCCGCCATCTCCAGCAGATAGGTGCTGTAGATGTATTCCATGTCGAAGGGTGGATCCTTGCGCATCAGTACCGCATCAAATTGCTCCAGTGGCGTGTCGGCAGCAGCTTCAAGCCGGTACCATGACGGCAAGTTCGTTGACGTCGAATCAGTCAGATGCAGCCGGGAGGCATGACCGGTCACCGACTGTTTGTGCCAGGCCAGATCATCCTGCTGCATCGTGAACAACTGGTGACCGCGCGAGGCCGCCTCGCGCATGATGGCGTATGTGCTGTCCTTCTTCAGATTGAAGGAGTCGAGCGGGTCGACGATAAAGGCGATTTTCATGGCGCCGGGGCGGTATCCGGTGTCTCCATGCGTTCCAGCTCGATCGCCGCCGCGAGCAGTGCCAGGCGCGCGATGACGCCGTACGAATAAAACCGGTTGGGCGGACAGTTCGGGTCGCCGGGATTCGGTGAAGAGCAGGGCTCATCAAACGCCAGCGGCACGAACTGCATGCCGGGGGCATTGAGGTTCTGGTCCTTGCCGCGTTCGGTGTGCACGCGATAGAAGCCGCCGACAACGAAGTGGTCGATCATGTAAACCACCGGTTCGGCGATGGCTTCACCGACGTTTTCAAAGGTGTACACCCCTTCCTGTACGATCACGTCACTGACTTCGAGGCCTTCCTTGACCACGGCCATTTTGTTGCGCTGCTTGCGGTTGAGGCCTTTGACTTCCGACGGGTCCTTAACGGTCATGATGCCCATGCCGTAGGTGCCGGCATCGGCTTTGACGATGACGAAGGGATCTTCAGTCACGCCGTATTCGGCGTATTTTTTGCGGATGTCGGCGAGTATTTCCGAGACATAACCTTCGAGGCATTCCTCGCCCTTGCGCTCGTGGAAATTGATTTTGCCGCAGCGTTCAAAGTAAGGGTTGATCAGCCAGGGATCGATGCCGATCAGCTGCGCGAAGTCTTTGGTGACATCGTCGTAGGCGGCGAAGTGTTTGGACTTGCGGCGGGTGGCCCAGCCGGCATGCAGCGGCGGCAGCACGTTCTGCTCCAGACCCTGCAGGATCGGCGGGACGCCGGCAGACAGGTCGTTGTTGAGCAGGACCACGCAGGGATCCATCTCACCGACCTTGACCCGGTTGCCGTCGCGCTTGAGCGGCTCCAGGCACAGCGTTGTGCCGTTGGTCAGCTCAATGTCAGTGGCGGCGGTAATTTCCGGCAACAGGCTGCCGATGCGCACCTCAACGCCGGCATGGCGCAGGATGCGCGCGAGCTTTTCGACGTTCTGCAGGTAAAACTGGTTGCGGGTGTGGTTTTCCGGAACCAGCGCGATCGCACGTGCGTCCGGGCAGGCTTTTTCGATGGCAGCCATTGCCGCTTGCACACACAACGTATGGAAATCCGGATTGAGGTTGTTGAAGCCTCCGGGAAACAAATTGGTGTCCACCGGTGCAAGCTTGAATCCGGCATTGCGCAGATCAACCGAGGCATAAAACGGCGCGGCATGATCCTGCCATTGCAGGCGCAGCCAGTGTTCAATACCGGTGGTGGCCTTGAGGATGTGGCTTTCCAGTTCCTTCAGCGGGCCGGTCAGTGCAGTAGTCAGGCGGGGTACGGTCATGACGCGGATTGTAGCCGATCCCCATCAGGGCCCCTCGTCGCAGGCCTGCTTGAACGGAAGACCAAAAAAAGCGGGCGCCGTAGCGCCCGCTTGCCTCGGGGAGAGGATCCCGGAGAGGGATTACAGGTGGTAAGCCTTTTCGCCGTGTTCGTTGATGTCGAGGCCTTCGCGCTCGATTTCTTCGGACACACGCAGACCGACGATCAGGTCAACGATCTTGTAGGCAATCAGTGCCACCACACCCGACCAGACCACGGCCACACCCACACCCCACAACTGGCTGATGATCTGGGTGCTCATGCTGAAGTCGGCAACCTTGTTGGCAACATAGTCGTAGACACCCGTGCCGCCCAGGGCCGGCGAAACAAACACACCGGTGAGGATCGAACCGAGAATGCCGCCGACAGCGTGCACGCCGAACACGTCGAGTGCGTCATCCGCACCGAGCATACGCTTGAGGCCGTTGACACCCCACAGACAGACCACACCGGCGATGAGACCGATGATGATGCCGCCCATCGGGCCGACGAAGCCGCAAGCCGGGGTGATCGCAACCAGGCCGGCAACCGAACCGGAGGCTGCGCCGAGCATCGAGGGTTTGCCCTTGAGCATCCACTCGAAGATCATCCACGACATCGTGGCGGCTGCGGTGGCGAGAAGGGTGTTGACCAGGGCGAGGGTGGCGACGCCGGTAGCTTCGAGGTTGGAGCCGGCGTTGAAGCCGAACCAGCCCACCCACAGCAGCGCGGCGCCGACCATCGTGTAAGTCACGTTGTGCGGCGACATGGCTTCCTTGCCCCAGCCGACACGCTTGCCGATGACGTAAGCACCCACCAGACCGGCGATACCGGCATTGATGTGCACCACCGTGCCGCCAGCGAAGTCCAGTGCACCTTTGGCCCACAGGAAACCTGCGGCATTGGTGACTTTCTCAAGCGAAGCTGCGTCAGTAATCGCATCCGGGCCGTCCCAGTACCAGACCATGTGTGCCATCGGCAGGTAGGAGAAGGTGAACCAGAGGATGACGAACAGCAGTACTGCCGAGAACTTCATGCGTTCGGCAAATGCGCCGACGATCAGCGCCGGGGTAATGGCGGCAAACGTGGCCTGGAAGGCGAAGAACACCAGCTCGGGGATGACAATACCCTTGCTGAAGGTCGCGCCGACCGAATCAGGCGTGACGCCGGCGAGGAACAGTTTGTCAAAACCGCCAAAGAACGAGCCGCCGGCAGTAAACGCAACGCTGTAGCCGTAAATTGCCCACAGCACCGCGCACATTGCGAAGACGACATAGACCTGCATCAGAACGGACAGGGCGTTTTTGGCGCGAACCATACCGGCATAGAACAGTGCCAGGCCGGGAATGGTCATCAGGATCACCAGCACAGTAGCCATGATCATCCATGCCGTATCACCCTTGTTCGGGGTGGGTGCCGGCGCGGCTGCTTCTGCCGGTGCTGCGGCGGCAGGCGCTGCAGCGGCGGCCACAGCGGGAGCGGCGGCGGTCGGTGCTTCAGCCGGTTTGTCCTGCGCGCTGGCCGGTGCGCCGGCAAAGCCGAGGACGCCGAACAGGGCAAGAGCTGCAATCAGTTTTTTCATGTCATTCTCCAATCAAAGGGCATCTGCGCCGGTTTCACCGGTGCGGATGCGGATCACCTGTTCTAGGTCGGAGACGAAAATCTTGCCGTCGCCGATCTTGCCGGTGTTCGCGGATTTTTCGATGGCTTCGATGACCTGCTCGAGCAGTTCTGATTTGATCGCTGCTTCGACCTTGATCTTCGGCAGGAAGTCGACCACGTATTCCGCCCCGCGATAGAGTTCGGTGTGCCCCTTTTGCCGTCCGAAGCCTTTGACTTCAGTGACGGTGATGCCAGTCACGCCGATGGCGGACAGCGCTTCCCTCACTTCGTCGAGCTTGAACGGCTTGATGATTGCCGTAACGAGTTTCATGTTGTATCCCCGGTTGTTTGGGACCGGCCTTGCCGCCGGTCCGCGATATCAATTAACTTAGAATGTTTTTGCAACAAAGACGGTGAACGTGTCCTTGCCGACCATCTTGCTGCTGGCGCCGTTGGTGTAGAACGACTTTTGCGCTGCAGTCATTTCAGTGCCGGTCCAGTAGCCGCCGATGGTGAAGCTTTGCGGAAGGGTGTAGGTTGCGCCGAGTTTCCAGTCTTTGTAGGACGCGCAGGTGTCGTTACTGACGCCGACACCGCAGGCGCCGCCTGAGCCTTCATATTTCTGGATGCCGTAATGGGCGACAAGGTTGAGTGCATCGGTGACCGGGAAGTTGGCGCTGAGGTCGAGGTAGGAGGAGCCGTTGCTGTCCTTGACGCCGAAGGTTTCCTTGTTAAGGCTGTAGGAATACTTCGCGCTCAGCCATTTCCAGGTCAGGGCGCCGTACAATTCCAGCGTGTCAGCTTTGGCGATGCCAGCCGGGAACGGCACGGCAGCGGTGTTTTTGGTGCCGGGATAGTAGTACTGCAGCAGGCCGACGTCGAAGCCGAGGTCGCCGGAGATGGTGCCTTTATAGCCGCCGTAGAAGTCCATTTCCAGGCTGCCGCTGGCATAGCCGGTGGCCGTCGGGGAATCGGACAGCCAGCTGATGTTCGACATCCAGGTGCCGGCGTAAAAGCCGCTGGAGTGGCTGTAGTCAAAACCGCCTTGCAAAGCCGCATCACCGTTGGTCTGGGTCAGGCCACGGAAGATGTACTGGCTGTACACGCCAACGTTGCCGGTCAGCGTATGTTCCGGGGTCGGTGCCGGAGCAGCGGCCTGAGCAAAAGCGAGAGCGGGAGCGAAAGCACCGGCAACGAGGCTGGCAATGATGGTCTTCTTAATCATGGTTTTCCCTTTTTTCAATGTTCAGTGTTGGCATATGTGCGATAAAACTGCAGGCTACACTGAGCAGGTACCATGCCAGATTAAAAATACATATTAAACAAATACTTAGTAAGTCATGGCTATACAGGCGCAGACCCTGATGCACCGTTTGGGTGCGCAAAAAATGGGGTACTGCACCAGTAACTGGCGGGTTTGCCCCAGCGTGATGCGCCAGCCCGGAACGGGGTGTCGAGAGCGGGAATTGCTACACTGCCTGCAACAGGGAGGTTCCATGAACCAGAAGTTGATCGATGACATTAATGAAAAGCTGAAAGCGGTGATGGCGCAAAGCCCCGCTGCCGATCTGGAGCGCAATCTGCGGGCAATGCTCGGCGCTGCCTTTGCGCGGCTGGATCTGGTCAGCCGCGAAGAGTTCGACATCCAGCGTGAAGTGCTGGCCCGCAGCCGGGCCCGGCTCGCTGAACTCGAAAAGCAGGTGGCCGCGCTTGAAGCCGCCGCCTCCACGCCGGAGCGGCGCTAGTCTCCGTCGCCCTGCGTCAGCCGGCGGCCGGGGCTGGACGTTAATCCCGGTATTACGACCATGCCCATGATGCCGTGTCCCTTGCCGTCCTTTACAGCCGCGCGCTTGCCGGCCTTGATGCTCCGCTGGTCACCGTGGAAGCGCATCTCGGCAACGGCCTGCCGAGCTTTACCATCGTCGGGTTGCCGGAAGCCGAGGTCAAAGAAGCCAAGGACCGTGTCCGCGCCGCGCTGCTGAATGCGCGGTTTGAATTTCCGGCCCGGCGCATCACCGTCAATCTGGCACCTGCCGATCTGCCCAAGGAATCGGGACGTTTCGATTTACCGATCGCGCTGGGCATTCTGGCGGCTTCCGGGCAGATTCCCGGCGAGCGCCTGCGGCAATTGGAATTTGCCGGGGAACTGGCGCTGACCGGCGAATTGCGACCGGTACGCGGCGCGCTGGCGATGGCGCTGGCGGTGGCCCGCGACAGCCGCGAATTTATCCTGCCGCAGGCCAATGCGCCCGAAGCAGCGCTGGCACAGGGCGCCAGGGTTTATGCAGCGCCTGCCTTGCTGGATGTCTGTGCCCACTTGGCCGGAGAGACATCGCTGGCTCCCGCAATGCCTGCTGCAGTTCAAGCGCTAGCTTCCTATGCCGATCTGACGGATATCAAAGGCCAGGCGCAGGCGCGACGCGCGCTGGAAATTGCCGCGGCAGGAGCGCACAGCCTGTTGATGGTCGGTCCGCCGGGCACCGGCAAGACCATGCTGGCGCAACGCCTGCCGGGCATCCTGCCGCCGATGACCGAAGTGGAGGCCCTGGAATCGGCTGCCGTGCAGTCGATCGGCAAGCGGGGTTTTGATGTCTCGCTATGGAAGCAGCGGCCGTACCGGGCACCGCACCATACGGCATCCGCAGTCGCGCTGGTGGGTGGCGGCAGCAATCCGCGGCCCGGCGAAATTTCACTGGCCATGCATGGCGTGCTGTTTCTCGATGAGCTGCCGGAGTTCGAGCGCAAGGTGCTCGAGGTATTGCGCGAGCCGCTGGAGTCGGGACGCATCACGATTTCGCGTGCCGCCAACCAGGCGGATTTTCCGGCGCGTTTCCAGCTGGTCGCGGCGATGAATCCCTGTCCCTGCGGTTTTCTCGGCCATCACAACAGCCGTTGCCGCTGCACGCCGGATCAGCTCGCGCGTTATCGCGGCCGCATTTCAGGGCCGCTGCTGGATCGCATTGATCTGCAGATTGAGGTGCCGGCCTTGCCCGAGAACGATTTGCTTGGGAAGGCGGCCGGCGAGAGCTCCGGTGTTGTGCGCGACCGCGTCAGCGCGGCGCGCGGGCGGGCGCTTTCTCGGCAGGACAAACCCAATGCGCAATTGGCCGCGCGGGAAATCGACAGACACTGCGCACCCGATGACAAGGGTGCGACGCTGCTCAAGCAGGCGATTGCCCGGCTTGGATTGTCGGCACGTGCTTATCACCGGATTTTGCGGGTGGCGCGAACGATTGCCGATCTGGACAGCGCCGAAAAGGTCCTGTCCGGGCATGTCGCAGAAGCCATTCAATATCGCCGCTTCGAGCGCGCAGCCTGAACAGGCGCACACCCGCCAGCGCGGGTGGATGAACCGGTGATGCCGTGATCAGGGCGCCGGCTTGGCGCTATCCGGCTCCAGGGCAGCCAGAAGATTCCCGCGGTTGATCGGCTTGATCAGGATTGCATCGAAGCCGGATTGCAGGATGCTGTTCTGCGCATCTTCCATAGCGTGCGCCGTGTAGGCGACAACCCGCAGGTGTTTGAGAGCCGCAGAGGCCTTGATGATTCTGCAGACATCGGTTCCCGACATCACCGGCATGCTGATGTCGAGCAAAACGCAATCGTATGGTGCCTCACGCAGCGCATCGAGGGCCGCTTGACCGCTGTCTGCCTCAAAGCATTGCCATCCGGTATCGCGCAGCAGCATACCGGGAAGGCGGCGATTGATCGGGTGGTCGTCAACGACCAGCAGGCGACGGTTATTCATTTTTCAGCGGCAGGGTGAAGTGGAAAGTGCTGCCCAGATCAGGCTTGGATTGAAACCAGATCTCCCCACCCATGAACTGGACCATATCCTTGGAAAGCGCCAGTCCCAGTCCGCTGCCTTCATGCTGGCGGGTGATGAAATTGTCCAATTGACGGAAGCGGTCAAAAATCTGGTTTTGCATTTCCAAGGGAATGCCGATGCCGGAGTCGGTGATGCTGAATTGGATTTTGTTTCCTGCGGCCGATTTACTGACCCGCAGGAGAACAAAACCGTAGTCAGTGAATTTGATGGCATTTTGAAGAAGATTGTTGAGCACTTGCGAAACCTTGGTGACATCCATGACTAAGACCTTTGGTAAACGCTCTTCCACTTCCAGATGAACTTCAATACCCTTCTTTTTTGCGTTTCCGGAGTGCAGGACAATCACTTTCTCCAGCACATCGTGGAGATTCACCGAGCTTTCATTGAGCGTCATCCGTCCTGCTTCAATCTTCGCCAGGTCCAGCGTGGTGTTCACCAGCGCCAGAAGGTGTTCCCCGGATTCATGGATGGTTTTTGCCGTTTCACGGTCCTCGGGGTCTTTGGCATGGTCTTTAAGGTATTCCGAGTAGCCCAGGATTCCGGTGAGCGGCGTTCTCAGCTCGTGGGATATGCGCGAAATGAATTCCGATTTAATGCGCGTCGCCTCCAATGCTTCCCGCGCACTGTTCTCCATGGCGGTGTTGACCCGTTCCTGGGCCTTGAGGGTGCGTTGCAAGGCGGCAGTGGCCAGCAGCAGCAGAGCTGTCATGGCCAACCCCAGGCCGGTCTGGCCTGACTGGTTTTTTGTGCCAGGTTCATTGACGCACTTTACTGCATAGCTTCTGCCTGTTCCAAGACGGGTGGTTGCGGGTTGATCGCCGCAGGTGCCGGTGGCCGATAGCCCAGCGAGCTG